>Ga0196970_1000160_pt1 | contig 104484 bp, 106 predicted proteins | sample S1v_513CmetaG_FD_148672 | JGI IMG/M metagenome (GOLD analysis project Ga0196970, IMG submission 148672) | Soil microbial communities from Anza Borrego desert, Southern California, United States - S1+v_5-13C | ecosystem: Environmental > Terrestrial > Soil > Desert | place: USA: California...
ACAGCAACCGGGGCAAAGTCCCCGGTTTTCCTTTCCCCATGCGGGGTCACGTATTGTGAGCAGAACCCGGTTCAGGCAGGTCCACTTAATGTGAGCGAGAATGGTTCAGACAATGTGAGCGCCCACAGTATTGCTGGGTGATGTTCGGCTATTCAATAAGTATACCTGGCAGTTCGTGGTATCGTCACACTCGGCTCCGTAGTTTGGCCACTTCGGAGCCACCTCGACATGGTACCATCCGTACATCTTTACGGCCATGGCGCCGGCTTTCTGAGCCTCGGCGTGAGGGATAGGGGAATTCCACCATTCGTTTGGCAGAACATCTTTTTGGTAATCCGTAAACGGGATCGTGACCACATGGACGCCGTACCAGCAGGGCTCTCCGAAGTATGCTTGGCAGTTCTCCTCGTTACCCAGAAGGAGATTAATGGAAGACGGCGCCGAACTGGTTTGGCTAGCCAAGGCTGTAATGCGATCGGCCTCTTGTTTTTCATGATCACCGCCAAAGCCTAGGCCACGGGCGACGATGTGGTTCACAGGTGCTCCTTCAAAATCCCTGACACGCCACTCCTTTCCGTCTTTCACCAGAATGGCCAGGCGGTAGTTGAGTCCATTATGGACGTACTTGTTCTCGATTGGAATCGAGTAGTTGATTGCAACGTAATAGACCTTGATATCAGCATCTGCGACGTCCTTAAGAGAGCGGCGCTCTCCAATCCCGGCGAACCCTAACGGAATCTGCTTGGCGTGAACCAGCTCTGCCCCAGTGATATCGAAAATGCCTTGTCCGGCATTATCCTTCTGTGCGAAGAACGACCTTGTAAGAACTGCTCTATCATCGGGCTCAAGGCTCGCCATTGCGTCCCAATCTCGAGCGTTCTGGGAACTAACATATTCTTGCAGGGTTTGCTCCGGGCTTCGTGTGGTTTCTGGCGAAGCAGCAACGGTTAATGAAGCAGAACTCAGAACAATGATCAGAGTCATGATGCAAAGGGCCAAACGGGTTTTCATCAAGTCAATCTCCTTTCAAGAATGTGGTGTTCAGGTGGATGGCTCCCGCGTCAAGAGACCCGCGTACCCTTCCCTAGGGAGAGTGTCAAGCGATACCGCAATTTCCATTCTATCAAAAATAGCGCTTCCCCTGCACAGTTTCCATTGAATCGTTCGACAATTGTGCACAACTAAGCGACCGGGGGAATGACATCGGAAGGGTAATATACAGTAAATTTCGTGGAACTCACAGTCGACAACGGGGGGATGTCACCAACGATCCTCAGCAGGGAGTTTCCCTTAAAACGTCGGGACCCCATTATCTGGGATCGTAACCGAAAAGAACAGACAAAAGCGACGCCTTTCACTCAGAAATGCGCCGCCAGAGCTTAGCGGGGTAAAACCCCGTCAGTTATGTCAACTACGTTCCTTAGCGGGGGTTTTCCCGGAAAAAATGTCGGGACCCCATCCACGAGCGCCTCCAGCAGGAGTGCCACCCCGTCGTCCTGGTTCGATGCCGTCCACCGGTCTGCTGCCCGCTTCACTTCGGGGTGGGCATTCGCCATCGCAACGCTCAGACCCGCCGCTGCCAGCATATCCAGATCGTTCAGGAAGTCGCCCACTGCCAGTGTCCGTTCCCTCGGAATAGCCAGTTGCTCCGCCAGCGTGGTCAGGGCCGTACCCTTGCCGCCGCCCGACGGCAAAACTTCCAGGTACATCGGGTGGGAGCGGACCAGCTGCACGCCAATCCCGGCCTGGACGATTTCCGCCTCCGCGGCATCGAGCGTCGCGGGCTCGCCAATCGTCAGGATTTTGACCACGCTGCCGGCGTTGGCGGGCGAAAGGTCCGCCCGTACGTCGAGTGTAATGCCGTCATCTCGGAGGTGTTCGGCCACCGTCTCGTTGATCTCCCGCGCAATCCCCCGGCGGGTGCCGTGCACGATAATATCCAGCCGGTGATCCCTCAGGATCGGCCACACGGCCTCTACCAGGCTGCTGTGCAGCCCGTGGCAGAAAAGGTCTTCCCCGGTTGCGGCATCGTATCCGAGGCAGCCGTTCAGCAGCAGCAGGGGGGTGCGCAGGCCCAGCGTCCGGGTGTGCTGCGACGCGGCATCCACGCTGCGTCCGGTGGCGACGGTAAACCGCCCGCCGGCGGCCTCGTACCGTTTTATTGCGGCGATGGTGCGCGCTGAAATCGTCTTGTCATCGCGCAGCAGTGTTCCGTCCATATCAGAGACCACCAGCAAATACTCCAATCCGGTGCATCCTCCCCGGTCGACTTTATTGATAAGCTCGATGATGATTCGCTGCGAACCATCCCCCTCCCTGCCACTGGCCCGGCCGGATACCGGCAGCTTGCTCAAGGTCGGCCCGGGTCACTGCCACCAATTCTTCCCGCGTCAGGTCTGACCGGCTCACAAGCCGCAGCGCCTGGCAGCGGAGCGAGCGCTCCATCAGGTTGCGCACGGCCCGGGCGTTCCCCTCGTCGCCGCCGGTGCCGCCGCCCGCAGTGTGCAGCACCTGCCGCAAAAAGGCCCGGGCGTCGGGCGTCAGTTCGTACTGCCGCTTCTGCCACATACCTTCGCCGATGGCCAGGAGCTCTTCGGCCGTGTAGTCGGGAAACTCCACAACGATCGGGAACCGGGAGCGGAGCCCGGGGTTCTGGGCCAGGAACCAGTCCATCTCCGCCGGATAGCCGGCCAAAATCAGCATCAGCTCGCTGCGCTGGTCTTCCATGGCCCGAGCCATCCATACGATATCCACAACTTTGCCATGATGCCGCTATCTCCATTGGGACAAGGGATAGGGCCCTGATGGTGAGACGGCAGTTGCCGTCCTTGAAGACGACCATCCGCTCGACCAGCTGCTGAACGACAGCCTTCTTGCCTTCTTCGTTCAGGTTCTTATAGTTGACTGCTATCCGGCGCATCAGGTCGACCTGCGCCTGCATGCGCTCCTGTCCCTGGCGGTAGGCAGCCATCTCTTGCTCGATCTGTGCGAGGCGACGTGAGGTCGCTTCGATTCGTTTGTCGATGAGCTTCGCTTCGGCGTCGTAGGCGTCTTCTTCGACTCTTCCGGTTGTGAACAGCCGTAGGAGACGCTGCTTCTCTTTTTTGGCTTGCTCAAGGGTCGTGTTCAGGGTGAGCAGTTCGGTCCCAAAGGACGGTTCGGCGGCGCCGTCCAGCCCCTTCAGCTTCTCGGCGATGGTGTCAGGCTCCGAGAGCAGATCGTCGATGGCCTCCAGAGCGACCTTGTCAAGCCTCTCCATCCGCCAGCGGTTAGTGCAGCGCTTTGTCTCATCGTTCTCTTCACCTGGCTCAAACCCTCGGTTGCCATGGCCATACCCCTGGCAGACGTAGTACCGGTGGGATTTCTCGCCCTTCTTCTTGGACGTTACGCCGCACAGGGAGCGGCCGCACTCGCCGCAGACGACCAGACTTCTCAGCATGAAGGTCGATGAGGGGCGCCCCTTCTTGGTGCGGGCGTTGTCGGCGATCATGGCCTGAGCTGCATCAAACGTCTCTCGGTCGATGATCGGCGTAACCGGGATGGGGTACTGCTTGTCTCTCGGCCGCAGCCGCTTCGTGCCCGTGTGGTAGTCGCACTTGTAGTGCCAGTAGGTGCCCAGGTAGGTTTCGTTCTGTAGGATCTTGGAGACGGTGGCCGGGTACCATGCCTTGCCCCTGGGGGCAGGTATACCCTTCTGAGCCAGCGCCTTGGCGATGGTCCGGCAGGTGAGGGGTGTCCCGTCCTCGCCCACCAGAAGTAACCGGTACATCAGCTTCACGACCTCGGCCTCGGCGGGGTTGAGGTCCAGCGTGTCAGTGTCGACGTTGAAGGTGTAGCCGTAGACTCGGGGGTTACCGTTGAGGCGCCCGGTCTTGGCCTTCTGGACTCGGCCCCGAACGGTGCGCTCCTTGATTTTGGCCTTCTCGTACTCGGCGATAGCGCCGCGCAGGGAGTAGAACAGCCGGCCTTCGGCCGTGTTCTTCCACTCGAAGTTGACGAACTCCAGCTTCAGCCCGGCCGAAGTGATCTCGTCAGTAATGATCAGCTGCTGCGCCAGGCTCCGGGCGAGCCGGTCAGGGTCATAGATGATGACGATGTCACCCAGGCGCTGGCGGACGGCCTCGCGCATCTTCAGGAGGGCGGGGCGCTCGGGGTCGTCGCCGCTGTAGCCCTCTTCCTTGAAGACGAGGATGTCCTGCTCTCGATAGCCCAGGGCTAGGGCCCGGGCGGTGCAGTCCTCTATCTGGGCCGCTATGCTATTGCCCCTGACGGCCTGATCTTCTGTTGAGACTCTCACGTACACCAAGGCAACCGGCATTTCGGGCGCTCACCTCATCCATGCATTCGTTATCCTAAGTCTAGCCAACTTCGCAGGTCGAAGTCTGTCGGAGCCTGATGGTGTCGCAGATTCCAGTGAATAGGGGCCTAGCAGTGCTAGGCCCCCGGGTTTTCGTCTTCACGCTTGAGGTACCGTGCTGGAGGGTTAAGCAGCATTCGCAGCACCTCTGCCACTTTTTCCTGGGCCTCTGGCGAGGTGTTGCGGATGATCTGCACTTTGAGGTCAAGTCTGGAACGGAACTTACCTTTCAAAATCCTCGCCTCCCCAGGCCCATCCTACGTGGCTTACGGTTGTCCCAAGTACGGCGAACAAGCACGAACGGGTACCGTCTGTTACAACAGTAATGGAATCACGTTGAGGTGCCAACAATCGGGCAACATTTTGCCTGTGGGACAACTAGTTTAGGTGATGGTAGATTTAGGTGACCGTGACCCTCACCATGATTGCTGGGTCTCTCACTTTCCCGGCCACGGCATCGCCTCCATTTCAACTAGCGTAACACCAGAAGAGGCAACGATTCTGCCTGAGGTAGTCGATGCTGATGATAAGGCACGCTGAGATAGATGAGGCGAGAGAACGTCCCTACCTTGGTACAGCAGCCGTGTTCGTGGCCGCCTTGTCCTGCGCTGTGTATACGTGGACGGTTGAAACAGTTCGCACTCGCGCATATTCTTGTGATTAGAGCCTGCCATGGACATCACCAAAGCTATAGCGGCTGTTCGAGGGGATTTCGGGACTCCAGCCATGTAGGAGGCACTAGCGTGTACAAATACAGTCTCACGGAGATTGAGTTTCAAAGCGGAGAGAAGATGGCGGTCGGTGGCCTGGCGGTGGTTGTCGGACCGAATAACTCGGGCAAGAGCCAACTACTTAAGGATATCGAGCTTCTCTGCACTCAAGAGAACCCCCCGACAGTTGTTATCAAGGGCCTAACTCATACGGTCCCCGAGTCGCTCGAAGACCTGAAAGCCTCCTACCGTGTAGCTCCTGAAAGGGACGCCAACGGTTACTACCATTTTCGAGGGTTCAGATCTGACCTGGCTGGAACTTATTCATTAGGTCTCGGTAGCAGTGACTGGGAGGCCGTTGCTAAGCAGGCAATCGGTAGGCTTCCTGATGACCGGTGGGCACGAGGCACATTTGCATCCTGGTTCGGGCAGCGATTTGTGACCCGCCTCAGGACTGAAGATCGCCTGCTGCTTACGAAAAAGTCCTCAAGGGCTGATGTCAACTCGATACTGGGAGAGTTCTACGACCAAGGCATGGCCGCAGAAGCAAGGCTTACGAAATGGGTGGATGACGCCTTCGGTACTCAGGTACGCCTTGATTACTCGGATAAGGCAGAGTTCCTCTTCAGAGTGGGTACGGCCTTCGATGGAGTACCGGCGGATGCTAGAGAAGCAAACCCGATTATGCAGGCATACCTGAAGCTCGACGACCAGGGAGACGGTCTGAGAAGTTTTGTGGCGACCGCTGTCTCTCTCTTGGTCAACAGAAGATCCGTGCTGCTGTTGGATGAACCCGAAGCCTTCCTTCACCCGCCCCAAGCGGTGGCGATTGGCCAAGTGATTGCCGAAGTAGCACAGGAGGGCCAACAGGTAATTGTCGCTACGCACAGTGCCGATGTACTGCGCGGGATACTGAGCCGGACTTCCGACATTGGTCTAATTCGCCTGTCCAGAAGTGCCGGGGTTGGAAAAGTCACAGTGATGAATGCCGGTGCGGTGAACCGAGTCGCCAACGATCCCCTACTCAGTTCAACTCGGGTGCTCGACGGCTTGTTCTACCGTGGAGTGGTAGTCGTTGAGGCCGACAGTGACAGCGTGTTCTACCAGAGAGTAGCTGCCAAAATACGTTCCGGTGACGAGATTCACTACGTACAGGCACATAACAAACAGACACTGGCAAAAGTTGCTGCACCTTACCGGAGCCTGGGCCTGCCTGTCGCCGTCGTTCCCGATTTCGACGTGTTGCGAGACAGACAGGAGTTCAAGGCTCTGCTGCAAGCCATTCAAGCTGAGGGCATTGAAGTAATGCTCAAGCACCAGGAGAGTATTCGATCGGAGATAGAGGGCCAGCCCATATCAGAACGGCTCTCAAACCTCCGAGAGGCTATAGAAAAAGCCCTAGTGGAATGCGCCCCTCCGGGTGAATCGAGTCGGGAATCTGAAGCACTGTCTGACATCAAGCGGCGTCTCAAGAAGGCCCTTGAGGAGTCCGACGCGTGGAGTGCTTACAAGCGCAGGGGTCGAGGGGAACTTACTCCGAGCACCCAGCAGTGTTTCGACTCGATTGATCGCCTGGGCCGACGGGCTGGACTTTTCATAGTTCCCGTAGGCGAGTTGGAGTCGTGGCTTGTTGAGTTCGGTATTCCGCGTCTAAGCCAGAAGAACCACTGGATTGTGCAAGCGCTGACCAAGCTTTCAGACCTTGAACTCCCGCCGGAAAGTGCACTCAGCGCTTTTGTCCGTGGCCTACATGATCATCTCTTGGAATAGATGCCCAGGTCAACAGATAGTTCCGGGACCACATCTCCAAGATGTGAACTGGGCGGCCTCGCCACACCTGGCGGGCCGCCTTATTTGATGTGCCCCACACTGACGGCAGGGGGTCAAGGGCCTTGCCGCCAAAGTCTCAGGCAGGATGCTCGCCCTTGACGCCCTGACGTCAGTGTGGTCTCCCATGCCGCCCGGACCGGCTGATTGTGCGCCCCTCGCCCCGGCCGTCAAGCGTGAGGCACCTGGCGTGGGCGTCTGCTTGACTGCCGGGGCTGCGCGGCATTCTCTCCTCTCAGCCGGGCGGCATGGGTAGAGAAGGGGCACGATTAGCGCCCCCTGTCGTGGTCATTGTCACGCCCCCGGGCCTTGCGGCGCCGGGACAACTCCTCGAACGCATCCCGGTCGTGCTCCTGAGAGAACCCCTCCAAGGCCTTAGCGATCCGCTCCAGCGTTCGCCCGATCCGCCCGACCTTCTCTTCCAAGTCCGGCACCTTGGCCTGCTCCCGCTGCGACCTGGCACGTTGCTCCTTCAGGTCGGCGTCCGAGGAGACCCCGGCCTTCTCGGCCTCCTGATCCCAGTAAGTGACCTTCTTCTCAGTCTGGAGGTACTCCTCACGGGCATCCTTGCTGAAGAAGCGCTTGAGAGTGGGAATTGGAGCCTTGAGCGCCGACAGGTGTGCAGCGGCCCCGCTGCGGTACTCCAGCGCTTCGGCGGCGCGGTTCAGCCGCTTCTCCTCGCCGGCGATCTCAGACAGCTGGAGCTTGAGCTCCTGGAGTTCCTGGTGTCGTTCGGTCCTCATGTCCGTTGTTCGCTGCCAAGTCAACTGCTCACCGCCGCGGGCGAACTCCAGATGACCGAGAGCCTGCGCCTGGGGCTCCGTCCATCCCCGTCCGATGCGGGCGCGATACCGATCGGTTACGACCTTATTGACCTGAAGATCTCGCCGTTCTTCCCGCGCCTTTTCCAACTCCACGACCACGCCGTTGTGCTCCTGGACGGTGCGGTTGTGGTCTCCCTTCTCGGTCTGCACTCCCCGCTTCTCAAGCGCGGAGGTGTGCGGCCCCATGTGAACCTGGGGCATGCGCTCGGAGCCCAGAGCGGCCAGCGGACGGTGGTCGATTCGGTCCTCAACCCCGGCCCGCTCCAGTGAGCGGTTAGCATGGGTGGCCCACTGTTCTCGCCAGCGCTCCAGGGCCTCGGTGCGGTTCCAATCCCGGTTCTTTTCGGCTGAGAAGCCTTCAGGCCCGATCTCCCGCATGGTGAGCATGAAGTGGGCATGAGGATTCCCGGGGTTCCGGTGGATGGCCACGTCGGCGACCATGCCCTGGCTCACAAACTGCTCCTGAACGTACCCGCGGATCAGTTCCCGTTGCTCTCCTGACGTCAGTTCCTTGGGGAAGGCCACGACGATCTCTCGGGCGACCTGGGCGTCTCCCCGGCGTTCTACCCTCTCGACCTCGTTCCACAGTTGAGAGCGGTCCTGTACCCATTCCGGCGCCCCCTGGGGCGCCAGGATCTCTGTTTCGATCTCCCCGGTGCGCCGGCTGTAGTCGAAGACGCGCCCGGTGCGCTCGTCGACGATGCGTTCCCCGGCCCGGTAGGCTGCGGCGCCGGTGGCGGTACGCCCGGCGCTGCGGCCGATGACCTGGACGTTCATGTAGTAGATCGCCACGCGGCTCCACCTCCCAGGCTCGGATGCGCGAATGCCCCATTGGGACCGGGCGGGGGTCCCCGTCACGCATCGAAGATGCGGGATGGGACGCCCGGGCCAGGGGTGCAGGGGGCGGCGCCCCATGCCGCAACACATCGGCGCAGCCGATGTATAATTGCGCCGCCCTTCGCTTCGCTCGGGATGAAGGTAGCACGTCAGCTTCGCCGCGTGAATGGGGACGCATGCGTATTCGCTGGGAGGTAAGCACCCGCCCGGCATCCGGTTTGCTCTGAGATGAAACGTCGCGGTCTTTCGAGCCTCTGACGCCCGATCTGCGTTCATCTCAGAGAGGACAATCAGGAGGTGGAGCATCTATGCCGGGAAAGTCGCTTGAGCAGCGCATGTCCGACACTGAAACCCGAATCGAGCAATTGGAGGCCCAAAAGCGCCTCCTGGCACAGCAGGTGAAGGCCGAGCTGCGCAAGGAGCGGACCAGGCAGTTGATCCAGATTGGCGGGATCATGGCCCGCCTGGGCATCGACACGCTGGAAAAGGCACAGGCGCTCCAGCGTGTCGTGGAGGGACAGCCGGAGGTTAAGGCTTGGCTGCGAAAAGTTGCCGACTTGGTGAACCCTGCGGGGGAGAGTACCGCCGATGGATCGAATTCTGGATAGCGGCCATGCAGCGCTCATCCGGAGGGCGGGTGCGAACGTACTCTTCTCTGGGAGGTGGGCGATTGAACCGCCGTCGCTCTGGTGGCCTGGTCATAGCGGTGATGCTGGTGTTTGCCGTCGCCACCTGCTCTGCCCTGAGTCGTACCTCCCGACCGGCTTTCGTGGGTAGCGTTAACGACATGGAAATGCCCTGTACGCTTCGGGTTGCCCTCTATCCGATGGGCAGTGAGGAACCGCTCACATCGGGCCCGTACACCGTCGAGGAGGTTGAGCTAATCAATTATGTGGCTGACGTGCTCGCTCATGAGTTTGGGGATTTCACCGTAGGTGGCGTGACTTACGAGTTCTCCGCTGAGGCGCTGAAAGCTGGCGCCGTTGCCGTCCTCATGTACGGGTGGTATTACTCCCGTCATCCGACCAAACCGGATTACGACTTGGACAACTCCACCAAGGCACAGGTCTACATACGCGGAAAGGCGCGGCAGAAGCATGTAGACGCCGTGAAGGCCGTGTGGGGGACCGTCATGGTGAGGGCCGACACGGAAGAGATCTTCCCGCCTCAGCATGGCCAGGGGCGCTACAACGGCGGTGGTAAGAGCTCTGACTGGATGTCGCAGCGAGGTTCCATCTACTTGGCGGATCAAGGCTACACATGGACGGAGATCCTGCGCTACTACTACCCGAATAGCAGGCTCCTCCAGCATCCGAAACCTTGTGCCGGGTTATGATAACCCAAAGGATTGCTGGAGGCCACAACCATGAGACGATGGGTCACGGCTTTAACCCTGGCTATAATTCTCGGCAGTGCAGCACACGCAGAGGCCGATAGCTACCTATGGCCCAGTTACAACGACAGACCGGGGCCGGGTGGTTTCGCAACCGTAACCCTGGAGTCTCCAACACATGCCGGCAGGGTGAAGGGGCCCGACTTCGCCATCCGGCTGCGCACAGACAATTTGAGGGCGGCCGTCTTGGTAAAGCTCGATGGCAGACACATCGACAGGAACTGCAAGCCGTTTGTTTCATTGACCGAGAATCCACACGATTATCCCCAGTGGGAGTTCATGTATGAGCAACGGCATGTCATAAGCATACCGGTCTGCGGAGTGGCACCCGGTCTGCACGTGCTAGAGATTGAGCGAGGTTCGTTCGGTTCCTCACTGGCCACTTCGAACGACCAGCGCATCACCTTCATCGTTGAGTAAGCGAAGCGACCGCTCCCCGGTGAATCGGGTGCGGTCGCTTTCGCTATGTTACTGGCGTGCCTCCTCGGCGCGAGACACCGAGAATCCGGGCCTCGCTGATGGTCCGCAGCGGGATGTTATGTTTCCTGAAGAGCTTCTGAAGCGTCTTGTACGAGACTCCAGCTTGTCTGCAGACTTCCTCGGCGGGTAACTGCTTGTCCCAGTACAAGCCTTGCAGCACACGGACTTCAGCCTCTGACCACTTACTCGCTCCCAGCTCAACTTTGTTGTGGATAACGAATGCAATGTGCGCACCAGGCAGTCGATCGATTCCTTGCCGAAGTCCTTCTCGCCGCCCCGGGCCAGCGAATATGCCTCATCGATGAAGAGGACGCCGCCGGTGGCCTTCTTGATGACCTCCCGCGTCTTCTGGGCCGTGTGGCCGATGTACTCGCCCACCAGGTCGGCCCGCTCCACCTCCACCATGTGGCCCGAGGGCAGCACGGCCATCTCCTTGAACAGGCGCCCCAGGAGCCGGGCGACGGTGGTCTTCCCTGTACCCGGGTTGCCCGTGAAGACCATGTGCAGCCCCATCGCCTCATGGGCCAGCCCCAGGGCCCGGCGCCGCAGCTGGATCGCTGTGAACGCCTGAATCTCCCGGACGTGGCGCTTGACGCCCTGCAGTCCTACCAGCGCATCCAGTTCAGCCAAAATGGCACCGGTGCGCTGCTCGCGCTGAAGCTGCGCCGCTTCAGCAGACGGCGCCGCATCGGGACGCCCCGCCGCCTGGCGGCGCCGCAGGTCCATGGCCATATTGAGCGCAACGCTCGGGCTGATCTCTCCCCGCCGCAGCCACTCGCTGATCTCCTGCAGCCGTTCGGGGCGCCTCGCCTGTAGTCGCATCGCCTGCCACCTCGCAAGGCAAGCTTATTCGGCCCACAGGTTGTACCATGAAAGCCCGCAGCGGGCAAACAAAAAGCCCGCCGGCGATGCGGCGGGCTTTCCATGTTGTACCTCGGGGGGCAGCGTGCAGTTGGGCTTAGCCTTCGCTGCCTTCTTCCTTGGTCGCCATGGCCTGGCTCAGGTTGATGTTTCGCATGGGCATGATCGTCGAGAGGGCGTGCTTGTAGACAAGCTGCTGCTTCCCTTCGTTCTCGAGCACAACGGTGAAGCTGTCGAACCCCTTGATGTGCCCTTTCAACTGGTAGCCATTCACCAGATAAATGGTGACGCCGATATTCTCCTTGCGGCACTGGTTCAGGAACCCGTCCTGCAAATTCGGTAGTGTCTTGATCACCGGACTGCCCCCCGCTCTGTCTCTGGGTTATGTTGATGGGTCGCTGTTGGTTGGTGGCTGGGAACTCCTGCGGACAAGCTTTCTACGCCTCCCGGCCATTTTCCTTCCACCAGCTTAGCAATTTCTTCCACTATGGCGATTCTAGCTGCCGAATCGGTCAGATCAAACCAGCGGATTCGTTCGTCACGCCGAAACCAGGTGAACTGCCGCTTCGCAAACCGCCGGGTATTCCGGCGGATCAGTTCCGCCGCCTCCCCTTCGGTCAGGAGGCCCCGCAGGTGCCATACCATCTCCCGGTAGCCGATCGCTTCGAGGGACTGGGTATGCGGCGGATACCGCTTCAGGAGACGGAGCACTTCCTCTTTCAGGCCCCCTGCCAGCATCTGATCGACGCGCTGGTCGATGCGGCGGTACAGCAGGTCCCGCTCCATGGTAAGGCCGAGGAATACATCGTCATAGCGGGGCGCCGACTCTGCCGCAGTCTGGGTCTCGGAGATCGGCACGCCCGCCGTCTCCCAGACTTCCAGCGCCCGGATGATCCGGCGCAGGTCCTTGGGGTGGAGCTTCGCGGCGGCCGCGGAATCGACCGCCTGGAGCCGCCGGTGCAGGTGCCCCGGGCCCTGCCGCTCTTCCTCCGCCGCCAGCCGCACCCGCAGTTCGGGGTCGGCCTCCATTTCGGTAAAGGTGTAGGCCTGCAAGACCGATCGGACATACAGGCCCGTGCCGCCCACCAGCATGGGCAGGCGGCCCCGGCAGAAAATCTCCCGGATGGCAGCATCGACCCGGGTTTGGAATTCGGCCACGGAAAACGGCTCGTCCGGCGCCTTGATGTCGATCAGATGATGCGGGACGCCCGCCATCTCTTCCGGGGTGACTTTCGCTGTGCCGATGTCCATGCCCCGGTAGACCTGCATCGAATCGCCGGAGATGATTTCGGCGCCCAGGCGCCGCGCCACCGCCACGGAGAGGGCGGTCTTGCCCACCGCCGTGGGCCCTACCAGCACCAGCAAGGGAAGTTTCACCGCTTGAACCTCTTCTCCAGTTCGCTCAGGCCGATGCAGATCACCGTCGGGCGCCCGTGCGGGCACGTGTGCGGCGAGTCGCAGGTCGCCAGGTCGGCCATCAGGGCTGTGATCTCTTCGGGCTGCAGGGCGTCGCGGGCTTTAATGGCCGCCTTGCAGGCCGCCATTGCGGCGAGTACCCGGTGACGCCGCTCCAGTACGCCCGCGCCGGGCGCCGCTTTCTCTTCCTGCAGCTTGTCCAGGAAGTCCGAGACCAGCCGGGCCGTATGCGCTTCGCCCAGCCCGCTGGGTACGCCCTTGATCAGCAGCGTGGCGCCGCCGAACGGGTCGGCCTCGAAGCCGCTTTCGGCAAAGATGGTGGCGTTCTCCTGCCAGAGCGCCATCTGCGCCGGCGTCAGGTCCAGGGCGATTGGGAAGAGCAGCGGCTGGGTGGGTGCCGCATGGTCCTGCGCAGCGGACAGCAGCCGTTCGAAGAAGACCCGCTCATGGGCGGCGTGCTGGTCGATGACGTACAGCCCTTCCGGCCCGTCGCAGAGGATGTAGGACCGGTGCACCTGCCCCAGGGGCCGCAGTTGTCGGATGAGCGCCGCGCCGCTGGACGGCGGATGCGCTTCCGCCCAGTGTTGCTCTTCGGCGGGGGGCGCCCCAGGGGCTGCCCCTTCCCGCTCCCGCCGTTCCAGCACGGACTGTAGGCCGCCGGCAGGCAGGGTGAATGGCTGAGGCTCCTCATGGGCCTGTTGGGTTAGCTTCCCGCCGTCGAGGCGGAAAGATACCTGACGCGGGCCCGAGGGCTGTGCCGGCTCGGGCGCCCGGGTCAGCCACGGCGGCGGGGCGGCCCGTCCGCCCCCCTGCCCGGGGCGGGTAGCCCCTGGGGGAATCCAGCCGCCGGCGGTTGCCGGGCCGTTCCGGCGCGCTTCCGCCTCCGCTTCGATGGCGGCCTTCTCGCCGGCCCGGTTGGGCACCGTCACTTCGCCATCTTCGCTGATGGTGGTGCCCGGAATCAGCAGGTGGGCGCCCAGCGCCTGCCGGGTGGCGTGATAGACGGCGCCCCGAACTTCGCGCTCCCGCTCGAACCGGACTTCCGCCTTCGCCGGATGCACGTTGACATCCACTTCGCGCGGCTCGACCTCAATAAAGAGCACACAGACCGGATATCGCCCGTTCGGCAGCAGGTGGGCGTAGGCTTCCTCCATGGCGTACCGGACCTGCATCGTCCGGATGGCCCGCTTGTTGACGAAGAAGTACTGGTGATTGCGGCCCGCTCTGGCCGCCCCGGGGCGGCCCACGAACCCCCAGATACGGGCGCTGCTGTCCTGGTACGTGACGGGCAGCAGTTCCTTGACGACATCCCGCCCCAATAGGGCAGCGATCACATCGATCAGCTGGCCCGTACCCGGGGTGGCGAAGACCTGCATCTGACCGGAGTGGAAGCGCATGGCGACATCCGGATTGGCCATGGCGAGGCGGGTCAGCATATCGCCGATCTGCCCAAGCTCCGTGGCGTTGGTCTTCAGGTACTTGAGGCGGGCCGGCACGTTGAAAAACAGGTCCCGTACCGTAATCCGGGTGCCCGGCGGGCAGCCGAACTCGCCTTCCTCCACCGTCTTGCCGCCGTCGACAAAGATGCGGTAGCCCGCGAGCTGATCATGCTCCCGCGTTACCAGTTCAAACCGGGAGACGGAGGCGATCGATGGAATCGCTTCGCCCCGGAATCCCATGGTGGCGATTGCAAGGAGATCATCGGCCGAGCGAATCTTGGAAGTGGCATGGCGCATCAGACTGAGGCGGGCGTCTTCCGGCGACATGCCGCAGCCGTCGTCCGAAATGCGCAGCAGGTCCCGCCCACCGCCTTCCACCTCGACCACGATGCGCTTCGCCCCGGCGTCCAGCGAGTTCTCCACCAGCTCCTTGACTACGCTGGCAGGGCGCTCCACCACTTCGCCGGCGGCGATCTGGTTGGCCGTCTTCTCGTCGAGCACGAGTATTTTGGACAATACTTCTCCCCCCGCTTGCGGCGGATATGAAGGGGGCCGGCCCCGAGGCGGCCGGCCGACTGCAACATCTAGTGCGGCGCCGCGCAGCGGCGGGGCCGCACGGCACCCGTAAATGGCGCGTCAGCGCCGAGAAGGGCTACTTCTTCTTGTCAGCGGGCTTCTTCATGGGGCCGTAAAGCTTCTCCATTTTGGCGGTCAGCGAGCGCTCCATTGCCATCAGCTTCTTCTGCTTCTCCACCATCGCCCGCTGGCGGAAGCCGCCCGTCAGGGCCATCTGGTACAGGCTAAGGCTCTCCTTATGCATGGTGAGCGTCTCTTCATGGGCGTCCTTGGCCTTGGCAGGCACCTTCACCTTCTCCAGGTCCGCGATCAGCGCCTGATAGGTGGAGATCACTTCACGCAGCGGCTTCTTGACCAGCACCGGGTTCGGGTTCTCGCCCAGGGCCTGCACGGCTTCAACCTTCTCCTGAACCTTATGTCTGTCAAATACGCGTTTGAGATCGACCGCATATTTCCGGATCTGGTACCAGGGGAGCCGCGTAACGATGAAGCCACCGAGCGCGATGCCGGCTACGGCTGAGACGCCGATGATTATCCACGTCTGTCCAGTCACGGGTTATGTTCACTCCTCAGGGATATGTCCACTCCCGCATTGTCGCATGCCCGCGGCGAGCAGGCAAGTCCTTCCGCATCAGGACGGGAGAAAAACGGCGGACATGCGCTATACTGGGATGAGGACCAATCCAGCCGCAAGGGAGCTGCCGCCGTGGACTTCGCCTCCGCCCCGACCCAGGCCGCCGAGTTCTCCGGCCCCGGCAAGCATGCCGTGGTGCTGTATACCCCCGACTGGAGCGCAGCCGTGCTCGCTGCCCTCCGCACCCGCCCGACCGCCTATGAAGCTGCCTGGCACTTCGAGCCGGAGCGGCGCGCCCACGTGCTGACCGTCCGCTACGAAGGCGGGCCGGCGATTGCCATCGCCCTGATTGACGGCATTCACAACGCCGTGCTCGCACAGGTCGCCCGGGGCGGCGCCCTGGTGCTCTCGCCCTATCCGCTCTACCGCGACCCGCCGGATCAGACAGACGTGCCGCTCTTCTCCCCCGAAGAGAGCCTCGTACTGCCGGAACTGCCAGGCTTATGAAAGCGGCCGGGCTGCGTCACCGCACCCCGGCCTCCATGCATGCCGCCCCTTCTTGCGCCACGGTCACTTCTGCTCCCACATGTATGGGAATTTCGACGGCTATGCGCCGGGTGGCAGTGCAGGTGACACGGCGGTGCTGCGGCTCTTCGTCGCCGCACGCGCCGGTGACATCAACCGTGACGGGCACAAGTATGTCCAGTTCCTGGATGATCTTGCGGTCGCAGTCCTGGCCTGTCACGCGGCGGGCGCCGAAGTGGACCTGGGCCTTTCCCGCTTTCGGCGTCGCCTCGATGGCAACGGGCAGGGCCAGTGTCAGCTGCCGCCGCCAGAACTGGGGGCGGCAGTGCGCCTGCATGTGGCTGACTGCCGCAGCGTTGCCCTGCAGTTCCACCACCCACGGGCTGTCCGGGGCGTTGCTCGTCAGCAGCAGAAAGGCCCGGCGCAACCCCGCTCCCTGCGGGGCAAACCGCACGTCGATGTTGCAGGAGCGGCCGGGGTAAAAGTCCACCCCGGAGAAGTCCTCCGCCGTAAGGCGGAACTCAGAGGCGTGCGGGCCCGTCAGGGCCGCCCGCCGAATGCGCAGCGGAGCGTCGCCGCCGTTCGCCACCGAAATGGACCGGGGCGCACTCCACTCCCCGACCGGCTGCCAGCCGAAGTCGATGCGCATGCTACCCAGCCTCCCTCCGCTTCATCCTATGCCCCGGGGTGACAGAACGCACTGGGCGGCGGGAACATAATGTAATGGGAGAGCCAACGGGGAGATGATGAAGTGGGCAATGGAGCCGGCAAGTGCGGGCACGGGGATTCCGACTGCACGCTGGTGGCGCTGCAGAAGCTGGGCGTCGCCGCCGAGATCACCGTGACGCCGACGCTGACCTGCGGTGAGATCACCGTCACGTGCCGTCCGTGTTCCGAGGGGCCGGAGCGCTGCGACGGACCGCTCAAGCCCGGCGAGTCCTGCCGGTTTGTCGTGCATCAGGAGATATGCGTGGCCGTGCCGCTCCGCTTCGGCGCCGACGTGGAGTGCCGGATGAAGGGCGCCATGTGCGGCGAGGTGTCGACCGAGAACTTCGATTGCAGCAGCGACTCGTCCAGCTCTTCGAGCAGCTCGGGCAGCGACAGCTCAAGCAGCAGCGACAGCTCAAGCAGCAGCGACTGTACATGACGAGCAAATGAGGCCATGCCACTGCTCCGGGTGGCATGGCCTCATCCGTGTCTTAACGTGTCTCCTTCGCCTTCGCCTGGAGCTTGTAAAGGAGATTGAGCGCATCGATCGGGGTCAGCGCCATCACATTGAGCCCCAGCAGCTCCTCAACCACGGGATGCCGCTTCTCCTCGAAGAACGTCAACTGCACCACGGGCTTCTGCCGGAGCTTCTGCCCCGCCTGCTCCCGGCGGCTCTTCCGCTCCCCTTCACTTTCCTCCAGCGTCTGCAGGATCTCCCGCGAACGCTCCACCACTTCTTTCGGCAGCCCCGCCAATTGGGCCACGTGAATGCCGTAGGATCGATCCGCCCCGCCGGGCACCAGCTTGCGCAGGAAGACGATCTCGTCGCCCTTCTCCCGTACGGCCATCGACAGGTTCCTGACCCCGCCGAGCATCCCTTCCAGCTCGCACAGTTCATGATAGTGCGTGGCGAAGAGCGTCCGGGCGCCCAGCCGCTCGTGCACGTACTCCGTGATCGCCCAGGCGATGGAGAGCCCGTCGAACGTGGCGGTGCCCCGCCCCACTTCATCCAGCACGATCAGCGAGCGCTGCGTCGCACCGTAGAGGATATTGGAGACCTCCGTCATCTCCACCATGAAGGTCGATTGCCCCGTCGCCAGGTCGTCGCTGGCGCCGACCCGGGTCCAGACCCGGTCCACCAGGCCAATGTGCGCCGCCGACGCCGGCACGAACGAACCCGCCTGCGCCAGAATCGTCGCGAGGGCGGCGGCCCGCATCACCGTCGACTTGCCGCCCATGTTCGGCCCCGTGATCAGCAAAATCCGGTTCTCCTGGGTGTCCAGCAGCACGTCGTTGGGCACAAAGGAGCCCTCGGGCAGCACCCGCTCCAACACCGGATGGCGCAGATTCTTCAAATCCAGCACCATCGACGTGTCGACCAGGGGGCGGACGTAGCCGTACAGGGCCGCCACTTCGCCGAAGGAGCACAGGGCGTCCAGCTCCGCCACCGCCCGGGCGCTCTGCTGAATTCGGGGGACGGCTGCCGCAATCGAGCCGCGCACACCCACGAAGAGCTCGTACTCCAGGGCCATCAACTTCTCGTCGGAGCCGAGGACCTTGGACTCCATCTCTTTCAACTCCGGCGTGATGAACCGCTCTTCGTTCGCCAGCGTCTGCTTGCGAATGTAGGAGTCGGGCACCATCGACAGGTTGGCGTTGGAGACGCCCAGGTAGTAGCCGAAGATCTTGTTGTACCCGACTTTGAGGCTGCGGATGCCCGTCCGCTCACGCTCCTTGGCCTCCAGCGCTGCGATCCAGCCCTTGCCTTCCCGGGCGGCTTGGCGCAGTTCATCCACTTCCGCATTGTAGCCCGGCTTGATGATGCCGCCTTCCGTCACCGACAGGGCAGGCTCATCGTCAATGGCCTGCTCGATCAAGTCCCGCACGTCATCGAGCATGTCGAGCAGCGACCGCAATTCCACCAGGCGGCCGGCAGCCACATCTTCCAGCAGCACCCGGATGGACGGCAGGACAACCAGCGAGTTCTTCAGCGCCACCAGATCCTTCGCGTTGGCGTTGCCGTACGCCACCCGGCCGGCCAGCCGCTCCAGGTCATACACGTCGCCCAGCAGCGCCCGCAGGTCGCCCCGCAGTACGGGGCGCCCGACCAGCTCCCCTACTGCCTCATGGCGACCCTGAATCTCCGGCAGGCTGAGCAGGGGTCGCTCCAGCCAGCCCTTCAGCAGGCGGGCGCCCATGTTGGTCACAGTCCGGTCCATCACCCAGAGCAGCGTGCCCTTGCGTCCGCCGTCCCGGATCGACCGGGTCAATTCCAAATTGCGCCGCGTCGACGTGTCCACGGTCATGTACTGGCCGGGGTAGTAAACCGACAGGCCGGAGATGTGCCCGAGGCCCGTCTTCTGCGTCTCCGCCAGATAGGCGAGGGCGGCGCCCGCTGCCTGGGTCGCCAGGTGCAGGTGCTCGCAGCCGAAGCCGTGCAGAGAGGCCACGCCGAAGTGGTCCGTCAGGCGCCCGTAAGCTTCGCTGTGGCTGAAAGGCCGGGCGGCGCCTACCGACTGGGCGATGCCCCAGGTCTTCAGCATCGCCGCAAGCCGGGGTTCGTTCTCCAGCCCCGGCTCCAGCAGCACTTCGGACGGCTCCAGGCGGCTCAGCTCGTCCACCAGCTGCTTCAGGCCGTCCGCCCCGGCCATTTCGCAAGCGGCGAACTCGCCTGTGGACAGGTCGGTCACGGCCAGGCCGAAGCCGCTCTTGCCATAGGCGACGGCGCACAGGAAGTTGTTCTGCTTCTCTTTGAGCATTTTGGGCTCGACGATGGTGCCCGGCGTGATCACCCGGGTCACATCGCGCTTGACCAGCCCTTTGGCTTTCCGGGGATCCTCCATCTGCTCACAGATGGCGACTTTGAAGCCGCGCTCAATCAGCCGGCCGATGTAGTTGTCGGCGGCGTGGTACGGAATGCCCGCCATGGGCACCCGCCCCATCTCCTTGCCCCCGTCGCGTCCCGTCAGCACCAGTTCCAGTTCCCTGGCACAGGTAGCAGCGTCGTCAAAGAACGTCTCGTAAAAGTCGCCCAGTCGGTAAAACAGGATGGTGTCCTGGTATTGCTGCTTGATCTCCAAATACTGCGCAAACATCGGGGTCGTGGCGGCGGCGTCCACGCAAGAACCTCCCTTGGAACAGGCCATTTTCAGACCGACAACAGATGTTCGTTCGGCAGCGGCCGGCGACCTTCCTGCGTCGGGCAACACAGACGATTTTGCCGGTCGATCCGGCAGGATGTTGCAGGCGATTCGTCAAATTTCCGCCCCATCGGCGTTTTCTAAGTAAAGAACTCCTGCCAGAGGAGAGAGCGAATGCGCGGGATATGGAAATGGCTCCCGGCCCGCTTCGTGGTCCCCGGCCTCATGCTTCTCTACCTGGCTCACGTCTCCGTCGGGCCCTCGCCGTATCTGCAACTGCTGCCCGTACTGGCCGTTGGCCTGGCTGCTCGGGAATGGCAGCTGCGCGGCGGCGCCATCACGGTAGCGGCGATGATCCCGATCCTGTTTTTCGCCGGCTGGCGCTACTCGGCCCTGGCTGTTCCCGCCGACCTGGTCCCTCACCAGGCGTTTTTGCAGACCTGGATGATCCGTGGGCTGACCGTCTCATGGCTGGCAATGGTGCTGCTGGTCATCTTCGTCAGCAGCATGAGCAGTCAGGCGCGCCGCCTCGACCAGGTCAACGCCGAATTGCGGCACGCCCAGCAGCAGCTGACCGCCCTGCACCAGATCGCCCTCTCCCTCTCGACGACCCTGGATGTTACCCGACTGCTGGAGATCATCCTGGAACGGCTGGGACAGCTGTGGGGGTACCACCACGGGGCCGTCATCCTCTATGATGATGCCGCGGGCGAGCTGGTCATCGCCGCCGCCCGGGAGTACAGCGTTCCCGTGGGGACGCGGGGATCGGCGGATGCGGGCATCTGCGGGACCGTCTTTCAGACGGGCAGGCCCGAAATCGTCGGCGATGTCACCATAGACCCCCGGTATATACCGGGCATTCCGGGCGCCCGCTCCGAGCTGGCCGTGCCGCTGATTTGGGAAGGGCGCACGGTGGGCGTGCTCAATGTCGAAAGCACAGACCTGAACGCTTACGGCCAGTCCGATCTCGATGTGCTGACCACCGTGGCCGAGCAGGCGGCGGCGGCCATTGGCAACGCCCGGCTCCATCAAAAGACGCGGGATCTGGCCATCACCGACCCGCATACGGGTCTCTTCAACTACCGCCACTTCCAGGACCGGCTGGCCCTCGCCGTGCGCGATGCCCAGCTGATGGCGACGCAGACTTCGCTGCTCATGCTCGACCTGGACTTCTTCAAGCGCTGCAACGACATGTACGGGCACCCGACGGGCGACGCCGTGCTGCAGCAGTTCGCCCGGGTACTGAGCGAGTCGTGCCGGGCGGATGATCTGGTCTTTCGGTACGGCGGCGAGGAGTTCAGCGTCATCTTGCCCGGGGCCTCAGAAGAGACCGCCGTCCGCGTGGCTGAGCGCATCCGCCAGAAGGCGGGCGGCCATCGGTTCACCACCCTGACCGGGCGCCCGCTCGATTTCCAACTGACGGTCAGCATCGGCGTTGCCTGTTACCCGCGGGACGGCCTTTCCCACGTCGACCTGCTGATTGCGGCGGATACAGCCCTCTATGCGGCCAAGACCGGCGGACGGAACCGGGTGGTGGCGGCTGCACCGGCACTGCACCCATAAGCAAAGCGCCGCCCCGCATCAACGACACAGGGCGGCGCTTTTTCGCTCGCGATCAGGCTATCCGCAGCCGCAGCCGCCTCCGCCGGAGCCGCACGAACCGCCTTTGCCTTTCGGCTCTTCCTGCCCGGTCAGCGGGAAAGTGACCACGGCGTTGATGCGGTCCAGGAAGGCATCCAGCCGGGTCCGGGCATCCCAGTAGGCCTGAATGGTGCTGTGCGCGTTGAAGCGCTCTTCGATCTCCATAAAGCGGGTGACCAGCAGCATCTGCGCCTCGGGCGGCGCCGTCTTCGACTTCTTGACCGCCCGCTTGGCCGCCTCATAATCCCGAATCAGATCCAGCGCCTCCTGATCCGTCAGGACGGCGTCCTCCGTCGCCCGGTACTCCGCCAGCTCATCGGTCTCCTCGATGGCCTTCGCGAGCTCGCGGGCGATCTCCCACACGCTCCGCGACGTCTGTATCTGCACCCTTGCTTTACCTCCCACCCTGGAGGGCCAGCGCCTCCGCCTGTGTACCCTCAAGCGTCCAGGTGCCGGCCTTCGTGATCGTCACGGGCAGAATCTGCCCCCGCAGCGACTCGTCGCCGGGGAAGGTGACGAGGATATTGCCGCGAGTCCGGCCAAAGACTACGTCCGGTTTGCCTTTATCCAGCCCTTCGACCAGGACCGCCTCGGTTCGCCCGACCCGGGCCTCGTTCTTCGCCCGGGAGATCCGGTTCTGCAGCTCGATCAGCCGCTGCAGGCGTTCTTTCTTCTCCGGGACCGTCAGCCTGTCCTCCATCCCAGCCGCTTCCGTGCCGGCCCGTTCGGAGTACATGAACATGAAGGCGGCGTCGAAGCGGACTTCTTCCATCAGCGAGAGCGTTTCACCGAACTCTTCTTCGGTCTCCCCAGGGAATCCGACGATGATGTCGGTGGTCAGGACGGCGTCGGGAATCAGCTCCCGCACCCAGCCGACGAGCTGCATGAACTGCTTGCGGTTGTACGACCGCTTCATGCGCCGCAGCACGGTGTCGGCGCCCGACTGGGCGGGCAGGTGGAACCACTCGCAGACTTTGCTGCACGCCGCGATCTGCTCGACCATCTTGCGGCTGAAGTCCTTGGGGTGGTTGGTGGTGAAGCGGATCCGGTCGATGCCCGGGGTCTCCCGGTCCAGCATCGCCAGCAAATCGCCGAAATCGAAGGCGGCCTCGCCGTGCCGTCCGTACAAATCCTTGCCGTACGCATTGACGTTCTGCCCCAGCAGGGTGACTTCCTTGAAGCCCTGGGTGCCCAGCTGCCGGACTTCGGCGAGGATGACGTCGTGCGGGCGGCTCCGCTCTTCGCCCCGGGTGGTGGGGACAATGCAGTAGGTGCAGTGCTTGTCGCAGCCGTACATGATGGTGACCCAGGCCTTCAGGTCGCCTTCCCGGGCGGCGGGCAGGATCTCCGGGAAGTCCTCGCCCATCGATTCCCAGACGTCCACCACGGTCTCCCGCTCGCTGCGGGCGCGGTCGATCAGCTCCGGCAAGCGGTGGATGTTGTGCGTGCCGAAGATCAGGTCAAGGTACGGGAAGAGCCGCTTCATGCGGTCGATCTGCCCTTCGACCTGTGGCACGCAGCCGCAGACGCCGATGACCAGGTCGGGGTTGGTGTACTTGAGCGGCTTCAGCTGCCCGATGCGCCCGAAGGCGTGTTCCACGGCGCTCTCCCGGACGGCGCAGGTGTTAAAGAGCAGCACGTCGGCGTCGTCGGGGCCGGCGGCTTTGGCGTAGCCCATCTGCCCGAGGATGCCGTGCATGATCTCGCTGTCGTGCTCGTTCATCTGGCAGCCGTAGGTCTCGATATGTACCTTCGGGCTCTCCTTGCCGTGGATGCGGCTGGCCGCCGCCGGGTCGACCTTCATGATCGCGACCTTCTCGGTCTCCTCCAGGTGGGTAAACCCGCCCATGGCGTCCTGCTCGATCGCGATGCGCGCCAGGTCGGCCGCGTCGTTATGACCCGGCTTGTACATGGGCAGTTCTTCGAGCGTGCCGTCCTTCATCGCCTGCTCGACCCGGTCGAGAATGGCGTTGAAGTCGGGCTCAGGGTGAATATGCTTCTTGTCGTCGCTCACTCTATGTCAACCCCCGTTGGGCTCAACTCTCCGATAGATACTCTCAGTAGTGTACCACAAATCGGCGCTATGTAAAAAGGAAGAACGGGGGCGGCTGACCGTCCCCGTCGCTGGTTACAGTTTGAAGATATCGCCAAGCTTGATCGCAAATCCGGGCAGCAGCGGCGAGGCGAGGGACTGGTCCGCCGTGAAGCGCTGCCAGGTATCGAAGGTACTCCCGGCTAGGGTCATGACTTCGACCGTCTGCGACTCCGAATCGACAATCCAATATTCTCTGACGCCGAACCGAGCGTATAGCTTGCGCTTCAGGACCTGGTCCCTGGGCGCCGTGGACGGCGACAGGATCTCCACTGCCAGGTCGGGGGCGCCATGGATACCACCGTTGGAATTGATGATACTCAAGCGCTCATTTGCGACGAAAAGCACGTCGGGCTGGATGACGTTCTCAGGTGATAGGATGACGTCCATCGGGGCGGTGACCACATCGCCAAGGCCGTGCTTCATCACAAAGGAATAGAGTTCATGGCTCAAGCGCATCTGAAGCGACTGGTGGCGATGAGTCGGCGACGGCGTTATGAGCAGTTCCCCCTCGATGATCTCGCACCGCTTCTCCTCGGGCATCAACTTATAGTCTTCGTACGTAAAGTAATGTCCAGGTAGCGACATGCTCTCCCCCCTTCGGCTGAGTCGTCTCTGGTTTCAGTATACAAGCGTCATGAACTTCGGTCAAAGGAGCGCAGGGCTGGCGATCCTGAGTCCCGCTTCAAAGGCGAAGCGGATCAAACACCGGCCAGGCTTCGCCCTCTTCCCGTGCCGCACCCGCCAGTTCGGCGGCGCACAGGCCAATCGTAGCGTAGTATCCATGAAGTTTTGCCGCAAGGACCCGTGTCAACTCGGGCGGAGTGCCAAACTGCGGCTGGGCGGTGCGGACCTCCAGGCGAATCGGCGGCGCCTGGACTGCCACCTGCCAAAATCGGGACAGATCATCGGTAAGGCCACCCGGCTCACCTGCAGGCACAGCCCCCGGCGCCGGCTGAGCAGCCGCCGCCCGGTGCGCCCTGATTTCGGCCAGCAAAGCCTCGCGGTCCCGTCCCCTCAGTTGCAGCAGCAGAAAGGGATCGGCATCAAAGGCGGCAGCCAGTTGATAGAACACGGCTGCGACATGCTTGCAGGGGTTGGCCCAGTCAGGGCAGGAGCAGGTGGTCGTAAGCTCACGGGCCGAAACCGGCAACAACCGCACCCCCGCATCGGTGAACACTCCTTCAGCCTCTGCCGGCAGCCGGCCGGACAGCAACTCGGCCGAAAAGGCCGCCTGCGCCGCTCACTCATGTATGTAGATACTCCCGCTGGGCGAATATGGCCGATAGTTGCTCTCAGTAGTGTACCACAAATCGGTGCTAAATAAAAAAAGGCAGGCGTGCCCTCATAGGCCATACCGTTCTGGGGCAGAATGAAAACGGTGGCAGCCGCCCCATAAGTGCGTTGCTACATCGGAGCGAGTTGTGGGACTGGGACTATGTTATTGCGAGAGCCGCATTGCTGCCGCGGTTAGGAAAAGGATTGCCAACAGTTCTTTGAGCGTGAGTTCCACCGTGAACTTCAAGATGTTGCCACCTCCGCCGGGGGGCGGCCACCATCCAGATTTTACCAAACTTGTGTTCGACCTCGCTCCCCCTACCCTGTCGACCAGTTTCGACGGCATACTGCCAGATCGCCTGAAGGGAGTGCTTCCTTCGCGCCGCTGTATCACCGGCGTGGGGAGGTACTCCTGTTCGTTGGGCGCAACAAAGGCTGTCAGCAGGAACCTAAGTGGTCTGAATAGTACTACACAGTAGACTTCCACCCTGTTCTGCTGTGGAGGGGCACATGCATCACCCGTCCGATTCGTCGTATACCCGAGGGCCCTGGCCAGTTGCACCGCCGCCATCGCGGCCTTTGACCTAGCAATAAGCCTGGCGCCCAACTTGGTCCAAGCCCAGCGAGGCAAGGCCGAAGCCCTGGACAGGATTGCTCGACTGCCCGCCAACTGACATGAGTTCAGCAACATTACCGAAGACACAGCCATCAGGCGCCGTGTGTCCTGCGCGGCTCTACCCCAAATTCAAAGAACCCTCCCGTCGTGCCGATCACCATGTCGTTCACGTCCGGGAGGGTTTGATTACTTGTCGTGTTTTTGGTGTTCATCCGGCAGCCGTAGGTCTCGATATGTACCATCGGGCTCTCCTTGCCGTGGATGCGCTCGGCCGATTCCGGGTCGAGCTTCATGGTGGCCGGCTTCGCCCCGTCCAGGTGCTCGAAGCCGCCCATGGCGTCTTGCTCCAGGGCGATGCGCACCAGGTCGAGAATGGCGTCGAAGTCCGGCTCCGGATGGCTGCTATGTAAAAAGGGCGCCGGTTTGCCTTTGCCCCTGCTCTGGTTTGCCTTTGGTGGATGATGCGGTGGATGATGCTGCTGGTCGGCGATGAGGGGCCGCCGATGACGGCTCCGTCTCGTGCAGAGTGAGTCGCTGTGCGCAGGTTACAACCCCACCCTACAACCTTCGGCTGAAGTTGCGCCCTGGTCAGAGCGGCTAGAATTGAGACAGCCTTGAATGTGGATGTCTTGTACATCATCGGAACGGCTGCGGGAACACGAAAACCCCAGCATTCTCGGCGCACTCTTACTCAGGAGGTCTTAGAATCATGAAGAACAACGGGACGGCACGTTTGGCCGGGGTCTGCTTCCTACTCATGGTGGTTTTCGGCATCGGGGCCGAGATCTTTTTCCGACAGGGTCTGATCATTCCCGGTGATGCCGCGATAACGGTGGCAAACATCACAGCCCATGGACTTGCCTTCAGGGTAGGAATCTTCAGTGATCTGCTCATGTCACTTTTCTATCTGCTAACCGCCCTGGTGCTTTATCGGCTTCTTGTGGAGGTAGACAAGCACCTATCTGCTATGATGGTCGTATTTGCCCTGGCAGGCAGTGTACTGCTCATGGTCAATGTGCTCAACGAGATGGCACCGCTCTTTGTCCTGAATGAAAGCGTACATCTGAATGCATTCAGCAAAGAGCAGCTCCAGTCTATGGTCATGTTCAACTACACCGCCTACGAGCACGGTTACATGATCGGTCAGATTTTCTTCGCACTGTGGGTCCTTCCCCTGGGGATTCTGATTATGAGATCCACACTCATACCCAAGGTACTGGGGATTCTCTTCGTGGCGGAAACGGTGTTCGGACTCATGGCGGTCATCGTGCACTTCGTGACACCCAACGCATCCATGGAGACGATTCTCCTCGTGCCCGGCATTCTGGCGGAATTCTTCTTCATGTTCTGGCTACTGATCAGGGGAGTCCCGATGCCCGGCCGCTCAAGCCTTGAAGGCGCCTAAGGCAACAGTGTCGACAAGGCGCGAGGCATCGACCAATCATCCGGAGAGGAGTGATCGGTGTGCATGGAATGAATACACGGGAGAAGCTTTCCGTGCTATGGATCGTGGTTATGATGAACATGATATTTGCAGACATATTGACCTTCATGTTGCCTGGTACATTGCAGGACATCGTATCCGGGAATCTGCCCATGAAGATCACCCAGAGCCTCTTGCTGGTCTTTGCACTGCTTCTTGAAGTACCAATCATCATGGTACTGCTGTCAAGGGTACTTGGTCGCTCGATCAACAGGGTGGCCAATATCCTCGCAAGTGTGATCACGATACTGTTCGTCGTTGGAGCAGGCTCAGGCTCGCTGCACTATGTCTTCTTTGCTTCAGTTGAGGTGATCGTCATGCTGTACATTATGTGGACGGCCTTCGGATGGCGGGAGACGTGCGCGGGTAGCCAGTGAGCCCAAGAGGCCCAACGGGCCACCGTCGGATCGTCGAAACAGAACGACCCCAGTGCAGGCTTTGCTGACTGGGGTCGTTTGGTTTGGTGCCTGCTCAACCCGGTTAGTAAGCCATCGAGTCTACGAAGACGATTTTGTAGATTCTCGATGGCCTTTTTTGTGTCGCGTGCGAAGAATACGGCGCCGCCGTCGATCTTCAGCTTGGCAAGACCGACTATGAGCGATAACGACAGCCCCTGTCTTTTGCCACACTGCTCAGAATGTTACTCTATACGTGATAGGCTCGAACGAACCGGGGAGGGAATCGCCAATGTCGGAAGCCACAATCGCCGGCCAGGGCTATCAGGAGGGTCCGGGGCTGCTCGCCACCAAACTCCGGGCGCCGACGCTGCGACAGGCGCGGGTGGGCCGCCGTCGCCTGCTCGCCAAGCTGCATTCGGGACTGAGCCGGCCCTTCACGCTGATTTCGGCTCCCGCCGGGTTCGGGAAGACGACCCTGGCGGCCCAGTGGATCGCGGATCACGGCCTGCCCGTGGCCTGGGTCTCCCTCGACGAGGAGGATAACGACCCGGCGCGGTTCTGGCTCCATATCACCGCTGCCCTGGCGAGGGCGACGCCCGGTCTGGGCGGCATCTTGCAGTCGCCTGAGACGCAGGCGAACTTGTCCGTGCCCACGGCCCTGATGAACGCAGCAGCAGAGATTGTCGGGGACTTCATCCTCACCCTCGATGACTATCACTTGATCACCGCGCCGGCCATACACAGCTCTGTGAGCTACTGTCTGGAGCACTTGCCGGAACGGCTCCACCTGGTGATTGTGACCCGGACGGATCCCCCCTTCCCCCTGGCCCGGCTCCGAGCCCGCGACCAGTTGGTCGAAATCCGGGCCGCCGACCTGCAGTTCACGCTGGCCGAAGCTACAGCCTTTCTTAACGATGTCATGCACCTGGGATTGCAGACCGACCTCGTTAAGACGCTCGCCGACCGCGCCGAAGGCTGGATCGCCGGGCTGCAGATGGCTGCCCTTACCATTCGGGACCGGGAGGACGCTGCCGGGCTGATCAGCCGGTTCACGGGCGCCCACCCCTTCGTGCTGGATTACCTGGTCGAAGAGGTTCTGCAGAGCCAACCCCCCGAGGTCAGGGACTTCCTGCTGCAGACGTCGATTCTGCACCACATGACAGGCCGTTTGGTCGAAGCCGTCACCGGGCAGAGCGGCGGACAGGCGATGCTCAGGCAACTGGAGCAATCGAATCTCTTCTTGGTGCCGCTGGATGAGGAACACCACTGGTATCGCTACCATCACCTGTTTGCCGAGGTGATGCTCAGCCGCCTGGAGCAGTCCGACCCCGTCCAGGTAGCAGCATTGCACGAGCGGGCGGCCCAGTGGTATGAGGAAAACCGCCTTGACGCCGACGCCGTCCGGCATGCCCTGGCGGCCAGGAGCTTTGAGCGGGCGGCAAGGTTGATTGAGCGCGCGGCCGTCTCCCGGCTGGCGCTCGGCGAGGTCACGACGATTCAGCACTGGACGGACGCCATACCTGCGGCCCTGCGCCGCCAGCGGCCATGGCTTGCGGTCACCACTGCCTGGGGGCAACTGCTCACGGGCCATCCCAGGGCGGTGGAACCGGTTCTCGGGGCGCTGCCTGACCTGGCCGCATCGGACCACCCCGACCGGAACGCACTCCTGGGCAATGTGGCGGCGATCCGGGCCTATGTGGCCGTGCTGGCTGGCGATGTGCCCCGCACCCTGGCACTGGCCCGGGAGGCGCTTACCTTGCTGCCCCTGGAAGACGGGTTGAACCGGGCCGTGGCCACCTACCTGATCGGGAGGGCCTACACCCTGGCCGATGATCTCAACGCGGCAATCGCCGCGCTGACGGAGGCCGTCGGGCTTGCCTGCAAAGCGGACCACATCTATCTTGCGGCAGAGGCGCTGTGTGACGTCGCTGGGCTCGAACTCTCCCGAGGGCGCCTCAGCGCGGCCGCACGGCTGTACGGTTCAGCCGCGGAAAGGGCCGTGGAAACGGGCATGCGGGTCGTATCGGCCCTGGGCGCCGCCGAAGTGGGGCTGGCCGAAATCGCCCTGGAGCAGAACGACCTGGAAACGGCCGAGCGGTACGCAAATGCAGGCGTGGAGCACATGCTGTTGGTTCAGGAGCCGACCGACTTGGTCATAGGCCACCTGATGCTGGCCAGGGTGCGGCAGACCAAAGGGGATGTAAGCGGGGCCAGAGCGGCCCTGGCGGTTGCCGAGCAGTGGCTGAGCGGGCGCAACCTGCGCCCCCTGGTGCGCAGCCAGGCTGCGGCCGTGCGGGCCAGGCTCCGGCTGGCATGGGGCGAGGCGGAAGCCGCCGGACGCTGGGCAACCAGTCAGGCAGACCTGTACACCGGGTCGGCTGGGACCCCGGAACAATTGGCCCGGGCCCGTGTCGCCCTCGCCCTTGGCCGGCCGGCCCAAGCGATTGAGATTCTGGCGCCCCTGGCAATGGCGGCGGCGACGGCCGGCCGGCAGGGCACCCTGATCGAGATCGGTGCGCTCCAGGCGCTGGCCTGGCAGGCGCAGTTCCGTCCGGCGGAAGCTCAGGCCGCCCTGGAAAGGGCCCTTGCGCTGGCGGAGCCTGAAGGATATGTGCGGGTTTTCGTCGACGAGGGGGCACCGATGGCGGCGCTGCTGCATCTTATCAAGAAGCGGCTGGCGCCCGCCGGGCAAACAGCCTTGGCCGCCTACGCCGAGCACCTGCTTCAGCAGTGCCCTGAGCCCCCTGCGGCCGCGCCGGCCCTGCGCGTCTCCCTGTCGGACCGGGAACTGGAAGTGCTGCAGATGATGGCCGCCGGGCTGACCAACGACGAAATCGCTCACCGTCTCTACATATCACTGCCCACGGTCAAGCGCCATATCTCCAATACGTATAACAAGCTGCGCGTCTCCCACCGGACGCAGGCGCTGGCCCGGGCGCGGGAGTTGCGCCTGCTGTGAGTAGCGGGGCCGCCTATTACAACCCCGCCCTACGACCTTCGGATGAAGCTGCGCCCTGGTCACACCGGCTAGTATGGGGACAGCAAGGGCCAAGCTCAACTGGCCTGGCTGAAAGCCGGTGCGACAAATCGGAGGCAAGATTATAACCAGGGACCGTAAGGTTGCCGTTGTTGTGGGTGTGTTGTACATCATCGGGACGGTTGCGGGAGTGTTCAGCGGTTTGATCACAGGGCCGGTTCTCAGGACTCCAGATTACCTGGCACAGGTTTCAGCAAACGAAACCCCCATCATTTTCGGTTCTCTGTTAGTGTTGACGATGGGCCTTGCGCTGGCCCTGGGGTATGTGGTCTTCCGGGGAGCGCTGGAGGCGGTGTGCTATATCGCGATGGCCATTTGCTGGTTCTTTCTCATCCAAGTCAGCCGCGAAACTGCGGCGGCGGGGGCATCCACGGCGGCCTACCTCCAGACCCTGGGCGCGGTATTCCTCAATGGCAACGACTCCATCATGAGCATCCTGGTCATCGTCTTCAGCCTGGGCTCCCTCATGCTCGACTCCTTGCTCTATCGATCCCAACTCATCGCGCGCTGGATCTCGGTTTGGGGCTTCATCGCCATCGGGGTGCATCTTTCCACAGCCGTCTTAATGATGTTCCGCAGCCTGGACTCTGACTTGATGAGCATCATCAGCCTCCCCATTCTGGTTCAGGAAATGGTGATGGCGATCTGGCTGATTGGGAAAGGCTTCAACCCGACGGCCCTCACGTCCGCCCAGCCGCTGCAAGAGGAGGCTGAGTGATGAAAGCCATCATGTACACCGGGGCGGATGTGACCCTGCCAAGGGCAAAAAGGCACTCAAGCCTTCCGGCAGATATCTACACGTTCTCGTCGACGCAGACCTCCGGGAACAGCTCGAAGAGCTGCTGGTGGTCAAAGAACTGATCGAGGCAGGCGCGCTCACACCAGTCATTGATCGAGTCTACCCGCTCGACCAGATTGTCGAGGCACACCGGTATGTCGAAGCAGGGCACAAGAAGGGAAACGTAGGAATCACCTTGGAACATGGCGGCAACACCTGACGACGGGTAGCAGCGAGGTCTGACGCAAATAGACAAGTCCCTTCCTGACGGGGTCCAGGAAGGGACTTGTCGTGTTTTTGGTATTCATCTGGCAGCCGTAGGTCTCGATATGGACCCGCGGGTTCTCCTTGCCGTGGATGCGGCTGGCCGACGCGGGGTCGACCTGCATGATGGCCATCTTGTCGGCATCTTCCAGATGGGTGAAGCCGCTAATGAGGAGTCCCTGATTGGTCTGTCCGAATCGCTGTTTCCTCCCGCTTCCAGGACCCGCACAGACGTATCTTTGTCATCCGTCAGAGTTTTGGCAATCACTGCGCCAGCCGGACCCGTTCCGACCACGATGAAGTCGAACACCATGTCCCCATGTCTCGTTTCCGGTTTATACAACATCCCACCTCCGGGTAGGGGGCTCGAATCACTCCTACGCACAAAGGTAGAATATGAACCTGTGGAACCACATGTGTGCTGGTCCGGGCCAGCGGATTGCCAGGTGGCCCTTTGTGCCACCGATGCCTGCTGCTCCGCATGCGATCCCGACGACGCCGGTCAGCCCCGGAGCATGGTGAGCAACAGCGGCAAGATGACCGTGCACAAGCCGAGGAGGAGGCTGCCGGCGGCCGCCAGCGGCTGCTTCCGCCGAAAGGCGGCCCATGCCAGATACCCGGAGTGCGCAGCCACGCCTCCACCGAGCAACACCATGACAACCAGGTCCCAGTTTTGCACGGGCTTTCTATCTCCCTCCGTTGGCACGGGGGCGCCCGATCATCAATCCGTATCGCCGGACGCGCATCTCCGCTGTGACCTTGACCTCCAGGTCCTTCACGCGGCCGTGCCAGTTGAAATCGTCCCACGCCTGCCACGTGGCAAAGCGCCCCCGGTATAACTGTCCGAACCCGACCGGATCGGCCTGCCAATCGTGAAGCTTGGCCAGCATCCCCTCGCCGGTTTGCCGTACGTATTCGGCGGCGGCCCGCTCCAACCGCTGGCGGGCGGCGGGCGCACTGTAATCAACGCCGCTCGGGATGGCCAGCACCTCCCCTTCAAAGAGCATGTGTACCGCCACGCGGGGCCTGCCCGATTGAAAGGACGCGCGATAACGGGGAAAGTTCTCCTGATGAAAGCGGAATGTGACCGCATACGCGGGGGCAAGCGGATCAGGCATTGTGACCGCCGCCTTCCCCATCTTCCCTCGCAGGGCGAGCAGTATCTGCGTCTCATCCACGTTCAGATAGCCGGCCAGCCGGTCGCCCCGAAAGACCGCAGTGCCGACCACCTCCACTGGGTTCCCGCCCGTCCGGGGTAATTCCCCGGGCAGCGCCGTACTCGATTCGGTCGGCTCGGGAAGTCCGTGATCATCAGCGACGGTCGCATTGACGGCCACCGCGGCCAGGTAGGAGTCCCCGCCCCCGCCGGCCAGGCGGTTGAGGAAATGGTGGAGCAGGACCGGCGGACCCAGGTGAAGCTGCTTGGCCTGCAGGGTAATGCCCTCCGCCATGCGGGCCGGATTGGTCTCGGCCACCGGTCTGAGCGAAGCCACAACGGCGCCGGCCGTTCCTCTTGACTGCAGGAAAATGGCGGAAGTGCGCGCCAGCGGACTTCGGAGCAGCTCCATGACCAACGGTTCCAGTCCGTCCCTGGCCAGTTTCTCGCCGACCATAACCGCGCGGAGGTGACGGAGATCCAGACGGCGCGTCATGCCTCCGTTGAGAATCTGGATCGCCTCCCCCAGCGTCCGGGAGCGCGCCGTCAGCACCTCTGCGGCGAGTCGGGGCCGTTCCGGCACTACCGGGGCTTGCAGGGTGCCCGAGCCGAGCTGCTGGACAATCGCGGTCAGAGCCGTCACTCGAAACGAGTCAGGCGGCTCGCGGTCAATCCCTACCATCACGACGTATGCCTGATCCTCGACCTCTGCCCGGTCCCAGCACCCGCCCAGGAGGAGTATCACCCAGAGCAGGGCAATCGCTGAGGCCATCTTACGCTGCACGTTTCTTTCGCCTCCTCTGCCACATTGCGATGAGCGACAGGAGGAGCGGCACAGCGAATCCAGCGAGCAGCCCAAAAGGTGCCGCGGCAGTGTGCCAATCAACCGCCTGGGCCTGGTCCACCGGAAAATAGGCCAGGGTGAGCACCATCGCTGTCAGCGGCGGGACCGCGATCCGGTGGGTGTCCATCTCAAATGCATCGGCAATGGCGGCTGCGGCCACATGCAGGACAACGCCGACGTGGCATACGGTTGCCCACACCCATATCAGTACCCACAATCCCTCCACGCGCTGAAAGAAGCGCCCGCCCAGGATCAGTCGCGCCATCTCGTGCAGGGGGAACGCGACGGAATTGGCCAGCGGATAGGTGTAGGTCATGATCAACATGGCCAGCGCCAGGGCGTACACCGTGCCTGAGCCGATTCCGGCCATGGCGGCGGCCCGCCATAGCCCTTCCGGGTCCTGCACCTGTCCGGCGGTCATCAGCAGGAAGAGGCCGGGCGTGTAGAGGGCCAGCAGCATGACGGAGCGGACCAGCAGGGGACCGGGACCGGGTCCCCAGAGCGGCAGGAGATTTCGCACTTCACCCCAGCCAAACACGCCCAGCACAATAAAGAGAATGGCCAGGAGCAGGAAGGGAAAGAAGGCGCGACAGAGCCGCACCAGTGCGTTCATCCCGGCGTAGGCGCCGCCCAGCACGCAGGCCAGCAGCGCAACGACGGCAAAGGTCTGCGGGGTCAGCGGGTAGACGGCGCTCACCGCCATCTCAGCAGTCTGACGCACCACAAACCCGCTGTGGTAGACCAGCACTCCCGCGACCAGGAGACTGGTCCCGATCGCCCCCGGTCGCCCCAGGGTGAACCTCGCCAGGCTCATCAGGTCTCCTCCGGGCAGGGTGCGCAAGCTGGCGGTCACCGCCCAGAACGCCGCCGATGCCAGCACACCTGAAAGCAGTGCCGCCAGCCACGCACCGGTCTGTCCCGCCAGGACCGCGCCCAGCATGACCGGGTGGAAACTCTGCGCCAGCAGCACGGTGCCCGCGGCTGCGGCCAGTGACCGGCTACCGAATTTCAGTGGGGTCCGCAGGCAGCTCTCCCCCCTTTCGCCGGGCAGACATGCGATCGGCCGCAGCAAAACTGAGCCCGGACTCCCCGAAAAAGGGGACACCGAACGATTCTGCCGTCATCAGGTGCAGCGCAAGCCCAAAAAAGACGGCGGCGATCCCGAAGAACCCGAAAACCACAGCGCCGACCAGCAGGAGAAACCGCCACGGCCGGAGCAGGTAGATCAGTTCCACGCCAAAGAACCCGTATGTGGAAAACATGATGACCGTCGAAATCGCGGCCGGTCCGGTGCCCACGAGGCCGGCCTGCGCCAGCAGCAGCAGCAGCAGCTGGCCGGCGACCAACACGTGCCCGGGCGACAGCCGGAGTGGCCATTCAAAGGCAGCTTCCCGGATCAGTTCCTGTATCACTTCGAGCAGCAGCACTTCCAAAGCAATTGGAAACGGGGCCTGCTCGCGCGTGGCTGCCATTGCGAAAAGAAAGGGGGTGGGCATCATCTCCTGGTGGTAGTTCATCAGGGCCACGATGCTTGCCCCTGCCGTGACCGCGGTTACCGCCAGGGCGGCCCGGAACAGGCGGAGGGATTTTGCGATCGGGCGCATCAGCGTCACGTCCTGGGGGGAATACAGGATCGCGTTGGCGGTGACCGGGGCCACAAACGCCTGCGAAACTCCGTCGGCCAGGATCGCCACATACCCCGCATCCAGCAGAACGGCCACCTTGTCCGGCCACTGGGTGGACGTCAGGACCGGCAGGAGGCCCCACTTGCCGCGCAGGCCGGCGGCAAATCCCCGGCGGAACGTCTCTTCCCCCGCATGCGCTTGCAGAAACGCCTCCACCTGCTTCAGCAAATCGCGGGAGGCCCGCCCCTCCATGTAGACGATCGCTGCCGCCGAGGCCCGCCTCCCGGGCAGCGCAATCCGCCTGGCTACCAGCGCCGGATCCCGCAGACGCCTGCGCAGGAGGATCACGTTCTCGAGCATGCCCGTCTCGAACCGCGCCTGCTGGGTCAAGGCAGCCCTCACTCTGTCAGAAGGTCCCGGGTCGACGGTCCGGACCAGAATCGCCGACCTTGCCCCATCCAGGAACAGGGCGGTGGCGCCTTCCAGCACGCCCTTCACGGCCAGCGACAGGTCATCGGCTTCGGACAGCCCGGGGGCCGGCAGCCGCCGCAAAAGTATATCAGTTGTGACTCTCTGATTCCCGATTGTGCCTATATCCAGGTTGACTACGGGCTCGATGACGCAGGCGCGGACCAGCGCCTCGTCGGCCAGGCCCGGAAGGAAGACCGCAAGCAGTTCCGTTACGGGCTGCGTCGGCAGCGAAAGCGGGCGGAACTCGACCCCAATGTTTTCGGGCCAATGGAGGATATCGGCCATCTGGGCCTGGATGCCTGTCAGCGAAGATCGTAGCTTGATCGACTGTCCCCCCAACCGCGGCATCGTGTACAGTGTCGCTCCCAACGCATGACCCGTACGCGAACAGCCGATCCTTGCGCCTGGCATTTTATAGCCTCCCTGCTCCGCGGCCCCCGTATGCAGGCGGAAGCAGGACGGAAAGACCCGGGGTCGGCGGAGGTCCGCCAGCCCCGGGTCCCGTTCACTACAGCGGACGCGTCCGCACGCCCGCCGCCCGCAATGCAGCCCTGGAGGCGCGCAGGAACTGCTTCGGATCCATCACGGCCTCCCAGTGCATATACATCAAGCGCGGCTCCTCAAAGAGCCAGTGGTTGTGAACGGCGGTCACGATAATGCGATTCTCCCGCAGGACCCGCATGACCGTATTGACCTCGTCCTGCGTGAGCACGGCCTCGCCGAGGTTCAGGGTGCGCCCGCTCTCACCCCGTGACTCAACTGAGAAGAAGACGGGCAATACCAACGGCGACCGGGTCCGCCGACCGAGAATCGTGGGCTCAAGGTCGGCTCGCAGCAGCTGAATCAGGCAGACACCGTTCACCAGTGCAGGAGTTCCGTCGACGATCTCAGCCAGCCTTGCACATGCAATGGCACCTTTCGCACGCAGCACGAGCATCTCCCCCTGCCGCTTTCAGTCAGGCATGGCGCACCGACGGCGCGCATGAGGCGGTCCATGCCGCCTTGTCCAACATACGCCCGCGCGGTGTCTGGGGTGCTATTGCTGACCGACCGGATTAATCGGCCCATCTCGTGCAGAAACTACTGGAGTTGTTCACTTCCGCAAGAATCAGGGTGACGTTCGGTGTTCTACCTGCCCCAGGCGATCGCTGCGTGGATCGCAGCCATTTGGGTTGTTGATTGGCGGCGAATTCATGAGCTGCTCATCTACGGGTTTTTCGCATCTCTGGTGTGTATCGTCCAGGACCAACTCGGGCTCATGCACCGCCTGTGGCAATACAGGGACACCGGGCCGCTGGACACCCACACGGAGATCTCCATATTGATCGGGCTCAGTGCCGCTCCGCTGTTCGGCATCTACTTCGCACAAGGTCTGAGGCCCGGGTCACGGATTCCGATCGGGCGCATCGTAGGCACCACGGCCCTGGCGATGGTTCCGGAGACCGCGGGACTCTTCACAGGCAATATTACCTACGGCAACTGGTGGAGCTATGGCTGGTCCGTGGTGGCGCACCTGCTCCTCTGGCTCGGCTTTTACGGCCTGTTCCGGTGGCGGCAGACCTGACGGCACAGGCATCCGCCTTGCCGGGCCGGCACCGATTACCCTTGCGGGCGGATGTACCGCCGCTTGAGGGAGCCGTCCAGCAGACTCTCCGCCCTTTCGATCACCACCCGGGGCCGGGCTTTTTCGTTGCCCCAATATGTGGCGGCGTACTCGCTGCTGTCGCGCAGCAGCACCTTCAGAATCGCCTCCTCGGCATACTCCGGCGCGATCTCTGCTCCGTCCCGCAGCCCGAGATAGACTGTCAGGCGGCTCTCCGCGTCGCCGTCGATGGTAACGGAGAGTTGGAAGTGCTCCACGGCCCGGCTCAGCCGGTCGTCCTCGAAGACGGCGGTTTCGATGTTCCCTGGGTAGACATTTGCCCCCCCGATGGAGACCGTGCCGTCCGTTCGCCCACCGACCCACAGGAACGGCAAGCGAATGATGCCGTGCCCCTGCCGCCTGAGCGACTCGAGCAGATCGCACCCATGCTCCGCCAGCAATCCGGCCATGCGGTCGTAGTCGATCACCCCGCCCCGGTCGTGGATGTTGTAGCGGATGAGCGGCACCCCGGACCAGATGGTGACGACGATTTCGCCGCCCACCTCCTCGAGGTACGTGTGCGAAGGATCAAACTGATAGAGATTCGGCAACAGACCTTCGCACCCGAAGATCGCCCGGGCGAGGGCCGGGTCCTTCATCGCCCGGCGTTTGAGCAGGATCGTCAGCGGGCTTTCCACGGCCGAGTCCGGGCCGAACTCCGAGGCGCCGTAGGCGTTGAAGATCCGCATGGGCTCGCGCTCCGGGTCGGCCCCGATCCGGCCCGCGACCCAGTCCCGCCAGGCCTCGGTGGTCGGCTCAGCGCCGGTCGCAATTTGCAGATGCAGCGCCGGCCAGTCCAGGTCGGCCTCGAGCAGCCGCCGGAGAAACGGCGGGTTGCCCATCACAAAGACCCGCTTATAGCGCGGCCCGAGGCTGCGGATCACTTCCACGGCTTCGGGCAGGTTCTCGCCCGGGGCAATCACTGTGATATTCCGCTTCTTCTCCAGCGCCAGGGCGGCGCCCACGTGAAAGAGATCGGTGCCGCCGGTCCAGGAGCACAAGGAGAAGGTGATCACCCAGAGAGTCGGCAGGTTTTCCGGGTTGACGCAGAGGTCCCAGAGGAGTTTGGCGTGGCAGACGTTTCCAACGCCGTCGCTGTGCAGGCGGGGCCAGTATGTGGGCTGGCCCGAGAAGCCGGAGCTCCGCTGAAGCACCCAGGCGCCGTGGAGCCCGTCCTTGCCGGAGAGCTGGTTCGTCGGGTAGCGGCGGATGTAGCCGGCCTTGTCGGTCAGGGGCAGCCGTTTGAAGTCTTCGATTGACTGAACGGCGGCGGGCTCAACCCCGTGTTCGGCCAGGAAGGCACTGTACGCGGGCACTTCGGCCGCGGCTCGCCGGAACGTAGTGAGAGCGTTGGCCGTGCCCAGCTGCCGGAGGATGCCGGCGGGAATGAGCCGGACAGTCCGGGCATTTACGATGCCCCGGTCCTGCAGGGACCGGGAAAGGCGTTCGAGTATTGCCATGGTGATTGCGAGATCCTCCTTCTGCTTACGTTTCCGGTGTAGCCTGTGATCAGGTTCTGCTGGCACACACCTAATAACGTAAGGGGAGTGTGATCATCTGACAACTATCCGTTATGGTTATATTCTGCTCTTTCTGTCGACCTTGCAGTCCCATGACAAGAGTCCTCCTCGTCGGGTACTGCACCTTTCGAGGAGGACTCGTTTGCTATTTGATTCTTAGCAGACCGAGCCGGGCCCGTACCATCCAGCGGCGCTCACGGCGCCGCATCTTCGGCGGCGTGAAGCTGTAATTGTGAATGGCCGCCTCCAGCAGGTCCCGGGCCAGGTCATGGCGCCCAGCGCCGGCGCACAGCTGTCCGGCTCGGGTCAGCACTTCCACGCCGTCAAAGTGCTCGAACTGGGCCACCAGTTCGGCCACCTGCGGCGACTGGGGGCCCTCGGTGGCAAAAGCGGCCTCCAGCAGGTAGACATACGGCTCGCCGTAAGCAATGCTTGGCTGCTTGGCCAGCGCCTCCGCCAGCCGGGCCCGCCCCTCGGCATGTCTGCCGAGTTTGACCAGCACGGCGCCCAGGAGGAACGTCGCCCGCGGGGCGTCTTCGCCCCGGTCAAAGGCTCGCTCCAGGTACTCTGCGGCGAGCCGGTAGTTGCCACCCCGCAGGTAATGCTCCCCCAGTTCCACCATGGAGCGAATGTCAGACGGGTTGACTTCGACGTTTCTGCGCAAGCCCGCGATGAGCTGGGCCCGCCGGATGGGCGCCCACAGGGCCGCCAGCAGGCCGAAGTACCGGTTGTCCAGATACCAGAGCACCGCTGCGAAGAGAATCAGCCGGCCGGCAGCCGTCCCGAGCAGCATGTTGAAAATCCAGAAGATCCCAAGACCGGTCATGGTGCGTAAACACTCCTTGTGGGGTGGAGCCGGATGCGACACTCCTTCTCCTTCTACATGAAAAGGTGCTTCCCTGCTCCGCCTCCGCTTCAGCGCGTCCCGCGGCGCAACTTCCCGGCGACCAGCCCCGCCAGGGCAGCGGCGAGGAGCACCAGCCCGAAGATCCATCCCCACGGCCCCGATACGGTCTCTTCTGCCACCGGCGGCGGCGCGGTCGGTCCGCCGGCGTACCAGATGCGGTAGACCGTGCCAGCCGTGAAGTCGCCCACCCAGAGGTCGCCATCTGGTCCGACCGTCAGGTCCAGCGGGCGCTGCAGGCCCGTCACAAACGGCATGATCCGCTCTCCACCGGCCACAAAAGCGACGCCCCTGCCTGTGGTCTCATCGAAACTGCTGCCCCACATGGCCGCAAAGAAACCGTGCCGGTAGGGCTCTGGGAAGGGACCGGCGCCGTAGTACGCGAGCCCGTTGGTTGAGTTGTGTTTGCCAAATAGGGCCGTCGGCCCCGTTGTCGTCGACCCCGGCGGCGGATTCTCGTAGACGGTGGGGTATCCGTAATCATGATCCGGCAGGACGCGGTTGAGTTCGTCCGAGGTAACCGGATCATCCGCGCCGTTGTCCGTCGCCCACAGGACGCCCGCTTCATCCCAGGCCAGCCCATACGGGTTGCGGAAGCCACGGGCGTAGACGGTGACAGAACTCGGGTCATCGGGATCAAAGCGCACGATGGTGCCGGACCAGGGGTGCCGCTCCGGCCCCCGGTCGGTCGTGGAACCTACCCCAAGATAGAGCAGCCCGTCGGGCCCGAAGACCAGCCCGTCATTTTGGTGCCGGCCGTGAGGAATGTCAGGAAGGAACTCCACACGCTCACCGTACGTCCCGTCTGCCTGACGCCTGAGGAGGGCGACCTTGCCGGTCTCGGAGATCCAGAGCCGGTCGCCGGCCAGCGCGATACCCAACAGGTCGTGCCCGACTTTGGCGACCTGCGCCCGGCCTGCCTCTCGCCCGTCCACCAGCGTGATGGCGATGACCTCGCCAGTCTGCTGCGCCACGTAAAGGCGGCCGTCCGGCCCGAAGACGAGGCGGGTCGGGTGGTGGAGCCCGCTGACGGCCGCTTCGATCTGAAACCCGGGCGGTGCGGCCGGGGCGGCGCCGGCCCGGGCGGGCGCCCCGACCGCCAGCGCCGCCAGGACTAGCAGCCACCCCAGCTGAACGACGCGCAAAAGGATCCCCCCTCCTGGGCTCATGCAAAAGCGGCAGCCGGCGAGTGTAGTATCCCTCGCTGGCCGTGCCTGCTACTTTTGCCCGGCCCCTGCTTTCCCTTCCGGTCTATCGGCAGTCGCCGTGGTCTTCTTCTTTTTTGTCGTCGCAAAGGTGCCTTTCTTTACGGCCTTGTCAAGATATATGCAAAGGGCCGGCCCGCCTTCGATCTCTTTTTCGGCCGGCAGCAGGTCGAACTTCTCCTTGACGCCGGGCGGGCGGACCAGCCCGTTGGCGCAGCAGTTGCCGTGTGAAGGTGACAAGCGTGCAGCGATCAGGCCCGCGCTTTCTGCTCAAGGCGAGTCTCCTGCAGACCGGTGCCACGCGGAAGACGCCGGTAACCACGAGGGCTTTCGCGTCAAGTACGAGAACTGGGATCCGTGGAGCAGTGCGGCCTCCTCCTGTAAAGACGAACGCTGCTCGTGGCCGAATCCCCCAGCGTAGGAAACGGCTGCCCGAGTTGTCTTGCTCGGGCAGCCGATGTCGCTGATGCGTGCAACGCATGGCCCTTCCTGATCAGGAGCATGACTCTCGCCTAACGGCCCGGACCGTAATACTCTTCCAGGGTTAGCCCCCTGGCTACAGTCTCTTTGGCAGTGGCTACCCCCACATAGCGGACATGCCAGGGTTCATAAGCGTAGCCCGTGATGCTCTCCTTGCCTTTGGGGTAGCGGATGATAAACCCATACTCCGGCGCATGCTGCTCCAGCCAGAGCGCCTCGGGGGTGCCCGCAAAGCAGTCGTCGGCGGCACACTTGCCGGTGCTGCCGGAGATATCCATGGCAAGGCCGGTCTGATGCTCGCTATGCCCGGGCTCCGCGCTGTATTTGCGCGCCGTTTCTTCGCCTTGCGTCCGCACATAGTAATCGAACAGGGCGGACTGCGTCGCGAAGGAGCGGTATCCGGAAACGCCCGCCAGGTGGATGCCGTCCTGCTTGGCGGCGGCGAACATTTGCTCCAGCGCCCGTGCCGCTTCCTTGCGCATCAGGCGCTTGTCGTCCGGTTCCGTGAAGATGAACGCCACGTTCGGTACCACCAGATCGGCAGGCCGATAGTTGTCGGGAAGCTTGATGCTCTTGTTCACGATGAGCGTGACGTCGTCGGGATTGGCGACGACTCTTCCAGTTGGAGCTTTCTCGACTGCGGCCTGGTTGTTCGCAGTCCCGGCAGTGGTCGGGGCAGGTGCGGGAGATGGCGCAGGAATCGTGTTCTCCGCCGGCGGCGCGACGAGCTTGGGCAGGTCGGCCACAGGAGCGCTGCATCCGGAGATGAGAGCGATTGCGGCGACTGCGAGCAGCGCTTTGCGCGTTGGCTTATGCTTGTGCATAGTGAATGTCTCCATCTTATAGGCATAGTATGGCGCAACGTACGATACCAGCGTGGGAATAGTGCACTACTGAAGTAAGACGAGAGATGCCTGGTCCTCGTTTCGACGCACTGCAGCCAATCCACCTGCTAGTTACGGTCAAGCAGATCGTGCCGATAGAGTCCAGCCACTACACCGATCAACGTGTCGTCGCCCGACGTGCTGCCCATGCCCCTCATCTGATTGATCTGGTCCACCACCGCCGAGGCGGCTGCATCGGCCCCGTGGATCGTGTCAAGCAGGCCGATCAGAGGAGTCGAGAATCGCCCCTGCAAACCGTGCCGCAGGTACGATGCGGAGGCTTCCCTTCCTGCCAATCGGTCAGGAGTGCGGCTACGCCACGAGGGTTGGGGCCTCGGGCGAGGAGCCGGTGGAAAGTTGCCCCGCTCCATGCAGGGTGAGACGCCTTCGGCCACAAAGCCGTTGAGTAGGGGGTTTCCATGGACAGCCTCAGAATGGGTTCATGGCCCGCCCAGACAAGCCATCTCGCACACGTATGCCCCCCGCCTGCTCCACCAGGGGAATCAGCGGGGTCAGTTCCTGATCACAGGCCAGGCCAAATGGGCTCATCCCCAGGGACCGGCTGGTAATGGTCAGCCACAAGGACCGGCCGGCCAGAAGGTTGACACTCCGGTCGAACCGGCTGTGGAGCGTGCGGCGAACTGCTGACAGCGAACCGGCAGACCAGAGCCGACTTGCTCGGAACGCTGGAGGCTGTTCTTGAAACCAACGGAAACCTGAAGCAAGCAGCACGCAATCTCTTTGTGTACGATAACACCTTGCGCTACCGGGTCTCCCGAATTGAGGAAATGATCGGCGTCGATTTGGACTCGTCCAAAGACCGATTGAGACTGCAGGTTGCCCTAAAGATCCTGCGGATGCAGAACAGCACGTAGACAAGGCAAGGCGCCTGCTACCGGTGTATCCGATTGATCCCATTCCAACCGGGGTGTCATCCCGTTCTTACCAGGGGGTGATCCCGTCCCAACCGGGGGATGATCCTTTCCCCTTCCGGGTGTTATCCCGTCCGGACCGGGGGGTCATCCGTTCCCAGCCGGGGTGTCGTCACTGCCCAATCCGATGGACAGCCCATCCGGCCGCCTCCTCCCCGGCGTCTGGTAGGACCGCAGCCGCCCGGCGGCGAACATATGCGCCGGGAGGCGATGGGGGATGAACCGCACCGACCGGCTGATGGCAATCGTCTGGCTCCTGCGCACCCGCACCCGGCTGACGGCGGCCCAACTGGGCGAGACATTCGGCGTCACTGTGCGGACGATCTATCGCGACGTCGAGGCGCTTTGCGAAGCGGGCGTCCCGGTAGTCGCCCTGCCCGGCACCGACGGCGGCTACGAACTCGCCCCCGGCTACAAGGTCACCCCGATCGCTTTCCGGACCGACGAAGTTGAAGCTCTCTGGGTCGCAGGCATGGCCTTCGCCGAACTGCGGCTGCCGGCGCTGAACGACTCCCTGCGCAGCGCCCTGGGCAAAATCATGGCCATGGCCGCGCCCGATAAGGTCGATCAGACCCGGCGCCTCAGCGAGCACTTCGCTGTCCGCCTGGAGCGCCGCGGCTCCGAAGCGCTCCAGGGCGAGGTATTCGATTTGCTCCGCCAGGCCGTACTCGACCGCCGTACTGTCAGCATTGCCTACACCGCCATCTCCGGTGAGACCAGCGAGCGGCTCGTCGCACCCGAACGGCTCCTCTTTCAGTTTGGCGCCTGGTACATACAGGGTCCCGATTCCCGTTCCGGCGAGTACCGCACCTTCCGGGTGGACCGAATCAGCGCCTGCCGCCTGACGGACGACAGCCCGCCCCCGGCCCCCGCTCCGGAGACCGGCGCCCCCGCCGAAACGGTCACGCCGGTCCGCATCCACATGTCCGCCGCCAACGCCCGCTGGTACCGGGAGCATCCGGTCTTCCGGTGGTGGGAGCAGACCCAGTGCGACGGCGGCACGGTGCAGCTGCAAGTCCCCGAGTCCGGCATCCCCTCGCTCCTGGCGGCCCTGCTGGCCTTCGGCGGGCAGGAAGTCGTCCTCGAGCCGCCGTGGCTGATCGACCAGCTCCTGGACTGCGCAAAAAAAGCGATCGCCGCCCACACACTCCCTGACAGAACGGTGTCAGGGTAGGGTGTTACGCTGTGTCTGTCAGTACACAGCGAAAGGAGACCCGATCATGACCGCCTTCGATGCGCCCCTGAACCTCGCCCGGTGGGAGCTCCACGACCCGACTGCCACCCTCTCTGCCTTCAAAGGGCGCCCCGCCCTCTTCCTTTCCCGGGCCGGCGCCGTCCTGCTGAAGGAGCCCGTGCCCTGGGAAGCATACACCCTCGAAGCCGACGTCGCCGCGGAGGGGAACAGCGGCTACGTGGGTTTCGCCTTCGGCGCCCGCGACGCCGCCAACTTTGAGCTCATCTACATCTACCCGACGGACGGGCAGGGCGGGGGCGAAGTGCAGTACGAAGCCTGCCTGAACGGCTCGGCGACCTGGCAGGTCTTCCAGCAGCCCGAGTACCGGCGCCCGGGCATCACCATGACGCCCGGCGAATGGACCCATCTCAGAGTCGTCGTGCGGCCGGAGCTAGCGGAGGTCTACGTCGGTGGCGACTCGGCGCCCCACCTGGTGGTCCCTCCCCTCTTCCCCGGTGCGCGGGCGCCCCGGGCCGGCCTCTGGGGCTACTGCCCGACCTACGTCAGCCGGTTCACCATCACCCGTTGTGACACACCGCCCGCTCCCGCCCCGGCTCACCCGCCGCTGCCCGAGGGGGTGGTCACCGACTGGGAAATCGCCGACCGCCTGGCGCCTGCTGCCCCCTGGCGCCGTGTCAAAGCAGAAGCCAACGGGACACTCTGCTTCAACCGGTGGTTTGCGATGGATACGGGGTATGCGGTGGCCTACGCCAGGGCGACCATCGACTCCCCCGCCGACCGCGAAGCCACCCTGTCGGTGGGCTTCAGCGACAAACTGCTGCTGACCCTGGGCGGCGAGGAAGTCTGCACGGGGGAGACCCGCTGGAACCCCCCGGAGGGCGACGGCCGCATCAGGCTGGACACCCGCTGCGTGAAAGTCCGGCTCAGGCGGGGCGCCAACGAGATTCTCGCCCGGGTGGAGTGCGCAGAGCCGCCCTTCGGCTGGGGCCTGGTGCTGAGCGTCTCATAACCGCAAATCCCCTCACCGCCCGGTGAGGGGATTTGCCTTGCGCGGACAGGAGCTTGAGCAGATCACTGCCGGCTACCGGGGAGCCGCTGTTCGGGGGTACTCCCCTGACGGGTAGGCTACCTACCCCGACCTGTTTCGACACAGAAGGGATTCCATCCACATCGTCGAAATGCACTATGTTCCGATATTTCGCACCGTATTCTGCACAGGAGGCAGATTCCGTGACAGCAACCACGCGGCTCGGTCTCGCTCTGGGCGCCCTCTTCGGGTGGCTGCTCTCCTTCCCGCTCTTCGGCCCGGCGCTCTTCGGCGTGGCACCGGGGCCGGCGCCGCAGCTCGGGCTGCTTTTCCTCTTCAGTCACGGTGCCGGCATGCTCCTCCTACACCCGGTGCCCTACCGACTGGCCACGGACCCGCGCCTGCTCCGGATGGCCGGCGGGCTCCTGGCCCTGTTCACCCTCCTCTTTGCATTCGCCCTCCCCTTCCCCGCAGCCGCCACGCTCTTTGTCCTGATGGGACTGCTCGCCGCGCTGCTGGTCCTGGCCTGGGCGCCCTCCTACGTCGCCGGTTCGGAGCGCATTACACCCCTGGCCATAGGCATGGCCGGCGCCAATCTGATCGTGGCGATGGCAGGCTTACCCCCGGCCCCGTTTACCCTGCCGCTGCTGGCCGCCCTGGCCCTCTCGGGCGCCGTACTCCTACCTGCGCCGCCGCCGGAGCGCCCCGGAGCCCTGGCTGCGCCACTTAACAGGGCTCAACTGCTCGCCCTGCTCCTGCCCATGGGCGCCTTCGCCCTGGCAGATTACTTCGTGGGCGGCCTCTGGTACGGCACGGTCACGGCTACCTTCGCGACGGGGTGGGCGTGGCAGCCGGCCGCGGAAGCGCTCTTCTCGGCGGTCTCCATCGCGCTGCTGGCCCGCCTGGTGCGGCGCCCCGGTCCGGGCATCCTGGCCCGCTACAGCCTAAGCTTGATGGGCCTTGGACTGGTGCTGGCCGCAACCGGCCAGTGGGTGCCCCTCTTCCGGGGACTGCTGCTTATGGGACTGGTGGCCGGCGACCTCTTCTACTGGGCCCAACTGGGGACGGCCGGGGCCATCTTCGGCGCCCGCCGCGCCTACGGCGGCGGCCTCGGCCTCTCGCTCTGCCTGATCGGGCTGGCCAACCTGACGGCCGGCCTGAGCCCGGGGGGACCCACCGGCCCCGGCCCCACGTTCCTCCTGGCCGGTGCCGCCCTGCTCTTCCTGGTGCTCCCGCTGGTCTACCGGCTGCCCGTGCCCCCCTTGCCTCCCGCGGCCGAGCCGCCACCGGAGCCTGCCGGACAGGCCCACGCTGCCGCCGCTCTGCAATCCGCTCCCCCCAATCTCACGCCGACGGAGCGGCAAGTCTATGAACTGCTGGTGATGGGCGCCAGCGACGGGGAGATTGCCGATGAGCTTGTCGTCACCCGGCACACGGTCAAGTTCCACGTCCGGAACATCCTCCACAAGCTGGGCGTCGCCAACCGCAAGGCCCTGCTCTCCAGCCTGGTAGTGAAGCAAAGCGAAAAGCGGCCCTGACCGTGGTCAGGGCCGCCGTCTTTTCCGCCTTAGCGCTCCGCCGTCCGCAGCCGAACGGCGACCAGGGACGCGTACTCGTGGACCAGCGTGGCGGCCAGGAGGGCAGTCACCTGGGCAGGATCGTGGTTGGGCAGCACTTCGACCATGTCGAAGCCGACAAAGTTGAAATCCGTCAGCATCCGGATCAACTCCAGCGTCTCGAAGCTGGAATAACCGCCCACCTCCGGCGTGCCGGTGCCGGGTGCGAAGGCGGGATCGACAAAGTCGATATCGAAGGAGAGGAAGCACGGCGTGTCGCCAATCGTCCGGCGCATCTCTGCCACCACGTCCTCCATCCCCCGCCGGCGCAGTTCCCGCATCGTGATGACCTGGAAGCCCAAGTCAACGCTGGCGTCCACGTCGCCGGGGTGGTTCAGGGTACCGCGGATACCTACCTGGAAGACCTTCTCGGGAATCACCAGCTTCTCTTCATAGGCCCGGATGAACGGGGAACCGTGCCAGTACTTTTCGCCGTAGTACGTATCCCAGGTGTCGGTGTGGCTGTCAAAGTGAATGAGGGCCACAGGTCCATAGACTTTGGCCGCCGCCCGGAGCGTCGCCAGGGTGACCGAATGGTCGCCCCCCAGCCCGACGGGCACCGTACCGGCCCGAAGCAGCTCCTCGACCTGACCCGAAATGATATCGTAACTGCGGTGGATATTGTGGGGAATCACCGACAGATCGCCCACATCAATGGCCCGGGTCTCCTCAAACGGGTAGACTTTATAGACCGGATTATACGGAAAGAGGAGCATGGAGGCCTGACGGATCGCCTGGGGCCCAAACCGGGCGCCGACCCGGTAAGAGGCCCCTGTATCGAAGGGCATCCCGAGAATCGCGAGGCGCGCTCCTTCCCGGGACGAAGGGAGCCGCATGAAGCTTCCCAGGCTGCAAAACTCGGGCTTCACATCGGGCGAAAGCGGATACTGCAAGCGCAGCTCACCTCTCTAGGCAGTGCGGACAGAGACCGGGCAAGCAACACGTAGTAGTATACCTCGCTTGCCGCTTTTGCTACAAGAACACATACGTATTGACTAATAATCGGCATACTTCCAGAAGGGCGGTGATGGCCATGGGCGATGCAGAGCGGTACAACGTGGTTATTATCGGTGCAGGCATCGGCGGGCTGAGCACCGCAATCTGGGCACGGCGGCTCGGGCTCTCCGCCCTGGTCCTCGACGATGGACCCGAGGCGGGCGGTCAGCTGCGCTCCATCGTCCAGCCGATCGTTGACTACCCGGGCCTGCACGGCGAGACGGGCACGACTCTGGCGGAGCGTCTGCGCACACAGGCGGAAGCCGCCGGCGCCCTCCTCCGCCCCGCTGCCCGGGTCCTGCGCATCGATGCCGCCGCCCGCCGCTGTGAAACCGCGACCGGGGCCGTGACCGGCGATGCAGTGGTCCTCGCGACCGGCCTCGCCGAGCGGCGTCTCGGCGTTCCCGGCGAAGCGGACTTGGTGCCCCGAGGGCTGCGGCGGCGCCCCACGAAAGAGCCGTGCTGGTTCCGGGGCAAACGGGTGGCCGTCGTCGGGGGCGGCGACCGGGCTGCCGAGAACGCCCTGCTCCTGACTGCTCTGGCGCAGCGGGTCCACCTGCTGCACCGGGGCGATCGCTTACGAGCCCGGCAGTCGTTTCAGGAAGCGATCGCCGCAGGTCCCCTGGTGGACCTGCGCCTGGAAACCGAAGTCGTCGCCATCCACTGCCACGGCGACGTCATTCGGCTGGACCTTGTTTGCCGGTCCCTCCCCGAAACGCTGGCCGTTGACGCATTGTGCATTTACATCGGAAACCGCCCCAACACCGAATTGGTCGAGGGGCAGGTGGCGCTATTACCCGAAGGCTATGTGATCATCGACAGGGACGGGCAAAGCTCGCTGCCCGGCATCTACGCCGTGGGCGACGTCTGCACGCCGCCCCGCTATCAAAGCCTTGCGACGGCCGCCGGTCAGGCCATGGTGGCCGCCAAACACATCGCCCTGACGCTGAGTGGACAGTAAGAAACCCGGTGCCAATACCTGGCACCGGGTTTTTTGTGCGAATTACCGGCGGAAGCCGCCACCGGCGGGACGCTCGGGGCGGGGCTGCGCTTCGTTGACGGTCAGCGCCCGGCCACCCCACTCGGCGCCGTTGAGGGCGTCGATGACGGCCTGAGCGGAATCAGCGGCGACCTCCACGAAACCGAAGCCACGGCTGCGGCCAGTCTCACGGTCGGTGGCGATGCGGGCGCCAATCACCTCGGCGTGCTGCTTGACGGCGTTGGTGAGGTCTTCGGAGGTAACCGCCCAGGGCAGATTGCCGAAGTAAAGGGTCTTCGTCATGTCTCTCGTTCTCCCATCATGATTTTCTCTGGGTCAACTGTCATGGAGGAACCGCGAGACTCACCTACCCAGGCAAACCAGCGCGACCGCTCACCAAAACGGCTAACCATACGGAGTGTACCCGCTTTACGCTGGAATTGCAACCCCCAATGGCGAATTCGCTGCCAGGCTGGGTGGTGCTCGCGGCCCATTTCCCCCATCTCAAGCCGGTTACTCGTTGGCGCCGCTATACCGGCTGGAGCGGGTCGGACGGTCCGGGCTCGCCGGCTGCGGCTTCAGTTCTGCGCCGATCTCGAAGTTGGACTGGGCGCCGTATCCGCGCCAGTTGCCCCGCTTCTGGGCCTGAATGCGGCGCAGGCCCTGGCCCGTCTGCAGCCCCCCGATCTTGTTGCTAGGCATCGGGCAGCCACCTCCTCGTAAATCGTACGCTTTCGGGAACGCTCTTATTATGTCCCGATTTGGCGGCCGTTTCGTATGCTGAACATAGCCGCCGAGGAGGATGATCGCACATGAACTGGCTGGACCTGGCTGTCTTGATGCTCGCCAGCTATCGCCTGACGCATCTGATCGTATTCGATTCGATTATGGAGCCGGTCCGGCACCGGTTGGAGCCGGTGCCCTTCATCGGCGAGTTAATCGGCTGCTATTGGTGCGCCGGCGTATGGGTTTCCGGAGCGCTGGTGGGCCTGCATCTGATCTGGCCCGCCGGCAGCCGGCCATTACTGCTGTTGCTCGCCGTGGCGGGCGGTCAGGCGATCATCGAAACCCTGCTCAAACGCGAATGATGAAAGCGGAGGGGCCATTCCCAGCCCCTCCGCCGCCGTGTGTATGAGTGAGACAGTAGCGGCCCTACCGGCGCGGCCCCCGCCGTTCGGGCCTTGGCTGCGCTTCGTTGACGGTGAGCGATCGGCCTGCCCATTCGGCGCCGTTGAGCGCTTCAATGGCGGCGGCGGCAGTCTCTTCCTTCACTTCGACGAAGCCGAAGCCACGGGACTTGCCGGTTTCGCGGTCGGTGACCACGCGGGCGGACATGACCTCGGCGTACTGCGAAAAAGCACGCACCAGGTCCTCCTCCGTCACGGCCCACGGCAAGTTTCCAACATATAGGGTCTTGGCCATTCGTCCCCTCACACTCCGTAGTCAGATTCGGTCGAGCGTCAACCGCTTCCATTATAGCGGTTTCGCCCTATTTTGACAACTTTTCGGCGAATAAGGCGGGGACTTGGGGGCAATGCTAAAGCGCCAAGATGATACCCGTAAGGAGGCCGCAGCAGTGCATTTGACCCTGACTGCCACCGGCATTTCGAGCAAGGTCAAACTCTGGACGGTGGAAGTGGACGACCGGGGCCACTGGGTGTATGAGAGCCGCTCCGTGGAGCACGCTGAAGGACACCTGACCGAAGGGGACCGCGCACAGCTCATCAGCCTGTATGAGAAGGTGGACTGGAGCCGGGAGGTCCTGAACAACCCCATCAGCGCGGATGACGACATCCACTTCCGCTTCTACGTGGTCCTGGCGGACGGAGACCGGCGCACCTACACCTTCAGCGAGGCGCTGAACCACGTCTCCTACCAGTTCCGGGACCTGGTCCACTTCCTGCGCCACAACGTGCTGGGCTCCGGCGACCCGGTCGGCCGCATTCCCGGGGAGACCCACGACGCCCCACCTGCTGAGCATTAGAGTTGTGAGGCGCCAGGACCTTTGGGGGTTCTGGCGCCGCTTGATTATCCTATGTCAGGAGGGGAGATCGCCCACACCAGCGTGCACCAGGTGCCTGTGGGCATACGGCAGGCGCAGGTTCCGACACTGCGCCATCACCGCCGCCCCCGAAATGGGCGCCGAATAGCGGTATCCCTGCCCCACCATACACCCCATCGCCTTCAGAAGCCGCTCCTGCTCTTCCGTCTCAATGCCCTCGGCCACCGAACACATGCCGAGCGCGTGGGCCAGGTCGATGATGCCCTTGACCAGGGCCTGCTGACGAACACCGTCTGTCATGGCGCGTATGTAGGACTGGTCGATCTTCAGGATATCAATGGGTAAATCGTTTAGATAGCTCAGGGCAGAATAGCCGATTCCGAAGTCGTCTACGGCGATTCGAACGCCCAGCCGGCGAATGGCCGCCAGCAGCGGGCCGGTCCGGGCTGACTCCCCTATGAGGCTGCTCTCCGTAATTTCCAGGACCAGAGACCGCGGGTGAAGGCCATTGTCGCCTAAGACCCGGGCGATGAGCTCCGGTAGGTCGGGCGTCAAAGAATGGCTTCCGGATAGATTCACGGCGATGAACGGGGGCTCCTCCCCATCAAAATGAAGCTGCAGGCGGCTGGCCAAGGCGCACGCCTCTTGTAGCACCAACCGGTCGATCTCTCTGATCAGGCCGGCTTCTTCCGCCAGCGGGATGAACTCACTGGGAGAGAGCAGGCCGTGGGCGGGGTGCTGCCAGCGCACCAGCGCTTCGAACCCCAGTACTCGGTTCTCCCCGAAGGCCAATTCGGGTTGGAAGCGGATTACAAAATCGCCGCGGGTAACCGCAGTACGCATGTCCGCCTCCATCTCCATCCGGCGGACCGCCGCTGCCAGCATGTGCGGTTCGAACAGGCAGTAGCGCCCCTTGCCCTGCGCCTTGGCGGCATACATGGCCACATCGGCGTCCCGGAGCACTCCATCGGCACTCTGCCCCGACCGGTCGCTGCTGGTCACGCCGATCGTGGTGAAGACCGAGACCTCCTTGCCGGAGATCCGGACCGGCATCAGCAGCGCAGTGATAATATCGGAGGCTAGCCTGACTCCATCTGCGTCACCGCTTCCTGCGAGGATCACCGCAAACTCATCGCCGCCCAGGCGGGCAACCGTATCCCGATTCGGCCGTGCGATCCGGGATAGCCGGGCCGCCACCTCCACCAGCAACTGGTCTCCCGCATCATGCCCGAGACTGTCATTGACGTTCTTGAACTCATCGAGGTCTAAGAGCAGTACGGAAAAGGGCCCGTTGGCAATCGCCTGCTCCAGTCGTTCCCGGAACAGGCGTCGGTTTGCCAGACCGGTCAACGGATCCGTGTACGCACGCCGCCGCATCTCCTCTTCGAGCCGGGTCCGGTCGGTTACATCCCGCGTGTTCAACATGAACCCTTGCACGTCGGGGTCGGACAACAGGTTGGTGATTACGTTCTCCGTGTGGCTCCACCGTTTCGCTTTCGTGGAGAGCATCCGCCAGCGCTCCATTCTTACGTCGCCGGCGTGAGCCCGCAGTCCCCGCAATAGGTCGGCAACCAGGGGTTGGTCGCCCGGATGAACCCACTGAATGAAGGGGGTCCCCAGCTTTTCAGCGAGGTCATCGCCGAAGATCCGGCTGCCGGAAGGGGTTTGGTAGAGGATGGTCCCGTCGCTGTCCAGGATGGAGATCACGTCGGATGAGTGCTGTAGCATGCTGCGAAAGCGCGATTCGCTGGTGCACAACTGCTGATTCAGGCTGACGCTGCGCCGGAGCAGCAACCTGTTCTCCCGAATGACCAGAACCTGACGCAGCAGGACGATGCCTGTCACGAGCCCCGAAAACCATGCGGCCGCCCGAAACGTTGCGACGGGGCTCACATATGCCACCCACAGCAAATGGGCGTACGCACCGGCCGCACCTGCGTAGGGCAGCGCTGACGCGATACTAACGCGGGGTTCTTCGTCGGCCCCTTGGCTTTGATCAGGCTCTGCGGGCGCCAGGTGCGCCCCCAACAAAAACAGGTACAATGCAGTGATTGTGAAGGCGTCCGAACGACCGCCCCTTATGTAGGTGCCACCAAGGCTCGGCCCCAGAAACATCACGCTGGAGAAGACTTCAAGCATCACTCCGAGGCCCATGAGCAAGTAGGCTCTCCGGGCCCGGGGACTTCGGGACTCGAGCAGAAGGACGGTGGTGGCGTGCAGCAGGGACAGTGTCAAGAGCGGGCCGCCCATCGTTACCACCTTGGTGAGCAGGTTCAGGTTGGCCTTCAGGGCGGGCGCCACCACATACAGCCACATCGCCATGGCGCCTAGCGCCATCACCAGACCGGAGTCCAACCAAAGGCCGACCGCCTCTTCCACCGATCGGTCGGGGCTCCGCAGTCGCACCAGGCCAGCCAGAAGCAGTCCGAAGGAGAGCCCGAAGAAAGGCTCTACAGGGGAGAAGGTCGGCCAGCGACTCAGCCAGTCTCCCCGGATCCACAGAATGTCACCGGTGAAGTGGGCCAGAAAGCCGGCGGCCACGAGGGAGAGACCGGCTCTCAGGCGTGGATGTTTCGCCCTCCGGGCGCCTGCGTAGGTCACGACGCCAACCGCCACTTCCATCGGCAGCAGCCCATACTTTCGGATGATTGTCTGAAAGTCCGGCCCCCCGTACTGCGCGATGAACCAGGCGTACCAGAGGAGCAGGTACACCCCTGCCAGGGCGACCATCCAGGCATGATGCCGGCCGAGCCACGCCCAGGGTTGGGAACTTTCCCGCCGTATGTGAGTTGAGCTGCTGCCTTGCATGTGTCGTGCTGTGGTCATACCTGTTCCTCACGTGGTAGAGAATAGAGCGAGTTGTCCGTTTCTCACACTTCCTGAATGGTGTGGGAGCAGAACTCGGCATCGTAGGTATTACTCCCCTGCAATTAGTTTTCCTTCAATTCTTGTTAAATATCGACACATCAGGCGAAGACCGCTGAGAAATGGCGGGCCATGCGCAAACAGGACCAGGGCAATCGCCCTGATCCTGTTTCTAACGTGACTTTGTTGAGTCGAAAACGACTTTGTTAGCAACCTGGATCTGTGCGGCTTCCAGCGCCTAGTACTGAACCAGCGGGAAGCGGGAAGTCAAGGCCTTCACTTCGGCCCGGACTTCGGCAAGCTTGGCCTCGTCGCCCTTGGCGGTCAGGGCACGATCCATCAAGTCGGCGATGACGGCCATGTCAGCTTCCTTCATGCCGCGGGTCGTCGATGCCGGCGTGCCGACCCGGATGCCGGACGTGACGAACGGCTTCTCGGGGTCGTTGGGAATTGAATTCTTGTTGACCGTGATGCCCACTTCGTCCAGCACGGCTTCAGCTTTCTTGCCCGTGATGCCTTTGGGGCGCAGGTCGACGAGCATCAGGTGGTTATCGGTGCCGCCGGTCACCAGGCGGAAGCCGCGCTCCATCAGGGCGCCGGCCAGCACCTGGGCGTTCTTGACCACCTGGCCGCAGTACTCCTTATAGGCGGGGTCGGCCAGCTGCTTGAACGCCGTGGCCTTGGCCGCGATGATGTGCATCAGCGGTCCGCCCTGCATGCCCGGGAAGACGGCCTTGTCGATGGCCTGGGCGAACTCCGCCTTGCACAGGATCGCGCCGCCCCGGGGCCCGCGCAGGGTCTTGTGCGTCGTTGTGGTGACGATGTGCGCATGCTCCATGGGGTTCGGATAGTACCCGGTGGCGGCCAGGCCGGCAAAGTGCGCCATGTCGACCATCAGGAGGGCGCCGACTTCGTCGGCGATCTCTCGGAAGCGCTTGAAGTCCAGGACCCGCGGGTAGGCAGAATAGCCGGCGACGATAATTTTCGGCTTGTTCTGCCGGGCCAGTTCAGCGACGGTATCCATATTGACCCGCTCGGTCTCCGGATCCAGGCCGTAGGCGACAAAGTTGTAGGTCTTGCCGCTGTAGTTGACCGGCGAACCGTGGGTCAGGTGCCCGCCCTGGGCCAGGTTCATGCCCAGCACCGTGTCGCCGGGGTTGAGGAAGGCGAAGTAGACGGCTGTGTTGGCGTTGGCGCCGGAGTGGGGCTGCACGTTGGCGTGGTCTGCCCCGAAGGCAGCCTTGAGCCGCTCCCTGGCCAGGTCTTCCACTTCGTCGACCACGTGGCAGCCGCCGTAGTAGCGCTTGCCGGGGTACCCCTCGGCATACTTGTTGGTCAGAACGCTGCCCGCCGCCTCCAGGACGGGCTGCGGCACGAAGTTCTCCGACGCGATCAGTTCGATGTTGTTCAGCTGCCGGGCCGCTTCCCGCTGGATGATCTCATATACTTCCGGGTCATAGGTTCTAAGATCGGCCAAAGTCTGTCGCCTCCCTGATGTGTTCCCCCGACCGGCGGGGACGGGGCTGCTATTTCTTCAGATTCCAGGTGTCGTTGCCATACTTGTCGCGGACCAATTCCGCAGCCTCTGCCTCCTCGGACGCCGTCAGGGCGCCGGGCGTCAGGTGCAGCTCCATACCCCTCGCAAAGCCCTGTGAGAAGGCTGAGCGGGCTTCGTTATACGATACATGGCGACCCAGGGCCTCGCGCAGGGTGACGGCCTTCTTGTGCATCCGCTCCGTCAGCTTCGGGCGCAGCTCCACGGGCACACGCATCAAGGTGAACAGGAGGGGCACGTCCATATCCAGCATAATCGAACCGTGCTGCAAAATCACGCCATCCTTGCGGGTCTGCGCGCTGCCCGCGGCCTTGCGGCCGTCCACCACCAGCTCATAGGCCGAAGGCGTGTCGAAGCAGGCAGTGTGCACGCCGCCGGGGTCGGACCGCCGGGGGTCCATCTCCCCACCGGAAAGCTCCGCAGGCACGCTGAGGCAGCGGAACCCCTCCAGCAGGCCCTGCGACAGCTCTCGGTAAGTCTCGACCACGCCCCCGGGCAGCAGCTCCTCGTGAATCACCACGCTGTAAGTAAGCTCAATGTGGTGGAAGATCATGCGCCCGCCCGTGGGCCGGCGCACGTAGCCCCAGCCCCCGGCCCGAACGGCGTCCAGGTCGATCTCCTTCTCCATCGACTGGAAGTAGCCAATCGAGACCGCCGCCGGCTCCCAGCCATAGAACCGTAAGGTCGGCGGCACTTCGCCCCGCCCGTGTGCCCGCATGATCGCCTCATCGATGGCCATATTCTCCGGCCCCGGGTGATAGCCGCTATCAAGCAGACGCCATTCCTTCTCTTTCACTGTCACGCCATTGATCTCCTGTGCCTTGGAATATAGGTGAAATGATCAGAGTTTTCCGGCAATGAAGGCATTAGCCACGGAGGACACGGAAGTCACGGAATCGGAAACACGGAATAAAACACATTATAATATTTTGTTCCGCGTCGATCCATATTCCGTGTCCTCCGTGTCCTCCGTGGCTGATTTCCCTGTCCCGAAAAGGAAGGGCAACGACCATAAAGGCCGCTGCCCCTTCAGAAAGCTAAGATTCAATCGCCCCGGTAGCGGAGGTTGGGCTTGCGGGCAGCCAAAGCCTCGTCCAACCGGCCGACGACCGTGGTGTGAGGCGCCGACTTGACCCGCTCGGGGTCTTCCTTCGCCTCTTTGGCAATCCGCTGCATCGCATCGATGAACCGGTCCAGTGTCGCCTTGTCCTCCGTCTCGGTCGGCTCGATCATGATCGCCTCTTCGACGATCAACGGGAAGTAAATGGTCGGCGGATGGACGCCCTCATCCAGCAGCCGCTTGGCGATGTCGAGCGTCTTGACGCCGTGCTCGTTCCGGAGCGTCTTCGCCGACAGCACGCATTCGTGCATGCAGAACCGGTCGAAGGCCAAATCGTAGTAGTCGCGCAGTTTCGCCATGATATAGTTGGCGTTCAGCACGGCGTACTCGGAGACTTCCTTCAGCTCCGGGCCGTAGGCGAGGCAATATGCATACGCCCGCGCCACGACACCGAAGTTGCCGTAGTGTCCGTGCACCTTGCCGATGGACTGCGGCCGGTTCCAGTCCCACACGTACTGCTCGCCCTGCATCTGCACCACCGGCACAGGCAGGAAGGGCTCGAGGATCTTCTTGACGCCGACGGGGCCGCTGCCGGGGCCGCCGCCGCCGTGGGGCGTCGAGAACGTCTTATGCAGGTTGAGGTGGACCACGTCGAAGCCCATGTCGCCCGGACGGGCATAGCCCATGATGGCGTTCATGTTGGCGCCGTCGTAGTAGACCAGGCCGCCGGCCTTGTGGACGATGGCTGCGACTTCCGTCACGTTCGGGTCGAAGAGGCCCAGCGTGGACGGGTTGGTCATCATCAGGGCGGCGGTGTCGGCGCCCACAACCTCGCGAAGGGCCGCCAGGTCGACCGAGCCGTCCGCGTTCGACTTGACCGAGACGACCTCGAAGCCCGCCATGGCCGCCGTCGCCGGGTTGGTGCCGTGGGCGGAGTCGGGCACGATCACCTTCTTGCGGGCCAGGTCGGCGCGGGACTCGTGATAGGCCTTGATCAGCAGAATACCGGTCAGCTCGCCGTGGGCGCCCGCCGCGGGCTGCAGGGTCATCCGGTCCATGCCCGTCACTTCGCAGAGCCACTGCTCCATGGTATGCAGCATCTTCAGGTTGCCCTGGGCCGTCTCGGCGGGCTGCAGGGGATGGGCGAAGCCGACGCCGGGCATCCGGCAGACTTCCTCGTTCACCTTCGGATTGTACTTCATGGTACAGGAGCCCAGCGGATAGAAGTCGACGTCGACGCCGTGGTTGCGGCGGGAGAGCTGGGTGAAGTGGCGGACCGCCTCGATTTCGGAGACTTCGGGCAGGGCGGCGGGCTTCTGCCGCAGCAGCTCGGAGGGAATCAGGGACTCCAGGGCGACTTCAGGGACGTCACACCGGGGGAAAGTGATGGCCCGCTTGCCGCTGGTGGACTTCTCAAAGATGAGAGGAACGGTGCTCATCTACTTCACCTCCCCGAGGGCGGCGACCAGGGCGTCGATTTCGCCCTTCGTCCGCTTTTCCGTCACGGCGATGGTCATGGCGTTGGGAATATGCGGGTAGTCGACCGAGGACGGAATGCCGCCCAGGATCTTCTTGCCCAGCAGCAGCTTGTTGATCTCGTCGGCCGGTTTCGGGCAGTTGACCGTGAACTCCTTGAAGAAGGCCGACTTGCAGGCCATCTGGTAGCCGGGCAGCTTCGCAATCCGGGCGGCGGCGTAGTGGGCCTTCTGCACGCAGAGGTTGGCGACTTCGCGTAAGCCCTCCTTGCCCACCAGCGTCAGGTAGACGGTCGCGGCCAGGGCGTTGAGCGCCTCGTTGGAGCAGATGTTGGAAGTCGCCTTCTCACGGCGGATGTGCTGCTCACGGGCCTGCAGGGTCAGGACGAACGCCCGCTGGCCGCGGGTGTCCAGCGTCGCGCCCACGATGCGGCCCGGAATCCGCCGGGCGAACTTCTCGCGGGTGGCCATCACGCCGAGGTACGGACCACCGAAGGAAGGCGCGTTGCCCAGGGACTGGCCTTCCGCCACGACGATGTCGGCGCCGTAGTTGCCCGGGGCTTCCAGCAGGGCCAGCGAAATCGGGTCGGCGCAGACGACGTAGAGGCCGCCCTTGGCGTGGACCATCGCTTCAATGGCTCGCACCTGCTCGACGTGGCCCAGGAAGTTGGGCTGCTGGACGATGAAGCCCGCCACCTCTTCGGTAATCAGCCCGGCCAGCTTGTTCAAGTCAAGCTCGCAGTGGTCGAGGGGGGCCTCCACCACCTCGACGCCGATGCCGTGCATGTAGGTCTTGACCACCCGCCGGTAGTTCGGGTGCACCGAACCGGCGATGACGACCTTCTTGCGGCCCGTCTGAGCCACAACCATGCCGGCGGCCTCAGCCAGGGCCGAGGCGCCGTCGTACATCGACGCGTTGGACAGGTCCATGCCCGTCAGCGCGCAGACCATCGACTGATACTCGTAAATCACCTGCAGCACGCCCTGGGAGATCTCGGGCTGGTACGGCGTGTAGGCCGTCAGGAACTCGCCCCGGCGCAGGAAGGTGTCCACGGCCGAGGGGATATAGTGATCATATGCTCCGCCGCCAAGGAAGCAGGCATAGTCCTGGAGATTTGCATTGGACTTGGTGAGTTCCGCGACGTGGGACAGAATCTCCATCTCTGTAATGGCGGGAGGAAGCTGCAAGGGCCTGGTCAGGCGCACGTCCGCGGGGATATTGGCAGCGAAAAGCTCCTCGGTGGAACTAACGCCGATATCCCGGAGCATGGCCGCCTTATCGGCCTGCGTAATCGGGATATAGCGCATCGGCTAGGCCTCCTCGATATGCTTCGCGTAAGCCGCTGCATCCAGCAGGGTGTCGAGTTCGGCGGGGTTGGCGAGCTCGACCTTGATGATCCAGCCGCCCTCGTAGGGGCTCTGGTTGACGGTCTCGGGGGCGTTTTCCAGCTCGGTGTTGACTTCCACGACCTTGCCGGAGACCGGGCAGTAAATGTCCGAGACGGTCTTGACTGACTCGACGACGCCGAACTGCTCATGGGCCTTCAGAACCCGACCGACGGCGGGCACTTCGACGAAAACCACGTCGCCCAGGTGATGCTGCGCATAGTCCGTGATGCCGACGATGCCGACGTTGCCTTCAACCTTGATCCACTCATGCTCCTTGGTGTAGCGCAGATTCGCAGGAACGTTGCCAGACATAGGTGAGTACCTCCCTCTTATTTCGACGGGCCCGGCCGGGGTAAGCCCCGGCTACCGATAATAGCGCGGCTGATAGAACGGGGTCTCCACAACCTTGGCTTTCAGGGCCTTGCCCCGGATGATCACGTCGACTTCGCTGCCCAGCCCGCTCAGGGCGGCGGGCACGTAAGCGTTTCCGATGCTCCTCTGCAGGGTGGGCGAGAAGGTACCGGTGGTGACGACGCCGACCACGGTGCCGTCCTTGGCAATTTCGTAGCCCTGGCGGGGAATGCCGCGGTCGATCATTTCGATGCCGACCAGCTTCTTCTCCACGCCCTTCTCCTTCTGGGCCGCCAGCGCAGCCCGCCCGATGAAGTCGGTGCCTTTCTTCAGCTTGACGAAGAAGCCAAGGCCGGCTTCCAGGGGCGTCAGCTGGTCGCTGATTTCGTGGCCGTACAGGGGCAGCTTGGCTTCAAAGCGCAGGGTGTCGCGGGCGCCGAGCCCGGCGGGCACGAGCCCGTACTCCTCGCCGGCTTCCAGCAGGGCTTCCCAGAGGGCCGCGGTGTCTTCCTTTTTGCAGTAGATCTCGAAGCCGTCCTCGCCGGTGTAACCGGTCCGGGAGAAGACGACGGACTTGAAGCCCGCCACGGTAACGCCGGTCTTGGCCCAGTAGAACTTCAGCTCATCGAGGACCACGTTCGGCACCAGGGGCTGCATGATTTTCGCGGCCAGGGGGCCCTGAATGGCGATCTGACCGATCTCCGGGGAGAGGTTCTGCAGTTCCAGGTTCTTCAGGCCGGCGCGCTCGGCGCAGTAGTTGACCCATTCCCAGTCCTTGTCGATGTTGCCGGCGTTGACGACCAGCCAATAGTGGAACTCGCCCAGCCGGTAAACCAGGATATCATCGACGACGGTGCCGTTCTCATAGCACATGAGGCTGTACTGGACCTGGCCGATCTCCAGCTTCGCAGCGTTATTGACCGATACGAGCTGAATCAGATCCAGGGCCTGGGGCCCCTTCAACTCAAACTCGCCCATGTGGGAGACGTCAAACAGGCCTGCCGCTTCCCGGACCGCACGATGCTCTTCGATCACGCCTGAGTACTGAACGGGCATTTCCCAGCCGCCGAAGGGGACCATGCGTCCGCCGTACTTCAGATGCATCTCGTATAGTGGCGTACGCTTCAGGGTCTCTTCCACTCTTCAAACACCTCCGAACGTCTTCTCCGATAGTCTTTGCCCGAGCAGGAAAAACATGAAGGGACAAAGGTAACATGGGATAAACATCCCCAAGTTACCTCTGTCCCTTGACCTGAGAGATTAGCACGCGGGCGAGCCCCGCCACTTTCCCCTTTGGTGTCCCCGGGCACCGGCCCGGAGCGCTCTCCAGAGTTCCGTCAGACCCCGGTCACCTCTGCCTGAGAGATTCAGCCCCCACCTGGGCGGTGTAGGCGTTGCTCCTTCGGCGCCTGCCATACGAACTCATTTCGACTACGGCAGGACTCTCCCGGGGGTCTTCATCCGGCGGTATGTAGTTCTATCCAACTGTCTACCCATGCGACCTCCATTGGAGTTCTGTCCTCCTCCGGAAAATCCTTCTGTCTTCGAAGCGAATCATACGGATCTATTACGAATCGGCAGCGTCGCGGCGACGCCGGATGAGCAAAACGGCGATGCCCCCACAGACAAAAAGCACCAGAACGGCCAGCCAGAGCATCCGGCTGGAGGCCAGGCGGTGCAGCAGGTGCGGCAGTGCCGCCCCGAACTGGTAGGCCAGGAACGCCCAGCCGGCGTTCCAGAGCAGCGCCGCCGAAAAGGTGTAGACGGCGAAGCGCCAGGGCGACATGTGGGCGGCGCCGCTGCTGTAGATGGTCGCTGCCCGGATAAAGCCAATGAACCGGCTGAGGAAGACCGTAGCGGCACCGTAGCGCCGGAAGAAGTGGTCCACTTCGAAGAGTGCCTCCGGCTTGAGGCGCAGCATGCGCGCCACCCGGTCCATCAGCCGCTTGCCGCCCACGTAGGCGATGCCGAAGCCGATGGACGCGCCCGCGAGGTTGCCCAGGGCGGCGAGCAGGACGATCGTGCCCAGGGACGCTTCACCGCGGTGAACTACCATGCCTGCGGCGACGAAGAGCGCCTCGGCCGGGAGCGGAAATCCAAGCCCTTCGATGACTGTAGCCACCAGGATGGCGATGTAGTAGTGTGCGTGAAACCAGTGGCTCAGGGCTGCCGGCAAGATCGCTCGCTCCTCGGCTGGGGAATTGTCGTACTACAGAAGAATATGCCCGCCGAAGGCAGGTTAGCCGCCGGCCATTGGCATGAGCCAGGAGATCAGGGCGCCGTCGGGGACCGGGTTGCTCAGGCCCGACGGCAGGTCGAGCCGCCGGCCGTTCAGCAGCAGCGCCGGCTGATCGCCTTGCTGCAGGGCGCCCAGCAGGTCAGCGCCCGCTGCCTTGCCCGCCCGGGCGAGGACGGCGCCGACCGAGGCCGGTTCTCGGAGCCGGACCTGCCCATCCCAGCGGACCATACGGCCGCCGACCTGGCCGAGAATCCGGACGGTGACGGTCACCCGGCGGCCCAGCAAGCGGTCAAGCATGATCGGCGGTGCGCGTCTGCACCTTCCCTCCATGGTAGAGATCATCCGCCGCCGTGTCCAATCCGAGGGCCCGCAATTTCCCTTCCGCCGGGCGCCCCGTGGCGGGGTCGATCTGCATGGCCCGGAAATAGCTCAGGGCCATCGCCTCGACGTCGACGGTGATGCCTTTGGTCGGTCCTTCTTCGAGCGGGGGGCGGCCCACTACCCGGTCGGGCAGGCGCCAGTCGCCGGGCAGAATGCCTTCCCGCGCGTTGAAGGCGTGGCGGAGCGTCTGAATCCGGTCGCCGATGGTCAGCAGGTCGTCGGCGGTCAGATCCCAGCCGCAGGCGCCCTTGATCATCAGTTCATACGGAAAGGTGCCCACGAAAGCGGAGAACTCGCAGAGGCCGGCGGCCGCCTGCACCTGCTTCGTTTTGGTCAGGAGGGCGTGGGCCGGTCCCTTGCCGGCGTAGTCCCAGCGCTTCACTTTCGGGACGTCGACGGGGAAGGGCGGGTTGGCGTGGGAGACTTCCACGACATGGGCACCGCCCGCCGTGTGCCGCCCCGGGGTCGGGTCGGCCACGTAGGTTGTGGCGTAGCTGGGCGTCAGCCGCGGATCGTGGAACGGCAGCTCCTGGCCGCCCGCGTGCATCGCGAAGGCCTCCGCCCCCCGGCCAATCGCCGCGGCGGCCCGCTTGACCCCATCGGCCAATACGGCGCCGATATGGCGGCGGTGGGCGATCATCTCAATCAGGGCCAGCATCGCCCGAGCGTCGCCCCAGACGAGCGGCACGCCCCCGGTCTCCTCCCGGGCAATCAGGCCGTGCTCGAAGCACTCGAAGGCAAAAGCGATGGTCGCCGCCGTCGAGATGACGTCCAGCCCGTACAGGTTGCAGAGGTGATGGCCGTACTGAATCGCTTTGATGTTGTCGATGAGGAGGTTGGCGCCAAGGCCGCCCAGCGACTCGTACTCCACCCGGTGCCCTTCTTCGATGCGGAACTCCGGATCATCCAGCTTGATTTCGGCGCCGCAGTGCAGCGGGCAGGCGCTGCAGGCGTAGAAGGCCGTGTTGAACTGCGTCGCGCCGGTGCCGCTGATTTGCACCGCCCTGTCGTACGGGAAGTCCCGCATGCCCACGCCTTTCCAGTTCTTGATGGGCGTATCGCCCGATTCGGTGGAGATGGCGAGCGATGAGGCGGTGCCCTGGTTGGCCATTGCCCAGACGACCGTGGGATGCGGCGCCTTGATGTGCAGGCCCAGGCGGGCGATCCACTTGCCCGCAAAGTCCGGGACTTTTGTGAGCAGGCGGTCGATGAAGCGTTCCGGCTCCGGCTCCATGGGGTGCATGCGGCTCATGATCGCCTGCGTGGAGAGCTTGAACGCCTCGATCTCCGCCTTGGTGACGGGCATGTGGCCCTTGCACGCAATGGCCTTCAGCTGCTTGCTGCCCATGACCGCCCCGACGCCCGAGCGGGCAGCGAGGCGCCCCCGGTCGTTGACAATGCCGGAGATGAGGCTCAGGTTCTCGCCCGCCGGCCCGATGCAGGCGACCTGCCAATTGGCCCCGTGGCGGCGCTGCAGCGCCTCCTCGCAATCCGGGGCGTTCTTGCCCCAGAGGTCTTGTGCGCTGTGGAACTCCACCTGCCCCTTGTGCAGCGTGAGGTAGGTCGGCTCTGCGGCGGCGCCGGTGACGAAGAGCCCGTCATAGCCGCAGCGGCGAAGCTCCGGCCCGAAGAAGCCGCCGCAGTTGGCGTCGCCCCAGCCGCCCGTGAGCGGGCTTTTGCAGACGACGGCAAACCTGCCCGAAAACGGTGTGCCCGTTCCCGTAAGGAGGCCGGGGACGAACCCGAGGATATTCTCAGGTCCCAGGGGGTCGGCGCCCGGCTCCATGCGCTCGTACAGCAGCTTGACGCCAAGGCCGTACCCGCCCAGGAACCCGCGGTAGACCGATTCCGGCAGGCTCTCTTCGACAGCACGGCGGGAGGTCAGGTCCACCCACAGGACCTTCCCCATATACCCCTTTGGCACCCGCAACACTCCCTTCCCCCATCTCTCATACCCCGTACTGTTCGCCAGGAGGGAAAACTTTCCTGCTAACTATGATACGCCGGTCCGCCGGACTATGACCGGAGTCGGAATCTTCGCCGCCCGCAAGGAGAAGCGTCGTGAACGGTGAATATTCACTCGCATACTGCTCCCGGGCCGGAGGGTCGGATACCATGCAGGAGACGCGGGTGCTGATTGTCGATGATGATGATGCGATCGCTGATATTGTTGCGACCTACCTGCGGCGGGAGGCCATGGAAACCGGGCGCGCCGCCGACGGCCTGCAGGCGCTTGCCATGGCGGAGACCGGGAAGTGGCACCTGATGCTGCTGGACGTAATGCTGCCCGGCCCCGACGGCTTTGAAGTCTGCCGCAAGCTCCGGGCCAGGGGGCTCGACCTGCCCATTCTCTTCCTGACCGCCCGGTCAGACGAGATTGACCAGGTGCTGGGTCTCGGGCTGGGGGCGGATGACTATATCATGAAGCCGTTTTCGGGCGCCGCCCTCGTAGCGAGGGTGAAGGCTCACCTCCGGCGCTACCGGGAGATGAAACAGGCGCCCGGGGCAGCCGGGGAGCCTGAGATTCTGCGCTTTCCCGGCCTGGAAATCGACCTTGCCGCCTGCGAAGTCCGGCGGGAGGGTGAGGCGGTGCCGCTGACCGCCCGCGAGTTTGCACTGCTCCGCTTCCTGGCCGGCAGCCCGGGCCGGGTGCTGACCAAAGGGCAGATTTACCGGAGCGTCTGGGGCGAGGAGTTCTACGCCGACGACAATACCGTTCAGGTACATATCCGGCGCCTGCGCGAGAAGATCGAACCAGACCCGGCCGTCCCCCGGTACCTGCTGACGGTGCGGGGGCTTGGTTACCGGTTTGACGGGAGGGGTTGACCATGCCGCTCCGATTCAGCTTGCAGGGTAAGCTCCTCCTCACCTTCCTGGGTTCGGTCGCTCTGGCGCTGGGCGTCACCGTGCTGACGATTGTGGGTCTGGCGGGCTGGCTGATTTCCCTGGAGAACGGGGACCCGTGGGGCTCTTTGAAAATGGTGCCCGCCGTACAGGCGCAAGCGCAGGCGGTGAGCCGGGTCCTGGCAGGCGGCGCGGCTGCCGAACCGGCCGCGGTCCGGGAAGCGGCACTCGGGGTTGGTCTGCCCCCGGGCGCCCGGGTGACCGTGGTTGCGCTGGATGGCACCATCTGGCTGGATACGGACGCCGCCGGGCAAACGGGCGGGATCATCGCCCCCGCCGAAGTCCTTGGCTGGCTGCCGGGAGGCGGGGCAGCCGGGCTTGGGGGCCTGCTGACCGAGCCGCTCCGAGTGGACGGCCTGCTCTGGGGCTACTACGTTTATCAGCCGCCGCACTGGGATCGGCAGTCGCCCGCCCCGACCGACAGGTCCCTCCAGGCTGTCTCCGGCGGGGTGATGCTCGCCGGCCAGCTCTTTGTGCTGCTGGTCAGCCTGCTCCTCTTCTGGACGTTCGGGCGCCACCTGATCCGCCCCGTCCGGCGGCTCTCCGAAGTGGTGGGGCGCATCGCCGAAGGCGACCTGACCGTGCGCGCCGGCCTGGACCAGCGCCACGACGAACTGGGGCAGTTGGCCCGCCACGTGGACAGCATGGCAGAGCGGCTCCAGGAGGCCCGGGCCCGGGCATCTGAGGCAGAGGCGGCCCGGCGCTACACGGTAGCGGCTATCTCGCATGACCTGCGCACGCCGCTGACCGCACTGATGGCTCACGCCGAAGCGGTCCGGACGGGTGTGACGGAGGATGCTGACCGCTCGCTTGCCGTCATCCAGGAAAAGGCGCAGCACATGCAAGGGCTGATCGACGACTTGTTCGAGCTGGCCGCGCTGGATGCCGACCGCAGTTCCTGGCAAACCAGGCGGCAAGATGTCGCGGAGATCGTCCGCGAGTCCGTGGTCGGGCTGCTGCCCCAATTCGAAGCGGCCGGCATGAACCTAGAACCGGAGATTCCCGACGAACCGGTTCCGGCTGATCTGCCGCCGGGCAAGCTGGAGCGGGTGCTGGACAACCTCCTGACCAACGCGCTCAGGTATGGAGCTGCGGGCAGGTGGCTCAGGGTAGCGCTGCGGCAGCAGGAAGGATCCGTGCGCATCGAGGTGGCCGATCACGGCCCGGGGATTCCACCGGGCGAAGAGCGACGCATTTTTGACCGGTTCTACCGGGTGGAGAACTCACGCTCCGGCACCAGCCGCGGCACCGGGTTGGGGCTGGCGGTGGCCGCCCGGATTGTGGAGCACCTGGGCGGCCGCATCGGCGTGGAGAGCCCCCCGGGCGGCGGCGCCTGCTTCTGGGTGGAAGTGCCGGTGGCGGAACGTAAGCGATCTGCTTCGTGATCGTAAGCCCCCGTTAAAGTGCCTGTAAGGTTGTGACCTTAGCATGGTACTTGCAGCGGGGGCGCTTTATTTGCCCGGTGGGCCGCCCCTGACCACAAGGAGGTTGGCACCAACATGATACAGCCATATCCCATCGAAACCAGGGGACTGACCAAGAAGTTCGGCGGTGTGGAAGCACTTACGGCCCTGGACTTGCGGGTGCCGAGGCATTCGATTTTCGGCTTCCTCGGCCCCAACGGTGCCGGCAAATCGACCGCCATCAAGCTCCTGCTGGGGCTGATTCGGCCTTCCGGCGGCACCGGGGCGGTCGCAGGCTACGATATCGTCCACGAGAGCGTCGAGTTGCGCCGGAAAGTCGGTTACCTTGCGCAGGAGCCCCGCTTTTACGAGCACATGACGGCACGGGAGACGCTGCGCTTCGCCGCCAGGCTGTTCTACACCGGCCCGGCCGGTCTGATCGAAGCGCGGGTAAACGAGAGCCTTGAGCTGACCGACCTCGCGGGCAAAGCCGACCGGCCCGTCAAGGGGTTCTCCGGCGGCGAGCGCCAGCGGCTGGGCATCGCCCAGTCACAGATCAACCATCCGGAGCTGCTGATTCTCGACGAGCCGGCGGCTGCGCTGGACCCGCTGGGGCGCCGGGACGTGCTGGCGATCATGGAACGTCTCCGCGAGCACTGCACCATCTTCTATTCGACCCACATTCTTGAGGATGTGCAGCGCGTCAGCGACACCGTGGCGATTTTGAACCGCGGCCGGCTCTTAGCCCAGGCGCCCATTGAGGAGCTCCTTGCCGGCGACGGTCAGGCGGTCTACACGCTGGCCGTCAAGGGTGATGATACCGAGGCCCGCCGCGCCGCGGCCGGACAGCCATGGGTGCTTGATCTGACCGTGGTGCCGGAGAACGGCCACAGCCGCTGGACCGTCCGCGTGACCAGCGAGGAAGCCGCCGAAGCGGAACTGCTGTCGCTGGTACTGAACACCGGGTCCGTCCGGGTGGCCGAGTTCAGCCGCAAGAAGTTCAGCCTGGAAGAGATCTTCGTGAATATGGTAGGAGGGAATTAGCCATGCTGCAGGAAGCTCCTGCCCGGGGCAGCCTGACCGGGTTCAACACACTCTTTCGCAAGGAACTGGGCGCCTGGTGGTCCACCCGGCGCTGGTGGGTGCATGCGCTGCTCTGGCTTGCGCTGATGAATGGGTTCATGGTGCCGGTCTATTTCGTGGTGCAGGCTCACCCGGAGCTGAGCCTGGACCTGATGCGGGAACTGACGGACGCCTTCTTCCTGCTCGGCGGCGTGGCGGTCGCCATCGGCGCGGTCGTGGTCGGGCAAGATGCGATCATCGGCGAGCGGCAAATGGGGACGGCGGATTGGATCCTCTCCAAGCCGGTGGCCCGTACAGCCTTCGTGCTGGCCAAATTTGCCGCCCAGGGCATCAGCCTTGCCGTGCTTGCCGTCGGTCTTCAGGCGGTCATCGCTTACGGGCAAATTTTCGTGTTGGCGGGGCGGAGCCTGGAGGTGCTGCCGTTCCTTGCGGCAGTCGGGTTGGTCTGCCTGAACCTCCTCTTCTACACCGCCATGGTGCTGATGCTCGGCACGCTGTTCCGCACCCGCAGCCTGGTGCTGCTGGTGGCCCTTGGCTGGCTCTTCGCCCAACCGATTGCGGTCGACGTCTTCCCGCGATTGGCGACCGTCACGCCGTATGGCCTTCCCGACCTGGGCGCCGCCCTGGCCAGCGGGGCATCCCTGAGCGAGGTGCCACTGCTTCCCGCGGCGCTTGCGCTTCTCTGGACAGCCGTCTTCCTCGTCATCGCCCTCTGGCGCTTTGAGCGGGAAGAGCTATGACCGAATACGCCCGCCCTGCCAACCGGCAGTGCGGGCGTATTCGGTGTTACATCCAGCGCCCCAGCCACTGCTGCAGCGGTATCTCCCGCAGATCCCCCTTTCCCTCGGCAACGCCCTTGACGCTCAGCTGGTAAGCGCCCCAGCCGATCAATCCGGCCCCGATCAGGAAGATGGGCTGTCCCCACGAAATCGACCCGGTGTACAGGAAAAACAGCAGGCTATACCCCAGAACGATAAAGGGCAGATGCCGGTACCATTTGGGCATGGCGAACTGCGGGGCAAAGGCCGCAAAGAACAGGCAGGCCAGCAGGCCGGCCATCAGGAGCACCGACCCGGTCAGCGAGTATCCCTGAAACGACGGCAGGTAGAGGCCGGGGTTATACGTGTGCAGGTAGTCCCAGGTGGGCCCGCCGTAATACGAACTATAGGAGTATCCACCCGACCACCAGCCGGAGGTCGAGCGGTCCGGAATCCAAGTAAGAATCAGCGAGAGGAGTCCAATCAGCGAGCCGAGGGCCACGGGGCGCCGGTAGCCGTACAGCGTATAGCGCCAGTCCAGCCCCACTGACTTCGCGTAGTCGCGCAGGGGCCAGATGTAAGTCCACGCCAGCAGCAGGGCGCCGGCGAGAAAGATCAGGCTGCCCAGCCGGAACCGGAACTCCGATACGCCCCACAGGGCCAGATACCCCACGGCGACGAGGGGCGCGTACCAGAACCTGGCCAGGGGATCCTGCCCCGTAAACTCCCGATAGCCCACGTACGCCATGACCGCCAACGCCAGGATAATCTCCGGCCAGCCGGACGCCCAGATGCTCCGCTGGCCCTTGAAAATCAGGCCCACGACCGCTGAGAGCACCATCAGGCCCAGCCCGACTTTTGCGGGACCGGCGGCCCGGATGCGCACCCAGGCTACCTGGGCTGCCGCCGCCGCCTGGTCCTGGAACTGCCTGGCCTTCTCGCTGCCCGGTGGTGGCGGTGGCGCCTGCCCGGGCGCCCCGCCGGCCGCCACCGGCTGCCCGCAGTTGGGGCAGTGCTTCGCGCCAGGTGCCGGCGCCGCGCCGCAGTGGCTACATTGCATCATTACGTACTCCCCTTAATGCCTAACAATTGTTGCCTAATGGTTCTGTGTCCCAGGCAGCGATCCCTGCCTTGGTGCGCAGGAAACTTCTGCCCCCGCCGCCCGGCGGGGGCTGGATCTTCATATCGCCGCACCGACGTCCAACAAGGGCAGGTCGGGCCGGAGTATCTCCGGGTACTTGATGCCTGCGCCGGTGTTGAGCAGCAGCACCCGTTCGTCAGGCTGCAGCCATCCTTCGCGCAGCAGGTTGCGGGCCGCCCCGAACAGCGCTGCCCCTTCAGGGCAGATGAAGACGCCTTCCAGCCGGCTGATGCGCTCCAGGCCCCACATGGTATCTTCATCCGAAACGGCCACGCAGGTGCCGCCCGTCGCACGGACGGCGTGCAGCACGAGGAAGTCGCCCAGCGCTTTGGGCACCCTGATTCCCTGCGCCACCGTGGCTGCGTTCTCCCACTTCTCGGACACGTCCTTGCCTTCCCGGAAAGCCTTCACAATCGGCTGGCAGCCTTCGGCCTGGACGGCGACCAGCCGGGGCAGCTTGACGCCGTCAGGCAGCCAGCCCAGCTCCTGCATTTCCAGAAGCGCTTTATAAATGCCGATGATGCCCACGCCGCCGCCCGTCGGATAGAGAATCGCATCGGGCAGCGTCCAATCCAGCTGCTCCGCAATCTCGTAGCCCATCGTCTTCTTGCCTTCGATCCGATACGGCTCCTTGAGCGTCGCGGCCTCGAACCAGCCGTGGGCGCCCGCCGACTTTGCCACGATCGCGCCCGCATCGGTGATCTGGCCGCGGACCATGTAGGCCCGGGCGCCCGCGGCGGTCGCTTCCAGCACGCTCATCGCCGGTGCATCCAGGGGCATGACCAACGTGACTTCAATGCCGGCCCGGGCGCCGTAGGCCGCCCACGCGCCGCCAGCGTTGCCGTTGGTCGGCATTGCCACCGCGGTAATGCCCAGTTCCTTCGCCCGGCTGATGCCCGCTGCGGCGCCCCGGGCCTTGAAGGTGCCCGTTGGATTGACCCCTTCGTCCTTGAGCAGCAGCTCCGCCAGGCCCAGGGCGGCGCCCAGGCGGGGCAGGCGCAGCAAGGGCGTCATCCCTTCGCCCAGGGTGACGATGTTGGCGTCATCGCGAACGGGCAGCAGTTCACGATAGCGCCACATGCTGGCGGGGCGCCCGGCCAGCCGCCCCGGGGTGAGCCTGGCGACAACGGCCTTCAGGTCGTAGCGGACCAGCAGCGGGCCGCCGCAGTGGCACAGGTTCTGAACCCGGTCGGCATCAAAGGTTGCCGCGCAGCGGGCGCATTCGAGGTGACTAAGCCACGACACCGGTAACCATCCTCCTTGTCCGGAACGTTACTGATGAGGTACGATCTAGTTTGTAGAGTTTATACGTGAAAAGGAGTGTGCTGACATCTATGAAGCGTCTCTTCGCCGCTGCACTGACTATCGTGATGTTGACTGCCGTGGGCTGCAGCAAGCCATCGGCCACCTATCAGAAACCCGGGAGTGCGGCGCCGACGACCGCTCCGGCTCAGCCTGCCTCGACGCCGGTCGGCCCCAAGGGCGATGGTGTCAATATCTCGGCTGAAGACTTCCTGAAGAAGTTCAAAGCCGGGGAAAAGATGCTGGTCATCGACGTCCGGACGGAAGAAGAGTACGGCGAGGGCCATGTGCCCGGCTCCAAGCTGGTGCCCCTGCAGACCATTGAGCAGGGCATTGAGAAGTACCCGAAGGAGCAGGAGATCTACCTGATCTGCCGGAGTGGCAACCGGAGCGCCCAGGCCTACACCATCCTTCGGAACATGGGCTACACCAAGCTGCACAACGTCGTGGGCGGCGTCGAGGGGTACAAGAAGCTGGGTGGCATCCTCGAGCTCTAGGCATCGACCCCTACCTGAGGAACCATACCCAGAATGTGAGAGTCAGGAGGCTCGCGAGCGTGCTGACCAGAGTTGCGCCCGAGACCTGGTCGGGCTCGGAGCCAAACTGGACGGCAAGCAGGGTGGTGTTGACGGCGGTCGGCATGGCCGATTCCAGCACCAAAACTTTCCCGGTGAGGGGCTCCGGCTTCAGCCAGGCGACGATTGCCATCGCGATGACGGGCGCCACCACCAGCCGCAGCACCGTCGCCAATCCGATTTTGACGCGGGCGCCCTTCAACTGAATGCCCGCGACCTGCATGCCCAGGATGATGACAAAGAGCACCAGTGCGCCGTTGGCCAGCAGCTCGATCGGTTTGGTAACCACTTCCGGCAGCTGCGTGCCGGTCAGCCGCACTAGCAAGGCCGCCCCCGCCGCCCAGACCATCGGCAGCTTGAAGACCGCCGTCAGCGATTGCCGCCAGTCCAAATGGCCGCGGGCGGCAAAGTAGACGGCAAGCGTATACATCAGCAGCGACTCCAGCACCACAAAGACGGCTGCCCGGTCAAAGCCGTCCTGCCCGAAAGCAAACAGCACGACCGGCAGCCCGAAGTTGGCGCAGTTCATGAAACACGTGGAAAGCACGGCTGCATTCCGCTCCACGGGGCGCCAGCCCAAAACCCGGCCTACTGTCAGAGTAAGCAGGATCATGGCCCCGGTGAACAGCAACCCGAATGCGACAATCCGGCCAATCTCCGCTGACACAATTTCAGCCCGCAGGATCGAATTGGCCATCAGTCCGGGGGTCAGCAGATAGACTGCGATGGTTGCAGGATCCTTCACGTCGACTTTTAGCACCCGGCGGGCCACCCAGCCTAACCCCGCGAGCAGAAAGACCGGCAGCACCGTGTTCACCATGGCCTGTAGCAGTTCCACTTACTTCACTCCGCTTCATTTTCGACCATGAACCTTTCTTCGCCTATTGAACAAACCCTCCCCGCTTCGTGGGAAAAAGGGCGCGAAAAAGGGGCCGGGAGCATCTCCCGGCCCTCGCTATATCACTTCGAGCTGATCGCCCAGCGCCGTCGCCCCTGCGGCGCCTGCAGGCAGTTCGAGCACTGCATCGGCGGCCCGCACGGCGGGGCTCATTTTCCAGGGTGCCATGGCGGGGATCATGTGGACTACCCGGTTGTCGCCATCCAGGAAAAGCACGTCGATGGGAAACCGCATGAAGTGCGTGTGAATCGCTCGGCACGGGCGAATCAGGAGCCCTTCCCCCGGCGATAGTCCAGCGCGGAACATCAGCCCCAGCAGCCGCAGGCGGAATGTCTCGGCGCCCGACACCTTGTACCCCAGCACCAGGCCGCGGGTCGCATTGCGCACGATCACCGGCCACCACCCCCTGCCCATCGCTATTTCGCCAGCGTCGTCACGAAGTCGATGACGACGGGCCCCAGCACGACGATGAAGACCGTCGGGAAGATGAAGAGAATCAGCGGGAAGAGCATCTTCAGCGGCAGCGCCATGGCCCGTTCCTCGATTTTCTGCTTGCGCTTGATCCGCAGAGCCTCCGACTGGGCCCGCAGGACCCGGGAGATCGCCACGCCCAACTGCTCGGCCTGGATGATGGCGGCGGTGAACGTCCGCATATCCGGCACTCCGGAACGGTCCGCCAGCGTCCGCAGGGCATCGGCCCGGGGCGTGCCCAGCCGGATCTGCTTGAGGAGTTCCCGGAACTCGCCCGAGGTGGGCTCGGGGAACTTTTCGCCCACTTTCTGAATCGCCCCGTCCAGGCCCAGACCAGCTTCGACGGAGACGGAGAGCAGGTCGAGCACGTCGGGCAGCGCCTTGTCCATCAGCCGACGCCGCTCGCCCACCAGTCGGGAAAGCCAGAACTCGGGCAGGCGCCATCCGAGGATCAGCAGCACGAACATCAGCCCGCCGGACGTCGCCGGTTTTTCGCCCAGGAACGGCCCCGAGAGCATCAGCCCGGCCAACGAGAGCCCGGCTGCCACCAGCGTCTGCAGCCCAAGGAAATGATTCGACCCCATGGGGTTGCCCGCCTGCAGCAGCTTCAGATGAATCGAGTGCTGCACCCGCCCGGGCGTGAGCCGCATGATAAACTCGGAGAGCCGGTCCATCATGGGCCCCAGCACCCGCTGCGCAAAAGGGAGTTCCATCTCCTCGTCGACCAAGGTGCCGTCGGCCTTGCGGATAAACCCCGACCGGCGGATGGCCGCTGCACGCTGGCGCACCAGTACGGTCTGCGAGGACGGAGAGATCATCAGATACGTGGCGGTCGCCGTAGCCCCGAAGACGAGCAGGAGAATGAGTGCCGTCACGGGCTACACCTCCAGGTTGACCATGTTTCTGATCATAAAGACGCCGATTCCCTGCATGACCACGCCGACCAGGAGGAGAAGCCAGCCGATGGGATGGGTGACGAGCGGCCCCAGGTAGCCCGGGGAGATGACCTGGAACAGCACGGCCAGGCCGACGGGCAGCAGGCTGACGATCCAGCCGGAGAGGCGGCCCTGGGTTGTCAGCGTCCGGACTTCGCCCTGCAGCCGGATGCGGTCCTTGATCGTCCCCCCGATTTTGTCCAGCACTTCGGCGAGGTTGCCGCCCACCTGGCGCTGAATCGAAACGGCCGTCACCACGAGATCGAGGTCGGCGCTCTTGACCCGGCCTACCAGGTTGAGGAGGGCATCTTCCACGGGAATATTGACCCGGGTTTCACGCAGAACGTAGTTGAACTCCTTGGCGATGGGATCGGGCATCTCCCGGCTGACCACATCCATGGCCTGCAGGAACGAGTAGCCCGAGCGCAGGGCGTTGGCGACGATCGCCAGTGCGTCCGGAAGCTGACCGTTGAAGGCTTTCAGACGAGCCTTCTCGGACCGGGCCAGCAGGAAGTGCGGCGCAAACCAGCCGGCCAGCATGAAGAACCACCACATCGTCTTGGCGCCGATGACCGCCAGACCGAGGCCGGCGCCCGCCGCCAGCCCCTGGGCGACCAGGAACTCGGCGGGGCGCCACTTCCAGTCGGCCCGCTGCAGCCGGACGGCCAGCTTGTTGGAGAAGTTCCGCCCGTTCGTCGCCCTTTCAACGATGCCCACCAGGGCGTCCCGGGCGGCGTTCTTTTTCTGCCTGGTCTCCGCTTCGGGATCCGGGTCCAGGGGCTGGCCCGGCAGATCGCGGGTGACGAAGGATTCGAGGTCCTTGCGCTTCTGGACGAGGCGCTTGAGGCGCTGCTCCACCGTCTCACGCTGGTTGTGGTCGAGCAGCGACAGGATCAGGCTGATGGCCAGGGCGATCAGAGCGGCAATGAGGGCCCACACGGGTCATCACTCCTCGAAGATCTCGTCGGGCAGGCTGCAGCCGTGCTCTTCCAACTGCTCGTAGAACTTGGGCCGGATGCCGGTCGAAGTCAGGTGGCCCGCGACTTTGCCTTCTGGGGTAATGCCGGTCTGCCGGAAGAGGAACAGGTCCTGCAGCACGACCACATCGCCTTCCATGCCCTGTACTTCGGTGATGTGAGTGATCTTGCGGGTGCCGTCTTTGAGGCGGGCCACTTGCACGATCAGGTCAACGGCCGATGCGATTTGCTCCCGAATCGCCTTGACGGGCAGTTCCATGCCCGCCATCATCACCATGGTTTCCAGGCGGGCGATCATGTCCCGGGGGCTATTGGCATGGCCGGTGGTCAGGGAGCCGTCGTGACCGGTGTTCATGGCCTGCAGCATATCGAGCGCCTCGCCGCCGCGGCACTCGCCGACGACGATGCGATCGGGGCGCATGCGGAGGGCGTTTTTTACAAGGTTTCGGATGGAGATCTCGCCCTTGCCTTCAATGTTGGTGGGGCGAGTCTCAAGGGAGACGACGTGCTCCTGGCGCAGCTGCAGTTCGGCGGCGTCCTCGATGGTCACGATGCGCTCGTCGTCCGGAATGAACGAAGAGAGCACGTTCAGGGTCGTCGTCTTGCCGGAGCCGGTGCCGCCGCTGACCACCACGTTGAGGCGGGCCTTGACGCAGGCTTCGAGGAAGATGGCCATCGATTTGGTCAGGGTGCCCCACTCGACTAACTGCTCGATGGTGATCGGCTTGCGGGCGAACTTACGGATGGTGATGGACGGGCCTTTTAGGGCCAGGGGTGGGATAATGGCGTTGACGCGGCTGCCGTCGGGCAGGCGGGCGTCGACCATGGGGCTGCTTTCGTCGATACGGCGCCCGATAGGCGCCACGATCTTTTCGATGACCTGCATGACCTGCTGATCGCCGGCGAACTGGACGTCCGTCAGGACGAGCTTGCCTTTTTTCTCAACGTAAACCTGGTTGTAGCGGTTGACCATCACTTCGCTGATTTCCGGGTCGTCCAACAGGGGCTGAATGGGGCCGTACCCGATGATCTCTGCGTAGAGGTCGCCGGCGATGACGTCCCGCTCCAGGGGCGGCACGTTCTCTTCCCTGGCCAGCGCCTCCAGGATCTTCTGCATCACTTCGGCCCGCTGGGAGTCGTTCATCTCCCGGGTGTTGGTCAGCAGCTTGGCGTCGATCTCCTGCACCAGCCGCTGCTGGACCCGGTTTTTCAGCTCCTTGCGGGCCTTGCTCTCGGGGGTCTCCACCGGCGGCTGAACCTTGAGCACCGGGCTCGGGGCGAAGCTGCCACCTGACAGGCTGGCCGCGGTCGGACTGCGGGGGACGGCAACCACTTCCGGCGCCCGGAAGGGCCGGGCCGCCTCCTTCTCCTTGCTCTTGATCCGCTCGTATAGGGATGACACGCGGCTCACTTCCCTTTTTGGGACAGTCTCTAGAACAACCCAAACAGGCGTCGAACCGGAGGCGTGCCGTTAGCCGCGGCCTTCAGCGCAGGCACCGCTGTCGCGATCTCCTTGCCGCCGCCGGCGACCTGAGTGGACATGCGGTGCAGCGCATCGGTAATCGGGCTGCCCTTGCCGCGCTTGAGCACCATGGGCACGCCCGTGTTGGCCGCCACCACGCAGGCCTGCGGGTCGCTGGGAATCAGGTAGGTCAGGGGGACGCCCAGGCTGTTGGCGATATCCTCGTGGCTCAGTCCCACGATGTTGTCGGAGCGGTTCAGCACGATCTGGACTTTATCACGTGGGTACTCCAGCCGGTCGAGCAGCACGTCGAGCCCCTTGGCCGTCGACTCGAGGGCGGTGATCTCCGGCTGGGTCACCATCAGAATCAGATCGGATTTGTCAAAGGCAATGAGGTTGCACTCCCGGAACGAGACGGAGGTGTCGATCACCACGAAATCGTGGGTCGCCCGGAGCGCCTCAATGATCTCCACCACATAGGCCCGGCTGCGGTCCGCCCGCCCGTCGCCGTCGATCTCCGATGCCAGGTGCGGCAGCGGCGGCGCCGCCAGGACCCCGACCCCGCTGGTCTGCTGTTTGGCCAGTACCCGGCCCAGGTGGTCGGGCGTAATGGTCGAATGGAGCCGGCAGAGGTCGACCATCGTCCCCTGGGGACGGACGCCCATCATGGTTGCGAGCGTGCCGAACTCCAGGTCGAGGTCGATGGCGGCCACCGCGGTCTTCCCGCCGCCCGCAAGTCCGGCGGCCAGGTTGGCCACGATTGTAGTCTTGCCGACGCCGCCCTTGGTTGAAAAGACGGTGACGACCTTGCCCTGGGGCTTGTGCGCCGGGGCCGGCACCGCCGCCAGGGGGTGTGGCCCGCTGACGGCCGCGCTCCTGAGGGCATTGACCAGTTCTTCGCAGGTAAAGGGCTTGACCAGGTAATCCCGGGCGCCGGCCTTCATTGCCCGGCGCAGGTAGTCCTGCTCGCCCTGGACCGAGATGATCACAACGCCCACCGGGTGTTGCTCCATGATCTTGGCCGTCGCACTGATGCCGTCCATCTGCGGCATGTTGATATCCATCAGCACTACGTCAGGCTCAAGGCGGGCAGCCTCCGCTACGGCCTGCAGGCCGTTGTCGGCTTCGCCGACCACCTCGAACTCGCCCGCCTCAAACTCGAGCATCGCCTTGACGGATTGGCGCACCAGGTACGAATCATCGACCAACAGAACGCGAATCACCTTCGTGGTGCCGGACATGCCTACCCACCCCCGCCTACTTGTAGCTCTGCTCCGAGAAGAGCAAGCGGCCTCGGTCGCTTTCTTTGTTCTCAGCGGGCCGCAGCATCACCTTGATCAGGCCGACCTGCTCGGCGAGGGCAACCTCCACGGCATGTTCCGGCCGCAGGGCCAGCGTCAGGGAAGTCAGCTTCTGGGGCTCGGTGCCGCCCTTGGCGGCATCACCCTTATCGATGGCCGGGCCCTTGCCCAGGACCAGGACGCCCTCGTAAATGAGGCGGGCAGTGCCATTGGGCCGGTCGGGCTTCTTCTCCTGCAGCACCAGAATCAGATCGACCAGGTCGCCGGGATTGGCGTTGCCCGCCACGCCGGAAAGCTCGTCGATGCGGATCGTCATGGCACGCATGCCCTCGGGGACCTGGAACGCCATCGTCCCCTTGCCTTCGGGCAGCACGCGGCTCTTCAGAACGATTTCGCCGGGCTCCAGCGCCACCTGAGTGATCTGGCCGGCCACGTCCCTGACCGCCGTGAATTCGCTCCCGGTCAGAATGGCCCGGGGCACCGGCTTGAGCGCCAATTGCTCTGCAGTCAGACGGGTTCTGCTTTCCACCGGTGTCTTGGCGGCGATGACGACCACGGAGGACATTTCTACCTGTGCGGCTCCGCCTGACGCCGCCTCTGACGGGGCCAGCACCTGGCGCACAATCAGCGTCACGACGAGCCCGATGACGATCGGAATGAGAATGAGTCGAACAATCTTGCCCTTGTCCACAGGCCCCACCTCCGGGTCCATTTCCGTCTATTGAACCAGTTTGATCGAATAGAGACCAAGATCGGGCGCCGTCCCGGTGCTCTCGCCTTCGGCGATCATCTTCACGAACCGCCCGACGATCTCGCCCCGGTTGCTGCCGTTCTCGAACGCATTTTCAAGGAAGAACGTGGCGAATCCGATCACGTGGACCTGACCGCGTCCGTTGACGTTGAAGTCTTCAAGGACCGGCACCAATACGAGCCGGGGCGACTGGCGGGTGGCCGTGTCCCACACGGCCGCCGGATCGGCGCTGATCCGGTGGTTGATGGCTCGGATCGTTGGACCGGCCATATTGCCGGTCTCCGTGTCGACCCAGTCGTCAGCCCGAATCCAGCTCTGGTAGCCGTTCATCAGGTTCGCCTCATAGGCGGAGGCGCCGCTCTTGCCCAGGGCCAGAGCCTGGTAGTTGCCGGGGGAGATGGTGCCCGCGTCGGCGTCCAGCTTGAGATAGACCCGCTCACCCACGTTCCAGGCGGCCCGGGGGACGCCCAGGGGGACGGCCCCGTGAACCCCGCTGATCGGTGCGATACGGGCAGCGGCGCCCGCCTGCACGGGGGATTGGGGGATACCGATGACCCTCGCAAAAGTCATGTCGACCTGTCGAGAGAGCGAGACGCTGATCTGGCGCTGATCCGCCGAGACTTGTACAACGGCAGTGTTCGGGTTGATGCCGTTCTTGTTCAGGTAGGTATTGAGGGCATCGACGGCACCTTCCGGGTCGCCCGGGAGCTTCGTGACGCCGGCCAGCGCCGCTGCGTCGGCGGTCACGGAGAGGCGCTGCTTTTCGACCATGAGGCGCCCGACGTCCGTACCCATGGCGGTCAGACCCGCGATGGCGACCATGGCCCCTGCCACAATAATGGCAACCGAGCCACGCTCGCTCTCTCTGCGCACCCTTCGGGCCATGGCGTCTCACCTCTAGTGCGTGAGTTTGATGGTATAGGCAGCAAAGTCTGCAGCGTTGCCGCCGGATTCACCGGTTACCACGTACCGGAGAAACCGGCCGTAGACTGTGCCGCGATCGTTGCCATGGGTGCCGACGCTTTCGAGGAAGAAGGCCCCGAAACCCACGATGCGGACTTCGCCCCGGCCGTTGACGTCGAACGACTCCAGCACGGGGACGATCATGATCCGGGGGGATCCCTTGCGGACGGAGCCGTAAGTGACGTCCGGATTCGCGGACAGCCGGGCCTGCAGAGCTCGCTGCGTGGGGCCGGCCATGTTGCCGGGCTCCGTGGGGATCAGATCCCCCACCCGGACCCAACCGGTGTATCCTTCGGCCAAGTTCTCCTCGTAGGCGCTGGCACCCCGTCCGCCCAGCGAGAGGGCGCCGTAGTTGCCCGGGCTGTTTTGCCCGCCGCCCCCGGGGGAAGCTTTCAGTACGACCGGGTCCCCGAGCGTCCAGTCTGCCTGGACAACACCCAGGGGCACCACGTTATTGTATCCGCTGACGCTGGCAACCCGGGCTACGGCGCTGGCCTCCACCCTGCCGGTTGCGCGGCCGAAAATGCGGCCGAAGGTATATGAGACGGTGTCTTCCACGATCACGGAGAGCGTACTCGCCGCCTCATCGACGGCGAACGTGACGCTTTGTGGATCGACCCCGTTGCGGGTCAGGTACGTCTGTACGGCCGCAACCGCACCGTCGTAGTCATGCGGCAGGAACTGGGCACCGGAGAGCGCCGCTGCGTCGGCCACCGTGGCCATGCGCTCCTGGGCGATGTACATGCGCCCCACGTCGGTGCCGAGTGCGACCAGGCCGATGATGGCCACCATGGCCGCTGCCACCACAACCGTAACCGAACCTTGCTCCGAGTCATGCCTGAAGCGGTTTGGCATGGAGCATCGCCTCCTATTCCACTCTCGCTGTGAGTCGTGTGGCGAGAGGGACGTCGGTGCCGATGATCCCCATCAGGGCCAAGACCCGGTATTGGTATTGGATGGCCACGTTGATGTCGGATCCGGTCGTGCGCGTCCCTGCAGGAGTAACCGTGACGGTAAGCCGGGTGGCATCAAGGGTGGTGCTCTGCGCCACGGCCCGCTCAATCACCTGGGTGTCGGACGCCCCGGTGATGCCTAGACGGACGGCTTCCCGGGAAGCGTGCTGTATGATGAGGTAGGCGTTGGCCATGCGGGCGATATCCACGAGTCCGATCAGGAGCCAGATCAAAATGGGCAGGACCAGCGCCATCTCCACGGTGGCCTGGCCGGAATGGCCCCGGCGGCGTCTCTTCACAGGAATCACCTCGATTCGCTGCATCTACCGCCGAGAAGGCCGGCCGGCATCCTGTTGCCGGCCGGCCTTCCGTGGGTTACTCGTAAAGTACTTTGTCAATAGATTGAGTCCGTATGATTTGTTGGAGCTTAGGTTTTCCGATGCTTACGTTTACCTTGGAGCCATGACGGCAAGTTCTGCGGCGGCCCGCTGCAGAACCCCGTTCACCGGCCCTGAGATCAGAGCGACCAAGGGGAAGAGCCCAATGATGACCAGGGCGAACAGCAGGGCGTACTCAACCAACGCTTGCCCCGCTTCCTCGATCGCCCGCCTGCGGAGGGTAACTGAGATCCGCTGCCGCGTTCTCCCTCCCAACATTTCGTGTGGCGCCTAGGGACCAGCAGGGGTTACGGGAACAGCCCCGCCGAGAGAGGTGACGATTCTCTGGAAAATCGTGGCAACCTGGGTGCCCATGGCGCCGAGGAGCAGCAGGACGCCGACCGCCACGAGGCCGATGATCATCGAATACTCGACCATGCCCTGGCCTTTTTCACTGTCCAGGAGGTTCCGGACCTTGACGTACAGACTCAACATAGCAGCATCCTCCTTCGTGATTGGCGTTTCGGTCAGCGCCGTCCGCCCGGTTCGGCCCGGTCGCTTCCGGGGGGTGAAGCGTCCGGCGGGGGGCTTGTCGCTTCCCGTATCGCTTGATCTCATCCTATCACCGTCCGAAAAACGCCACATCGGGCTGCAGGCTCAATCTGGAAGGCCCGAAATCCATGACCTGGGACCCTCCCGGCCGGGACCGCGACCGCAGTGCCCGGGCGAAAGTTGAGACAATGGTCCCATGAAAGGTACCCACATAAAACGGAAAGAAGGCCACCCCCTTGCGGTTGCGGCCTTCCAAGCGGCGATCTCCTACGCCGGCCATCCGAGCTATATTCGGGCAGCAAAGGTGCAGTATACGGCAATCTCCGTGATTTCGTTGATCGCTCCGTAGGTATCACCGGTCAACCCCCCGAGCCTGGCCGCCAGCCCCCGTCCCGTAAGCCACGCAACGGCGACGGCGACCACCCACGCGGCCGCGCCCCGGCCCCCGCCGATGGCCCACGCGCAGGCCGCGCCGGAAGCCAGTGCGCCTGCCGCCTGCCATAGGCCCACATGTTGGGCGAAAGCCGCCCCCGTCCCGCTGCCTGCGGTCGGGAAGCGCCCGGCTGCGCCGGCGATGGCCATCCGGCCCAGGGCCGGCGCCAGGAGCAGGGCCTGCCAGAAGGCAGGGCCCGCCAATTCCTGGAGCAGTGCGTAGCGGGCCAGGAGCGACAGCACCCCGGCGACCACGCCCATGGCGCCCACCCGGCTGTCCTTCATGATCTCCAGCATGCGGTCCCGGCTCCGGTGCGACCCGACGCCGTCGGCGGTGTCCATGAGGCCGTCGAAGTGCAGGGCTCCGGTGATCCAGACGCCCGCCGCCAGGGCTGCCACGGCCCGCACAGCCGGTCCGAAAACCTCGTCTGCGGCAAGGCCTGCACCCAGCGAGGCTGCGCCGACAATCATGCCGACCACGGGAAAGAGCGGTGCCTGACGTCCGAGCATCTTGTAATAATTTTCCACGTGGAACCTGTCAAGAGGACTGACGGGAATCCGGGTCAAGAAAGAGAGCGCCGTCCTCATGGCAGTCTCTCCTGCAGCCGCTTCACGTCGACGGGAATGCCTGCAAAGCAGACGTATACCCGCTCAGCCCGGGTCGCCAGAAACTGGTTCGCCCGGCCGAGCACGTCCCGGAAGCGGCGGCCCAGCCGATGTTCCGGGACCACGCCCATCCCGGTTTCGTTGGAGACCGCGATAATGTCGACGCCCAACAGGAGCAGCTCCGCTAACTCCTGCAGCAGGGCCGCTTCGCAGGTGGCTTCATCCCGAAGGAGGTGGTTGGTGGCCAGGAAGCCGACGCAGTCCAGCACGACAACCAAACCGGGGCCTGCGGCCCCCGCCGCGGCAAGCGCCGCGGCCGGTGCGTACCCCTCCTCCACCGTCACCCAGTGGGCCGGCCGGTCAGCCTGGTGGCGCCGGATGCGCTCGGCCATCTCCCCGTCGGTCACCAGACCCGTCGCGAGGTAGGTCACGCGCTCGTAGTTGCCCGCCAGTTTTTCTGCAAACCGGCTCTTGCCGCTCCGGGCGCCGCCCAGCACCAGCGTCAGCACGCCCATTCGTCTCGCCTGCCTTCGCCGGAGAGCAAGATGACATGGGGGCTTCCTTCTTCCGGATGGACCGTCACGCGCACCCGGCTGCCGTATACCGCGGCCACGTTGCTTTCGCTGACGACTTCCAGCGGTGCGCCTTCTGCGTACCGGCAGCCGTCCTTCATCATCAGCAGCCGCCCCGCGTACTGGGCGGCCAGGTTCAAGTCGTGGAGCACCGCGAGGACCGTCAGCCCGCGCTCCCGATTGAGCCGGCGCGTCAGGTCCAGCAGTTCGATCTGATGGGCAATGTCCAGATGGGCGGTGGGTTCATCAAGAATCAGAATCCGGGGCTCCTGGGCCAGGGCCCGCGCCACCATCACCCGCTGCCGCTCACCGCCGGAAAGGCCGGTCACCAGGCGCCCCGCGATCGAAAGCAGATCGGTAGCGGCCATTGCTTCGGTTACGGCCCGTTCATCGGCCTCCGTCTCCCGGCCGAACCGAGCGAGATGGGGCAGCCGCCCCATCGCCACGATCTCTTCGACGGTAAAGTCGAAGTCAATGCCCGTCTCCTGTGCGACGACGGCCATCTGCCGGGCCAGCTCGCGGGGCTTCATCGACCAGACGTCGCGCCCGTCGAGCACGACCCGCCCCGAGGATGGCCGCAGGCCGCGGCTGAGCGCCTTGACCAGCGTGCTCTTGCCGCAGCCGTTCGGACCGACGATGGCAACGAAGGCGCCTTTATCGAGGCCGGCCGAAAAATCCCGGAGAACCGGGCGGCCGCCGTAGCCGCACGTCAAATGCTCCACACTCAGGTACAATGCCCACTCCTCCTCGTTTCGTCAGGCTTCGGCGGGTTTGAGCCTGCGGCGCAGCAGCCACAGGAAGAACGGACCGCCCAGCACCGCCATGACCAGGCCCACCGGAATCTCCGTAGGCAGCGTGGACCGGGCGACGGTGTCCGCCAGTACCACAACGATGGCACCGACGACGCCGGCGGCGGGCAGCAGGTAACGGTGGTCCGGCCCGACGAGAAAGCGGACGATATGGGGCACCACCAGCCCCACAAACCCGATGGTTCCGGCAAACGCCACGGAGGCCGCCGTCAGCAGCGTGCCCGCGACCAGCACCACCCGCTTGAGATGCTCCACGTCGACGCCCAGATGGAGCGCCGACTCTTCGCCGAGCAGGAGGGCGTTCAGCTCCCGCCAGTAGAAAAGGAGCGCCCCGATTCCACTGGCCATATACGGAAGTAGCCAGGCGACTTTCTCCCAGTTGGCGCCGCCCAGTCCGCCCATCATCCAAAAGACGATAGCGTCGCGCGCCTGCCGGTCGGTGAAAAAGAGGATCAGGGAGACGAGCGAGACGCTGAACGACCCGACCGCCACGCCCGCCAGCAGCAGCCCGACCACGGGCACGCGCCGCCCCACGGCCGCCAGCCGGTAGACGACGGTGACCGCTGCGATGCCGCCGAGAAAGGCAAAGAACGGGACCGTGCCCACACCGCTGACCTGCAGGCGGCTCAGAAAGGCGATGGCCACGGCCCCGCCCAGGGCGGCGCCGGCCGAGACGCCCAGGATACCGGGGTCGGCCAGGGGATTCTTGAACAGTCCCTGGTAGGCGGCGCCCGCCACCGAGAGGGCTATCCCGACGAGGGCGCCCATCAGGACCCGGGGCAGCCGGATATCCCAGAAGATCACGGCACTGGTGGCTTTCCAGTCAGCGGTGAGATCGACTCCCGGCAGCCGGGACAGGAGGATGCGGATCGCCTCCCACGGCGGGATCCGCACCGCGCCTACACCGCCGGCGAGGATGAGGGTGACGAGCAGAACGATGGCGGAGATCCAGATCACCCGGCGCCCCCTGATCGCCCGCATGACGCTTCACCTGCCTACTTGATGAGCTCGGGATGCAGCGTCTCGGCGAACCACTTGAGGCCCTGCACCAGGCGGGGCCCGGGGCGGGAGACTACGTTCGGGTCGTCGATGACGTACACCTTGTTCGCTTTGATCGCCTTGAAGGAGGACCACGCCTGACGGGCTTTGATCTTGTCGAAATCGGCCTTGCTCGAGCCGATGATGATGTCGGGGTCGGCCTTGGCCACCAGTTCGGCGTTGATGGTCGCCCAGCCCTTCGTTTCGCGCCCGATGTTGACGCCGCCGGCGAGGGTGATCATGTCGTTGATGAAGGTGCCGGTGCCGGCGGTCATGAGGGGCTCATCCCAGACTTCGTAGTAAACGGTGGGCTTGGACTGGGCCTTGGCGACCTTGTCGGTCACTTCCTTGACAGCGGCCTGCATATCCGCCACCAGCTTTTCGGCTGCATCCTGTGCGTTCAGCACGATGCCCAGGTTCTTGATACCCGCGTACGCGGCGTCGAACGTTTCGGGGCTGACGACGAAGACGTTCAGTTTGTACTCGCCCACCAGCTTGTTGCGTTCCTCATCCGAACCGCTGGTCATGAGCACCAGGTCCGGCTGCGTGGCGACGATCTTCTCGTAGTTGGGCGGATAGAAGCCGCCGATGGACGGGATGATCTTGACTTCGGGCGGGTAGTCGCAGAAGTCTGAGCGGCCCACCAGGCTGGCGCCCTTGCCGAGGGCAAAGACGAGTTCGGTGTTGGCCGGCGCGACGGAGAGGATGCGCTTGGGCTCGGCGGGGATGGTGACATCGCGGCCGAGGGCGTCCTTTACGACGACGGGATAAGTTGTCTCCTTGCCGGTCTTGGGAGCCTCAGGCTTCTTCTCTTCAGCGGCGGGCTGGGCGGGCTTCGCCTCCTTCGAGGCAGTGCTGCCGCTGCAGCCGGCGATCACCGAGACGACAAGCAGCAGGGAGATGAGTGAAAGCCAGATCCGACGGGTCATATCGCGATTCCTCCCACGCATTATTCCACGGAGATGCGGGCCACGACGGCCCAGGGGCGGTCCAGTGTCAGGGCCAGCGCCGGCAGAACCGCCGGAGCGATGGCCGCCAGGCAGCACGTGGCGGGTCCGGCTGATTTGGCCAGGTCCCACCCCGCTTCGGGGGGCAGCAGTTCGATCGGCAATCCGGCGGTGGCAGCGATTTCCGCCGCCTCGGCTGCGATGCCCCGTGAGCCCACGGGAAGCAGGTCATGAACGTCCGGGTTCTGCGCCAGGCCAATGGCGAGCGGCAGGTCGGCGATTTCGCCGTCGCTCAGAGCCACCTCCGGTCCGACTTTGGGCAATCCCACGGCGACGATCAGGTCGCCGGGCAGCGCCCGGGGCAGTTCCCGTTCGGAGATCGCCAGGGCCGTGATGCCCAGCCCGGTCTGGCAGGTCGGCACGTTTTTCTCAAAGGAGCCCGTGATCTGATCGGATCCCAGTCCTGCCAGGGCGGCCTCGTCCCGGATGCCCCGCAGAATCTCGGCGCCGGTCGGGTCCGGCTCCACGCAACAGTTGTCCACCAGGGCGACAGGGCGGCCCCCGGCGGCGATCACTTCCATGAGGGCGACGCGGGCGCCGAAACGTCCTACGACGTGGGCCTCTGCCGGCACGGCGTCATGCTCCTTCGGCCCAATGCCGCCCAGCGCGTCGCAGGCGATCAGGACCTTGGTGCCGCCGGGCAGGTCGATCACGGTTAGGTCACGGTGTTTCATGCCGTAAAGCCCCGCCGCTTCAAGACCTTTGCCGCCAGCACCGCCACCAGGGCGTTGGCGGCTGCCGCCACTGTAAGGGGCAAGAGGAGGAATGCGAACAGACCGCGGCCCAGCGGGTTCGGAACGAACGAGAGCAGGGCCGGGGCCAGAACACCGTTGGCCACCACCATGGCGGCGCCCGCAGCCCAGGGGCCGGCGCGCCGGGCCATGAAGCCGCCAAGTGCGCCGACGCCGGCCATGGCCAGGGCTGTGAGCAGATGGAAGCCCGGGCCGTATGGGAAGCCGGTCAGCGTCGCGACAGTGAGATGTCCGATGAAGCAGACGGCAGCCCCTGGGACAGGGCCGAGCAGGAGTGCCGCCAGGAAACCCGGTGCGGAATCGAAGGCGGTGGACAAAGGACCAAGTTTGATGTACGAGCCTATGACGCACAGGGCCGTAAAGATGCCGGCCAGGGTCAGCCGTCGGGAATGGGAGCCAGTAGCCATGCAAGTCCCTCCTTGTCATAGAAACAAGAAGCCCCCGGCCTACTTAGCCGGGGGGAAAGGACCTGGTCAGATTCAGCACAGCCACGCCATGCATAATCGTCTCCCCCTTTCCTCCGAAGGTGAAGTAGCGCAGGCCAAACAGGCAGGTTTCCTGACTCACGGGTCATCGCAAGCCCCCTCGGCCTTCCCGGCGCGTTCTTGCCAGTGACGCAAAATGGAGGGCAAGCTACCCGAATACAGTGGCGGGACCGTGCCGGATTCGCACCGGCTTCCCTATTACCTTCCGGCACCCTCACGGGGCTCGGAAGCACCTGATCGGCGTCCTATGCGGTTGTCGGTTTCAAGTATAAAGTGCGGTTGGTTCTCGTGGCAATAGTATTCTTGTCTGGGCCTGCTTAGTCCGTGTGCTTGTCCAACTTCACCAGGCCGGCGCGCACGGCGTAAAGGGCCGCCTGCGTGCGGTCGGAGACGCCCAGTTTCTCGAAAATGTGCGTCAGGTGGTTCTTGGCCGTCTTTTCGCTGATGAAGAGCGACGAAGCGATGTCGCGGTTCGAGGCGCCCTGCCCCACAAGGCGCAGGACCTCCAGTTCCCGGTCGGTCAGGCCGGGATCGCTGCTGCTGCGGCTCCGGGTCTCTTGCCCCCGTGCGACCTGCATGAGGGCGAGCCCCGCCAGCTTCGGATGCAGGTACGGCCTGCCTTCCCTGGCTGCCCGGATCGCCTCGGCCAGATTGGCCGAATCCACATCCTTGACCAGGTAGCTGTTGGCGCCGTACTTGAGGGCGCGCATGAGATACTCCTGGTCCTCGTGCATGGTGAGGATCACCACGCCGATGCGCGGCATAGCCTGCTTGATGCGGGCGCAGGCCTCCAGGCCACCACCGGGCATGGAGACGTCCAGCACTGCCACGTCAGGCGACAGGGCCTGACACTGCTCGAATGCTTCCTCGCCGCTGCCCACTTCCGCCACAACGCGGAAATCCTTCTCCAGCTCCAGAACCTGCTTCAGCCCCTGGCGAAACAGCGTGTGGTCGTCCGCGATGATGATGCGAACCTCGGGCATTGCCATGTCGCTCCCTCCTGTCACTCGGGCAGCGGGAAGATGAAGTTCAGCTTGGTCCCCTGGCCCGGAGCACTTTGAACCTCCATTGAACCGCCCAGCAGTTCTGTCCGTTCCCGCATGGCCACCAGACCGAACTTGCTCCCGGCAACGCCGGGCTTCACTTCAGCCGGATCAAACCCGGCGCCGTCATCCTTGACCTGAACCTTGATCTCCCGGCCGCCGGCGGTCTCGACTTTGACCCACACCCGGGCGGCGCCGGCGTGCTTGTACACGTTGGTCAGCGCTTCCTGGACAATCCGGAAAATGGCGATCTCAAAAGCCGGGTCGTAGCGCCGGTCGTTTCCGAAGACCGAGAAGTCCGTTTCGACGCCTGTCCGGGCCTGGTAATCCTTGAGGAAGGTACGCAGGGCGGGCACCACGCCCAGGTCGTCCAGGGCCATGGGACGCAGGTCGAAGATGATCTTGCGGACGTCCTGCAGGCTGAGGCGCACGAGCTCCTTCAACTGCTGGAGTTCATCCTTGAGGCGCTGCAGGTCGGAATCGAAGAACCGCTGGCAGACGTCGATGCGCAGAACGACGCTGTTCAGCAGCTGTGTCGGACCGTCATGGATTTCGCGCGCCAGCCGGCGGCGCTCTTCTTCCTGGGCGCGAATGATATGCAGGCCCAGTGCGCGGGTCTGCTGTGCGCTTTCGACCCAGGAGCCCAGCTCACGGAAGTTGGCCGCTAAGAAGTCGATGGAGGCGCCCACTTCACTACCCAGGCTCAGGCCTTCGGCGGCCATCTGCCCGAGCGCCTCGCCCCCTTCCCTGAGGTCGGTCAGCTGCTCTTGCCACAGCTGTTCGATCTGCAGGCCGGTCTGGAGCTCCGCCTTCCGGTCTGCCAGCCGGCTGACCACCTCCAGCAAGCTGGGGGCGTCGGCGCCCTCGTCAATGAGCCGGGTAAGCTGGTCGGTCTCGTCAGCGATGAGCTGGACGAGTCCCGCCCGTGCCTCCCGGGCAGTCTCGATGTTCTGTTCGACCGCGCTGGTCTGCCGCGTAATCGCGCTGTATTGGTCCCGGGCGGCGTCCGCAATGCGAACGATGCGTTCCCGCGCCCGTTCAAGGCTGGCAATATTCTTCTGTACCTTATCGTCAAGGACACCCGGGCCCAGATCTGAATGCTTCACAAGCATCCTCCTCAAACCATTCGTCAGACTGATCGTCATTGCTGCCCGTGGTAGGCTTACTTTCCCCGGGCGACTGCGAAAATCCTGCGGAATTACCGCGAAATAGGTCGTGTATTTGGGACTTCGGTCAAGATATTATGTCAAATCATGCTGGAGAGCATAGGCTGGCAGTAGCCAGGGCGCGAGGAGGTCAACCCATGCCTGACGCTGTGCTGCCGCTGCTGGTAGGTGAGGATTCCAGCCAGGTCTTGGAGGATGTCGAGGTCACGTTCCCGACGCCGGTGGTGGAGATTGACGAACCGACCAAGCGGGTTGAGATCATCCGGTGTGAAGCGATTCCCGGCAAGGTGATTATCGTGGGCCGGGTGATCAAGAACATCCCGTTCAAGACCCGTTCGGGCGAGAGCTTCCTGCCGGGTGAAGGGCGCCGTCGGGTGAGGGTCGTGTGCGGCGATCTCCGCCACTGTACGCTCTTCATTCCGTTCCGGCTGTTTGTGGAGATTCCCGGGGCGCAGGAAGGCGACACGTGTGACGTAATTGAGGCCTGTGTGCTGGGCGAGGTTGACACGCTGATCGACGATGACGGCGACGGCCTGTTCGAAAGGTTGCAGGAGACGATCGACATTCATGTCCGTGTGCGGGTGACGAGGGATACGGTGGTCACCGTGTCGGGCGCCCGGCGGATGCTGACGACGAACTTGGTGCGCTTCAGCCGCTAGGGGCTGCAGGAGTCGTGCGGCGTTATGTGACCTTATGCCCCTGGCCTGAATAGGCTGGTGATGGACCGGAATGCCAAAGGAGGGTTACCTACCTGTGGGTAGCTTCAAGATTCAGGTACCGGTTATCGTCAATAGCAATACGGCCCAGGTCCTGGTGGTCACGGAAATCCCGCTGACTCCCCCCGCCTTCAAAATCGACGAAATCCACAAGGTCATTGAGATCGATGACTCGATATCGGGTCAGCTAGTAGAAAGACACACAGGGGTTGGTTCGTCGGCAAGAACATGAGAATAGCCTCGCCGATGAACCAACCCTATATCTCTACGGGGATCGTCTGGGTTCTGGATCAGCCTGCTTGTTTGGTCTCTATTTCAACGGCGACCGGGCGTCTCTGCCCTTGGCGGATGCCCCTTTCGCCGCTGCCGGTCCGGATCTCATGTCACCTAGCCGCTCAGTTCCCCCAACAAGGAGTTCGCCTACTGACTTGCCCTCAGCCTCCTGAAGATACTTCCGGATAATTGAGCGAGTCGGCCCGTCACGTTCTTCTGACAGGAAGACATGGGCCCTTCGGAACAGGGCCTCAGCTTTCTCGGAGTTGCCGAGCGCCAGGTTGATCTCCCCTTGGTAAGCAATCGCGTAGGCCCAGGCACGATTATCTTGGCACTCTTGAAAGATAGCCGCCGCCTGAATGTACGCTTCCAAGGCCAACTGCAGTTGTCTAGAAAGTGCTAGCGTCCGTGCCTGTGCGAGTAGAGTATCAGCATGAATCAGATGGTCGTCAGTGGTGCGGACGAGTTCGACAGCTGTCATGCAATACCCGATTGCTTGTGCATACTCCGTCTGCCTCAAGAGGGCATCTGCCAGGCTAGTCAGAGCCTCGGCCTGCCCTAGGTGATCGCCAATCGCATCAAACTCGCGGAGGGCTTGCTTAAACAAAGCTATGGCAGTTTGCACATTACCTTCGATCACTTCAACTACGCCTTTGGTTCTAAGAGCAAGGGCTTTGCCCAGTAAGCTTTCCGGATCGATATTTACTGACCGAGTATGATACGAGCCAACCGTATCCAAGCGTCCGGTGTCAAAGAGGTAGAGTGTCCGGTGTGCTCCTTCGACGCTTCCTGATAGCACCAAAACGACACTCCCCTTCTCTACCCTAGAGACGGTAAGGGTTGCATCGTGGCTGACACCTCTCAGGACGCCCAATAGGGCGTTGATTCCGTCATCATTGAGATTCTCCACCGTTGCATCAAGATGAATGTTCCAGGCGACCTTTGGCCGTGCGATGTCCCGTTGTCCAAGAGCCGGCGCCCACTTAGACAGGATTTCAAAAGCGAATGCGCTGGCATATGATGCTGCCCGAACTTGAGTTCCAAGGGCATCCGCTTCCGTCTTGCCATCGATCAGATCAGAAATCCCGCGAACAACAAGCCCAGGAACATTTGAAGCGTAAGCAGCCTGGAGAAACCCAACCCCTTCCATTTCAACCGCGACCGCATCGCTATACAACTTTCTGATAACTTCAAACTCACGAGACTTGGTGGAGCTTATTACCTTTTCTCCTGCCGCGATGGGTGCTACTAGGGCTCTAGGTTGTTGGCGGAAGTCGATCGGCACATTGATTCTCTGTATCCAGTCACCTTTCCTAGCCTCTGCTCGCGCCCTCTGTTCAAGTCCGTAGTCGGCGAGCCCAATATTGGGTCGGGGGAGGAACTCTTCACTTGCCTTGCCCGATTCGTAGGCGTATATTTTGTTCGCAGCAACGACGTCGCCAAGTTTGACGTCCTTGATTCCTCCAGCTACACCCACGAAAAAGACCACATCCGGCCCAAAAAAGCCAATTGCCCGCTCAACTTCCCGTGCTGCGCCTGGGTTTCCAGGACCAATCTCACCGAGGAGGACCTCCCACCGGGAGTCATGTCCACGAAAGTGCCCGACTTCGTAGACGGTTCCATGTGGATGGGTAACCTCGGTAAGTTCATCGAGATGCAACCGTACAGCTGAATACTCCAGCGCTAGGGCGGTGAGGATAACTGCCCTTCCAAGATCGGAACCACCGTTAGAATCCGAGTTTGCCAGCACAGGAAACTCTCACTCCCTGACAAGGGCCTATAGTCACGACTATCGGAAATTTAGTTCCACCAATACTATCGAATCCCCTTCCTAACGCCCCTCTCCAACGCAGTGTTCGAGGATTGTTCCATGGGTGAGGGCGGGGGCGCCAGGCTCAGCCCTGGCGCCCTTGACCGATCCACCCGGGCCGTGGTGCTTTCCCATCAACAGGGGCAGTCGGGAACTGCCCCTGTTCCTCTTACTCTTTGTCTACCTGCCCCGACCATCGTCGTCCCGCGATCGCGACTGGCGTAACCACCTCTGATGCGCCCGCTCAATCTCATGCTCATCCTCATCCCGATCCAAGCGGCTCAGAGCCCTGAGGGCCACTTCCACTGCTCGGAGGAGCGTAAGTGCGTACGACCGCTCAGGAGTTCGGTCCCGTTCCTTCGTGCGCTCCCGGTGCCGCTCGATGACCTGCCCAAACTCTTTCTTGATGTCCTGTATGTGTTGCTTGTCCAACCGCAACTGCCCATACCGTCCGGTTTCGTGCCATGCCGTTCCCTTGATGACGATGTGAACATGTGGATGCCCCTTCGCCATGTGCTCCAGGCAATCCACTGGAGCTTCCGCCCCCACTCCTGCTCCAGGTTCGCCATGGCCTCACGGACGATCGGCTTCCAACTGGTGAGCCCCAGCTCCCGAAACTCCTTCTCCGACAGGCTGATGGTCATCTTGTAGGCCTTCGTCGCCATGGGATGACGTGTCATGTGGTCTTCCAGATTGTCCCGGAACTTGGCCACATCCGCATGGTCACTACTCCGACTGGAGGCCCCGCGCTCCTCCTGCGGAGTCTCCCGGCTGCGGAAAGCGATGTAATTCACGTGCGCCTTCGCTTTCCCCAGGTCCTTGCTCCTCTGGACCCTCACGTACAGCGCCACGGCCTACCTCTCCAGGCCATCGGTCTGCCGCTGGAAGTCGGTAACGCAGGTCTGAAAGGGCTTACGGCGCCTCAGGAGGCCCCCGGTGTTCTCCCACTCGGCCTCCAGATGCTGGAGGAGACCTTTGTACCACTTCACGACGCCCTTTTCCCTTTGGATCTCGTCCACGGCGTCCTTGATCCGATCCTCGCTCCGGGCCGCTTCGATCCTGCGCTGTCGTTCAGACTCCCGGAGCTCCGTCTCCAACTGCTCGACCCTCTTCTTAAGCTTGGTCGGTTGGTCCGAGGTTACGACATCGGCGTGGAGTTCAGCCAGGCGGCCGCGGACGTGGTCTGCCGCCAGCTTTTTCAGAACCCCTTTTTCCTCGTCGCCCATCCGGCGGGTTTCCAGCAGATACAGGGCCGCGGTGTCCATCGCATTCTTGGCGAGCAACCCCGCCAGGCGCTGCTTGACCTCTTCGATCTTGGCCGTCACCGTGGCCTCCAGAGTCTCGCTGATCACCCTTTCCAGGGCTGGCTTTGCCACCGGCAGGTGATCCTCCATGATCGCAGATTCCAGGTGTTGCTGGATGGCCATCTCCAGTTGGCGTGTGATGCTCGTCCCCCTCTCCCTGGCCAGACGGGCCATTCGTTCATATAGGCGCTGGTCCACTCTCAGACTAGTCGCCTGTTTGACATGCACTACGCTTCCCACCTTCTCCCGCTTGGATTTTGTCGCCTGGGTACTGCATTCTCCGGATCGTGGTGTCTACTTGCGGTACATCAGATTCCTTGAGCCCGTTGGGCTCCAAAGAACGCTGCAGGCGTTCCTTATCCCTGCCCTACGGGCTGTGGGACACGGCCCGTGAGGGGTTCGGATGTCCGGATGCCTTGTCTCGCTTGGACCGAGAGTCCTTGGGGGCCGCCAGGGTGGCAACCATGTTCACAGCGCCGGCTCCGAGGGCAGTGACGCTCACAGCAAAGGAAATGGCCGCCTCCCTGAGGAGACGGCCGATAATCGTATCGCTTTACTGTCATAGGCTGCTCCTCCTTCCCGTGCTGTGTCCTAATCCTGCGGTCGCTGGTTGATCGCCCTGGGCGCCCCGAAGAGTCGCTGCCGAATCGCTTTGTTTCGCATGACTTGCTGGTTCAGTTCCTCGCACTCCTCCAAGGTGTGGGTCCGCACGTAGTCGGCCCAGATGTCCCCAATCACTCTCACGAAGTGACGGGTGTTGGGGTGGTTGGGGTCCATCGGCACTCACCTTCTCCCTCCTTTCGATGGCTCAATCTATGCAGACTGCAGGGGTTCAACCACATACGATGGGCCCCCTACTTGAGACATACGAAGAAAAGCGCATTACTCCTTTCCAGTAGTTGCATATTACCTCTGAGCGGAAAGGGCACATGTCGGTAATTGTCGAACGGCGAGATGATGCCTGATATTTGCCGGATTCCCTCAATATGGTAAGATGAGCTTGACTACAACAGATGGGGGAATCGACTCTGAGCGCACATGAGGGTCAGACCTGGGTCTATCTGCGGATGTCGACGGAGGAGCAGGAAGACAGCCCCCTGACGCAGGGGCAGCATACTGGTGACTTCCTTCAGCAGAACACCCTGCCCCCCTGGACGCGCACATACTTCGATCTCGGCAAGTCGGGCGGGTCCCTTGAGAAGCGTCCGAGCATGCTGACCATGCTGACTGAGGCGGAGAGGCTGCGGCCTGCCTGCATCGTCTTCTACCGGCTGGATCGGGCGTTCCGCAACGCGGAGGAGCAGGCTGTCGCTCTCAATCGACTGAAGCGCCTGGGGGTGCAGATCCTCAAGGTGCGGGACCCCAACCTCCAGGGGCCGATGGGGGAACTGATCGACGGCATCCTGGGCAACATCAACCAGTTTGAGCGGCAGCTGACCGGCATGCGGATCCGAGACCATAACCTCGCCATGGCCCAGCGGGGGGAATGGCCAGGGGGGGCGCCTCCCTTCGGGTACAAATACGTCAAGGCAGTACGGGAGACTCGGGGGCGGAAGAGCACAACTGCTGTTCCTGGCCGCCTGGAACCCGACGAGAAGGAATGGCCGGTTGCCCGCCAGCTTTGGGATTGGGCCCTTGCGGGATACCGCAAGGTGGAGATCGTGGACATGGCAAACGCCGCCGGCTGTCGGCGGCGTGGGGGGGCGCCCTGGAGTACCGAGGCGCTAACGCTGATGCTTATCTCGAAGACGTACGCGGGGTATGTGCCGTTCGCCCGGCATCTTCGGATGCACGGGCGGATGAAGCGGCAATACGATCGGGCCGAATGGTATCCTGGTCATCATACTCCGCTAATCACAGTCGAAGAGTGGATGAAGGTCCAGGCTTCCACCAACTCCAGGATGGGCCAGCGGCGGGCGCACAGTCACCCCCGGTGTGAACTGGCCGGGCTGATTCGATGCCGCCTCTGCGGCGGGCCTGTCTTGGCACACTCCTACACCAGTGATGGGGGATACCACTACAACTGTGCCGGTGCGGTCAAGCACGAGGTCGACCACCCTTACTGGAGCCGCCGGGAATGGGTGATTCACATGGCCATCCAGCGCATCCTTGATGAGGTGGTCAGCGCTCTGCCTGACGTGCCACCGGCGAGCCTCACCGAAGAACACCGGGAGAGCCTCCAGGAGGAGATCCAGCGGCTCAAGAACCAGATGAAGCGCCAGCGCACACTCTTCGAGTTGGGCGAGTACAACGAGGACCTGGACGAGTACCGGCGCCGGCGCCGTGAGTTGGAGATGCAGGTTGCGGCCTTGGAGGCCAAGCTGGCCTCGGCCGGGCCGTCGTCGCTAGACCTGATTCGTCGGTGGGACACTCTACGGAACTGGGAAGCGGCGTATGAAGGTGCCCCTTCGGTGCGGGAAAAGCAGCGCGTATGGGCCTCACTGATCGAGGAGGTTGTGACCCATTCCATCGTCCTCCAAGTGCGCCTGCGCGACTTTGGACCAAGCGTGAGGAGGGAATGGGAAATTGACCTGCCACCGCTGCGGGCCCGCCGACCGGGGTCCCGGTGCGGCAAGGGAGTGGTTGGTGAACGCAGGTCCGGGGGAACCAGGTCGTCCGTGGTCACTGCGCAGGGGTTTCCCCGGCCGATGGCCGCGCGGGCATCGGGAACTTGAAACAACGTCCCGCAAGAGGATGTACGCCTCCGGTGCCGAAATTCAAGGTTACCAACGCGTCAAGGAGGGGTGAGAAATGGCCCGCATCACGCTGGACCCGGCACTGATCGCAGGTTTGTGTGTGCGCTATAATATCCGCGAGGTCGCCCTTTTCGGGTCCGTGACTCGCGACGACTTCCGCCCCGACAGCGATGTCGATGTGCTGGTCGACTTCGCGCCTGACGCGCAGATCGGCCTGTTCGACCTTATAGGCCTGAAGGAAGAGCTGTCCACCTACCTCGGGCGGGAAGTCGATCTTGTCACCAAGGGGATGTTGAGCCCCTTCTTCCGCGACGAAGTGCTTGCTCAGCGGGAGGTCATCTATGTCACACCACAGTGACCTCGTCTACGTGCAGCACATTCTGAAGGCGATCGACCGCATGGAGGAATATACCAGGAACCTGACGGAAGAGGCGTTCGTGGCCAACTCCCTGGTGCAGGATGCGGTGGTCCGGCAGTTTGAAGTGATCGGCGAAGCCGCCAAGAAGGTAAGTCCGGAGTTCCGGCAGCAGTACCCTGCTATTCCCTGGTCTTTCATGGCCAAGATGCGCGACATTCTGATCCATCACTATTGGGATGTCGACTTGGATGTGGTTTGGGTAACCCTCAGGCGAGACATTCCCGGCCTTCTACCCCTGCTGAAGGCAACCCTTGGCTAACATATCCGCAGACAGTGAAAGCGCCCAAGAGGAGCATGGCCTCTTGGGCGCTTTCCAGTGAGCTGTGGCCGCAAATCTAGAGATTAGCGAAGGTAGTACACGTACAAGGCCCAGGGTATGAACCACTCTATGTCGGGTTTCCCAATCTCCGGAAATGCCGCTCGATAGTCAGATACCATTCGTGCCACGTCGAAGTCTTCCGGAGCGGCAAACTTGCCGTGTGGCCCAAGGTAATACTGTGAGCGATGTAAGAGCCCGATTTCACGCTGAAGGGCGTCCTTGAACCGGCGCACCACCTCGACTTGATCCTGATCATACGGACCCAGCCGGTGATATCGAAGTCGCCTCCTGATTGTGGCGTCGGATTTGGAGCGCTCTTCCGGCTGGAATTCGCTCACCAGGACGCCGAGAATGACCCTGGTAGGCGTCTCGGGCTTCCGCTTTCCCGTGCCCATGGTTACTCCTCCGAATCGAATTGGATCACGGTATGCGTCTTGGCCGCATCCGAGCCACACTCTACGGAGCAACATTAACACCTATCTGACCCGAGATCGATGACTGTGCAGCGGTCTGCGACAAGGTGATCATCAACGGGCGCCTGATCAAGAATATCACCTTCAAGACGCTGAAGGAGCGGGACTGCCACGGCGATCTAAACCGGGTCTGCGGCGATGTGCGCCACTGCACGGTCGAGATCCCGTTCCACCTCTTTGTCGAAGTGGAAGGCGCCCGCGACGGCGACTGCTGCGAGGTCGAGGATGCCATCATCGCCGGTGAGTTTGATAAGCTCATCGACAAGAACGATGATGGAACGTTCAACAAGCTACTTGAGAAGGTCGTAGTTAAGATACGTGCGAAGGTTGTGCGCATGCGCCACCTCGACGTGCATGGGCACGACTGCACCCCTCACCCCCTGCACTGCCCGGTCAAGTCCGATGTGGTTGAAGTGCAGGGCCTCGACATCCCGGAAGAGGATAAGCACGACCACTTCTAGCCAGCGCAGATGCAGTCACCGGCATGAAGAAAGCCCGTGTTGCCAGCGATCGTTGGCAACACGGGCTCTTGCACATCAAGCGAGTGCCGCAGGTCTGACGTCCGGGCGGCGGACACGACCATTCTCCAGAAACGCTCGATGAGGAAGATCCCACACAGTGTAGTCACAGGTAGATGGAGCAGCCGCGCTCTTCAAGTTCTCCCAGCCACGGGGGCAGGGCCGATAGCCGGTTCCACCGCAGATCCAACTTCTCGAGCAGCGGCAAGTCGCGGATCACTGCGGGCAGTGACGTAAAGCGGTTCGCGCGCAGATCCAGGTAGGCCAGGCTCCTGAGCTGACTGAAGCCGTCAGGCAATGAAGAGAGCTGGTTGTTGCGCAGGTTCAGCTCTGTCAACCGCTCCAACTGGCCCAGGGATTCAGGCAGAGCAGCCACAGCGTTCGATTCCAAAATCAGCCTCCGCAGGGCGCCCAGGTTCCCGATCGCCTCCGGCAGTGACTGCAGTTGGTTCTTCTGCAGATGCAGCTCCTTGAGGCAGGCCAACTCGCCCATCGACTCGGGCAGGTAGGTTAGGCGGCAGTTGCCGGCACGTAGCTCTCTGAGTCTCGCTAGATTGCCGATTCCCTTGGGCAGTACTGTGATCGGGTTTTCGCCCACATTCAGGTAGATGAGTTTAGTCAGATTCCCCAGCGAGTCGGGTAAAGCAGTCAGTTGATTATCGTGCACATAAAGGAAGGTCAGGCTGGTCAGCTGGCCCACTGCTTCCGGAAGGGTAAGCAACCGATTGTGGCCCAGGTCTAGCACGAGCACACCTTGCATTCGACCGACCGAAGGGGCAATCTCGGTAATTGGGTTGCCGTAGATGTAAAGGCGGGTCAGGTGCTCCAACTGCCACACTGCATCCGGAAGGGACATCAACCCCGTTTCGGCCAACCGCAGCTCCATGGCGGTATCCCCAGAAATCTCATATCCCAACTGTCCTACGGCTCCGTTCTCATTCCATACCCGCTCCAACTCGGCGAGTGCCGTTCGATCCGTCATTGCCGATGCCTCCCATGGGCAAATCAAAATCCTGGCGACCAGACCTGCAGAAGCCGGCCCATCCCCTCCATCGTTCCAGCGGACACGAGCGTCACTCAGGTCTGCACTACCGAGGGGCGACTGCATAAACCATGTAAACACAACCGCCGGCGAAACCGTGTCGTCTACGCCTTTTGGAAGAGGTAGACCGCCCAACCCAGACAGTCCCGACCCCACCGCAAGTATGCATCTCGCCAGCGGCGGCATCTGTCCAAAATGCTCGCCAGGTCGGGATCATCGGGATTGACGGCGGCATACCGCTCCGCAGCACGCCAGCGGCGGCCCTCGTAGCGATCCCAGTCCGCAGGGCTGCTGACCAGGGTATACAGAAGCGACAGCCCTTCCTGCTCGCCGACCGCTGCGTTCCCGGCGTGGGTCCGGAAAGCCTCCCGGTGCATGTCGGTTGCATTCAGGTAATCGAGGTCTGGTTCCCGGATCCAGAAGGGCTCCCCCACCATGATCTGCCCGCCTGGCCTGACAAGGGAGGCCAGCCGCCGCACCGTGCCCTGGTACCCGCCAAAGACCCAGCTGGCTCCTAAGCAGACGGTCAGGTCAAAACTGCCGTCCGGTGCCGCGTAACTGGCACCGTCTTGCTCCACGAAAGAGAGGGTTGAGGTCGATGGAACGCTCTGTCGAGCCGCTGTGCGAGCCGCCGCGAGAAACTCGGGGCAGAGATCAACCCCCACGCCGGTGATCGTGTAGCGGGACGCGATTCGGATCAGGCATTCTGCCTTTCCGCAGGCAATGTCGAGAACACGGCCACCCGCTGGCACATCTAGCAGGTCAACCAGTTCGTCGAACCCTGCAGGATTGATGGGATTGAGATGGGTCAGGTCAGCGCAGGTGACGATGTGGTACTTCCAGGGGTTCATGCGATTACCGCCTTTCGACGAGCGAGTCATTCGAAGGGGTTATGTGCAGTTACTTCGCGATGTTTCCATGAGAGCGGGAGCAAATCCTTCCCAGGAGACCTGACTAGGGGCTTACACACCAGGGCAAGTGTTCGCATGCGCTCCGTACCAGACCACTAGAAAACGGCAGTCGCAGTGCGGTCTCACCGGTGCAACCGGTACACCCTGACATAATCCACTTCCATGATCGCGGGAAAGGGCGTTGTGTCATCGGGGTTGCCGTCGAAGGTCCCGCCCACCGCCAGGTTCATGATCAAGTAAAACGGCTGATCAAACGGGGCAGGGTACGGGTGGTTGACTGAAGCACCCGGGCCCCGGCTGTACCAGTCGGTCTGCGTGTGATAGAGCACTCCGTCCACATACCAGCGCAGCTCGTCCGACTCCCATTCCAGCGTGTACACGTGAAAGTCGCCGGCCGTGCTTCCGTCGGGGAAGCGATACTCCTCAACGGTGTACGTATTCTCAGGCCACGGCCCACCGTAGTGGATGGCTCCGCTGATGATCTCGGGCTGGCTGCCGTGCCCCTCCATAATATCGATTTCGCCTGAAGCGGCCCACGTGCCATAGCGGTTCTGCTCGGGGAGCATCCAGAGCGCAGGCCAGAGACCCTTTCCGGCGGGCACTCTGGCACGGATCTCTACCTTGCCGTACTTCATGCTGAACAGCCCGCTCGTTTTCAGCTTCGCCGACGTGTAAGGCAGTCCCTCGTACAATTCCCGACGGGCCTCAATCACCAGGTGCCCGTTACTGATGCGGGCGTTTTCCGGCCGAGCCGTATAGAACTGCAGCTCGTTGTTCCCCCAACCCCAAATGTAGATGCCGTCCTCTGTGGTAAAGCCGTTGCCAATGTCAAAGGTCCAGCGGCGCCGGTCGATCTCTGAGCCGGAAAACTCGTCCGACCAGATCGGCATCCACTCTTGCAGGTCGATCGTCCCGGCGGCGAATTCCACCACCGCCGGATCTCGTACCGCTGCCTGCGGGAGAAAGACCAGCAGGGCGGCCATCAGGACGGCAAAGGCTGGTTTCACGATCCCGACTTCCCTTCTTAGTCTCCCGGTTCCGGCTGCTGAGTTTGGTCAGAATCATTTTAACAATTATTCGCCTCACCGACTACTGGGGGCTACGCACCCCTTCCCCCACGCCGTCCGCGCATTCGTGGGCACGCGGACCTGACGGCTGCATCGCCACCTGCCCTTCAACCAATCAGTTCTTGTGTATAGATGTTTCCACGCAATTCCGCCACGCTTTCGCCCCGTACCCGCGCCCGGGCGCCAGCCGGAACAACTTTAGCAGCACCGTCGACGTCGGGGACTGCTTTGACTAGACGCGGGCGGCATTGGCCGGATGTGATCAACGTTCACTTCAGCAACCACGACTCAAGGGGCAGAACACGTCGGATTGGCTCCGCATGGGCCTGATTCCGCCCAATTATGAGGCGGAGATTCCCTACCGCGCCGTCGTCCCGCGCCGTGTTGACGGCCTATTGGTGACGGGCAAGGCGATCACTGGTCTCGCTCTGCCGCCCGATGCGGCCCATTGGCATGCGGCAATGCGAGCCGGCGAGCCTGACCGATAAAGATGGGATGCGGGCAGCGAGATCAACCCCCTGCCCGCACCGAATTTCTCAGGAGCGCCGGTACGCGTACTTCTTCTCCACCTTCGCTACCAGCGAGTAGTAGGTATCGACCATGTTCGCCACGTACAGGCTGCCGATCTGCGTAAGGGCCTGGTACGCCTCAATCCGGTCCCAGCCCAGCTCGTCCATCCACTTGATCAGCTCGCCGTAAGCGATCCGTGCCGCATCCTCCATGGGCCGCGCACTGCCGACGCACATCAGTTCATCCGGCGATTCGATGCGCGGCCAGTCAAGTTTCTTGCGTTTGATCAGCTCAAAGCGGACCGTCACCTTTGCCGAAATCTCCAGTGCCACGCCGCACAGTTCGCCCTGCCCCTGACCCCCGTGGCAGTCGCCGGTGAAGAAGAGCGCCCCGGGCACCCGCACGGGCAGATAGACGGTGTTGCCCGGCCTGATATCGGGCACATCCATATTGCCGCCGTGGTCTAATGGCGTGAGGGCCGAGAGCGCCTCAATCTCGGGGGCGGTGCCGATGGTGCCCATGAATGGTCGCCACGGGAAGCTCAGCCGCTCGTTGTAGGTCAACATACCGTCCTTCAGCTTGTAGATCCAGACCTTCTCCGGCAAGGGCGCATTGAGCGTGTAAGTCGCCCGGGTGTTGGTCAGGCCGCCGAAGTACGGCTCCAAAATGCTGACGGCCCAATCCCGGGTCGGCTCGTCCCGTGGACGGACCTCGATTGCTTCCACCATCGCACCTCCTGTCTCCGAGGCTTTCTGCGCGTCCTGGCCGTTTTCGGCCAGCCACTTATTGCGGAAGGAGCGGGCCACGAAATAGAAACCGAAGCCGAGCACGATCCAGATGCCGCCGACGATAATGATGTTGGCACCGGAGTAGAACAGGGTGGCGCCGAAGAGGATGATCACCAGCACCGGGGTGACCGGGTAGCCGAAGCAGCGGTAGGGGCGCGCCAGGTCCGGCCGCTTGATCCGCAGGTAGATAACCAGCGCCGCCGCCAGCATGTAAATGAGCGCATAGCCGAAGACGCCGAGGACGCGGCCCACGTCCAGGCCGTCTCCGAGAACATGGGCAGTACGGCGATGATCACCATGGACGCACCAGTCACCCAGAGCGGCACCTCCGGCACCCGGTACTTCGGGTGGACACGGGTGAAAGACTTGGGGAACCAGCCCTCACGCGCCATGGCATAGAGCATGCGGACCTGTCCGATTACGCCGCCGTTGATGGTACTGAGCGAGCCGGTATAGGACTGAATCGAGAGCCAGATGATGCCGAAGCCGCCCAGCACAGCAGCGCCAAGTGAGAGCAGGGGCGCCGTCGTTGAGGTATAGAGGCCCCACTCCGTCCACGGGACCAGCCCGAATGCGACGGTGGAAAAGGCGCCGAACAGAATGGTCAGGAAGGTGGCCGCCCCAATGAGCGCCTTCGGAATATCCCGTTCGGGATGGACCGATTCCTCGGCCATGGTGGTGACGATTTCAAACCCGCAGAAAGCGATTACCACGTAAGGCAGGGTTTTGAGGAACGGAACGACCGTACCGTTGGAAGAGAAGTTGCTGTAGAGGGTCGGGTCGAACTTGAAGAGGCCGAAGAGGATGAAGACGCTGAACGACATGATCAGGACGGCGCCGAAGATCGCCTCCACGGCGCTGGATGCCTTGACACCAAAGTAATTGAGGGCAAGGAGGACCCCGACCACTGCCAGCCCGCCGACCCACTGGGGGATGGCCGGGAAGAGCCAGTTGGTGTAGTAGCCGGCTGAAACGATTTCGCAGTTGAGGCCGAAGGCGAGGGCGAACCAGTACATCCAGCCGACCATGAATGCGAAGGGGCTGTTCGGGCCGAAGACCTGTTTGGTATGCTCCCAAATGCCGCCGCTCTTGGGGAACATGGCGCCGAGTTCCGCAAAGACAAACGCGGCGCCGAACGTCGAGAGCCCGCCGATGATCCAGTACGAGAGGGTTCCCAGTGGCCCGGCTTCCGAAGCGGTTCCGCCAATGCCGATCATGAATCCGGATGCGACGACGGTCGCGTAGGCAGTAAGCGTGAGCGCCACCCGACCGACGACGCGTGCGAGGCCGAGATCGTGACCGGAACCGGTTTGGGACTTATTTGGTGTCAGACCGACTGGCACTTCGGCATTATTTTGGGACCCGAAGCATCTACGTTGGTTGAAGTCGAAGACTTCCATACTTGGAAGCTAGGGTTCTGCCAACGTTATGCCGAATAATGATCGACCACAATACGAAAACGCCGGACCAAAACGGTCCGCGGACGGAGGTACGTACATGAACCAGCCCCAGCGCCTGCAACGCCTTGCAGCAGCCGTTTTCGCCACCATGGATGACGCCCGCCGCCGTGTCCTGGCTGCCGGACTAGACGTCATCAACCTCTCCATCGGCAGCCCGGACCTGCCCCCGGCCGAACACATCACGGAGGCCATGATCGCCGGCATTCGCAACCCGGGCAACTACGGCTACCCCATGCGGGACCTGCCGGCATTCCGCGAGGCTGTTGCCGGGTGGTATAAGCGACGCTTCGGCGTGCAGCTCGACCCCGAGTCCGAAGTACTCGGCCTGATGGGCTCCCAGGAGGGGCTAGCGCACATTGCACAGGCTGTGACGGACCCGGGCGACCTCGTGCTGGTGCCGGACCCCGGCTACCCCATATACACGGGCGGCCCCGTACTGGCAGGCGCCGAGATCCATCCCGTCCCGGTGACGGCCGAAACCGACTACCTGCCCGACTTGGAGGCCCTGCCCGACGATGTGAAGCGGCGGGCCAAGCTCCTGATTCTCAACTACCCCAGCAATCCGGTGGCGGCAGTCGTCAAACCCGGCTTCTTTAAGCAGGTGGTAGCCTTCGCCCGGCGCCACGGAGTCGTGGTTCTGCATGATGCCGCCTACAGCGAGCTGACCTTCGACGGCTACCGCCCCCCCAGCTTCCTGGAGACCCCCGGCGCCATGGAAGTCGGCGTCGAGTTCAACTCCCTCTCCAAGACCTTCAACCTGGCCGGCGCCCGCGTCGCCTACGCCGTTGGCAACCGGCGTATCGTCGGCGCCCTGCGCGACGTGAAGGCGCACCTCGACTACGGCATTTTCCGCCCGATTCAGGAGGGTGCGATTGCTGCCCTGACCGGCCCGCAGGGGGCGGTCGCCGCCATGGCGGCGGCTTATCAGAGGCGCCGGGACGTGCTGGTCGACGGTCTGCGGGCAGCGGGCTGGGAGATTCCCCGGCCCAAGGCTACCATGTTCTGCTGGGCGCCGATTCCGGCCGGTTTCGCCTCCAGCCTCGACTTTGCCATGGAACTCTTGGAACGCACCGGAGTTACGGTTGTGCCGGGCAGCGGGTTTGGCGAACGCGGCGAGGGGTACGTGCGCATCGCCCTCGTCCAGAGCGAGGCCAGGCTGGCCGAGGCAGCAGAGCGAATTGGGCGGTCCGGGCTGGTGGGCCGGTAACGGAGATGAACGAGGACCGCTGCGCTGGCAGCGGTCCTCTTTAGTTTGGCCATTGCAATGTTTATGTAATTTTGCGTTTGGGGGTATGTTCTATTCCTGAGAGAACATTGCTGCGTTATGCTCTACTTAGGAGAGGGGGAATCCGGCATGACCCGTAGCATCCGAGCAGAGGAGTTACTTGACCTTATGGAAACGCTCCTGCAAGCGCA
>Ga0196970_1000161_pt1 | contig 104327 bp, 98 predicted proteins | sample S1v_513CmetaG_FD_148672 | JGI IMG/M metagenome (GOLD analysis project Ga0196970, IMG submission 148672) | Soil microbial communities from Anza Borrego desert, Southern California, United States - S1+v_5-13C | ecosystem: Environmental > Terrestrial > Soil > Desert | place: USA: California...
CGGGATTGGTTGTAACGCTTGCCCTGCATGATTGTGCTGCACCTCTGCTGTGTTTCTCACAATACAGTTTCGACGAAGGTGCAACAGAATCATTTTGGTTCAAGAGATCTTTTCACCAGACTTCTAGTGGATCAGGCGCTCGACATGTACGACAAGATGCTCGGAGAGCTGCTGCGAAAGGGGGAGCGAAAGCAAGAGATCCATCTCCAGGGCAACGCGAAGCCGATGAACTACAGCCTCACCGTGTTGGTTCGGGCGGCCAAGGCCTTTTTGAAAGCTGATGCGGAAGGTCTGGACTTCCGTGACACTGTGTTTGGAGAAGTCGACAGGCCCACCCTGGTTACGACCGTTGAATCTGCCGACAACCTGGTGCGCCCGCCGGACCTCGATTTCCTGGACCTGATCGAGGGGAAATACCAGCAGATGCGGGGCGCACTGCTCGCCATGTACCAGTTGCTGCAGTTCAAGGCCATTCGGGGCTCAGACCCGTCCACTGATGCGCTGGACTACGTGGTCGAATTGGGCCGGCGGAACGAGCGGGTGGCTGCCATCAAGCAGACAGTCGGCAAGAAGACCCTGTATGCCCCCATGGCTCATGTCACCGATCGCTGGCGCAAGCATGTGACCGATGGTCAAACCATCAACCCCAACTACTACGAGGCCGCGGCCTTCGAGGCCCTGAAGGGTCGGCTGCGGGCGGGCGACGTTTTCGTGGAAGGGAGCCGGCGCTTCCGGCAGTTCGACAGCTACCTGCTGCGAAAAGACACCTGGATCGGGATGCGCAAGAGGGGCGAAACCCGGCTGGCCATCAAAGGTGATGCACACAGCTACCTCCAGGCCAGGGCCCAGCAGATCCGGGAGAAATTCAGGGAGGTTAACGAGAAGTTCCAGCGTGGTGAACTGGTCGGCGTCTACAAGGACGACGACAGCAAGCTTCACCTGGAACCGCTTGAGAAGGACGTCTCCGAAGAAGCACTCTTGGCAAAACGAAAGGTGTATAACGCCCTGCCGCGGGTTCACATGGCGGACCTGCTGATTGAGCTGAACTCTTGGACGGGGTTTCTCGATCAATTCACCCACCTGTCATTTCATGACGCCCCGCAGGGAGAGCAGCGGATGACCCTGCTGGCCGCCATCATGGCGTTGGGGATGAACATCGGCCTGACGAAGATGGCACAATCAACCAATTACACCTTCCGGAAGCTGTCGTGGTCAATCGACTGGCATGTTCGCGAAGACACCATCCTCAAGGCTCAGGCTGTTCTTACCAACTTCGTCTTGGCCCGGGCCTTCTCGAAGCACTGGGGCGATGGCACCAAGTCTTCTTCTGACGGTGTGCGTTTCAAAGTCGGGGTGAGGGCCGCAAACGCCGTGCATAACAAGGCGCACTTCGGCCAAGAGCGAGGAGTTACTCTCTACTCGCACGTCAGTGATGTGGGGCTTCCGTTCTATCAAAAGGTGATCACCACCAGTGAGCGGGAAGCCCTGCACGTGATCGACGCCTTGTGCAATCACGAAACCGACCTCGACATCCAGGAGCACTACACCGATACACACGGGTATACCGAGCACGTCTTCGCCCTCTGTGCCCTGTTGGGGTTCAAGTTTGCCCCACGCATTGCCAGCCTCATGGAGCAGCGGCTCTTCCACTTTGGGAAGGCTGGCGACTACGGCCCGTTCAACACCTTGATCAAGGGCACAATCAGCACCCGGCCCATTGTGGAGAACTGGGACGAAATACTGCGCCTGGCGGCTTCCATCAAGAACGGCACCGTCTCGGCTTCGCTGATCATGCGTAAGCTGGCCGCCTACCCAAGGCAGAACTCCCTGGCCAAGGCGCTGGCCGAAATCGGCAAGATCGAGAAAACGCTCTTTGTCCTGGAGTACATCAGCGACCTTCCGCTGCGCCGCCGAGTGCTCAAGGGGCTCAACAAAGGCGAGTCCAAGAATGCAGTGAGTCGGGGAATCTTCTTTGGTAGACAGGGTGAGCTGCGGGAAAAGGCATACGAAGACCAAACACACCGGACAAGTTGCCTTGAGCTGCTGGTGTCCGCAATCGCCGCTTGGAACACCGTGTATGTCGAGCGGGCCGTGACCGCCTTCAGAGAAGCCGGCGAGGACCTCCCGGACGAGTACCTACCGCACATCGGAAACCATGGGTACGAGCACATCAACCTGCTCGGGCACTACAGTTTCGACCCGCGTGAGGCGAGGCCCCTGGATGACTTGCGACCGCTACGTACAGCCGCCGAAATCGACGACGGTGAGGAACTGGACGCCTAAGAAGCTGCACGACCTCCTCTCACCGCTTAGCGGGGGTGAGTAGGTCGAATTATGTCACCTTGAATCCTTAGCGGGGGTTTTCCCGGAAAAAATGTCGGGACCCCGTGGATGGGCGCCCGGTGGGCACGGAGCCAGTGGCGGAGGCCGGGTGAGTTTGACAGAAAGCCGATCCTTCACTGGATCGGTTTTCGGATTTTCCGAGAAGTCGTTAACTATTTGCCGTGAGTATCCGATAACAGAGACAGGAAGCGTGCGCCTCACACGGAGGTGGGACCTTGCGCATCGCCAACAACCTTCCCGCCCTGCGCGGTTGGCGGCAGTTGATCGCCGCCAATGGGGCCATGGAGAGGTCGATGGAGCGGCTCTCTTCCGGCCTGCGCATAAACCGTGCGGGCGACGACGTGGCCGGTCAGGGCATTTCGGAGCGGATGCGGACGCAGATCCGCGGACTGAACCAGTCGATGCGGAACATTCTAGATGGCATTTCGGTCACGCAGGTCGCCGAAGCGTCGCTCGGCGAAGTGTCGGACCTGCTTCAGCGCGCCCGGGAACTGGCGCTCATGGCGGGGAACGGCATTTTAGGGCCCGACGAGAAGCGAATGCTGCAAGTCGAGCTTGACCACATCACCGATGAAGTGGACCGCATCCTGGTCAGCGCCGAGTTTAACGGGCGCAAGCTATTGGGCGGCGCCAACCCGGTGATCACCAAGACCCTCGACGGCCTGCGCCGGTCATGGCTGGCCAACGCCGAGCAGATGATCGAGGCGCACTATGGCCTGACGGGCGACGGGGCGAATCTGAAGATTGTCTTTGAACAGACAGGGGCGAAAGCGGCCTGGGTGCAAGGCATCAACGACGGCACGGGGAAGCTGACCAACCTGGAACTGCACATCAACCTGGCCATGGAGAAGAATCCGGTCCTGCCCAACGGCGGAGAGCCGCCGCAGTATACGGACCGGCTGATCGCCCACGAACTGGTGCATGCCGTGATGGACCGGACGATGGCTGTCACGGCTCTGCCGAGTTGGTTTAAGGAAGGGGCGGCGGAGTTGATCCACGGTGCCGACGAGCGGCTGTCGGTTGAGCTGGGAGCCCTTGGCGTGGCGGGGCTGGTCGGAGAGATCGATACCTGGGACGACACCAGCGCCGATTACGCCGCCGCGTACGCGGCGGTCAAGTACCTGCACAGCCGCATCCTGGCGGGAGGGGGGACCGGCATTCGGGCCCTGTTCGACCGGCTGGAGGCCGGCGACCCCCTGGATGCCGCGATCGCCGCGACGACGGCGTATGCCGATGCCGCGGCCTTCCTGGCCGATTTCAAGGCGGCTGCCGGCGGGCAGGCCTTCATAAGCGCGCTGAACCTCGCCGACAGCGATCCCGGCGGGATTATTCCGGGACAGACGGCGGAGACGGCAGTGCCGGACACCGAGACAAACACATGGGATCCCCTGAAGCACTTCAAGGAGATCTGGCCGGAGACGGCCAGCTTCACGCAGGTTGAGCCGATCGTCCTGCAAATCGGGGCGAATATCGGAGAGACCGTTGGCTTGCCGGAGTTGGCGTCCAGTACATACGAACTGAACCTGCTGGGTCTGGATCTGGTCACTGACCACACAGGCGCCCTGCGCCAGGTTGACGGCGCCATGCGGAGCGTGCTCTCATTGCGGGCCGAACTGGGCGCCATCGAGAACCGGCTTGAGCATACATACCGGGTGACGGCCATCCAGGCGGAGAACCTTACGGCGGCTGAGTCCCGCATCCGGGATCTTGATATGGCCGAAGAGATGACGAACTACGTCAAGCAGCAGCTCCTCATCCAGACGTCGACGGCCATGCTGGCCCAGGCCAACGTGCTGCATCGCGATGCCCTGCGCGTGCTGATGGGCGCGTAGGGCAGCCTATGGGACCCCCCTGGGGCCGGCCGGGCCATGCGCTCGGCCGGTTGATTCGTTATCGTACATGACGGGCCTTGAATGTGGGAATGGGAACGGGATTCTTACCACGGAAAACGCGGAAGGGGACACGGAAACCGCGGCAGTGGAAGTGGGAATCAGCGCCATCGCCATGTTATTGTCCCATTACGAGTGTCCACCGTACTTCCGCGCCCTCCCGGCATTGGCAAGATGCATCCATTACATCACATAAGCAGCCACAATTACGCAAGGAGAACTGCCCCCGGAGGAGGGGGTTCCTTCCTGGGCAGCGGTGAAGCAGGGTTTTGCGCCCACATGTGGAAAGCCTGAGTTGAGGTGAGAATGTGAAGCGCACAGTGGGAGTGCTCCTGATCGCCCTGATCCTTGCCGCCTCGGGGTGCAGCAAGGCAAAACCGACCAACAGCCCGCCGCCGGCGCCCGAACCACAGTCCCAGGCCCAACCTCAGCCCGAGCCGCCCAAGGCTGATCCGCCAAAGCCTGTTGAGCCCGTCAGTGGGCCGATCTACCTGCTTGAGCAGCCAGCTAAGCCGCTCTGGGCCGGCCCTGCCAGCGTAGTCATTGAGAACAGCCCGCAGGCCCACCCCCAGGCCGGGTACCTGGAAGCCGACCTGGTCGTGGAAGGGCTTGCGGAATCGGAAGTGACCCGCACGCTCGCCTTTTACTGGTCCAGACCCGCCGCGCAGATCGGCCCCGTTCGCAGCGCCCGGACCTGGCTTGTCGCCCTGGCGGACGCGTATCACTCGCCGTTCGCCCATTCGGGGGGCAACATGGACGCCCTCGCCGAGCTGCGCAACAACTGGGGAGCATCCAACCTGGACGAGATCTACACGGCCGGCGGCTACTTCTACCGGTCGAATGACCGGGAGCCGCCCCATAACCTGTACATCGCCACCGACCTGCTGGGCCGGGCCGTCTCCGAGCGGGGCATCAACATGAAGCCCGTGCCCACGACGCCCCGGGCGCCGGCCGGGAGTCCGGCTCCGTCCGGCGGGCGCGTCACCCGCGTCGACGTCGCCTGGCACCCCCTGCATACGGTCACGTGGCAGCTGGACGGCGGTCAGTACAAACGCAGTGAACATTACAAGGCGACCGTATCGGAGACGCCGGCTGCGGAACCGCACATGGCGGAGTCCGGCGAAGTCGTGGCATCGCCCAACCTGGTCATGCTGGAAGTCCAGGGCGAGAACAACGGCTGGGAACTAGGCTGGACGCTCTTCTACGCCCAGGGCGGGAAGGCCACGGTCATCTCCGCCGGCACAGCGTGGGAAGGGACCTGGAAGCTGGGCGACGGCGGCTTTGCCCTTACGCCGGCCGACGGTGCGAAGGTGCCGCCGCTGGCAGCCGGGCCGGTCTGGGTTCAGCTGATCTCGCCGGAGTCGGCATTCTCTCTGACGAGGACGGATGGTTGACGAACGGCCTGCTGGCAGGTACAATAAACGAGAAGTTTCGGGCGAGAGGGGAATGTGCCGTGATCAAGCTGCGTATGAAGAGCGCTGATCTGTATTACACACCCTCTCCGGTGCGCCCCTGGTAGCATACGCCATGTTTATGGCAATGCGGCCGCGGCCCTGGATGGGCTGCGGCCTTTTTGTGCGCGTCAGTCCATTCACCGGAGAGATGCTACACAAGAAGAACCGGAGGTGCACATATGCACGAGAATCAGTATGCACATCAGGCCCAGCGGGCTTTTCTGATCGGGCTTGAGCTGCCACTTCGCGAGAGCGACGGCTGGACGGCGGACGAGTCGATGGACGAACTCGAACGACTGGTGGACACGGCGGGCGGCGTGGTGGTCGGCCGGGAGCGGCAGCCCCGCAGCAAGCCGGACGTCGCGACGTACGTCGGCTCCGGTAAGGCCCGGGAGATCGAGGAGATTCGCCGGCACGAGGAGTTTGACATGGCCGTCTTCGACGGCGAACTGACCCCGACCCAGCAGCGCAACCTGGAAGAGATCATCGGCTGTCAGGTGCTGGACCGGACGGCGATCATTTTGGACATCTTCGCCCAGCGGGCCCGCAGCCGTGAAGCGATGGCCCAGGTGGAGCTGGCCCAGCTCAACTACCGCCTGCCCCGCCTGACGGGCAAGGGTGTCGAACTCTCCCGGCTGGGCGGCGGCGCCCGCGGGGCCATCGGCATCCGGGGGCCCGGCGAGACCAAGCTGGAAGTCGACCGGCGGCGCATCCGGGAACGTATCAGCGCGCTGCGGGAGGAGCTGGAAGAGATTCGGGCCCACCGGATTCGGCTCCGCAGCGACCGGGCTGCCGGCGCCGTGCCGGTGATCGCCCTGACCGGCTACACCAACGCCGGCAAGTCGACCCTGCACCGGGCCCTGGCCGGGTCCGACGTATTGGCAGAAGACCGGCTCTTCGCCACCCTGGACGCCACCACCCGCCGGGTGGAGCCGGCGGACGGCGAGCCGTATCTCCTGGTCGACACGGTCGGGTTCATCCACAACCTGCCGACCTTCCTGGTGGCAGCCTTCCGCTCCACCCTGGAAGAAGTGAACGAAGCCGACCTGCTGCTGCACGTGGTCGACGCTTCGCACCCCAAGCGGGCGGAGCAGATGCAGACCGTGGTGGACGTGCTGACCGAGCTCGGCGCCGGCTCCCGCCCGACGCTGGTCGTCTACAACAAAATGGACCAGGTCGACCCGGGGGACCTGGACCATCTGCTCAGGCATACGCCGGACTCGGTGGCGGTGGCCGCCGCCCTGGGGCAGAACCTGGACGCCCTGCAGCAGGCGATTCAGAACGCCCTGCAGAACCGGCGCGAGACCGTGGAAGTGATGATTCCCTACACCCGATCTTCCTGGCTGGCCTGGGCCCATGAGCGGGGCCGGGTCCTGCGGGAAGAGCATCAGGAGACCGGCACGCTGATCAAAGTCGAACTGGAGCGTGGATTGGCCGGCCGCCTCAAGGCCGGGCTGGAACGATAGGAGACGGGGCCGCCTGCGCTATGGACGCGCCGGGCGGCCCCGTTTGCCATAGTCACATCCCCTTGCCCCGGGGCGGCGTCGCATGGACACCGCCCCCGCCGGTCTTCAGGGCGATGACGAACCAGCCCAGGACGATGGCGCCGATGGCGAACATTGTATCGCCGATCACCCGCAGCCACTTGAACGTGTTCATGATGGGGACCTGCAGGAACTCGGCGGAGCGGGCGTACCACATGCCGAACTCCACGCTCGCCCAGGTCTGCATGAAGCCAACGGGCAGCAGGCTGAGCAGAATCTGCAGGGCCAGGCCCACGTTGATCCACCAGAAGGCGAAACTGAGCATCTTGTTATTCCACGGCTTGCCGAGGCTCAGCCCCCGCAGGCAGAAGAGCATCAACCCCATGCCGAGCAGCCCGTAGACGCCGAACAGCGCCGTGTGGCCATGCACGGGCGTGGTGTTCAGCCCCTGCATGTAGTAGAGCGCGACGGGCGGGTTGATGAAGAAGCCGAACAGCCCTGCCCCGACGAGATTCCAGAAGGCCACGCCCACGAAGAAGTAGATGGGCCACTTGTACGCCTCCACCCACGGGCGGGCACGGGCCAGGGTCAGATTCTCGTAAGCCTCGAAACCGATCAGGACCAGCGGCACCACTTCCAGGGCGCTGAAGACGGCGCCCAGTGCCATCACCGGCACGGGCGTCCCCGTGAAGTACAGGTGGTGGAACGTGCCGAGAATGCCGCCGGAGAGGAAGATGACCGTGGAGAAGAGGACCGTGGCAGTAGCCGTGGCCTTGCGCAGCAGGCCCATGCGGGTGAACAGGAAGGCGATGACCACCGTCGCGAAGACCTCGAAGAAGCCTTCCACCCATAGATGCACGACCCACCAGCGCCAGTACTCGATGATGGCATAGTGGCTCTGGCGCCCATACATGAGGCCCGCCCCGTAGAAAAGGGCGATGGCCGTAGAGGCGAGGAGGAAGAGGCTGAGCAGATGCCGGTTCTCCCCCGGCTTGCGCAGGGCCGGCCAGAGGGCCCGGCTCATCAGGAAGAGCCAGATGAAGAGGCCGGCGAAGAGGAAGATCTGCCAGAAACGGCCCAGATCCACATATTCAAGACCCTGATGGCCGAACCAGAAGTTGGTGACGAGATCGAGCCGCTGGGCGACGCCCAGCCACTGGCCCGCCATGGAGCCGACCACGATGATCAGCAGGCACAGGAAGAGCACGTTGACCAGGAAGCGCTGCAGGGGCGGTTCGTAGCCGGATACTGCCGGTGCGATAAACAGGCCCGTTGCGAGCCACGCGGTGGCGATCCAGAAGATGCCGACCTGCGTGTGCCAGGTCCGCGTCAGCGAGTACGGCAGCCATTTGGAGAGGGGGATGCCGTAGAACCCGGTCCCTTCCACACCGTAGTGAGCGGTAATGACGCCGAGACCGATCTGGACGATGATCAGGGCCGCGACCACCCAGAAGTACTTGAGGGTGGCCGTCATGGAAGGCGTCGGCTTGAGCACGGCCAGGAGCGGATCCTGCTGCGGGAGCGGGTGTTCTTTTTCGCCGGCCTCCCGGTGGCGCTCGGCAGCGTAGTACCAGACCAGGGCACCGATGCCGGCCAGCAGCAGCACGAAACTGATGACCGACCAGACGACGGTGGCGCCGGTGGGACGATTGCCCACCAGGTCCTCCGGCGGCCAGTTGTTGGTGTAAGTGATCAGCTGGCCGGGCCGCTGCGCCGCGGTCGCCCAGGAGGTCCAGAAGAAGAAAGCGTTCATTTTTGCCCGGCGTGCGGCGTCCGGCACGCTGTTGGCCGGCATGGCGTAGGCTTCGCGCAGGTCGGTCAGGGCCGGGTCGGCGCCGAACAGGCCGTCGTAATGGGCGGCAGTGGCGCGGATGGCGTTGGCCCGGAGGGACGAGACGACCAGGTCGCCGTTGGCGGGGTTGTACGTGTTGGTCCGGAACTCGGCGGTGACGCGGGCACGCAGGGCCGCCTGCTTTTCGGGATCGGCCTTGGCGTATGGCACCTTCGCCTCTTTGGTCGCCCAGTAATCCAGAAGCCAGGTCGCTTCCCGGTGCAGCCAGTCGGCGGACCAGTCGGGCGCGACGTAGGCCCCGTGGCCCCAGACGCTGCCGACTTCTTGCCCGCCCATCGACTGCCAGACGTTCTGGCCGTCCTTGATCTCCGCTTCGGTGAACAGGACGGTGCCGTCGGCTGTGACGACCCGCTTGGGAATGGGGGGCGCCTGCCAGTAGGTTTCGCGGCCGTAGTAACCGAGGACGGCGAATGATGCCAGGATGACCAGGGCCAGGGCGGCCCACAGACGAGAATAGCGCATCAGAGCGTGACCTCCAGCCGGTGCAATCGTTGGCAGTAGCGTTCCCCATTTCCATATGAAATGCGCAGTCGGCCGGTCTTCCCGCTTGGGAAGGCCGGCCGCCGTCTTCATGCGCCTATTGGCCAGTCCACTTCTTCATCACCCGCACAATCGTGTCGCCGCTGACGGCGAAGCCCAGGTTGGCGCCCTCTTCATCGCCGGCGGTCGTCACGCCGATCACCTTGCCCGTGCCGACCTCCACCAGGGGACCGCCGCTGCTGCCGTGGGAGATGGGGGCGGTCGTCTGGATCAGGTCCTGCAGTGGCCTGCCTTCGACGGTCAGATTGCGGTGCAGGGCGCTGATGATCCCGTCGGAGACCGAGTTGGTCAGCCCTTCCGGGCTGCCGATGGCGACGACATGGTCGCCCTGGCCCAGGTGCCCCGTCGTGCTGATGGCCAGGGGCGCCGTGCCGGCCAGCTCCGGTACCTTGAGCAGGGCAAGGTCGGCCGCAGGATCCGTAAACGCCACGGTGGCCGCGTGCTGCCTGCCATCGGCGGCGGTGACCCGGACCTGGCGGGCGCCGGCGATTACATGCTGGTTGGTCAGCACATGGCCCTGCGCATCGCAGACGAAGCCTGAGCCGATAGCGCCCGTGTTGGCCGACAGCTGCACGTCAATGCGCACGACGGCCGGCTTGACCAGTTCGATCACGCTTTTCAGGTCCAGCGGCCGCCCGCCGGCGGCGGGGGCGGGGCTTACCGGGGTTTGCGGCGGGGCGGGCGCCGGGGCCGGCTGCGGTTGGGCGACTGTCCCCGGCGGCTCCGGTGCCACGGCCACCCAGACCAGCACGCCCACCAGCGCGGCGAGCACCGCTATGGTCACCACTTCGGCCCCGGGGCCCGGGCGCCGGATGGGGTGCCCGCATGCCAGACACCGGCGGGGCCTGCCGTAGTATACGGTGCCGCACTTCGCACAGGTTTGAACCTTTTGCATTTCATTCCGTCTCCTAGGAGTGGGTGTCGTTGTATATGTTCGTACTCCGGAAGGTAATCCCTTTGTGAAGTCTAATACTATTACGTCGATCATGAATTCATTGAGGCTTCCGCAATTGGTGGTGTGTAGGCCATGACGCGCCGGCGAATTGTCTCGGTTGCCGATGAAGGGGCCGGGTACTGGCCCAGCTTTGTCGACATCATGTCGGTGGTGGTGCTGGTGCTGCTCTTTGTGCTGGTCACTGCCTTCATTCAGACGGCCGTCCAGATTCAGCACCGGGTCATCGGGCGCCAGGCGATTCAGGATTTGATGGACAGGCGGGCAGCCGTCACGCAGGCGCTGGAGCAGGAGCTGGGCAAGGATTCGGTGACCATCAGTTCAGACGGCAACATCACCTTTAAAGGTGATGTGCTCTTCTTTCCCGACTCCGCCGAACTGCGCAACACGGCGCAGGTCGAGCAGCTGCTGAACCGGCTGGCCGTCAGCATCGGGAACGTGGTCACCCAGGAGCGCTTTCGCCAGGGCCTGCAGCTGATTTTGGTCGAAGGGCACACGGCGGACGACGGCAAGCCGGAATCGACCCACTGGCTGCTCTCTTCCGAGCGGGCGCGGCGCATCGTCGAGGCGCTGCAGGCCAAAGATGCACGCCTGAAAGATCCCGCCAACGCCAAGTTCCTCGGCTCGGCCGGGCGGGCGCATTACCGACCTGTTGAAACAGGCAGGACCGAAGCGGCGATGAGCCGTAACCGCCGGGTGGAGATCCGGCTGGTCCTGAGAGATGAAGGGCTGCGCGACGCACTGCTCGAGGCGATCTCACAGTAATCGGCCCAACAAGGGGGTGTTCCCCGTTCTCACCTGTCTTGCCTGCAAACAGTGGGAGGTCTCCCCGACTGACATCTACTGCTCCTGGTGCGGCGAACCGCTGACGAAAGTCAGCCTGGCCCATGACCTCGCGCCGTTTTACCCCGCGTCGGCCGGCGACGAACTGCAGGGGGAGCTCGTTCTGATCAATCAGGGCACCCGACTCGCCCGGGTCAGAGCCGCGGCCCCGCCGGGGTTTGTGCTCTCCCCGCCCGTGCTGGAACTGGAGCCCGGCGGTCCGGGCACCTCCGTGCTGTTCACCTTCTTCGCACCCAGGGCGGCCTTTTGGGCCGATACGATCCGATTCGAGGTGGAAAACGGCGCGCCCGTGCCGGCCAAAGTGGTCTGCAGCGCCCGGCCCCGCCTCCAGGCCCTTGGGGAAGCGTTGGCCGTTACGGAAGGCGAGCGGGGGCCCTTTACCGTCACAGTTCGCAACGTAGAAGGCGGCCCCGCCGTGGTGACCGCCGTAAAGGCGCGCCACGGGCGCCTGGAAGTTGCGGGCGGCGGCGAAATTCAGCCCGGCGGCCAGTTGGCCCTGCGGGTGCAGCTGCCCGGCGGGGCGCCGGCGGCTGGCGGAGAGCTCCGGGAAGTGCTGGAACTGACGCTGCTGAACGGAGGGACGGCGGAACTACCCTTGTCCGTCACCGTGCAGCGCCCGCCGAAGCTGGGGCTCAGCACCGATCACCTGGTCTTCGGCGACGTGCTGCCCGGCCGGACCCGGCGCATGCCGCTGCATATCACCAACCTCGGGCAGGGGACGCTGGTCGTCACCCATGCGGCGCTGCAGGGCAATGACGGGCGCTGGACGCTGACCCTGCCGCAGCCGGTGCCCTTCGAGGTCCGCACTGCGGGCGAGGAGTCGATCAGCCTGGCCGTACAGGATGCTGGCGGCGGTGCGACGGCGGTGCGGCTCCTGCTGGTCACCAACGACCCGCAGCGCCCGGAGTGCTACGTGACGGCGGAGGCCCGTGTGCTCGCCAATCCGGAAGCGACCGACGCCTTCGTGGGCATCGACTTTGGCACCACCAACTCCTGCATCTGCGCCGCCCGCCCGGGGGAGCAGCCCCGGATGCTGGTGCTCGACGAAATGGCCCAGGACCCGGAAGAGCGGGTCAATCTGCCGTCCTGCGTCTACTGGCCCCAGCCCCCGGTGCCCGGCGACCTGCGGGACTGCGAAGTCGGCCGTGCCGCCCTGAACATGGCGGGCAACCCGCTCTACGCGCACGCCACGTCGCTTTCCATCAAGCGGCGCCTGGGCGAGCAGCATCCGGAGCGCATTTTGGGCGTCAACCTGATGCCCCACGAGATTGCCGCGCGCATCATCCGGCATCTGGTCGACGCGGCCGAAGAGTATCTCGGCGCCATCGTCCGCAAGGCGGTGGTAACGGTTCCCGCGAACTTCACCCCGCCCCAGGTGCGGGCGACGGTCGAGGCCTGCAACACGGCCGGGCTCGAGGCGGAGGTCGTGCGCCGGCACATGATGGACGAGCCGGTCGGCGCGGCGGTCGATTATCTGACGACGCTGGACGAGCGGCAGGATGCCGAATTCGGCCCCACCTTTCACACGCTGGTCTACGATTTCGGCGGCGGCACGCTCGATATTTCGATCATCCGGTACGAGTTCGACGGGGCCGCCCGCCGGCTGCGGGTCGTGGCGACCAAGGGTGATAACGCCTTCGGCGGCGACGATTTGACGGAGATCCTGCGCCGGCGCCTGCGGCAGAAGGCCGAGCAGGAGCTGATGGGCAGCTTGCCTGCCGATCCGCCGGAGAAGTGGCGATCGATGCCCCCGGGCGACCTGCGGACGATGCACTACACGAACTACACGCTGCTGCGGACGGCGGCGGAACGCATGAAGCGGCGCCTGAGCGAGCAGGCGGGCGACCTCCGTCAGGAAGTGGAAGATGGCGCCGAGCTGGAACTGATCGTCGGGCGTGAACGGCGCAAGCAGTACGTCGCGCTGAAGATGAGCCTGGGCGAGTACGAAGATCTGATTCGGGAACGGCTCCAGCAGACTCGCCGGCTGGTCGACCGGGCCCTGACCGCCGCCCGGCTCCGGGAAGAGGAGATTCCCCTGGTGCTGATGGTCGGCAAGTCCAGCCGGACGCCCCTGGTCGGCAAGCTGCTGGAGCGCTGGTTTGGCATCAAGCCGGTGCTTCACCCCGATCCGAAGGCGTGCGTCGCCCGGGGCGCCTACCGCAAGGGCGTGATTCTGAGCCACCCCGAGTTCGGCGAAGTGACCGATCTCGTGCGGGAATTGGACAAGACCAATTGCCGCTACGGCATTATCGTTTCCACCTGGCGGGGGCGCCGGTTCCTGGCCCTGGTGCCGGAAGGGGCGGCATTCCCCGCTATCGGCGGCCTCCCTACGGACGGGCCGCCGCTCAACGCCCGCCCGGGCAGCCGGCTGATCGTCGCCCTCAACCGGGGCGACGAAGATAACCCGGATGGTAACGGCGAGATCTCCCAGCTGGGCGAAATCGTGGTCGAGTCGGATGGCGCTGCGAGCCTGCTGCCCCTGGAAGTGACGATGACGGTTCACGATCACCGGCATATCTCGGTAGGGCTGCGGGCGGGCGGCGCGGAGACCCGCCTGGCGCAGTTCAAGGAGTACTAGCGATGGGCGGCATCGGTCTGGCGATCGGCGATGTGGTGGCGGCTGCTGCCGGCTGGGGCCCGGGTGGGGAAGAGTGGCTGGCGGTGCAGCCTGCCGTCGTTTGTGCCCCGAGCGACGCGGCCATCGTTGAGATTCTGCTGGCCGGTGACGAGGCGGTGGCAGCAGGGCGCGAGCCGCTGCTGCAGCACCCCAGGCGCTGGGGGTATGCGGGCGGAGAGCCGGGCGTCGCCCGGAGCCTGCTGGCGGCCCTGCTGGCGACGCTGCGGCAGCAGATACCGCCCGAACGCCTGCGCGGGGCGGCTGAGCCCGTCCTGGCGCTGTCGCATGCGGTGGGCGCTGAGGCGGCGGATTTACTCGCCGCCGCTGCCGCCGATGCCGGCTGGGGGCGAGTGCGCATTGTGAGCGAAGTGGCTGCTTTAGGTGGCGGGATCTCCATTGCCGATGGTCAGTGGCAGCATCGGGCGGAGTTCCGGCGCGACGGTCCAGCGTTGACGCTGACCAGCCTGACGACCGAGGCGGCGGAACCGGGCGCTGAGGCGCCGGCCCCGGAGGCGCTGGCCCGGGGCGCCGCCCGCCTGTCGGCGCAGGGCACCCGGCTGCGCCTCGCCCCGGACCTGCCGGTGGCGCTTGGCCTGGCGCTGCCAGGCGGGGCGGTGGCGCCGCTGATGGCGCTGCAGCCCGGGCGCCGGGTGCTGGCGCTCCGGCCCCCGGGCCCCGACGGCATGCTGATCCGGGTGGTCGCCGCCTGCCAGCCCAACTGGGCGGGGAATCAGGTCGTAGCCGAGCAGCATGTCGAAGCCGGTCACCATAGCAGCGATCCCTGGCTGCTGATGGTGACGGTGAACGACGATACCAGCGGTGAGCTCCGGATCCTGCGCCCCGACGGCGCCGCCGAGGCGGCGGTGCCGCTGCAGGTCCGGCTCCCCTGAAGCGGATGACGGAGAGGACTGAGACTGTGAAAGATTCGCAGGTTCACACTCTCGCCCGGGAGATCGGCGACGCCATCAGGCGGCTGGAAGCGTTCCGGTCGGATGTGGAGAAGCTCCAGAGCGACGTGGCCGACATGCAGGCATCCGTCACCGGGCTGGACGCCCAGGTGCGGCTCGTTACGGAGGTGCGGCGGCTCGCCGCGCTTTCGGGCGAGCCGGCGCCCGGCCCCGCCGAGGCCCCGGCCGAGGCACCGCCCGCTGAACCGGCGCCCGATCCGGTCATGGTGTGGTTTGGGCAATGGTGGGGGGAGCTGGTCGCAGCCGTTACGGAGCGGATGGCGGCCGGCGCCCCGCCCGGGCAGGCAGGTGCAGCCCCATTGGCCCGGACCCTGGAGCAGTTCCGGACGATCCGCCTGGAGCCCCTCCGGCAGTGGGCCGGGCAGGCACACCGGCACGTGAACCGGTTCGGCGCGGACCCCGATCTCAAACCCGCCGCTGACCGCTACCTGGCCCTGCGGCGGCAGGCAGACCGGCTTTACGCTGAGGTGACGGCGTGGGAAGAAGAGCTGACAGGGCGGTGCCCCTGGACGGCTGACCTGAAGCTGCCGCCGGTCTCCGCGAAGGACTGCCTGACGGCTGCCCCGGGGGGCGCCCGGGCCGTGCCCCGGGTCGACCTGAGCGGGGTGCTGACCGCCCTGAACCAGGAACTAAACCGGTGCATTGCGGCCCACGCGGCGGGCGCCCCGGACAGCGCCCCCGCCGCCGATGCCGGCCGTGAACGGATGGCCAAGCTGGAGGCAGAGCTGGGCGACCTGATCGGCGGCTTCATGGACTTGAAGCACAGCCTCGCCGAGGCGGTGGGGCGCCGGGAAGCAGGCGGCGGAGCGGCTGCCGACGCCGCGCGTTCCGTGGTCCAGTCGCTGCTGGCCCGCCTGCGGGAACTGGAAGTGGAGGAGATCGAGATCCAGCCGGGCGACCGGGTCAACCAGCGGCTGCACGTCGTCGTGGCCCGGGAGCCGGACTCCCGCTATTCGGACGGGAAGATCCTCCGGGTAATCGTGCCCGGTTACCGATACCGCGGCGAAGTCGTCCGTCTGGCGCAGGTGGTGGCGACGCCGTAGGGAGAGATGGATGTGGTCTATCAACTGGCGCGACCGATTGCCCACGAACAGCTCCGGCAGGGCGCCCTGGGCCTCCCGGCGCTGGAACCGCCGTATCCGGCCCTGCACCCGGAGCCGTACCCGTACGTGCAGATACCGCCGGCCGTCACTCTGCATGGCGGCCTCCGCCGGCTGGCCGTCCCGGTCTACAACGCCGGCGCCGAACCCTGCGACCTGCGGGTGGAAGTGGCCGCGGCGGACTGGGCGGAGTGGCGATGCAGCAGCGATGTTGTGACGCCGGGCGGCGCCCCCGCCCTGATCGAATTTACCTTCCGCCCGCGCCGGCTCAGCGCGGGCCCGCACCACCTGACTTTCACCGTAAGACCCGGGCGGGCAGCAACCCATCGGCTGACAATAGGCGTGCCTGACGCACCCCTCCCGTGGTTTACCGAGGAAGTGATCAGCTTTGCCGGACCGTGGGCGCCCATACTGGAGCGGGCGACAGTGCTGACCAACGCCGGGCCCCGTCCCCTGTCCGGGCGCCTGGCGCCCACCGTGCCCTGGCTGACCGTGGCGCCCGAACTGGTCGATCTGGCGCCCGGCGAGGCGGCGGAGATCACCGTGCGCTGTGAGGAGGACGGCACCTGGTTCGACGAGACCGACGGGGCCATCGCCCTGCAGACGCTCTTTGCGGGCACGGAACTCACGCGGCTGAATGTGAGCCGCAAGCTGACCGCAGACGGCCCCCGGCCCCGCTTCAGCGTCGCTGCGGTCGCCATGCCCCCGGTCATCCCGGGCGGGACCAGCACCGCCCCGGTCGTGGTCACCAACAAGGGCAACGCCGCCCTGCAAATGAAGGGCATTACGATCAGTCCCGGCCAATCCCGCGCCCTCGAGGTGAAGATCGGGCCGCCCGACACGCTCCGGCCCGGGCGCCTGCAGGGCAGCATCACCGTGCGGACCAACGCCGTCCTACCCGCCTGGCGCACCGCTCACCTACACTACGACCTGGATGTGGTCTCCGCCGTGCTGGAGAGCACCGCGTTCGACTACGGCACGCTCCGCTACCGCGAGGCGAAGAGCTGCGTCATCAGGGTCTCCCGTTCGGACTACCGCCGCAGCCGGCTGCGGGTGGCGATTCCGCCGGAACTGGCAGGGGTCCTGCGCCAGTCCGGCGACCTGCTCTACCTGCGCAACATGCGGCCCAACCCCGTTACCGTCGATACGGACCTGCTCGTCTTCGACGATGCCCTGGGCGGGGCGCCGCTCGGCGCCATCCGGGTGTATGGCCGGTGCCTGGTGCCCAGGCTTGAAGTCCGCTTTCCGGCACTGACCCTGATCCCGGGCGAAGAAGCGACTGCGGAAATTGAGGCGGTCGACGCCGGCGGCGGCCTCGAGCTCCACCGGATTGCCTCTGATCAACCCTGGGCCACCGTCATCCGTCGCCACAACAAGCTAACGCTCCACGTGGTGACGGAGCGGAGCGACCGCGGCACCAAGGCGGCCACGCTCGAGTTCGTCTCCAACGACTTCGTCAATCCCGTGCAGCGGCATACCCTGCAAGTCCGGCTGTCGCCGACCCGGGCCATGCGCCTGCACGATCTGATCATGTGGCTGACCGGCCCCATCCGCCGGCCCGTTATGAAGCTTTGGCAGCTCATCAGGGCGAGGAGGTGACGTGCATTGAACATCAGCACCTGTCCGTATCCCGACTGCACCGGGGCGCCGGCTGACGGCGCCGCGTTCTGCCCGGCCTGCGACCGCGACGTGCTCCGCTGCCGCTGCGGGGCGCCCAACCGCCTGCTCGCCCGGTACTGCCGCACATGCGGAGCAGCCCTCTGCTCGCCCTGGGACTGGCGCATGGCTCGCGGCGATGCCGCCGGGAGCGGACTGATCAACATCAGCCTGCCGTTTGCCCCCGCCATCGCCGAAGCCGGGCGGTTCGCACTGGAAGGGGAACTCAGCGCCCAGTTCGTCTATCGGCATGGACACCTTTTCTTTCCCATCGCAAACAGGGGGGTAGCCGTCTACCGGGCCCGGGACGCTCGCCTGGTCACGCTCGTTCCCAGCCGCAGCAGCCGCATCGGGGCGGTGGCGGTGTCGGACGAGCATCTGCTGGCGGCGGGCGCCGGCGGCCTTGAAGCGACCCTCCTGGCCGAGATTCTGAAAAAAGGCGCCCTCACGTCCCGCACGCTCCTCGCCGAGCCCGTCGCGTCGGAACGGGGCCAGACCCTGCTGGTGCTCGACTCGCCCCCCATTGCCTGCGCAGCGGGGGAGGCGGCCGTCCACGCCGTGCCTTTGAAAGAGAACGCCCCGCAGTGGGCGATCCCCCGCCAGGGCAAGGGCGAAGCGGTACTCGTCCACGCAGCGGAGCAGATCGTGGTCATTGAGCAGACCGGCGAAATCTGGGGCGCCGACCCCGTAACGGGCGCCCGCCTCTGGGCCGACCACCTGGGCTGCGCCGTTCGCACCCGAGCCGGGGCCGCCGCCGCCGGCGACCATCTGTACGTCATTGATGCAGACGGCTACCTCGTCATGATCCACGCCGGCAAGCGGCTGCACCTGAAGACGACGCACAACTTCGGGGAGGCCACCGGCCTGGCCTGCAGCGAGCACCACGTCTACGTCACCGGCACCCGCGGGCTGCAGCGGTGCGTCCCTGCGACGCCCGCCTCTGTGCTCATCTCCGGCGACGTCTTCTCGACGGCGCCCCTGCTAACCCGGGGCACAGTCTTCGCCGCGACGGAGCACGGCTCGCTGATCTTCGCCGACGCCCTCTCCCAGGGCGAACGGCATTACCTGCTGCAAGGCGTGAAAGACTTGCCCCGCACGGCGCCCGTGCTCACGGAAGGGCGGCTCTTCCTGGCGTCCCGGCAGGGCGAAATCGTCATCTATGCTGTGGCGCCGAATGGGGGTCTCGTATGAAACGGCTGATCTTGCTTCTTGTGGTTCTGCTCGGGCTCAGCGCCAGCGCACCTGTGATGGCCGCCGATGATGCCCGCAAGCACGTGATCCTGGTGGACGGCTCGGGCAGCATGGAAGACCCGGCCGAAGGGGTGCATCTGTATACGAACGGCAAGCTGGAGGCGCTGCTCAAGACGCTGGTCGCCGTCGACAAGGCCTTCGCTCCGGCGGATCTGGTCGAAGTCGGCATCTTCTCGAAGACGGATGGCGACCGGACTTCGCCGAGTTGGGTCTTCAAAGGCACCGTCAGTGAACTGCGCAGCCGCTGGTTCAAGCTGGCGCCCCTGGGCGGCTGGACCGACCTGGCGGGCGCCCTGGATGCGGGCCTGGCGCAGATCAAACCCCACAAGGGGCCGCAGTTCATCTGGATGCTGACGGACAACATCGACCAGGCGGCGGATGAGACGGGCAGCACCGAAAGCTTCTACCAGAGCCTGGCCGCCCACACGGAGCTGCACCGCATCTACGTCTTCCCGGTCGATGTGAAAGAGAAGAACGGCCTGGTGCTCTACGCCATGGCCCGGGAACGCTCAGGCAAGAGCATCCCCGAAGAGAGCCGCCTGCTGGACGAGGCGGTGGCGGCCCTGGGCGCCTCGCTCCTGAAGGCGAACATCGGCGAGGGCGGCTTCCTCGCCCGGCCCCTGAACGAAGATACCCTGCGGGTCGAAATCGCCGGCTTCACGGCGGACCCGGCGATCAGCCCGAACGCTACATACAGCTTCGACCGCGCGACCGGCGCCATCACCCTCCGGGGCTTTGCGGAGCAGAAGCCCATCCGGGGCAAGTTCCAGCTCAAAATCAGCTCCCGCTTCCCCGCCCTGCGCATCGTCGATGCGAAAGTCTCGGCAGAGCTGACGGGCATGTCCAGCGGGCTCTTCATCATGCCGGAGCACGCCCCTCAGGTGATCTCCCCCACCCGGGTCTCGCTGGCGCCGGGCCAGACGGCCAGCTACGTCATCGACCTGGACGTCGCCCCGCCCTTTATGCTCTGGAACCCGTTCAAGGAGCCCCTCGGCGCCCTGGAAGATGAGGGGACCATCGAGGCGCAGCTGCGCCTGGTGGTCGAAGATGTCGTCTTCGAGGCCGTGCAGCCCGAGAAGTTCTACAAAGTCCACCTGATTCCGGCCATCCTGGGCAACCGGTCGGACGTCGCCATTCCCCTCTCGGCGCCTGTGGTGATGCATGTGGCGCTGCCCTGGTGGCGGCTGCTCGAACTGCTCATCTTCCTGCTGGCTGTCATCGGCCTGATGACAGCGCTCTACATGGCCACCCTCGGGCGCCGCCGCTGGATTCGCGTCTGGAGCGACCACTTCGACCTGCTTGAGCTGGTCTCGCTCAGGCGCAGCATCGTAGTGCCTGGCTTCGGCCTGATCAAGGCGACCGCCGGGGGCGGACTGATCTTCATACCCGACGGCGCAGGCAACGCCAAGCGTGCGCTGAAGGGCACATCCGGCGAGATTGCACTGGGCGACCGGCGGTCGTTCTTCTACAGCCTGCGGGCCCCCCGCACGTCCCAGCGAAAAGGAGGAAGAAGTCGTGCATCCGACACCGGGCTCTATTAGGAAAGCCTTGCTGCCTTTGCTGACACTCTGGCTGACCGCCCTGCCCGCCGCTGCGGCCGCGGCCGAAGCCGCGACAGGGCCGACGAAGAAAGAGATCGTGCTCTTCAGCCTCCTGGCCCTGGCGATGCTCGGGCTCACGCTGGTGCTCTACCGGCTGGCCTACGGCTTCTTCCTGGACCGGAGCTGGCCGGTCGACTTCGCCATCGGCGTCGCCCTGTTCCTCTGCTTCGTGGGACTGGCATCCACGTTCCTCTTCGTCTATCTGCAGCTATGGCCCCAACCCTGGGGCACCGTCGCCTGGTACGTCGACCTGTCGCTGGTAGTGCTGTTGCTGGTGGTGGCGCTGGTCGGCCATTTCCGCCATTCGGCCTGAGGAGGGGAAGGTAATCCATGGTTCGGGAGATAGAACCGCAAGAACTGGAAGCCCGGGCACACCGGCTGGCCTCGCCGACGCTGATCATCGGCCTGGGCGGCACCGGCGCCGAAGTGCTTTCCCGGGTCCGCGACCGCTTCTTCTCCGCCCTCGGCCCGCTGGAGAACTATCCGGTCATCCGCTACCTCTGGCTCGATACCGACACGATTCAGGAGAGCCACGTCTCCCCGTGGTACAAGCGCTTCCGGCGCATCGCCCAGCAGTTGAAGTTCCAGCCCGCCGAGAAGGTGGAACTGACCGTCTCCAACACTGAAGCCTACCTGTCGCACTTGAATGAGTACCAGCATATCCGCCGCTGGGTCTACCCGCACCTGACGGGCAAGGTCAGCATCAACGAAGGCGCCGGCCAGCAGCGCGCCTACGGCCGCCTGGCTTTCTTCCACAATGTCGATGAGATCCGCTCCCGCCTGGACACGGCCGTCCGGGGCTTGATCCGCATCGACGCGGACCGGATCGCCCTGGAGCACGGCCTGCGGACCAACCCCGACACGCTGAACGTCATCATCGTCAGCTCACTGGCGGGCGGCACGGGCAGCGGCACTTTCCTGGACACCGCCTACCTCGTCCGGCAGCTGGTCGGCCAGCTGGCAGGCAATCGCCGCGTCACGCTGATGGGCTTCCTGCTGCTGCCCGCCGTCTTCGGCGGGCCGGATAAGATGTCCCGCCTCTACGCAAACGGCTACGCCGCCATGAAAGAGCTGAACCATTACAACTACTCGCCGCCCCCCGAGCGGCAGTCGCCCCTGGCGGATGCGGAGCGAAGCGTCGAGCACGACTATACCCTCTGGTGGGCGGCGAACGAGCAGCCGGCTACGACCACCGTCACGCCGTTTGACGTCTGCTACCTCGTCGACGGCATGAACGAAGGCGGCGCCGCCGCCAGCGGCGAGCCGCAGAATGAGACGATCTTCAACATGGTCTCCGAGGCGATCTTCCAGGACTTCGACATCAGCGAGTTCGGCACGGCGAAGCGGTCGTCGCGGGACAATCTGCTCCAGTGGCTGCGCGACGATGCCAAGCCCCTCGTCGCCACCGACGACGCCGATCTGCGGCTGCCCAAGCGCTACTTCTCTATGGGCCTCGCCACCATCACCTTCCCGGTGGAGCGAGTGCGGCGCGCTTGCGCGGCCAAACTGGCCATGGATGTCGTCGACTACTGGCTGCGCCCCTCTGACGAAGAGGTCGGCGCCCAGGATTACCTCGAGCGGACCTTCCTGAACGCCATCAATTTCGTGGAAGTCGAAGCGGGCCCGAACCGCCCGACCCGGCGGGAGGTGCTGGACGCCCTCTACGCTACCAGCGGCGGGCGACGGCTCCAGTCGGAGATCGTGCAGCGCGTCAGCGACGTCGTCCAGGATGTGAAGCAGCGGGGGACCGACCGGGCCGGCCGCTCCTGGGGGGCCATATTGCACGATGAGATCGAGAAGATCGACCGGGACTGGAACGGCGAGCGGACGCCGGATCCGAAAGAATGGGGCGCCTACGTGGCCCGCATGCGCCAAAATCAGGCCCATTTCCTGCGGGATCTGCGGGAACGGCTGGACAGGCAGATCACGGCTCTGATTCACAACGAGCACCGGGGCATCGGGTTCGCCTTGGCCGTGCTGGACGCCCTGGAAGCGAAGCTGACCCGGGAGAAGGACGGCTACATCGACGTCTGGACGCAGGAGCTCAAAGTCGGCCAGACCCAGATGCAGCAGTGGCGCTCCCAACTGGGCGAATGCATGGCGGACCTGTCCCATTACTGGGATATGTCCAACTGGCACCTGCTCCGCTCGATCACGCTGGAGAAGATGCTGTCCCGGTTTGAAGAAGCGGCCGCCAACCTCTATCAGGCCCGGATCCAGTGCCTGGCCCGCCAGTTCGCCATCGAAGTCGCGGCGGAACTGCGCGCCATGATCGCCAAGGATCTGGATACCGGCTGGCGCCACCGCCTGAACCATCTTCAAGAGACGCTGGCCAAAGTCCGCTCCCACCTGGAGGAGCGGGTCACCGCCTACGCCGAAGCGAACCCCGATCCCCGGCAGATTCTGCTCTACGACGGGCCGGAGGACCTGGCGCGGATTTACGGGCGGTACGTCAAGGTGCCGACCGCGGCGGCCAAGGAGTACAACGACCGAGCGCAGGAAGCCCTGGGCGTCGGCCTGCTGGATGTCTACAATTACACGCTGGACATCGGGGCCGTCTGCGACCGGCTGATGCAGGCGACCGCCCCGCACTTCGCGACGATTGAGGAGGATTACGACGCCTTCACCGAGTTCCAGCGCAAGTACCCGCCCAACAGCAGCCAGTGGTCGGAGAAGATCGACGACATGCTGCGGGCCTGCCATCACTGGCTGGCCTGGGAGCGGGGCTACACGGGCATTCGCGACACGATGGACGATCAGAAAGGCCGGTTCATTCTCGGCATGGCCTTAAACAACGACGAGCGGCGGGTGCGCTTCGCCCAGACGGTCAGCGACCGGTTCGGCGGGCGGGCGCAGAAGCAGATCGTCAACCTGAACTCCCGCAGCCAGATCGTCTTCTACGTGGAAGTGGCCGGCTTTGCGCTCTGCCAGACAAAGCCCCTCGCCGCCATGCGGGGGCAGTATCAGAAGTCGATCGCCTCCGGCCTCCGGGACCTGCACACCGACCGGGAAGATGCCCGGTTCGCCGACCTGGTCGTCCTGAGCAAGGACGAGCGGGCGGCCAAGGAGATGGCGGCGCGGGCGTACCTGCTTGGCTGCATTCTGGGCGTGCTGCGCCCCGTGGAGTCGCGGGACGGGCGGGGCAACCGGGACATCGCCTACGAGTACCTCGAAAAGCAGCCCGGGCTCTCGCCGGAGCCGCGCTACCTGGGCAACCACAACGCGGTCGTCAGCTACCTGATGACGAAGATGGATACCCTGCTGCTTAAAGTGACCGACGATATTACCTGGCGCCGGGCCGAGATTCTGCGCAATCCGTCCGGTCAGACCGAGTACGCCGCCGTGCTGCGGCTCTGGATCGAAAAGTACTACCCGAGCCGCAAGATCGATATGGGCAACGGCGTAACGGAGCCGGTCCGCTCGATCGAGCAGCGGATGCTGAAGGACGAGATGAGCCAGGTGATGAAAGGCACGTCGCGGGCGTTCGAGGAGCAGGTGGAGCATCTGTATCGGATGATTGGCGAGGGCGACGGCTTTACGGTGGAGATGCTCGACAAGCGGCGGGTGCTCCTGGCGGCAGGCCAGGGCGCCGCCGCCGGGACCTGGCCCGCCGGCTAGTCTGGTGCGGCGCCGCGCAGCGGCGAGGCCGCACGGCACCCGTAAATGGCGCGTCAGCGCCGAGAAGGTCTAGTGCGGCGCCGCGCAGCGGCGGGGCCGCACGGCACCCGTAAATGGCGCGTCAGCGCCGAGAAGGAGAGGCGCCCATGGCAGGAGTGGTCCAGCAAGGGCTGGTCGTAATCGGCTGCGGTGACTTCGGGGCCGAGGCCGTGGCGTACCTGCGCAGCCGGGGGGCGGAGCCTGCCTCCCGGTCGCGGGTGCATCTGCTTTCGGTGACCGGCCAGTCCCTGACCCGGGCCGCGTGCCGGGAGATTGTGGCCGGGGTGACGGCGGGCGGCTGGCCGGAGTACCAGGCGGCAGTACGGGCATACAACAGCCCGACCGTCGCCCTGATCGGTGCGGCGGAAGAGGCCGCGGGCGGCGGGATTCTGGTCGCCCTGCTCCAGTGGCTGGTGGCTTCGGGCCTGCGGGGCCAGCGGACGGTCTGGCTGGCCCTGCCGTCGGGCACCGGCGACCGGCAGCTTTCGCGCGCCTACGCGACGCTGCTGGAACTGGATTCGCTGCGGGCGGGCGGGGCGGTCCACCGGTGCTTCTTGTACGAGATGCCCCGGCTCCGCCGGGAGATGGCGCCGCTCTTTGCCGATGCGGCGGTTGCGGCGGCCGCAAGCCCCAGCGGTGTACGCGGCTACTCCGGTTTCGGGCTGTGCGTCTGGCGGGAGAGCCAGGAGTTCATCCTGGCTGAGGCCACGGCGCGGGTGGCCTTGCAGGCCGTGGCGCCCGGAACCTTCCCCGCCCCCGGGGCGGCGGCAGCGCCGCCGCTGCCGGCACCGGACGAAGAAGAGCGGCTTGGCGCCGCCCTGGGCGCCCTGACCGCCCGCGAATACCCCCCGGCCCGTAGCTGGCTCGCCACAGACGACTATCAGCAATTTGCAAAGAAGTGCCGGGACCCCGAAGTCACGCCTGACCAGCTGGCGCGGCTGCTCCGCCGGACCGTGCGCGAGAGCCGCACGCCGTTCTACCACGAGGGCACCTCGCTCTTCCGGGACCGGGTGCGGGCGCACTGGGCGGCGCAGGCCGATGCCCTGGTTGAGATCGTGGCACTGGGACGGGTGCGGGCAGCGGCGACGGGGCGCGCCGAGTCGGTCCGCGACGCCCTGGGTCAGTTGCAGATGGCCTTGGAGGCGCGGCGGGCTGCCTGCCGCGAGAAGCAGCGGCAGTTCCAGCGGCAGGAGGAAGAAGAGCTTACAGAATTGATCTATCTCGGGGACGAACTGTCGACCAAAGGCGCGTCGCTGTTCCGCAAGGCCCAGCCGGAGATGCGGGAACGCCTGATCCAGCAGCTGCACACGGCAGATCAGGCGTCGGTCGGCCTGATTTGCGAACGGGAGCGGGAGCAGGCCCTGGAGAAGGCGCTGCAGGCGGTGAGGGCCGAAATCGAGTCCATCCACACTGACCTGATCCGGGCGCGGCAGCGCGCCGAGCAGATGGAGCGGCTGCGGGGTGAAGTGGCGCGGCTGGCGGTCCCCGGGTCACCCCTGCCGGCGGGGGCGGTCCACATCTTTCCGCCCGTTGTGGGGTCCGAGGCGGTAGAGTCGGTGGCGGCGAAAGCCGACCTGCGGCTGCTCTACCCGTACCTGCCGCAAGGCGGGCCGCTTGATGCGGGAAAGGCCGCCCAGGCCCTGCTGCGGGCGGCCCGTGAAAGCGTGCAGATCGCCCTGGGCGCTGCGGAGCCGTCGCCGACAGATCAGTCCGCCCTGAAGGCCTGGCTGGATCTGGCGGCGCCGGGCGTGCGGTTTGCCGAACCGTGGCCGGGACCCGGCAAACCCCCTGCCCGGAGCTGCCGGGTGGCGGGCAGCCTGGCCCCAGCCGTGCTGGATGCGTTCTTGCGCCGGGGGTTTGCGCCGGAGCAGGCGACGGCGCCCTGGTTTGACCAGGAAGCCGCCGTCATCGTCGAGACCGGCAGCTTCGACCTGCGGGCGCTGGTAAGCCTGCCTGCCTTGCGGACGGCGTACCTGGCTTTGGAGCCGGTCCCGGGGAGCGGGCTGCACGTGTTGCCCCAGCCGCCCGCCGGCTGGCCCGGACTGGAGGCGCCGGTCCGTCCGGCTGCCGCCCGGCAGGGCCACGATGCCCCTCGTGCGTTCCTGCGCGGCTGCCTCTTCGGGCTGGTGACGCCCGCGGCCGACGGCACGGGCTGGACGGCCCGGGCGCCAGCCCCGGCCCCGTCTCCCGAGGGAGACGTGTTGATCGCCGCCTTCCGCGACTTTCAGGATGCCCTGGAAAGCCTGAACGCCAATGCTGCTCTGACCAACAGCCTCGGTAACCTGACCAAGGCCTGGGTCATCGGACTGGAGCCGGAAGCGCTGGCCGCCTACGGCGCCCTGGCGCTGGTCTGGCGGACCAGACTGAAGCACCGGAGTGGGCGGGGCGCCGCCTACGCCCTGCTTGCGGATGCGGCGGCCAAGGAGCTGCTGGCCGCCCGGACGCTGCTGGAAGCGGCCCGGCCCGAACTGGTGCCGCAGATCGAGGCCCTGGCGGAGCAGGTGGGCACCGCCGGTGACGACTTCACCCTGGCCTCCGGCGAATGGAGGTACCTCAAGTGGTGATGCTGCTGCCGGGCGGAATCAGCGGGGCCACCGTCGCACCCGGGCGGCTTCACCTGGTGCCCGCCGTCGCGGGGCCGCGCCCGTGTTACCGGCTCGCGGCCCGGTGCCGGGAGCTGGAGACGCTGCGCCGGGAGCTTGGCGAAGCCGGGCTGGCGCTGCCGGCGGGGTCCGCAGTGGACTGGCTCGAACTGCCCTTAAGCGGGCTTTCGCCGCTTGTTCGGCTGCCCATGCCGGCCGGCGAGCCGATGACCGCCTGGTTGCGGGGCGGCTCGGCCACGGCGGCGGACTTCCTGGCTGTGCTGCGCGATCTGTTTCTGTTGGTGGACGGCCTGGCTGGCACGGGGTTCTTGCCCGACTCGATCGGAGTCGGCGAAGTGTGGGTCTCAGAACGCAGGCTTTCATGGCTCCCCGGCGCCCTGTCCTGGCGGCGGCGCCCCGGGGGGCGCCCGTCCGGCGAAGCCCTGCTGGCCGCGGGGCGGGCTCTGGCGCTTCTATTGAAGGAGACGCTCCTCTTGTCACGGACAGTAGAAGGCATCGACCTGGTGTGGGATGAACTCTGGCTGCTCTGCAGCCGGCTTCTGGAGCATGGCATCGGCCTGAATGCGGCAAATGCCGACGTGACCCTGGGCGCCCTGCAGGCGCGCTGCCGGGGCATCGCCGAGCCGCCGTCCGCCGGTGCCGACGCCTTCGTGGTGGTCGATGCGGTAGGCGTGCAGCGCTGGCTGGGGCACCGCACTCTGGACCTGCCCGGATTCCTGCGGGCGCAGCTCGGCGCCGGGCGCCGGGTCCGGGGTGTTGCGTTCGGGGAGGGGCGGTTGCCCGGGCATTGGCCTGCGTCGGCAAAGGAAGCGGGCCTGACGTGGCTGGCCTCCCTCGACCTGGGCGCCCTGGGCGAGCGGGCCCGCACCCTCGGCGCTGCCCAGGTTTACTGGCTGACGGGCGCGGGAGAGGGGGACGCCCTCTGGCTGGCGCCCCTGCGCCCCGTGCGGGGCATCTTCATCGCCCTGAGCGGGGCGGCGCCGGTGCTGCCTGACGCATGGGCGGCAGCGCCCCCGTTGCCCGGACCCCTGCACCATTGGCTCCGGCTTGGCTGGCCCGTCAAACACCGTCAGGAGGTGCCGCCGGTTGAACGCGACTGAACTCCTTTTCATTCTCATCACCCTGGCAGTGGCCGGGAGCGGCGGCTACGGCATCCTGCAAGTGGGGCGGGTGCTTGCCGCCCTGCAGCGCAGCCTGATGGCCCTGAAGGCGGGCGACACTTCGGTTCCCGTCCACCCCGCCATCCGGACCGCGATCGATGAGTACGAGGCGGCGTTCCGCCTGGAAGAAGAGCGGACGAATGTGGCGGTAATCGTAGAGCGGGCCCTGCACGAGATCCGCCCCGTCGGGCAGATTCGCATCGGCGGGTGGATCCGGTATGTGCGCGCGGCCATCTCCGTTTCGGTGGTCCTGGGGCTGCTGGGAACGTTCACGGGGCTCTACCAGGCGCTCACCGGGCTGAGCGGCTCGCTCCTGCAGACCGGACAGCAGGACATGACGGCCCTGCTGGGGCAGCTCAAAGTGCTGCTCAGCGGCATGAGCACCGCCTTCATGGCCTCGATCTGCGGTGTCGCCGGCTCGGCCATCCTGACCGCCTGGTCGGCCTTCGCCGGGACATTCTCCATGCCGGATCGGGTTGCCGCTGAGCTGGAGCATTACCTGTGCAATCAGTATGTCCCTCGGGACCGCAGGCTGACGCAGTCCGAAGCGCAGCTGCGGCTCCTTGCCCGGTTCGATGAGCTCGCCAGGTCGCTGGAGACGGGCCTGGCCTCCGGCCTGGCGGATTCGGCCCGGCAGTTCCAGGAGACCGCCGCGCAGATGGCGGGGATTCTCAAGCAAGTGGAGCCCGTGACACGCACCCTTGGCTCCAGCGGCCAGAGCCTGGAGGCGCTGGGCCGCGGCCTGACCGCCGTCACGGAAGAGATGCGCGTCCTCATGGCGGCCATGAAAGTGACGCAAGAGGCGCTCCCCGGGCGGATGGAGCGGCTGCAGCAGGTGGAGGAGGCCCTGGTCGCCAGCCTGGGCGCCCTGCAGAGCAGCGTCGCCGCCGCCGGGGGGACTAACGCGCAGCTGGTCGACGGCATCGACCGGTTCCACGCTGGCGTGCGCCAGTTGGAGGGGACGGTATCGGCCTTCCGCGGGACCTGGCCGGATATGATGCGGCAGTTCGTGACCCGCACGGAGGAGGCCGTTGAGCAGCACACGCTGGGCGTGAGCGAGTCGGTGGAGCGCCTGCGGGAAATTCTCGAGCAGCAGCGGACGGAGACGCTCGCCCTCATGGAGGACCTGGTCAGCGCCAACCACGCAGCGGCGCAGGCTGTGGCCGCGGCCCTGCAGGGAGGCGAGGGCCGGAAGTGACTTCCCCCGGCGCACCGCTTCCGGTATACTTGGCAGAGACGCGGTACGCAATACGTAGAGGTGAATCCCTTGTCTATCTGGCAGCGGCTGATTCCCGGATGCCCGGAACGGCTGGCGGCGGCAGCGCAGCGGGCGCTGGAGCAGGTCAAGCCCCTCTGGGCCCGGGCCGACGAACTCGTGCTGATCAACCAGGCCAAGGTGCTGCGGGCCTTCCAGGCCGCGGGCATCTCAGACATCCACTTCGCCGGCTCCACCGGCTACGCTTACGGCGACATCGGGCGGGAGCGGATTGAGCAGGTCTTTGCCCGGGTCTTCGGCACCGAAGCCGCCCTGGTGCGGGCCCAGTTTGCTTCCGGTACCCACGCCATTACCTGCGGGCTCTTCGGCGCCCTCCGGCCGGGCGACCGCCTGATCGCGGCGGCAGGCACCCCTTACGACACCATGCGCTCCGTCATCGCCGGTAGCCCCGGCAGCCTTGTAGAATGGGGCGTTACTTATGAAGAAGTCGCCCTCACCGGAGACGGCGCCGTCAACGTAGGCGAAGTGGCCCGGCGGGCGACCCAGCCCGACGTGAAGGTTCTCTTCATCCAGCGCTCCCGCGGCTACTCCCTGCGCCCCACGCTCTCCGTAGAGCGCATCGGCGAGATCATCCGCGCCGTCAAAGGGGCCAATCCGGGCATCATCTGTATCGTGGACAACTGCTACGGCGAGTTCACCCAGGAGATCGAGCCCTCGGACGTCGGCGCCGACCTGGTCTGCGGCTCGCTGATCAAGAACCCCGGCGGCGGCATTGCCCCCACGGGCGGGTACGTCGTGGGCCGCCAGAACCTGGTGGATCGCGCCGCCGCCCGCCTCTTCGCCCCGGGCATCGCGGGCGAGGTGGGCGCCAACTTCGGCATCAACCGGCTGATTCTGCAGGGCTTCTTCCTGGCTCCCCACGTGACGGGCGAGGCCTTGAAGGGCGCCCAGTTCACGGCGGCGCTCTTCGCCGGGTTGGGCTACAACGTCCGTCCCCGCTTCGACGAAGTCCGCTATGACCTCGTGCAGGCCGTGGAATTGGGCACCCCCGCAGGCCTGGTCGCCTTCTGCGAGGCCGTGCAAAAGGCCAGCCCCGTCGACGCGCACGTCCGCCCCGAGCCCTGGGATATGCCGGGCTATACGGATCAAGTGATCATGGCGGCGGGCACCTTCAACATGGGCTCCTCCATCGAACTCTCCGCCGACGGGCCCATGCGCCCGCCGTATGCCGCCTACTTCCAGGGCGGGCTGACGCGGGAACATGTCATCTGGGCCGCCCTGAACGCCGCGAACGAATTGCTGGCCCGCGGACATCTAAGGGATGATATCTCTTGACACGGCAAGCAGGGAAACCGTCCCTGCTCCCGTACATACTAAGGGGTGGATTCTTCCATGGCGCTGGAATGGGTCGTATTCGTTCTGTGCCTCGTGGCGATGCTCGTCGGAATCATTGGCACATTCATGCCTGCTGTACCGGGCATTCCCATCATCTGGCTGGCGATGCTGGTCTTCGCAGTGGTCGAGCGCTTCGAAGATATCACACCCACCTTTCTGACCGTCACGCTCCTGATTGTGGCGGCCCTGCAGGTGGCCGAGCACTACGCCCGCGCCCTGGGCGCCAAGAAGTTCGGGGCGGGCAAGGCGGGCGCCTGGGGCGCCGTCGTCGGCTCCATTGCCGGGCTCTTCTTCATGCCCATCGGTCTGGTGCTGGGTCCGTTCCTGGGCGCCCTGATTTTCGAGCTCATCGCCGGGCGGGAGACCAAGGAAGCGTTTAAGGCCGGCCTGGGCGGTCTGGTCGGTGTACTGGGCTCGGTCCTGATGAACGTGATCGTGGGGATCGGCCTGACCATTGCGTTCGTCATTGCGGCCATATAAGAGAGAGAAGGAGGAGGGGCCATGCCCAATCGCCCGAAGACCAATGAAGAGGTGATGGAGCGGGTTCAGGAACTGGACGTCCGCTTTATCCGGATGCAGTTCACCGACATTCTCGGCGTCATCAAGAACGTCGATATTCCGGTGGAGCAGCTGCCCAAGGCACTCAAGGGCCAGCTGCTGTTCGACGGATCGTCGATTGAGGGCTTCGTCCGGATGGAGGAGGCTGACAAGCTGCTCAAGCCCGACCCGTCCACCTTTGCCGTCTTCCCGTGGCAGGAGCAGGGCGAGGGCGCCACGGCCCGCCTGATCTGCGACGTGCTGAACCCCGACGGCACGCCGTTCATCGGCGACCCCCGGGGCACGCTGAAGCGGATCATGGCCGAAGCGCAGGCCCTGGGCTTCAACTATATGGTCGGGCCGGAGCCCGAGTTCTTCCTCTTTACCCGCGACGCCGAGGGCAAGCCTTCGACCAAAACGATCGACCAGGCGTCGTACTTCGACCTGGGTCCCGTCGACCGGGGCGAGGAGTGCCGGCGCGACTGCGTGCTCAATCTACAGAAGATGGGCTTCGAGATCGAATCGTCTCACCATGAAGTGGCACCGGGACAGCACGAAATCGACTTCAAGTACTCCGACGCCGTGACGGCGGCGGACAATATCGCCACCTTCCGGTTCGTCGTGCGGACCATCGCCCTGCAGCACGGGCTGCACGCCTCGTTCATGCCCAAGCCGATCATGGGCGTCAACGGTTCGGGCATGCATGTGCATCAATCACTCTTCAAGGACGGCAAGAACGCCTTCTTTGATCCGGATGCGCCCACCGGCGTCAGCTCCGTCTGCTATTCCTTCATCGCCGGCCAGTTGGAGCACGCCAAGGCGTTCACGGCGATCTGCAATCCGCTGGTCAACTCGTATAAGCGGCTGGTGCCGGGCTACGAGGCGCCTGTCTATCTGGCGTGGTCGGAGCGGAACCGGTCGCCGCTGATCCGCATTCCCGTCAAGCGGGGCAACTCGACCCGCATCGAGCTGCGCAGCCCCGATCCGTCGTGCAATCCGTATCTGGCGCTGGCCGCGATCCTCGCCGCCGGGCTGGACGGCATCAAGCGCAAGGTGCAGCCGCCCACGCCCGTCAACCGGAACATCTACACGATGGCGCCGGAAGAGCGGGAGGCTGAGGGGATCGATTCGCTGCCGACAAGCCTCAAGGACGCCCTGCGGGAGCTGGAGAACGACGATGTGATCCGCGACGCCCTGGGGCCGCACATCTTCACCAACTTCATGGAAGCGAAGCTGATCGAGTGGGATATTTACCGCTCCCAGGTGCACCAGTGGGAGCTGGACCAGTATCTGCAGATTTTTTAGCGCAAGAAGTGGGGCTGCGACGTTCGCAGCCCCACGTTTATTCGGTTTCCGCCTCCGGATTCCCACGCCGTCAGGTGCTTGTGTAGGGGGTCGATGATCTTGGATAAGCAGTTGTTGCGGAGGATACACGATAACGAGTTTGCGCCGCCCGAAGACCGGACCCCTATGGATTTGCTCCCCGACCTGATGGCGGGCCTCGGCGCCCTGGACCCCGAGCTGCGCGACAGCCTCTGCCTGGAGATCCTGTGGACCTGGATCGATCACGGACTGTACACGCCTGACCAGGTCAGGGAGATCGCCCGGCGGCTTATGGACAACCTGCGGGAAGGGATCGGCGAGGCGGAAGGCGACCGGGTCTTCCTGCGGACGTTCTCAGTCCTCATCCTGGGCGCCATCGTCACCTACGACGCAAGGGTGCGCTTCCTGGAGGCCGGGGAGGTGCACGCGATCCAGGCCTGCGGTCTTACATATCTGATGGACGAGCAGGACCTCCGGGGGTACGTGCCGGGGAAGGGCTGGGCGCACTCGGTCGCACACACGGCCGACCTGCTCGGCGCCGTGGCCGGCCACCCCGCCCTGGGCGCCCCCGACCTGGAGCGCATCCTGGCGGCGATCGTGCAGAAAGTGATCGCCCCGACCGCCTACCCGTACCTGGAGAACGAAGATGGCCGCCTGGGCCGTGCCGTGCTCGCGACTCTCCGGCGGGAACTGCTGCCCATGGAGCAGGTGGCCGCTTGCTTGCATACTCTTGCGGGCGTGGAGCCCCGCTATAAGGCGTTCGTGCCGGGGCGCGACAGCGCCACCTACCATAACGCCCGCTGTTTCCTGCGCTGCCTGCATCTGCTGCTGGCGCATCCGGAGCTGCCGGCGCAGGCCCGGGAGCAGCTCCCCGGCGTCGTCTATACGGTGATGAAGTCGTTCACTCCCTGGGGGCTGTGATGACATCTTCTTGGGCCGGCCCGTCGAGCCGAATGTCCGGTGCCCAGGGAAACGATGGCAAGGCGGATCGCCATGTGTGCGCCTGCGCCCGTTCGCAAAGGATACGTATGAGGAGGCGCCAATCAGCCGCGTCCAACAACAGCGTGATTGCAATCTGAGGAGTCGGATGTCAGTGGGAGAAGCAACCATCGTCGCAGTGCGCGCTGTCGTCACCTTTGTTTCCCTCTTGATCTTCACCCGCTTATTGGGGAAGACCCAGATCGCGCAGCTGACGTACTTTGAGTGGGTCACGGGGATCACCATCGGCTCCATCGGGGGCGTGTTGACCACCGACCTCAGCATCCGTCCCTGGCCGGTTTTCGTGGGGCTGGCGGTATGGGTGGCGCTGGTGATGCTGACCCAGTACATCGCCCTGAAAAGCCGATGGACAGGAAAGATGCTCGATGGCGAGCCCGTCGTGGTGGTGCACAATGGGCAGATCCTCGAAAAGAGCCTCGCGCAAGTCCGAATGCGGGTGGGGGAGCTGAACAGCCTGCTCAGGGAGAAGAACGTCTTCGACATCAGCACCGTTGAAGCCGCCTTGTTAGAGCCACATGGCAAGCTGTCGGTGCTCCTGCGCTCCCAGGAGCGACCCGTGACGCCGAAGGACCTGAAGATCCCGACCGCCTACGAAGGTCTGGGGGTGGAGTTGGTCGTCGACGGCGAAGTGATGGAGCAGAATCTCCGGCGCATGGGGCTCAATCGGGCGTGGCTCCTGGACCGACTGCGGGAAGAGGGTGTCAGCGGCCCCGGGGAGGCGTTCCTGGCAATCATCGACACGCAGGGGCGCATCTACGTGGACCGGTATGAAGATCGCCTGCCGCCCGCCGATCGCGTGGGTGATTACCCGGGACCCAATTAGGGGGTGTATGATGAAGGGGTGGCTCCTGAAATTCCTGTACTATGCCCTTCCCACGCTTGCCATGGCGGTCATCGTCCTGTCCATGAACACGGGACCCGTTCTGAAGCGCCCGCTCGGGTCGCACGATGACCTGCCGGCGCAGCTGGAGCAGGTGGCTGCTCTGGCCCTGTCCGGCCGTTGGGAAGAGGCCGGCCGAGCCGAGATGCGGTTGGCTCAGACTTGGGCCAGGGTCAAAGGGCGCGTCAGTTTCACATCGACCACGGACGAGATCGAGATCTTTGATCTGCTTCTGGCAGAGCTGCAGGCGGCAGTCGACGGGCGCGACCATCTGCTGGTCCGCTCCGCTCACTTGCGCCTGAAGAGCCTCTGGGAAGATCTTGGGTCGTGAGGCGAGCCTCCCCCGAGGGCGTGCACATTCACATGCGAAGAGGCCACAGGTACAGGACGACTGCACCATGCGGCCTCTTCGCTTTCAACCATGCCCCCGATCGAATCACAAGTTGGTTCCAGCCGCGCTGGTCGGTCTCCTGCTGCCTTGCTTGGCCCGGCGATAGAGCCGGTCCAGCTTGTAGCCCAGCACCTTGCGCTCGCCGATCAACCGGAGGCGCCCGAACCAGCTGCTCCGGGCGCCGAGTTGGGCGCGCAGCAGAGCTGCGAAGGTGGCGACTTCTGTCTTGACCCGCTCAATCTCGGTCTCCTTGTCAAACGTCAGGCTGAGGTAGCGCACCTGGTAGAGGTCGCTCAGTTCCTTGTACGCGTCTTTGGCAACGCCTTCGGGCATGCACTTGAACGGGAAGACGTGAAGCACGCCGTCGCAGCCGTTCTCAACGAGGGCGCGGGCGGCAGCTACGCCGGGCATGCCTTCGCCGCCGACCTCCCACTCAAGCAGTGGGCGGGCCCGGAGTTCACCGGGGCTCTGCTTCAGCCACTCGACCCCCCGCTCAGCCAACCACTTGAGCACCGGCTTCACAAAGGGGCGGCTCGCCAGCGTACGACGCCGCCACTCCCGCAAAGACCGGCGGATGAAGTGGCTGAGGCTAATCCCCTCCTCGACCTCGATTCCTTCCTGGCCCATCAGCTTCTCGATCACGCCGCGGTTGGAGAACGAGGTCAGGACCACATAGATCTCCCCCACCGCAACGACACGGGGCTTGGGCAGGCGGTCCTGCGGGACAGCCTTCAGCCTGGCGAAGGAACGTTGGCGCGCCTGCCGGATGGTCCGGCGGGTGTGCGCCGCGCGCAGCAGATCCATGCAGTCATGGTACGCCACGGTAGTGCTCCCCGGCTCCAGCTCATGTGCACGCACCAGGAGTGATCTGGCGCGCACGGCCTCCGCTGCCGCCAGCTTCGCCCAAATGGGCGCGAGCCTGGCGCGGGCCGCCCGTTGGAAGCGAAGCTGCATGCGAAGCCGCGAAAGCTGGCTCATCCTGGCCCAGGCACCGGTGACCCGAGCTTCGATGTACTCCACCAGGGGAGCCAACCGCCGGGTATCGCCCAGGCGAGCCAGTTGGCGGATGATATCCACCGGGTCCTTCAGGCCCATGGTGACCAGTTCAACGGTATGGCCATCCGTGAGGTCGGGCGCCAGATCCGCCGAGAGGTGGTGGTTCTGGGCGATGGCGTACCAGCCGAAGGTACAGGGGCCTTCTCCCTGCAGCATCAGGGCGATAAAGCGCCGCGGCTCCACCAGCTTCCCCTGGTTGGCAGCCTCTGTCCGCAGTTCATGGACGGCTTCCCGTACACTCTGCATCAAGCTGCCTGTGGCACAGGCAAAAGGCGAACAGGTCTCGGCGTAGCGGCGGGTCCCCAGTTCCAGTGTGCTGCCGTCAATCGGCTTGGGGGGGAGGGCATACCCCCGCAGTCCCAGTTGGACAAAGAGTTCCTCCAAAATCAGGTTTAGCTCTTCGCCCATATACGGCCAGACGAACAAGGGACGCAGATCATTCCGGCTTTCGGTCGCTACTCCGGCGTCCGAATGTGCGGGTTCCAGCGTCGCCGCCGTCTCCTCGTTGCCTTGGGCCGCCCGCTTTTCGTTCAGGCGGCGGTCCCGCTGCCCTTCCAGGAACCCGTAGATCGTTTCAAACCGGGTCTGGAAGCCCGCATTGCCCACCGTTTCATCAAACCGAAACGTCCAGGCGGGCTTTCCCTTGGAGCGGGCATACTCGGCCAGGTAGTCCACCTGAAAAGCGTCGGGGTGGCAGCCGAACGCGCCCAGGGTGATAAAGCCGTCCACCTTGTCCATGGCCCAGTCGATGAAGGCGTGCCCTTCCCGGTGCGTGTCGTAGTACCCTTCGGCAGACCGGTAGAGCGGCTCCAGTTCCGTCCAGGGCACATCGGCAGCCGTCAGCACCACCGCCCCGGCACGGGAAAACCAGGGCTTTAAATCGGCCGAGAGCGCCGGGTCGTCGATCAGGTACCGGCGGCCGACCAGCGCCAGGCGCGGCTTCTTCTCGTCCGCCAGCTTCTCTTTCAGGCGCGCACCCGGTTGGAGCAAGACTTGCTCCCAGGCCCGTTCGAAGGCCGATTCCACGTGGGCCACATGGGGCGCCCATGGTCGGCGTAGACCGGGCGGGAGGAAGAAGCCCATCCGCGACCAGCTTGGAAGGCCGAGCAGTTCGGCATACACCTCAAAGGCGACGTTGCGCAAGGCGGTGCGGGACGGAGATTGCACGTTGGGTCGAATCAGGCGCGGCAGGGGATGGCTCCCCGCTCTCTCATGGCCCTGCAGGTACGGCACCATGCCCCCCAAGGAACGGATCGCGGTTCCGCCAATGTCGCGGTACTTGCAGCAGGTGGCCGACCCCGCGTGGTCAGTCCAGATATTGGGGGCCAGAATCGCATCCAGATCGGGGTGTTTTTGGCTGAGGGTGTAGACATGCCCCACATAGACCCGCAGGGGAAAACAGAAATCGCTGCTTGTCATGGACGTGCCGGCCTCGATGGTGGGCGCCGTGCTCTGCCGGCTGGTAATCACCTCGCAGCCTGCCAGGTGGAGGAACCGATGCAGGACCTGGACGGAGTGATAGTGACCGATATAGCTCAGCACCACTCCCACCTTGGGCCGCCGGGTCAGACCCGGGGGCATGGGAATCGCCGTTTGTGTGCTCATGAATTGATGACCTCGCTCTTCTTTTCGATCAGGCTGGCCATGTGCCACCGCTCCGCTTCATTGGCCGCCATGCCGTCAAAGAAGCCCAGAGGGCAGTCGATGGAGCGGTACCCGGCCACGGGCCGCTCGTTTTCCAACAAGACGACGACACCGTCGCAGGTGCGATGGCAGCGGGCGTGACGGCATTGGGTGGTGACCGTCCGGTAAGTGCCGGCGGCGATCTCGGCAAACCCTTTGAAGGCGCTATCATACCCCTGCTCATACATCCCTTTGCTGAGCAGGGCGGCCCCCAGCGCCCCGGCGCCAACCACTTCACGGGTGTCCTCTGCTACCCTGAATTCATCCAGCCCCAGCCCAAGCGTCTTGCGAAATGCCTCCTGCACGGCTTTGTTCAGGAAGACGCCGCCCTGGGCCACAATGGGCACCCGCAGCTGGCGGCCGCGCCCCACATCGGTGAAGTAGGTGCGGCAGATCGAATAGGCAACGCCGGAAAGCAAGTCCGGTGTGCCGAAACCCATGCGGGACTTGTGTACGACATCCGACTCGCCGAAGACGGCGCACCGGCCGGCGATGCGGGCGGGATTGTGGGAGGAGAGGGCGACCTCCGCGTACTGCTCCAGCGGGATGTGGAAGCGGCGGGCCACGGCCTCCAGGAAGGCGCCGGTCCCGGCTGCACACTTGTCGTTCATGGCGAAGTCCAGACCGCCCGGCTTGACGGTGATGATTTTCGCATCATTGCCGCCGATGTCAATGACCGTGCCCACCTGGGGCACCCGGTGACTGGCCCAGGCATAGTGGGCGAGGATCTCCGTACTCCGCAAGTCCGATGTCTCTCGGTCCCGGGTCGTAATGAGATCCCGAAACAGTTCGCCGGCGCTGCCGGTGGTACCGACGCCCCCCAGGTCCGCGCCCGGCGGCAGGAGCCCCCGAAGCCGATTCAGAGCCTCCATACAGGCCGCAATGGCATCGCCGCCGGTGCTGAGCGAGCCGACGGCCACCACCTCGACGCCCGTCGCCTGGCTCCGGATCAAGGCGTATTTCGTACCCCGCGATCCCCCGTCCAGCCCGGCGAAGTACCGACCGGCGGAGCTGCGGCGCCGGGACGTACGAGCCGGCCCCGTCAGCCCCGACAGCGCCGGATGACGCTCTGCCGGGAGAGGCTCCCGCAGCACAGGCACCGTAATCGCCCCCAGGGACTGCGGGTCCGGCCGGACGTTGTGCGGATTCTGGCTGCCTTCGCAGCGTCCGCCGGCGGTCTCGAGCACTCGGATCTCGTCGCCGCGGATCACCTGTGGCTGCGTCAGCTCACAGGCGTTGGCGCAGCCGTGGCAATAGCAGACGCGGCTCTCGAGCTTCAGGCTGGAGAAATCATCGCGAAACCCGGTCGCCATCGGGAGGGGTTCTGAGTCGCGCACCGCTGCGCCCAAAATGTGCTCTCGCGCCAGCACAGCCATGCCCAGCGCACCGATTACCCCGTGCATGGGCGGCACCACCACCGGAAGGCCGAGCTGCTGCTCAAAGGCCATCCGCACCCCCTGGTTGTACGCGACACCCCCCTGGAACAGGACCGGGCCGCGCACCGCTCCCTCCGGCACGACATTGCGCAGATAGTTGCGGACCAACGACTGGCAGATGCCCATCAGCCGGTCGGGGAGGGGGACACCTTTCTGGGTCAGGTGGCGGAAATCCCGGCGGGCGAAGACGGTGCAAGTAGAGTCGATTTCGGCCGGTTCGGTCCCCTGCAGAGCCAGTGGCCCAAATTCGGAGACGTGGATCCCGGCTTCATCGGACAGCTGCTTGAGGAATTCGCCCGTTCCGGCGGAGCAGATGCTGTTCATCTGAAAGAAACTGGGCAGCCCCTCCGGTCCGAAGATGATCACCTTGGAGTCCTGCCCGCCGATCTCCAGCAGGGTTCCCACCCCGCTGACCGGATCGCCGGCAGCCGTACGGACCAGGCCCATACGGACCAACTGGGTCACGCCCGTGGCGTGGGCAACGATCTCCGTCCTGCTGAGATCGGCGCCGATCAGGCTGCGAGTCAGTTCCCGGCCGCTGCCGGTTGTACCCACGCTCGCCACGCGCAAGTCCCCGGTGGCCAGAAACTGCGAGAGGGCCTCCTGCAGCGCCGCGAGGGGAGTCTCGAAGGAATCATGGCGCAGGTAGACGGGCTCTCCCACGGGGAGACACGCCCCGTCGACTCCCGCTACTTTCACCGTGGTGGATCCCACATCAATGCCCAGATACACGTCTTGCTTCAAGCTCGGAACTCCTTCTTGAACCGCCGTTTTCCAATGCCCGGGATAGCATGTCCCGCTGACACGATAGACATGCAGTTGCTTAAGGACCTTAGCCCTGGGCGGCCGCCGGCCCGTCAGTGATGCGCAACCCTTCACGCATCTGGTAGGAGACTGCCTGGCGACTCTCGAATCGTTCGCATATCTGCCAAGAAGGAAGCGAACGCAGTATGACACAAGTGTTGGTCTCCGAAGTGTTCACCGGCATCCAGCTGAACCCGGCCCTCTCCTGGTGGAATCCCCCGGCTCAGTGGGCGCCCACCCCGACGGGCGGCTTGAAGCTCTACCCCGACGCCAGGACTGACTTCTGGCGCACCACCCATTACGGCTACGACACCGACAACGGGCACTGCCTTTTCGCCGAAATCGCCGGCGACTTCGTCCTGACCACCGGCGTTCAGCTTCACCCGCAGCACCGCTACGACCAGGCCGGCCTGATGATCCGGCTCTCTGCCGACTGCTGGATCAAGGCGTCGGTCGAGTTCGAGCCCGGCGGCCCTGCCATGCTGGGCACCGTGGTGACTAACCACGGCTACTCGGACTGGTCCAGCCAGAACCTGACGGCAGATGAGATCCGCCTGGAACTGCGCATCCGGCGGGAAGGCCCCGACTACTTCATGGAGCACCGGCGCTCCCCGTACGAGCCCTGGACCCTGATGCGCCTGGCGCACCTCTTTGCCGACGACGGCCAGTCGGCCGTAAAGTGCGGGCTTTACGCCTGCAGCCCCATCGAAGCCGGGTGCGACGCGCAGTTCGACTACATACGGATTCAAGCCGGTCGCATTCCCACGACCCCCTGATCACCGGCACAAAATAGAAACAGGCCCGGCGCGAGGAGAATCGCGCCGGGCCTGCGACTTGTGTACCAGAAGCTAGTCCAGATGGCGGATGAGGCCTACGACACGCCCGAGAATCTGGGCGTTGGGCACGATGATGGGGTCCATAAAGCGGTTCTCAGGCTGCAGGCGAATATGGCCCTGCTCCTTATAGAAGCGCTTGACCGTGGCCTCGTCTTCGATCAAGGCGACGACGATCTCCCCGTTCGTGGCCGACTGCTGGCGGCGGACCAGCACATAGTCGCCGTCGAGAATGCCGGCTTCGATCATGGAGTCGCCCTGCACGGTCAGGAAGAAGAGGTCCGTCTCATCGCCCCGGACGAAGTCCGCCGGGAGGGGGAAGTGGTCTTCGATGTTCTGGTCGGCAAAGATGGGGAGGCCGGCCGTCACCCGGCCGACGACGGGGACGTTGACCGTCCGCTTGCGGGGCAGTGCGAAGGTCTCGTCGAGCACTTCGATCGCCCGGGGTTTAGTTGGGTCGCGGCGGATGAAGCCCTTCTCCTCGAGCCGGGCCATGTGGCCGTGAACGGTGGAACTGGAACTCAGGCCGATCGCTTCGCCGATCTCACGCACGGAGGGCGGGTACCCCTTTGCGCGGATCTCCTCCTTGATAAACTGCAGCACCTGGCGCTGGCGTTCGGTCAGACCGTCCGGCATGCAGCGGCACCTCCTGAGCGTAATCACGCGAAGGCGTAGGCCTTGCGACTCATATCCAAGCACTGGCTAGATTATACCATAGTGCCTCCCGCCTGCAAACATCTGTTCGAAAGAAAATCACGCCAGGACTTGACTCGAACATCTATTCGTGATATGGTGTGTGCGAACAAATGTTTGCAGAGCAGACGTTCGATACGGAGGGATTCCCATGCAGGCATCGATCATGCAGCCTTGCGAGGTCCGCCTGGTCCGGCGGCCCGGTACCAAACGGCAGCGCAGAGCGCGCACGCTGAAGGCGCTGGCCGTCATTCTGCTGGCAATTCTCTTCCTGTTCGTGGCGCCCCGTGTGGTGGAGATGATGTCCCATACATCCGCCCCGGTCACCACCACGTATACCGTCACCAACGGCGACACGCTGTGGGAGATCGCGACCCGCTACAGCAATGGCGGCGACGTCCGCCAGACCGTGGCGGCCATCAAGCGGGCGAATCAGCTGCTGTCCGCGACCGTCCATCCCGGTCAGGAACTGGTCATTCCCATCACCGGCCGGCGGTAGGTGTGAGAGGAGGCGGAGTGCATGGCCACGCTTGTGCAGCCCACGTTTCAAGCCGCTCTGCCCCTGGCGCTGTTCGAGCGCATGCAGCGCATCCGCCAGCGCTACGGCGGCGCCCTGAAGGCGGCAACCACCGGCGACTACTCCTTTGCCCAGGAACTCCGGACCGTCAGCCGGGCCGTGGGCCATCTGCTGGCCACCGAAGCCCGCAAATCCCTTGATGAGCGGGGCGGCCTGCGCATGCTGGACATCTCGCTGATGGTCGACGGCTTCTTCCCCGAACTGCGCGGCTGGAACCAGCACGAAATGCGCCGGCTCCATCAGCGGCGGATGCAGGGGTCGGGTCAGCGGGCTTCATAGGCAACGTGAAGAGGCGGTGCACCTCCAAGGTGGAGGGCACCGCCTTTGCGCCGGTTCAATGGAGCCGCCTGCCGCGCGACGAATCCCCCTGCCCCGGCGTCAAAGGGATGACGCAACCGCTGCAGGGGGCTGGGAGAGATGCGTATTTCGGTTCGTTTGGCAGCCGCTGTGCTGATGGCAGCCTTGGCCGTGGGGTGCAACGGCAATCCCGTAAAGCCCCCCGCCCGGTCGGGCGAAACGAGTCAGGCCGAGCCAGCCGCGCCCACACTCCACCTTAGGGCCGCCGACCTGCGGGATACCGGGGTCCCCGGTCTGGTCGAAGGCCTCGCTCCGGACGGGAGCTATTTCGTGGCTTTCGGGCCTGCGCCTGATTACTGGCTGACCCTGACCCGGTTGGACGCCCCCGACCGCCCGGAAGTGGTGGCTAAAGTCCACACAACCGCAGCCGTGGTCGTTCCGGGCACCCACCTGATCGCGTTCACCGGGGCCAAAGACGAAGCGGCCGGGCACCCGGTCTACCTTGTCGCCACCGACGGTAGGGGCCTGACAAAGATCGGCACGACGGATACGCCTTTTCACCTCCAGGCGACGGCCCGGGGGCTGGTAGCATTCCGCTCCGACGGCGGCCTGTCCGTCTACGACATCGCCGCGGGCGAGGGCCGCCGGCTCGAGGGGGTCGCACTGCGGGGCGAGTACCCGGTGGACAACACCCAGTGGGCAATCTCCCCCGACGGGGGCCGCGTTGCGCTTCTGGAGGGGCAGGTGCTGACGCTCCTGGACCTGTCGTCGGGGATGCGCCGTACGGTGCCCGGGACGCCCGACTCCGAGCGGCGGGCCACCCCCGGCGCCTGGTCGCCGGACGGCAGCCTTTTCGCCTACGGATACAGCTCGATGGACCCTCCCACACCGCCGGCGCTCTGGGTGGCCTCGCCGGAGGCGGCTCCACGGCCCCTCCTGACCCCGTCCCGGGCCTTCATCCGGGATTCGTTCCGAGAGATCAAGTGGCTGGATGGCGCCACGCTGCTGACCTCCTTCGTCGTCTTCGGACAGAAGCCCGAGGCGTACAGCGCCACCCGGTACTATGCGGTCAGCCTCGACGGGGGAACAACCCAGTTGTTCACCGGCGGCGCCGGGCTCTTCGTGAGCGCCGATGGCGAGACGCTCTATTTCTGGCGCCCGACCAGAGAGATGTTCACGCGGCGCCCCACTCTCTGGACCGGGCGCCTGGTCCACTAGACACCGCCACAGACGCATGCACGCAATACGTTCGTCTTGTCAAGCAAACTGCTTGACAAAGTCAACGATCCCTTTGACAATGGGGGTGAGAAGTCACCGAGGAGGATGAGCACCATGGCCGCAGTGGGGATTGCACAGCGGGTCGCAGCGGTTCGCCGGTTCAGCCGGTTCTACACCCAGCAAATCGGGATGCTCAGCGATGTCCTGCTGCAGAGCCCGTTTTCCCTGTCCGAAGCGCGCGTCATCTATGAACTGGCCCAACGGGGGGAGACCACCGCAGCAGAGTTGGTCGCCGACCTGGGCCTGGACGCCGGCTACCTGAGCCGCATGCTGGCCGGCTTTGCCAAGCGCGGGCTGATCGAAAAGCGGCCCTCCGAGACCGACCGGCGCCAGAGCGTCATCCGCCTGACGGACCAGGGGCAGGAAGCTTTTGCCGGGCTCAACAGCCAGTCGAGGCAGCAGGTGGAAGGGCTGCTCAGCCGCCTGTCCGATGATGACCAGGCCCGCCTGGTGGCCGCGATGACCACCGTTGAAGAGCTGCTGGGCGCCCGCCCCGAGCCCAGGGGCCCGTATCTGCTGCGGCCCCACCGCCCCGGCGACATGGGCTGGGTCGTCCACCGGCACGGGGTCCTCTACAGCCAGGAGTACGGGTGGGACGAGCAGTTCGAGGCGCTCGTGGCGCACATTGCCGGGGATTTCATTCAGCACTTCGATCCCAAGCGGGAGCGCTGCTGGATTGCCGAGAAGGACGGCGAGGTGATCGGGTCGGTCTTCCTGGTCAAGAAGTCGGAGACGGTGGCCAAGCTCCGGCTGCTCCTTGTTGAGCCGAAGGCCCGGGGACTGGGCCTCGGCCGGCGGCTTGTAGAGGAGTGCATCCGCTTCGCCCGGCAGGCGGGGTATAAGCAGATCACCCTCTGGACGAACAGCTGCCTGCTGGCGGCACGGCGCATTTACGAGCGGACCGGCTTCCGCCTGGTCCACTCAGAGCCGAACCGAGAGTTCGGCGAAGGGCTGATTTCGGAGACCTGGGAACTGGATCTCTAATCACAAACATGGGGGCGGGCGCCGGCCCGCCCCCGCTGCATTGCAGCATTAGGTCTGCCACCCTAAGGCATGCACCGAGTTGACGCTGGCTTGTCAAACTCTGTTATAATGAAACGGGCCCGGTGGGGTATCGAAAGGAAGTGCGTGGGGTTTGACCAGGACCTTGCTCAAGGGGAGATGGGGGGCGCCGGCCATCCTGCTGGTGGGGGCTGTCGCATTCGGCCTGGGCCTGTGGGCCCGGGTCTCGCTGCATCCGGGGCCCACCGGCCTGGAGCGGCTGATCGCCCAAAACGCCCCGGCGGAGAACGTGCAGGCGCTGACAGCCCGGCTGACGGGCGCGGCGGAGTATCTGGTGGGCACGTCGCTGGGCGTCATTCACGGCGCCGGTAAGAAGTGGGCCCGCCTGCCCGGCCCCGAGACCGCGGTGCGGTCCATCGCTGCTCTGCCGGACGGCACGCTGCTGGTAGCCGGCCACGGGACAGGCGTTGCCAAGTACCAGGAAAGCGGACTGATGCCGGTGCTGCCCGGCGACGCCGATGCGATCGCCGCCACCCCTTCGGGCCGGCTGTACGCGATTTTGAGCGGGCGTCAGGTGGTCACCAGCAGCGACGGCGGGAAGACGTGGGTCCAGGCCGCCAGCTTCGGCGGCGAGCAGATGCTCGCCCTGGCCGCAGGCGAGGCGGGCGTTGCAGTCGGGGGACTGCAGGGGTCCATCTTCTTCAGCCCGGACGGGGGCAGAACATGGGAAAGCCGGCCGGCACCGGGCGGAAGCGTCACGGCGCTGCTCTTTGATCCGTCCAAATCAGGAAGGCTCTGGGCCTGTGCCGGCGGCGCTGCACTGTACAGCGACGACGACGGCACCACCTGGCGCCAGCCCGCGCTAAAGAAGGCAGCGAACCGGCCCCTGGTGGCCCTGTCGCCGGCGCCCGCCGGGCAGACGGGGATCGCGGCCGTCAGCGCCGACGGCTTGCTCGTTACCATGGGGGACTGACTGAGGTGAGTGGGGATGACTTGTCCCGAATGTGAAACGCCGCTGACCGCCCGCGTCCGGTTCTGCCACAAGTGCGGCTGGGACTCGAAGCTGGCCGCGGCAGGTACGGCGTCGTCCACGGCCGGGCACCGGCCCGCCTGGAAGCGCCTGACCATGGCAGTCACGCTGGCAGTCGCAGCGCTGGCCGTGCTCTCTCTGTTGCTCGTGCCCCGCTCCGGGGCTGTATCCACACTGATTGCCGGACAGCCGGCGCCCGACTTCGACCTGCCGGCGCTCGACGGGGGCCGGGTCAAGCTAGCGGACCTGAAAGGCAAGCCCGTGATCATCAACTTCTGGGCGTCGTGGTGCAATCCGTGCCGCCGCGAAATGCCGGACTTCCAGGTGCTCTACCAGAAATACAGGGAGCAGGGGCTGGAGGTATACGGCATCAACGTGGGCGAATCAAAGGTAGCCGTCGCCAACTTCCGCAGCCAGGTCCAGACCAACTTCCCCATATTGATCGATGAAGGCGACGCAGCGCAGACTGCATACCGGATTCTGCCCCTGCCGGCGACGTTCTTCGTCGACCGGTCTGGCACCATCCGGGCCATATACCAGTATCAGATGAGCCGCTCCCAGATGGAGGCGGAAGTTCTCCGTTTATTGGGCCAATAGAAAGGCAGGTCTCCTGCGGCATGGAAAACACCAACATCTTCTTTGCGTTCGGCGCCGGCGTCCTCTCATTTTTGACCCCATGCTGCCTCCCGATCTATCCGTCGTTTCTGAGCTATGTGACCGGCGTTTCCATCGATGAGCTGACCACCAGCACGGCGGCCATTCGGGCCCGGGTGCTGAAACACAGCATGGCCTTTTTCGTGGGCTTCTCTTCGATCTATGTCGCCATGGGCCTCGGCGCCAGCTCGCTGGGCCGCTTCTTCATCGACAACAAGACGTGGCTGCCCATCGTGGGCGGCGCCTGGGTGGCCCTGATGGGCCTGGCGATGCTGGGCGTCATCAAAATTCCGTTCATGATGCGGGAGCACCGCATGCACTTCGCGTCCAAGCCCCAGGGCTACCTGGGCTCCGTCCTGGTCGGCCTGACGTACGCTGCGGGCTGGACGCCCTGCGTCGGCCCGATTCTGGCAGTGGTGCTGGGCGTGGCCGCGGCCAACCCCGGCTACGGCGGGCTGCTGCTGCTGGCCTACTCCATCGGTTTTGCCATTCCGTTCATCGGCCTGGCCTACGCCCTCGGCTCCGTGCGGGTGCTGAGCAGGTATGCGCTGCTGGTGGAGCGGATCGGCGGCGGCCTGATGGTCGTCACCGGCGTCTTGGTGGCCACGGGCCTGATGGAACGGCTCAGCGCCTGGTTCAACTCCGTCACCGGATTCCAGGGCTTCTAAAGAGGGGGAAGGTGGGTTGGCGTCTGCCAAATGCCCGGGTTGCGGCACCGCTTTGCCGGACGAGAGCAACTTCTGTCCGGAGTGCGGCCGCAGCGTGGGTCAGTTGGAACGGCCCCGGCCGGTGGCCGGTGGGGGCGGGTGGGCAGACTTCTTAGACAAGGCGTGGGACTTCTTCGCCTCCACCCGTGTGGCCGTCGTGTTGATCGCCCTGGTTGCTGCCGCTTCCGTGCTGGGCTCGCTGATCGAACAGGAACACCTGTATCAGGATTGGCGCCCGCCGGAGCTGTACTACCCGGTCCGTTACGGCCCGTTCTGGGGCAACCTATACATGCGGTTGGGCCTGACCCACGCATATAGTTCCGCCTGGTACGCCACGCTGATCCTGCTCGTGGTGATCAGCCTGATCATCTGCTCGCTGCACCGACTGTTGCCGCTGCACCGGATGCTGACCCGGCCCCAGGTCTGGAAGCTGCCGCATTTCGTCCGCCATCAGGAGATCACCCACGAAGTGGCCGGCGGCCTCGCGGATATGGAAGCCAAACTGCGCAAACGGGGCTACAAAGTCTTGCGGGAGCGGGAGTGCCTTTACGCCGACCGGGGGCGCCTCAGCCGCTATGGGCCGTATATCATCCATGTCGGGCTCTTGATCGTCGCGTTCGCCGCCGTCGGCAAGGCGGTGCCCGCCTGGAATCAGACCAGCGACGTCTGGATACCCGATGGGCAGACCGTTAAAGTGCCGGATACGAACTTCGCGATCACCAACTACAAGTTCACCATGGAGACGCTGCCGAACGGCATGCCGACAAGGTTTGCCACGGATGCGGCCATCGCCCAGGATGGCCGGGAGATCAAGCGGCAGACCATTGAAGTGAACAAGCCCATGAGCCACCTGGGCTGGGAGATCTACCAGACTTCCTGGCGGGAAGAGCCCGGCGTGGCCTATGTGCGGGTCAACAACCAGACTGGCCAGATGGTGACCAACCTGGCGGTTGACCTGCGGCAGCCTGAGCAGGAGTACCGCATCACTGACCAGGTGAAGATGGTGATTCTCGCTTACTACCATGACTTTATCGTCGATCAGCAGACCCAGCAGCCCGCCAATGCCAGTTTTGAGATCAAGAACCCCGTAATCATGGCGGAGTTCATCGACCATCAGGGCAAGTCCCTTGGGCGGGCTGCCTTGATGATCCGTGCCGCCGACAAGAGCTATTTCACCGGCGCCTACGGGCTGGCCGTCGAAAGAGTGGAGACGCGCTGGTACACCGCGCTGAAACTGCACAAGGATAAGACCGTGCCGTTCATGTATGCCGGCCTTGCTGTCGTCATGGTGGGCATGGTGATCACGTTCTTTCTGTTCCACTGGCAAGTCTGGGTCCGAGAGGAGCGTGGGAGGCTCCTCATCGGCGCCCGTGCCTATAAGAACAAATTCGGCTTGAAGCAGGATCTGAAGCGCCTGCTGGGGATGGATGCGGGGGAGGGGACCACGGCTATATGACGCAAGGCACGCTGCTGACGGCGAGCGCCTGGCTGCTGGGCCTGGCGTTTGCCGGGTATCTGGCGGCGACGCTGCTGTACGGCGCAGGGGTGATTGGGGGGCGCATTTCGAGAGGGGCCCGCTTCGCACGGGCGGGCGGCTGGGCGACCAACGCCCATCTGCTGGCCGTGGTACTGCATTTTCTGGCCATTTTGGCCCGCTGGCAGGGGGCGGGGCATTGGCCGACATCGAACATGTACGAGTTCATCGGGTTTATGGCGTTTACCAGTCAACTGGCGTTCCAGGTGATCATCCGGATGTACCGGCTGACGGTACTGGGCGCCCTGGTGGGGCCGCTCGGCGTCTTTCTGATGGCCTACAGCTACGTCTTTCCGCCCAAGGTGCAGCCTCTGGTGCCAGCGCTGAAGTCGTACTGGCTGCCCCTGCACGTCAGCATGGCTGCTCTGGGCGAGGGCTTCTTCGCCGTCGCGTTCGGCGCGGCGCTCCTCTATCTGCTGCGGGTGCGGGGCCTTGAACTGGCCGCTGAGGCGGGCGGGCAGGGCAACGTGGCCGTGGGGTCGGAGTCGGTGACCATGCCGGCGGCTGACGCCCGGCAGTCCCGCTGGGAGCGGACCTGGGGCCTGCGGGGCATGGAGATCCTCTTCTACTTTGTCTGCGTAATGGCCGGTTTCACGCTGCTGGCGCTCTTGTTCCGCTATGCCGGCTTTCAGTGGCTATTTGCGAACTCGACCTACCACCTGCCGCCGATGATCGGGCCGCAGTTCGAGCCCGTGGGCAGCAAGGGCGACCTGTTCGGCCTGATTCCCATGCCGCTCTTTGCGGCGCCGTCCTGGATGCGGGGCAAGCATATGAACACGCTGCTCTATTCGCTGGCGGTCGGCGCCCTGCTGTACTGGGCGGTCCGGCACTGGCTGGCCAAGGGGCAGCCCATCGGCGACTGGCTGGCCCGCAAGGCCGGCGGTGACCCGGAGCTGCTCGATGAGATCAGCTACCGGGCCGTGGCCATCGGGTATCCCGTCTTTACGTTGGGCGGGCTGGTCTTCGCCATGCTCTGGGCCAAGGAGGCCTGGGGAGACTACTGGTTTTGGGATCCGAAGGAGACCTGGGCGCTGATCGCATGGCTGGTGTATTCGGCCTACCTGCACATCCGGATCACGCACGGCTGGGAAGGGCGCCGCTCCGCCTGGCTGGCGGTGCTGGGCTTTGGGGTGATCCTCTTTACGCTGATCGGCGTCAATCTCCTGATTGTGGGCGTGCACAGTTACGCCGGGGGCGACCTGTAACCGGGTGGGACCGATGAGCCGATGGTGTCTGACAATGAAGGGCCGCCACATTTGTGGTGGCCCTTTGGTGCTACTCCGGCAGGACTCTTTGTTTAGACCTTGAAGTGATACGGGCGTAAGTGATTTTCCGAGGAGGGAGCCTTCTTGGCACAATGCCCGAATTGTGGCACCAACGCCACCAGTAAGTTCTGTCCAAGCTGCGGTGCCCAGATGCCGCAGGTTCCGCCCGTGGCCGCCGCCGGTCCCGCGCCGCAGTATCCGCCCCAGCCGCCGCAGCAACAGTACCCTCCGCAGCCGCCCCAGGGGTATTCGCCGCAGCAGTATCCGCCCGGGTACCAGGGCTACCCGCAGATGCCCCCGCAGCGGCCGAGCAGCCCCTGGAAGTGGGTCGGCATCATCGGCGGCATCGTGGCGTTGGTCTTGGTGGCACTGGTCGTCATCTCCGGCATGGGCGATGACCCGACGGATCCGCCGAAGGGGCAGGTGGCTGCCAGCGCCATCAAGAAGGGCCCGATCATTACCAACAAGGTCAATGAGGAGTCGCAGGCGCCCCAGGGCGAGCTGTCGAGCGTGCCCCAGGCGACGGACCTGATTTACGCGTCCGTCCAGATTGAAGTCAAGCAGGGCGATGTGCTGGGCGCCAAGTGGTACTACGGTGGACAGCAGCAGACTCACCTGGACACGGAGCTGCCTGTGACCGACGGCGACTTCTCCGGGTGGGCGTCGTTCAACATCAGCAACGATGGAGATCCGTGGCCCAAGGGGAACTACAAGGTCGAGATCTATCTGAACGGCAAGAAGTCCGGTGAGAAGGCCTTTGAAGTGAAGTAGGGTGCATTAGCTGCATTGCACGTTGCAGGCGCCAGAAGCCCTTAGGTTTCTGGCGCCTGCGCTTGCTTGCTGGGCGCCGTCTCACGGTGCGGGCCTTCAACGCGGGAATGGGAACGGGATTTTTACCACGGAAGGCGCGGAAGGGGACACGGAAGTTGCGGCAGTGGAAGTGGGAAGGTGATATGGCCCCGGATTGGGCTGAAGGCGCTGATTTGGGAAAAACGCCCTCCGCGCCTTCCGCGCACTCCGTGGCAAAATGCAAAATGCATCCATTACCTCACATAAGCAGCCTTCACTTACACAGCTGGCCGCGCCCAGGGCGAAAAGAACCGCGGGCGGCGAACTTTCGGGGGATCCGAGCCGTATCAACTCCCGCCAGGACCTGGCGCGTTGCTTACACTGGGGGGAAGAGCAAATGGCGGTTCTGCCGGAGGGTTATCGCGGCCAGAAGCCCAGAGAAGAGCAGTTGAACCTGGCCGAGCTGCTGGTGGCCATGGAGGAGCGCCGGATCCTGTCGGTCGTCGTCACGCAGGTGGTGGGGAGCGAGATCTTTGTGCTGTTGGGCAGCAACGGCCTGGGCGGCCACATTTTCGGGGTGATGGGCCCGGTGGAGTTCGACGAGAAGGTTTATGCCGGATATGAAGGCTTCGTGGGCGAAACGGTGGATGTACTGGTGACCGGCTACGAGGCCGACCGCAGGCGGATCAGCGTCAGCCGGCGCCAGGCCCGGCTGATGAAGCGGCAGGAACTGCTGCGGCACCTTGCCGCCGGCGACACCGTGACGGGGGTCGTCCGGTCCCTGCAGCCCTATGCGGCGTTCGTGGATATCGGGGGACTCCACGCCATTCTGCCCGTCAGTGAGATCAGCCACGACTTTGTGCGACACCCGCGCGACGTAATGAGCCGCGGCGATGTCCTCGCGGTAAAGGTGGTCGAGTTCGACCGCGAGAGCCTGCGCGTCCGGGTCAGCCTGAAGGCTCTGGTCGACCCCTGGAAGAAGCTCGATGGGCTGTACCGGCAGGGGTCGTTTCTGCTGGGCACCGTACAGAGCCAGCTGGGCGAAATGGTGTGGGTGCGGCCGGAGCCGTACTATGGCCTGGAGATCCTCTGCCCGGCGTTCCCGGGGCGAATCTACCGGCAGGGCGCCCAGGTCCGGGTCAAGCTGGTCATGGTGGACGCCACCACGCACAAGTTGCGGGGGCGGATCATCGGGACGATTGAGTGAAGCAGGCCTTTTTGCACACGGTGCCGCGTATCTTCTCGGCGAGGGGAGGCGGCACGGCGGTGGCAAAGCGGATCGAGATTGACAAAAGCGAGAACCGGCTGCGGCTGTACGATGGCGGGAAGCTCGTGAAGACCTACCCGGTGGCGACGGGCAAGTCGACCACCATTACGCCGGAGGGCCGGTTTACCATCGTCTTCAAGACGGTCGATCCGGGCTGGACCAATCCGGAGACGGGGGAGTTCTTCCCCGGCGGCTCGCCACGCAACCCTCTGGGCCGCCGGTGGCTGGGCCTCAGCATCGGCGGCGGGCGCCGCTATGGCATTCACGGGACCAACGCGCCGTGGTCCGTGGGGCAGTCGATCACCCACGGCTGCGTCCGGATGTACAACCCTGATGTGGAGGAGTTGTATCGGCAGGTTCCTCTGGGTTCGGTGGTGGTCATTCGCAAGTGAAATCCACCAGTCGGACCCCGCCTTCGCCCACGGCGACGAGCCCCATGTCGGTCAGGCGCAGGGCGGGAATGACCGGCAGCGCAAGGAATGAGAGGGCCATGAACGGGCTGTGGATGCGCACGCCCAGCTCCCGTGCCGCCTCCTCCAGGCGGTCGAGATCCGCTCGCACCCGAGTCAGGGGTCGATCCGAAATCAGCCCGGCGATGGGCAGGGGCAGGCGGGCCAGTTCCTGCCCGTCAGCCACGGCGCAGAAGCCGCCGCCCGTGACAGCCAGGAGGCGGGCGGCCAGCAGCATGTCGCTGTCGCTGGCGCCGGCGACCAGCAGGTTATGGCTGTCGTGGCCCACGGTGGAGGCGATGGCGCCGCGCTGCAGCCCGAAGCCTTTCACCAGCCCGACGCCCACCCGGCCCCCGTGGCCGTGCCGCTCGATCACGGCCAGCTTGATCAGGTCCCGGGCCGGGTCGGCCACCACTTCGCCGCCCCGGGCGAGAGGCTCCACGGCGATCTCCCTGGTCAGGATTTCGCCCGGCACCAGTTCGATGGCCCGGACCGGGGCGCCCGGGTCGATCAGCCGGAAGGCAGCCGCCGTCAGATCCGGCAGCCTGACCGTATCCCGTACCCCCAGGTCGACGTGGCGGCGGGGTTCGTCCAGGAGTTCGCCGTCCCGGGCGACCAGGCGGCCCGCCTTGATGACGAGGCTGACGGCGAAGCGGGAGAGATCGTCCACAACGATCAGGTCCGCGAGGTATCCCGGTGCCACGGCGCCTCGGCGGGGCAGCCGGAAATGGCGGGCCGTGTTGAGCGAGCCCAGCCGCACGGCCGTCACCGGCTCGATACCCGCCCCGATGGCGCGCCGGACCAGGCAGTCGACGCCGCCCTGATCCATCAGGTCGTGTGGATGGCGGTCGTCGGTGCAGAAGCAGATTTGGTGGAGGTTGCCGGGGTTGATGATGGGCAGGAGCGCTTCGAGGTTTCGGGCCGCCGAGCCTTCCCGAATCAGGATCGTGGCGCCCAGCCGGAGCTTCTCCAGAGCTTCTTCGGGGAGCGACGATTCGTGATCCGACGAGATGCCCGCCGCCAAGTAGGCGTTGAGCGCGGGCCCGCTGACCATCGGGGCATGACCGTCGGCCACCTTGCGGTGCCTGAAGGCGATCAGCGCCTTCGTCAGTTCGGCCGCATCGCCGGCGATGACGCCGGGGAAGTTCATCAGTTCGGCCACACCGACCACCCGAGGGTGCGCGAGCAGCCCGTCAATGTCGTCCGGGGTCAGGCGGGCGCCCGCCGTTTCGAACGAAGTGGCGGGCACGCAGGAAGACGCGCAGACGAAGACATCCAGCGGCAGCCCTTCGGTAGCGGCCAGGACGTATTCAATCCCGCCGGTGCCCAGCACGTTGGCGATTTCGTGGGGGTCACAGACGACGCCCGTGACGCCCCGGGGCACCACGGCCCGCGCATACTCGCAGGGCTCGACCAGCGAGGACTCCAGGTGCAGGTGGGCGTCGATGAGGCCCGGCGCCACGGCGCGCCCTTCCAGGTCGATCTCCGTCTCCGCGGTGTAGCACTTGCCGACGGCCGCGATCAGGCGGCCCGCCAGCAAAATGTCGGTCTCGTAGCGCTCGCCGGAGAGGACATTCAGCAGGTTGGCACGGCGCAGCAGCACCGAGCCCGGGCGCCGCCCCGCCGCTGCGTCCACGGCGGCTTTTACTTCGGCCAGGTCAGGCTGAAACATGGCACATCTCCTCCTTCGCATGGTAGGTGCTCGTCCTCATGGGCGGTGGGAGGGCCTTTCCCCGGTTGGACGGGCCCGAGAAGGTGACGGGCGCAACGAAATATATGACCGACCTGCACTTTCAGAACGCTGCCCGAGCCCCTGCGGTGACTGACCCCGAATCGGGCCTGCTCGCCGTCGCCGGGGCCCCGGCGCACAGGGGAGAATCGTGCGGGACAGCAAAGGCCACCGGCTGGATTGCTCCCGGCCCGTGGCCTCTGAATATCTCCGTTATCCCTTGGCGTGAAACCAGTAGTTTTCGATGGAGCGCTGCTTTAGCTGCTGCTCCCGAAAGGCGGGGTCTTCGGCCGCTTTGGCTTCCATGCGGGCGAACATCCCCTGCGTCTGGGAGCGGTGTGCGGCGGCGGCGGCCATCTTCCGCTCCAGCACCGGGGCGCAATCCACCGCCAGGTCAGGCGGGCCCAGGTTGATCAGCCCGGAGCCAAAGGCCCGCATGTGGACGGCCGGGCGGGCCTCCGGCGGCAGGGAGTCGACGGCCCGGACGACGGCGGCGCCCATAGCCATATGGTCAGGATGGACGCTGTAGAGCGGGTGATAGGTCAGCACCAACGAAGGCTCTACTTCTTCGAGATAGGCCCGGATCCGGCCCGCCAGCCACTCCGGGTCCACGAATTCCACCGTCTTGTCCCTGAGCCCCATCAGGCGGAGATCCGTAACGCCCAGCAGGGCGCAGGCTTCACGCAGTTCCTTCTCCCGCAGGGCGGGGAGGCTCTCGCGGGTGGCGAAGGGCGGCTTGCCCATGTTGCGGCCCATTTCGCCGAGGGTACCGCAGACGACCGTGACAGGCGTGCCGGCTTTTCGATGCAGGGCGATGCTGCCGCCGCAGGCCAGCGTCTCGTCGTCAGGATGAGGCAGGATGACCATGACATGACGTTCCATGCTTGTAATGCTTCCTCCTCCGGACTAGACGTGGAACGGCGTGAACGAGAGTTCCAGGGCGACGGCCAGGCGCCCTTCGACGTCATGCCCGGCCAGCAGCAGCCGGCCATGCTCGTCGATCTCCCAGTCGGTCAAGCCTTCTGCATAAATCCAGCCGATCTCCATTTGCAGGCCCGCACGGAACGGCCCCGCACCGGCGATGACGGCGCGGTGGAAGCGCACGCGTGCATTGCGGATGTACGCGCAGACCGCCATGGTCGGCGCCTGCCCCTGCAGATTCTCGGCGGCGTAGGCGCCGTTGGTCGTCTCCAGATGAAGATAGACCTCGCGGTCTACGTACGGCTGCAGTGCTGCTTGGACTTCTGACAAGGCGATTGGTTTCATCGCATAAATCCCCCCAAACGCCATTTAGACGTGCTGCCCGGGCAATCCGGTGCGCCTGCCGGCGGCCCGCAAAAAAGAGAGACCGGCAACCGGGCCTCGGCGGCCTCCGGTTGCCGGCACATCTGCCAGTTGCAGGTTAGTAGCGGCCCCGACCGCCGCCGCCACCGCCGCGGCCACCAAAGCCGCCGCGGCCACCGCCGCCGGCCCCGCCAAAGGAGCGCTCCTCACGGGGCTTCGCTTCGTTGACGGTCAGGGCCCGACCGCCCCATTCGCTGCCGTTCAGGGCGTCGATGATCTTGTCGGCGGCCTCTGCCGGCACCTCCACAAAGCCGAACCCCCGGGAACGGCCCGTCTCACGGTCGGTGGCGACGCGGGAGGAGATGACCTCGCCGTAGCCGGCCACGGCCTGTGAGAGGTCGTCACTGGTGACGGTCCAGGGAAGGTTGCCGAAATAGAGGGTTTTTGTCATCGGATTCCTCGTGCTCCTTGATGCTCGATTATCGCGGATCGCTTGCGACAACCCCATGATATCGGAAGCCAGAGCGATTGGCAAGGAACGTGAAAAGCTTAACGACCAGCAATGGAAGTGCTGGGCGCAGAGGGAAAGGGGGAGAGATGGGGTCCTGTTGCGCCAGGAGAATCTGGACCGAGCCGGGTTACGATTGTGGCGAAGTCGTATGCGAGGAGGATGACGGTCGTGCAGAATGGCGGGTTCAATCTGGTGGATGCTGTGGCGGTTCTCGGGCGAACGCCTGCAAGCCTGAAGGCAATTCTCACGGGCTTGCCCGAGGCGGGCAAGGCGGAGCCGTTCGAGCCGTTCGACCGGACTGCCCAGTTCGACGCGAGTCGGGGCCAGACGTTGGATGAACTGCTGGCGACCTTTGCCGCCATCCGACGGGAGAACCTCGCTGCGCTGGGGGAGATGAATCTGACCAGTGCAGACCTTAGCCGCACAGGGCATCACCCCGCGCTCGGGGCGGTAACGCTTGCACAGCTACTGGCGACCTGGGTCGTGCATGACCTGGATCACGTGGGGCAGATCGCCCGGACGATGGCAAAGGTCTACGCCGATGCCGTCGGACCATGGAGCGCGTATCTCTCGTTTCTGCACGACCGGAAGTAGGGGCCGGTTGGGGAGGGAGCTCCTGCTTGAGGTGCTGGTAGGGCCACGGACGTTGATCCAGCCATATTCGCCGCGGGTCATGACATCGCCGATGACTTCGCCTTCTTCTCAAGAACTCTTCGCCGTTACTTTCCATAGGATGTGCAGGGGAGGCGGCGGACAAGGTGCCGCTTCCTGTGGTGCCCGGTCTGCCTCTTCCTCAGCCTTACAGGGGAAGAGGTGATAAGCGATGGGAAGCAAGCGAAATGCCCGCCAGGAGCTCAGGTCTTTTGTGCGTCAGACCTTGAAGAACGCCCAGGATCTGCGAGACTTCTCGGTTCGAGAGGTCGCACAGGCTGGACGCCAGGTTGAGCAAACGTTTGGGGGTGGGACCTTCCGCCGCTGGGCGGTGGTCTTCCTGATCATCTTCGTGCTCTTCTTCCTGCTCATTCCTCAACTGGGGGATGACGAGGAAGATCAGAGCTAGACTATAGGCAGGAGCCGTAGGTTCAAGTGCAGAGTGAAGGCGCCTCGGGGCTTGTCCCCCGGGCGCCTTCGCCATGATGGCTCCGCGGGGCCAAGGTGCCGGGAGTCAGGTGCGAATGCGCCGTTCCACCGGCTTGACCGCAAAGGCGGCGATCACGCCATAAGCCAGAAAGGCGACCAGCGTCCAGAGAATCGTGGAGACTCCGGCTGTCCAGGGCCAGCGCACCATGCCCCGGGAGGCGGCGAACGGCAGGGCCAGCGCCCAGAAGATGCCGCCGAAGACGATGCCGAGCGGCCAGGGCCCCGTATCCTTGATCACCGTGACGATCCGTTGAAAGGCCAGCAGCACCAGGCCGGCGGCCTGGCCGACGAGAAAGTGGATCAGCAGCTGATTGGCCGTGAACCCGGGGCCGAGGACGGAGAACCGCATCGCCTCTGCGATCCAGATGATACCGGCCTGTACGGCGGATGCGATCAGAAAGCCGATGACATGTCGCAAGCAGATCCCTCCTGCTATTGATCTTTCCTCATGGCAGGCCGCTCATACCCATAAGGATGATAGGACAGGGAGGGATTGACGTGGCAAGGATCGCCGTGGACCTCATGGGCATGCGGTTCAAAACCCCGATTATTCCCGCGGCCGGCCCCAACGTAGGCACCGGGGAGCAACTCCGGCGCTCTGCGGAAGGCGGCGCCGGCGGGCTGCTCGCCAAGACGGTCTCGACAAAGGCGGCGGAAGTGCCCCGCCCGGATATGGCCAAGTACGGCCTGACGGGCATGCTTAACCACGAACTGTGGACGGAGCTGTCGCTGCAGCAGTGGCTGGAGCGGGAGTACGAAATCGGGCTGGCCGCCGCACGGGAGCATGGCCTCCCATTCATCGCCTCGATGGGCTACACGCCGGACGACCTGCGCCACATCGGTCCCCTGGTGGAAGCGAAGGGCGTCGACGCCATCGAGTTCACCATTCACTATGTAGATCCGGCCCTGGTCATCGACATCGCCCGGGCGCTGCGCGAGTCGGTCCGGGTGCCGATTATCGCCAAGCTGACGCCCCACAAGGGCGACCTCGGGGAGTTGGCCGCTGCCCTGGAGCCCCATGTCGACGCCTTCGCATGCATCAACTCGTATGGGCCCGTGCTGACCATCGACCCCAAGTGGAGCGAACCTGTGCTGGGCTCCACCCACGGCTATGGCTGGCTGAGCGGCAGCCCGCTCAAGCCCCTGGCACTGCGCTGCGTCTACGAAGTGGCGCGGCGGGTGCAGAAGCCCGTCATCGGCATCGGGGGCATTGTAACGGCCAAGGATGTGATCGAGTTCTTCATGGCCGGGGCGTCGCTGGTGGAGGTCTGCACGATCATCATGTACCGGGGGCAGGGTTACTACGCCAAACTGGCCCGGGGGGTCTCCGACTGGCTCGACACTCACGGCTATTCATCGATCGATGAAGTCAGGGGGCTCTATCTCAGGCAGGCGGGGGTGCGGGGCGATGCGGTTTGATGCTTTGACGGTGCTGCCGGGGCCGGGGCCGAACGTGAGCGGCGCCGCCGCGGCCGCAGAGGCCGTCCGGGGCGGCGCCGGGGCCCTGGTCCTCCAGACCGTGACGGTGGCGCCCGGCGGGCGCGCCGACCCGGTTCGGGCGCCGCACGGCAAGGATGGTGCCTTCCACCGCCTGGCCTGCAGCCCCGTTCCTTTTGACACCTGGTTTCCCACGGAGTTCGCGGCGGCGGCAGCCGCAGCCCGCGCCGCCGGCGTGCCCTGCATACCGTCGATCGGCTACCGCCGGGAAGATGTGGTGCTGATGGGCCGCCGCCTCGCCGCGGCCGGCGCCGACGCCCTGATTTTCGACACGGCGCACACGCCGACCCCTGAGATTGGGCCGGCGCTGGCGAGCCTCAAGGCGCTGGTAGGGGTGCCCGTCATCCTGCTGCTGGCGCCGCACCACGGGGAGGATCTGCCGGAGGTCTGCGCCCGGCTGGAGCCCTTTGCCGACGCCTTTGCTCTGATCGGTGCCTTCGGGCCGGTGCTGTCGCTCGACGCCGAGGCGCCCGCCGCTTCGCCGGGGCTGGGATTCCTGTCCGGGGCGCCGGTGCGGCCCATCATGCAGCGCTTCGTCTTTGCGGCGGCCCGGCTCGTGAAGAAGCCGGTCATCGCCTACGGCGGGATATCGACCGGAGCGGAAGCGGCGGAAGCGCTGATGCTGGGCGCCTCCGCAGTCATGGTGACCACAGCCGCGGTGAGCAGAGGTCCCTCCGTCTACGGGCAGATTGCCGCAGACCTGCGCGCCTGGGACCCGGCAAAGATCAAGGGCGAGTACATCCGCAAGTATGGTCACGGCCAGCGAGTAGTGACGGAAAAGGAAGAGACGCCGGAGTTGATCCCCGACGCCTGCATCACCTGCACCTTCTGCGAGACCGTCTGCTTCTACGATGCGCTCGTGGCCCCCGTCAGGACGCTGCCCACGCTGGCCGCGGAGCCCTGCTTCCAGTGCGGCCTCTGCGTCAGCGCCTGCCCGACGGGCGCCCTGACATTCCGGCCCCGCGACAGCGTTACGCAGATGGGGGGGTCTTCGTAGTGGCCCTGATCGTCGGTCCCGGTACAGTGATTACGCAGGACCAGCAGGCGCGGGTGATCCGCGACGGCGCCGTGGTGATCGAAGGCGAGGAGGTGCTGGACGCCGGCGGCTTCGGGGAGATGCTGATGCGCTATCCGGCCGCGGCAATTCACGATGCAGGCGGGCGAACGATCATGCCCGGCCTGATCAACGCGCACGCCCATTTATACGGTATTTTCGCCCGGGGCATCAGCCTGAAGGATCCGGCACCGATCACCTTCCGGCAAGTGCTGGAGCGGCTCTGGTGGCGGCTCGACAAGGCGCTGGATCACGAAGGCGTCCGGCTCTCGGCCCTGCTGGGCGGGGTGGCGGCATTGCGGGCAGGCTGCACCGCCGTCATCGATCATCACTGCTCACCGGGCTGCATCGACGGTTCGCTCGATCAGGTGGCGGAAGCGATGGACCAGCTGGGCCTTCGGGCCTGTCTGTGCTACGAAGTCTCCGACCGGGACGGCGCCGAGCGGGCGGCGGCGGGGATTGCCGAAAACGTGCGGTTTTCGGGATCTATAGCCGGTGGCGGCCTGATCGCGGCCAAGTTCGGGCTGCACGCCGCCTTCACCCTGAACGACGCCACCCTGGCCGCCGCCCGCCGTGCGGCGGAGGGGACGGGCACGGGCTTTCACATCCACTGTGCCGAAGGGCCGGAAGACCGGGGTGCCGTGGATCGCCTGCGCCAAACGGAGATACTCGGCGAGCAGACCATCGTCGCCCACTGCGTCCACATCGACGAAGACGAGATGATGATGCTGGCCGAGACGGGCACCACGGTCACCCACCAGCCGCACTCGAACATGGGCAACGCCGTCGGCTGGTCACGCCTGCTGGACCTGGAGCGCCGGGGCGTCAAGGTCGCCCTCGGCACCGACGGCTACACCTGGGATCTGCTTGAGACGATGCGGACGGCAGCCGCCCTCCATGCGCACGAGACGGGGCGTCCCAGCGCGGGCGTGGGCGAGTTTGGGCGCATCCTGCTGCGGGGCAACGCTGCCCTGGCCTCGGCAGTCTTCGGCCGGCCGGTCGGCGCCCTGGAGCCGGGCGCCGCCGCGGACATCGTCCTGCTTGATTACTTCCCGCCCACCCCGGTCGACGCCGGCAACCTCCCCTGGCACCTGCAGTTCGGCCTGGCCGCCCACCAGGTCCATACGGTCTGGGTCGGAGGGCGGTGCGTCATGCGTGACCGTCAAATCCCTGCGGTCGACGAGGTCGCGGTGGCCCGGCGTGCCATGGATGTGGCCGCCGCCACCTGGGAGCGGTTCTAACCGTGGGCTGGCCGGAGGCGCTGACGACCGAGATCGCCGCCCGGCGCTGCCGGACGGGGCGGTATGCGGGGGCAAAATGGAGGTCTTCATAGAACCGGTCGGTACAGCTGAGCAATCCCCTCCGCCATCCGGCGCATCGTCTCCCTAACGTGCGGGGGCTCCAGCACTTCGACGCTCGGCCCGAAGCTGAGGATAAAGCCGTAGACCCATCCATCTTCGGGAAAGGCCGTGCGAACGAGCAGGCGCCCATCCGCATCAACCGTCACATCGTCAAACTGCTCTTCGACGAGACCCCGGACCATGGGATCGAAGCGCAGCAGCAGCTGCACCATGGTGGCCGACTTGTGCCACTCGCTCTCCCACGGCGCCGCATCAATGTCGATCGCCTGCCGCTCGAAGGAGCCGGCGCCCGGGGCAATCTTCTTCATACGGGCCACCTTGAAGAGCCGGAAGGCCCGCCGCAGGCGGCAGTAGCCGTACAGGTACCAGTTCTGACCTTTCAACACGAGCACGTAGGGCTCCACATCCCGGTCCGTCGTCTCCCCCCGGGTGCTCCAGTAGCCAAAGGTGATCGGCCGGCAGTCGAGAATCGCCGCCTTCAGCGCGGCCAACTTCTGCTGGAGCCCGGGGTCGCCACCCCACGGGCTGAGATCGACCACGGTATGCTGGGTCTTGGCCCGTAGGGCTGCCGCCTGGCTCTCGGGGATCATGCCCCGGATCTTCTCCAGCGTCGACGCCGCCCGCCGGTCGTTGTAAGACGTCGCCCCTTTGAGGGCGATGATGACCGAGGCCAGCTCGTCGCTGGTCAGGAAGTTCTTGTCGATGCGGTAGCTCTCGGCAATGCCGACGCCCCCGCCGGCGCCCTGGTAAGTGACCACGGGCAGCCCGGCAAGGTTGATCGCATCGATATCGCGGTAAATCGTCCGCACGGAGACCTCGAACTTCTCGGCCAACTCCTGCGCCTGGACCCGGCGCCTGTTGACCAAAAGCATGACGATTGCGAGAAGCCGCTCCAGCTTCATGTACGGGCAATCCTTTCCTTCGCATAGAACAATGGGTAAGGGTGTGCCCCCTGACGGCAGGGCGGCACACCCTTACTTTACCACAGTTATTGGCGCCACCGCTTCAGGTGCGGCAGGGTCTCCCGCATCAGCTTGGTTGCTGCTTCCTTCTCCATGCCGCCCTGGACCATGAACGGCACGCAGACTTCCACCATCTGTTCCATTGACATGTTCGGCTGCGTAAAGGCGCCGCGCTGGTAGCAGTAGGTGCAGTACTCCGTGCTCTTGGCCCCGTTTGCTTCGGTTCCCAGGACATCATCGCCCGTGAGGGGCATTCCGCAGCTCTGGCAGTATGTCGCAGTCATCTTCAAGACCTCCTCTTGGATTCTGGCTTTAGTCTAGCAAGGCGAACATGACATCAGCCTGTCAGGTTCGTATAATGGGTGTGATGAATTATTCGCAGTTTCAGGAGCGGGAGGTCGGTCAGTCATGATCATCGATCAGGTACCTGCCGTGAAGGATGCATGCAAAGGAAAGGTCATCGTGATCACGGGTGCCGGCCGGGGCATCGGGCGCGAGGCCGCCCGCATTCTGGCCCGGCTCGGGGCCGCCGTGGTGGTCGCCGAAGTGCAGGCGGAGACCGGGCAGGCGACGGCGGAGCTGATCCGTGCGGCAGGCGGCGAGGCGCTCTTCATCCACACGGACGTATCGGATGAAGCCAGTGTTGCCCATCTGCACGACCAGGTAATGGCCGCCTACGGCAAGGTGGACATGCTGGTCAACAACGCCACCGCCTTCACGTTCGGCCCCCTCGTCGGGCAGTCCGCAGCGCAGTGGGACCGGGTGATGGGCGTCAACCTGCGCGGCGCCTTCCTGTGCGTCAGGGCGTTCCTGCCGCAGATGCTGGCCCGCAGGTGCGGCGTCATCTGCACGATGGAGTCGTCGGAAGGCATGCCGTACCTGGCGCCGTACCTTGCCAGTAAGGTGGGCCTGCGGTCGCTGGCTGCTTCGCTGGCCATGGAAGTGGGCGAGGGCAGTGGCGTCTCGGTCTTCTGCTTCGGGCCCGGCATGGTGGATACCCCGGGACTGGCGGAGGCGCTGGAGAAGCTGCCGCCGCTCTACGGCATGAACCGGGAAGAGTTCATCCGCCACAGCGGCGTCAACCTGGTGTCGGCGGAAGTCTGCGCCACGGGTCTGGCCGGAACGCTGCTGTACGCCGGCGAGTTTCATGGCCAGCAGGCGTTCTTCACCCAGGGTCTGGGCAAACTGGGCCTGAACGTCGCAGGTGAGCTGCAGGGCGAAGCGCCGGGGGCAGCGTTTGCAGAAACCGCAGCATCGGCGTCAACTGCCACCGGCGTCAGCGGACTCGCGGCGGCCCTTGCGCTTAACGAAAAGCTGGAAGGGATTCTGCGGGATCACATCCGGGAGTACAACGAGCTGACGCTCTTCCAGCGGCCCATCGTCAAGCGGATGTTCCAGCAGGGCACCGGCCTGAAGGTGGAGGAGTGGCTGGAGCGGGCGCACTGGATGACCCGGCAGCTGCGGGCCCTGGCTGACGGCACCGTCGGCTGGGCGCCCGGTGAGCCTGCGGCGTACGTGGCTCAACTGCAGCGGCTAGCACAGTACATACGGAAGCAGGAAGGGGACGCCCGGGGCTACTTCAAGAACCAGGCGGACCTCGACCGGGCGCTCCAGGCCCTGCACGACCGCCATGCTGTGGTCGCCGGCCTCGTCGCCGCACTGGAGACAAAGTAGTGTTCGCGGAAAAGGGAGGCGCTCTCACGCCTCCCTTTTCCCATTCACCGCCGGCACAAGTGTCAGGTGCAGCGCCTCGGTCGCCGCTGCGCTGAAAACCTGCTGGAACTCGTCGTCGCTGCTATAGGGCCGATCCGCAATATACCGGACCGGCAGTACAACATTGATCTGCGGGACAGTAAAGGGCCAAGGGCTGACCGTGAACCGGCCATCGCCGGCCCCCGTCAGAAATAGCTCCTCTTCGGGTCCATCCGGGTAGCACGGCATTACGCCGAGGCTGTGCGCCCGCCGCTCGGCAGGGTCATCCAGCCCCAGATAGACGGCCAGGGCATCCCAGCCCTGCAGCCAGCGGTAGTGGGTCCAGAGCGCCGTCAAATCGGGCTGGAGCGCCGCGATCAGCTCGGCCTGCAAGGCCTGCTGCCGCTCGAGGAACCCGTCCACCACCGCCCGGAAATGCGGCGCCACTTCCCGGAACTCCAGTTTCGGCATATGGCCATAGCGCTTCTTATAAAAGCCCGTGCCGTGCATGCTGACCAGCAGGCCGGCGTAAGCATCAGCCTCGAGGGCCGCCCTGACGCTCTTTTCGTAGATGGCGATATGCTCGTCGGAAGGGATATGGATGAAGTCGTAGGGACGCCCGGTATCGGGGCGAAGGTGGGGTGCGGCGTCCCACTCACGCCAGCCCGCATCGTGTATCGCCGTCGCCTGGCGTACGGGCGCCGGCGGCTCGGGCGCCCGGAACGGCGGCCGGCCCCACCTGTCAACCAGGGGGCCGGCCGCCTCTGCGTGGTCAGCCTGGGTGATCAGGCGGAGGCGCCCGCCATCGGATCGGATGATCACAGTCGCATACCTCCATCCGGTAGGTGAAAGAATAGGCTCCGGAGGTGCCCTATGGTCAAGATCAAGCAAGGAACGACCGAGGAGTCGACCAAAGCTGCCTATACGGAACTGGTCAAGAAGGCCGAGCCGAAACCGCCTCGCCTTAAGAATGCCCTGTTTGCGTTCTTTGTTGGCGGCACCGTCTGCCTGATCGGTGAACTGATCACGGATTTCTGGGAAGCAGTACTGGGCATCTCGCACAAGCGTGCCGGCGATCCCACCGTGGTGACCATGGTCCTATTGGGGGCGCTGCTGACCGGCCTGGGCGTCTTTGACAAGCTGGCCCGGTTCGCCGGCGCCGGACTCTCGGTGCCGGTCACCGGGTTTGCCAACGCCATGGCTGCCAGCGCCCTGGAGTTCAAGCGGGAGGGATTCGTTTACGGCGTCGGGGGACGCATGTTTCAGCTCGCCGGAGCCGTCATTGTCTTTGGCGTCACAACTGCCTTTGTGGTAGGTGTGGTCGCCTCCGTCGCCCAGTTGATGCGCTGAAAGGAGGATACGCGTGGCCCGCAAGCGGCTGGGACTCCAGACGGTGCGGCTTGAGAACCCGCCAGTAATCATGGGTTATGCGGCAGTGGCCGGCCCCATGGAAGCGGAAGGCCCTCTCGGGCATGAATACGATCACACATACGCCGACTTGATGATGGGACAGCAGAGCTTTGAGAAAGCCGAACGGGTAATGCTTGAGGACGCCTGCCAGCTCGCCCTGGAGAAGGCGGGGCTAAAGGCTTCACCCCCACCCATCGACTACTTCCTGGCCGGCGATCTCTTAAACCAGATCATCTCATCCACCTTTTCGGCACTGCGGTTCGGAGTCCCTTTCCTGGGGCTTTACGGGGCGTGCTCCACACTCGGCGAGTCGCTGTCCACCGGGGCCATGCTGATCGACGGCGGGTTCGCTGACAAGGTGCTCTGCGCGACGTGCAGCCACAACGCAACGGCGGAGCGGCAGTACCGGTACCCCACCGAGTACGGGGGACAGCGCAAGCCCTACGCCCAGTGGACGGTGACCGGCGCCGGTGCAGTGGTACTGGCAGCCACAGGTGCGGGTCCCCGGATCACCCATGTGACCACGGGTAAGGTGAACGATCTGGGCATCAAGGATCCGTTTGACCAGGGCGCCGCCATGGCGCCGGCGGCCGTCGATACGATCAGCGCTCACCTGAGCGACACCGGCCGCGACGCGAGCTACTACGACATGATTGTCACCGGCGACCTGGCGCGCTTCGGCCGGGAGATGGCCCTGAAGCTGGCCGCCCAGCAGGGACTGAACCTCGGAAAGAACTATCAAGACTGTGGCATCCTCGTTTTTGACAACGAGAAGCAAGACGTGCACTCCGGCGGCAGCGGCTGCGGGTGCTCGGCCATCGTCACATGCGGCCATCTGCTGAAGGAGATGGCCCGGAGCCGGCTGCGCAAGCTGCTGCTGGTGCCCACCGGTGCCCTGCTCTCGCCGACAACCTTCCAGCAGGGGGAGAACATCCCCGCCATCGCCCACGCTGTAGCAATTGAGGTGTAGCCTACGATGATGTACCTGAAGGCGTTCCTGGTGGGAGGGCTAATCTGCCTCCTGGCGCAGCTGATTCTGGACAATTCCAAGTACAGCCCCGGCCATGTGCTATCTGGCTTCACGGTGGCCGGGGGCGTTCTGGGCGGGCTCGGCCTGTACGACCGGCTGATTGCGTGGGCGGGGGCGGGCGCCACCGTCCCGATCTCTTCGTTCGGCAACGCCCTGGTCAAGGGCGCCCTGCAGGAAGCACAGTCCCGCGGCCTGGTGGGCGTACTGACGGGCATGTTTGAGACGACCAGCGCCGGCATTACGGCGGCGATTGTCTTTGCCTTTTTCACCGCTGTTGCATTCAACCCCAAGAGCTGAAGGAGGAGCTGAAAGATGACTGTGTACGCCAATCTCGAACGATCCCTGGCCATGGCCGAAGCCTCGAAGGGCAACTATCTGCTCTTCGCCACCGAGTCGGAAGACGAGAAAGCAAAGCAGGTCTTTCAAGATATGGCCGATGATATGGACCGGCATGCGAAGATCCTGCAGTCCCGCATCGACTACCTCCAGCAGAACAATCAGCTAAACGCCGGGCAGGGCGGGGGGAACCAGCAGCAGAACCAGAACAAGAACAAGCAGCAGAAGTCCCAGAACCAACAGCAGCAGCAGCAGTGAGAGCCGGATGCAGTGGGCCAGGGCGTGCTTTGCCCTGGCCCTGCTTTTCCATTATTTGAGGGCGGCCCTGGCTGCACCGAGGTTCTTCTGCAACTCCAGGAGATCGTTCTGGAACTTCTCCAGCTTACCGGCGGCCAGCGCGGGCCTCAGCCCGGGAATCAGCGCCTCTGCCGCCTGCACCGCCGCAACGGCCTCCGGGCGGTCGCCCACCGTCGCCAGCCGCTCGTGAACCTGGCCAAGCTCCTTCTCCGCCTGGGCGATGGCCGAGGCGCCGCTTACATAGGCGGAAAGATCCTCACCGACTTTTGCCATAGCGAGGCGGAGGTCTTCGACCAAATGGCCGGCCTCAATCGGATTGCCTTCGGCCAGCACCCGGCGCGTCTTGTCCAGGTGCTGCTCCATGGTCGCAAGCCTGTCCGACAGGGGGAGGGGGGCGCCGACCGCGGCCACCGCCTGTTCCACCTGCACCCGGAGGGCGGCCAGTGACTGCCCCGCCTGGTCGATCTCCAGCGGGACTTGCTGCCACTTTGACTCCCAGGTTACGAGATGCCGCTCCAGTTCATCGAGTCTGGGGCCCAGCCCCTTGATCGCCTTATCCGCACCGGCGAAGTCGCCAATCTTCGCCTGCTTCAGGCCGAGCTCCAGGCCGTCCAGCAGGTCGTTAATGCGGGCGTACTCCTGCGTCGCATCCGCAAAGACCCGCTCGACGAACTGGAACGCGCGCTGGGTTGAACCCGCCGACTTGCGCGCCAGATCAGTCCGGGCCGACAGCTTGATCACCCGGTCGCCATACGCCCCGTAGGCTTCTCTAAGGCTGTTCAGGCGGGCGTAAGCAGGCGCCTTCTCACCCCAGCGGCCGAACCATTTGAGCCATTCCATATTGTCAGCACCTCCGCATGACTTGCCCCTGCAATTCTTCGGATCATCCGGCCGAAATCCTGCCGGGTCTCCGGTCAGATGATGGCCGGAAGGATTGCCTCTCTCATCTAGAGAAGTCATGACGGCGAAAGGTTCGCGCCCGCGTGCGAAAAACGGCGTGCCTGGATGATTCAGGCACGCCTGCGGCTGATTTCGGCTAGGTCCGCCCTACAGCGTTGTGCATCAGCAAGTGGTCCCACTTCTCTTTGAAGAATCCGCTGACGAAGTGGCCGTTGACGTTGATCGCCGGATACCGGTGGTTGTTGGTATGGTGGATCAGTTCACCGCGGGCGCCGGGGTCGAGGATATTCTTCTCCTCGTACTGGACATGCATTTCGGCCAGATACTTCCTGGCCCATTCCAGTTCTTCAGTTTCGGGGCCCGAGTAAAGCGTCACGTGGTAGTCTGCCACTGTCGCATCCCTCCCGGTAACATAGTCTGCCCGGAAAAGTGGGGAAACTTCAGTGCGAAAAACAAAAGGAAACCGTGCGTATTGCGCCGGGGCGCATGGCGGTGCGATCGCCGCCGCGCTGCTCGACTGGTTCGCCGTGCATCAGCGGGACCTGCCCTGGCGCCGTTCCCGCGACGCTTACCGCATTTGGGTCTCCGAGATCATGCTGCAGCAGACCCGGGTAGAGGCAGTTCGCCCCTATTACGAACGCTGGTTTGAGCTCTTCCCGACCGTGGGGGATCTGGCGGCGGCCCCGGAAGAGCAGGTGCTCAAGGCCTGGGAAGGCCTCGGCTACTATAGCCGGGCCCGCAATCTGCACGCCGCCGCCCGCGATGTCGTGACCCGCTACGGCGGCGCTCTCCCTGACGATCCTGACGCCGTGGCCGCCCTGAAGGGCGTCGGCCCGTACACCGCCGGCGCCGTGCTCTCCATCGCCTTTGGCCGCGCTGTGCCCGCTGTCGACGGCAACGTGATGCGGCTCTTCTCCCGGCTCTTCCTGATCGAAGATGATATCCTGCAGCCCGCCACCCGCCAGGGCATGGAGGCACTGGCGCTGTCGCTGATTCCCGCCGGCCAGGCGGGCAGCTTCAATCAGGCGCTGATGGAGCTCGGCGCCCTGGTCTGTTCACCCACCGGCCCCAAGTGCCTGGCCTGCCCCGTTGCCGAGTACTGCCAGGCCATGGCCGCAGGGCGGCAGGAGGAACTGCCTGTGAAGGCCAGGGCAAAGGCGCCCCGCCCGGTCGACGTGGTGGCAGGGGTGATCTGCCATGATGGCCGGGTCCTCCTGGTGCGGCGCCCGCCGGAAGGCCTCCTGGGCGGCCTGTGGGAGTTCCCCGGCGGCGAGAAGCCTCCCGGCTCCGGCTGGGAGCAGGCCCTGTACTGTGTGGCGAAAGAGCGGTACGGTATTGAAGTGGCAGTGGAGGCCCACCTGACCGACGTCAGGCATGTTTTCACGCACCTGGTCTGGAATTTGCGGGCATATACCGCCCAGACGGCGCCGGGCGCCGCCCTGCCCCCGGAGAACGACTCCCTCCGGTGGGCAGCGCCGACAGAGATCAGCCGTTATCCGCTGCCCGTCGCCCATCAGAAGATAGCTGCGGCCCTGCTGGCTTGTCTTCCGTCTGAGGGCAAGGGTAGAATAGGTTGGTAGACCGCATTGGAGGCTGACCGGTTTGACATTGGATCTGACGAAAGTGCGCGTGATCGTCTACGACCTGGACGGCACCGTGTATGACGACAATCGGCATTTTGAAGTGTACGCGCGGCTGATCCAGGGCCACCTGCCTGCCGGCGTGCAGGAAGCTTACTGGGCGGATTATCAGGCCGTGGTGGAAGGCCGCCATGCCGCCCTCCGGGTGGGCTCCTTCTACGATGTGCGGCGCGATCTGGTGCTGCAGACCAGAGGGGGGAGGGTTCTCCGCGCCCTGCACTGGGACGGCTCGGAGCTGCCGTCGGTGGTTCGGGGGCAGTTGTACCCCGGAGTGGTCGACCCGGATCATGTCAATGTACTCAACGTAGGCGATCTCTGGTGGGTACCCTCGGCTATTTCACATCACTACGGCGGCCAGGCGGATAAGCATGGCGAAGCCTTCCTCAAAGTCCGGGAGATCATGTCCGACCCCGGTTTTATCGTGCGGCCGATTCCCGGCCTGGCGGAAGTGATTCGTGCGCTGCAGGGCAAGGTCGTGCAGGTGCTGGCCACCAACAGCCCCCAGCCGGACAGCGAGGCAATCCTCACCAAAGTGGGGCTGCTGAGCCTTTTCGACCGGTGCTACTATCGGTCGGGCAAGCCGGCGGGTCTGAAAGTGATCTTCGACGAGCTCGCCCAGCGCTACGGCGTGGGGTGTGAGCATGTGCTGAGCGTCGGTGACAACCTGGTCAACGAGATCACTCCGGCCCTGGCTATGGGGTGCCAGACCGCCTTTATCGATCCCCACGGCCTGGGGGAGCCGGACGAAGCCGATCTGATCGTCCGTTCGATGACCGAGCTGATGCCCGTGCTGGTGCGGCTTGCGGAGCGGGAGGCATAACGGGCGCCCCGTGTGCGTACGGATTGGATAGCCAGTCCAGCAACCGGGGGGAAGTGCGTGTCCGACGAAATGGGGCGCATGCTGGCGCAGGCGCTCGTCAGTCAGGGGCGGGTGCTGGTCAGCCCGACCAACGACGAACTGCGGCGCCGGTCGATCGAGATGAGAGCGGCGGGGCGGCTTACCTGCACGTTCTGCCGCAAGCCGATTACCGACGATCAGTTTGCGACCCGCAGACTCCGGGTCGGTCCCCGCCACGAGTGGGTGGCGAACCTGCACCCGGACTGCGAGGCCGGCTTCATCGCCGCTGCCGAGCAGCGGCTCGACCCGACAAACGTGTAACAGACGTGGCACTGGAGGTGGCAGCCCTTGCTGGAGACATACGCCGCACGATTCCTGGCCAGTCTGCGCCGGTCACCCCGGACCCGGGAAGAGTATGGCCGGGACCTGAAGCTCTTCCTCGAATGGGCAAAGCAGAATGGCAAGCTTGATCCGCGGGAGATCTCCACTGCGGAAATTGAAGAGTTTCTGATGGGGCTGCGCCGCAAGGATGGCATCCGGTATGCGGCCGTCAGCCGCAACCGGGTGCTTGCGGTCGTGAAGGGCTACTTCAAGTTCCTGGTCAACGACCGGGTGCTGGCGGCTATGGACGATCCGGCGGATAGGGTGGGCACCCAAAAACGCCCCCGCCGGGCGCCGATCTTCCTGGAAATGGATGAAGGCGGGAAGATAATCAAGAAAGTCTTTGACCGGACGACTGAGACGCCGTTCCAGGAGCTAATGAAAGCCCGGGACATGGCACTCCTGGCACTCTTGCTGGGCTCCGGCCTGCGCATCAGCGAACTGGTGTCACTCAACACCACGACATGGCAGGAAGCGATGATGAACGGCTGGCTGACCGTAGTCGGCAAGGGTGACAAAGAGCGCGCGGTGCCGCCATCGGATGAGGCGACCGAATACGTGAGGAAGTATCTGCGCCTGCGCCCTGAAGTGCCGCCGGATGCCGACGGCCATCCACTGTTCGTCAGCCGCATGAAGCAGCGCCTGACGCAGCGCCAGATCGAGCGGATCATCAAAGGGATGGCCCAGGAAGCGGAGATCGCGAAGAAGATCACGCCGCACAAACTGCGTGCTACTTGGGTGACGCAGTTACTCCTTAGCGGGGCGAATCCGCGTGAAGTGCAGGCGATGGCGGGGCACGAATCGCTCGATACGACGATGATCTACGCCGGCGTACAGGAAAACGAGGAACTGAAGCGCACGGTGAAAAGGCACCAGGTGCGTTATTTGTAAGGCCAAGAACGGCCTGCCCGGGGCGCCCGGCGCAGGTCGTTTTCCTGACTTTTTTCTCCAAAGCCCAATGTCGCCAAATCTGTGTTTTGCGACATTCGGGTCGCATTTTCGGGGCTTATGGGTATCGGTACGGGCAAACACTACCTTCCCGTCGATGGACCCAAGACCGCCAGAATGAGCGGTACTCCGATCGCAATCAGGGCAAGCACAAACCCACCTGCTCCAGCGAGCCAATCGCCGCCCTTGCCGAACTGCCATCCCCTGTAGCCGGCCCGAATTGCCACGGCGGCGGCGAGTGCGATGATCACCCACCGATCCCACATGCGTCGTCCCTACCTTTCTCTGCTCGGAGGTTGATTCAGCATCATGCCAAACCGGCGGATGAAAACGTTGACCTGCAGGTTCACTGCCAGATCTTTGACGCGGTCATGCCAGCGATAACGTTCCCATGCCCCGTACACAGGAAATCTGCGGCGGAACACATTGCCCAGTCCTACCGGGTCAGCTCCCCATTCGTGGTAGACCGTTTCGATGACCGGCTTTAGCAGGGACTCCTTAGTCCAGCGCGCAACGTGCTGCTCCAGCATCCGGCGATTTTCGGGTTTCGTGTAATCGGTCTTTGCGGACCAGGATACGACTTCCGCGTCGAGGTGCAGATGAATGTCGACGGCGGGGTGCCCGGCGGAGAAACTGGTGCGGTACCGTGGTTTGTTCTCTTGCCCCAGCCGTAGCGTCACCATCTGCCCCTCCTCCACCGGGTCCGGCACGGTCACATAGGTCTTGCCCAATTCCCCTCGGAGGGCGAGCAATGCTTGAGCCTGGGATACGTTGATTTTGCCCGCATAGTGATCGGCCCGAAAGATGAGGGCACCCGCCCATTCTGCCGGGTTGCCGCCTACCCGCGGGAAGGTTCCTCCGTCCAGCGGCTCGTTGCCGGTGGCCGGGGGCAATGTCCCCTCGGGCTGCTTGGCGATCGGATTGACCGTCAGGAGCGGAAGGTAGGGATCGGATCCGTCCGTCAGGAGGTTGGCCTGGAAGTGCTGGAGCCGAACAGGCGGGGCCAGGTGAACCCTTTTCTGAACCAGATTGGCACCCTCCAGATACCGGACGATATTGGTGTCCCCCACGGGCTGAGAGCCACGCATAGCATCTTCCGCACGACCGGAAGAAGCCTGCATAATCGCACTTCGACGCACCTCGTAGTGTCGAAGAAGCTGATTGAGAACCGGCGACACGCCGGCACGGGCTAGGTCCTCACCGATGATGATGTTGCGCAGGTGATTCAGGGAGACGATTCGCACGATGTTTGCTTGGGCGATTTGGACCGCCTGTTCAGGGTTGTGCGCATGGACGGTCATGATGGACGACGACAGCGTTTCGTTGCCGGGTTCGGGAGGCACGGTAAGCGACCCGAGAGGCAGGCTTTGCGCCTCAATGATTCGGAAGGTCCAGAGGTAACCCCCGCGCTCGTCTGCGTCCAAGGCCAAGCTCACGACGAAAGCGGTGTCTTCAATTGATGTCTGGTCCCAGCACCCACCTAGAAGGACCGCAGTGGCCAGCCACGCGAGGACAACGAGATGCTTAACCATTGGCCCGCCGCCTCCGCCAGTAGGCCGCCCCAGCGATCAGCATCGGTAGGACGAGGGCGATCACGAACCCCCACCGGCGAAAGTACATCAGGTCTGCGACAATGGCGGCTGCCTGGTTGGAGGGGAACAGCGCGCCGGCCAGCATGGCCATAGCGAGTGGTACTATGGCGTCCCGATGTGTGGGCATGCGAAATGCCTGCTGCAGCAACAGCGCGGATACTTGCAGGGCGATGGCCAGGAGCAAGGCGCTGCCGAAGGTCAAGAATAAGACCCATAGTCCATCTGTACGTTCGAGAAACCGTCCGCCCTGGATTAAGCGCGTCAATTCAAACAGGGGAAAGGGTATATGGTCAACCCCGGGGTATGGGAAGACCATGAGAAAGATCAGGACCGTGGCCGCAGACACGAGGCATGTCACTCCCACTGCCTTGCCGATCGCACCGGGCAGCAGGTGAGGCTTGCTCACAAAACCGGCCAGCACCGCGGCGTACAGTAATTCGCTGTAATGGGAAGTCATCGGGAAAACCGCCCGTGCTACAGCCATGGCGCCCGTACCAGTGAGCGGGAAAAGGTACGCGGAGGTAACCCACCCGATGCAGCCCGCCAGAAGACCAAGAATCCCGACGACGGTTGGCCACGTGACCATGGCTGTCAACCAGGCCAGCCCCTGTGGGCTGACCCAAGCGCCGACGACTGCGGTGAACACCAACGATCCCATTAAGAAGGTCTGTGGAGTGAACGGGTAGAGCGCAGCCACCGCCAGTTCGGAGATTACCCGTAAGCGGATTGCGTTGGCGCCGATCAAAAACGCAGCGATCCCGAGAGCGCTGATGATGGCCAACGGCCGACCACCGACCTCAAGGGTAAGGTCCACGAAGTTCTTGCCGGGTCGCGTTGCCATGGCGGTCAATACGGGGAGGAACAGGAGGAAGGCAACCCCCGCCGACAGCAACTCCGTCCAAGGGGCCGCCGCCCCCGCACTGACAGCAGCGCCTCGTGGGTAGGGGTAAAACACCTTGGTGACCAAAAGGCCCAGCGTAGCAACCCAGAGCTGATTGTGGGAGATACTCGGCCCGGTCACGCCGTAAGTCCCTCGATTGGCTGGCGAAGGGGATGATGAAACCTGGTTTCCCCCGCAAGGTAGGCCATCAAACCAAACGCTATGAGTGCCATCCCAAATCCCCCGAGTCCGGCTGCCGCACCCACAAATAGGTATCGCCACAGCCGCACCGGACGGGTTACCGATTCACTGGGTAGCAGGTGCATGAGGACGGAAGTGGTTATGGCTGTGGTAACGGTGGCGGGCCCGACTATTCCAGCATGCAGGAGCGCCGTGGCCACCAGTACGGTCGCAAATGCGGCGGAGAAGAGATATCGCGGGCTGCCACGATGGGCCGCGGCCCACAGGCCGTCATCCAACAGGAAAAGCGTGATCACCTCAATTTGAATGGGCAACGGTTTGTTCTGGCGGGAAGAGGCCAGTGCAATCAGGAACGGACCTGGGATGAGCGAGTGGTGGTAGGAGGTGACTGCGACATAGCCTGCCGATACCGTCAGCGAAAAGAGAGCTGCGACCATGCGTGGCCAGGGGAGGAGCCGACGGAGAGCAGGGGGTAGGTTGACATCCTGTGGCGCCTGTGCAAGCAGTGAAAGCGTTGTCGGTGCGATCTGTGCACAAGGCAGCCGGTCGAAGAACACTGCCACATGTCCGCTCCGAAGTGTTTCCGCTGCGGCAGCTGGCGATGGGCAGTCCCACGTCTGAGGCAGCCGCAAGATCGCAACCAGTGCCGTCCACCACTTGTCCTGCCGCCCTTGCTTGCCCGATTGGCGTGCCCAAGCGCGTATGGCATCGAGCGTCTTTCCTGAGACCGCTCCGTGCAGGTAAACGAGGCAGGTACGTCCTTGCCCCCCGTCCTCCACCACTTCGGTGCACAACCGGGGATCAGCCAGTGCCCGCCGCAGCATGGCTACATTTGCGCTCAGGTCACTCTGGAAGGCACTCTGTTCGGCGGCGCCCAGACTGCTGCCTACAAGCAGAGCCCCTTCCTGCCCCTCGACATGTATGGCCGCCAGACCCGAATGCAATCCTTGGAGGAGATCGAGAGGAGTCTTGGCTGGCCGTTGCACGGGTGCTGACAGAAGGCCCGTATGGGTCAGCTGCTCTAACGGAACAGGCGGAAGCCCAGTGCTCAGGGGTCGGAGGATGAGTCGCTCCACGTCATCCCGGACAATCAGGTCGGCGATGAAGACAACCGTAAGCGCCGGACCAGTTGGAGGCCTCAGGAGATGAACAGCGACGCCGCAGCGATCAAACTGCGCAAACAGGGAGTGCAGCAAGGCGATGAAACGCTCGCCAGAAGGCGGCAATGTCATGATTGGGAACACCCCCGGGTCTAGGTAACAGATGTTGGGTCCTTGTGCAGGGAACCATGGGAGGAATCCGTGGAACCCCACAATATCGTGTACGACCGCAGGATACTGACGGTCCACGTGGTTCCTCCCTCGCGACCGGCGCCTTTCCAGCTCCTGTGACATTTGGTTGTTCCCTGTGAGCAAATAGAGGGATTTCGTGGCCAGGTGACTTCAACTCCTTAGTCCCACCAATCCTGGCTGCTTCAGGTAGGATTCCCTTAGCGTTGAACCGAACATACTTGGCGACAGCATCATTCTTTGGCTGAACGGTGAGGGTGCGCACGAGGCCATGGGTTTGACCCAGCGGCCGATGGACAACGAAAAGAACCTGCCACGGTTGGCGTTTCCTTCCAACCTGCGGCAGGTTCTTGTGCGTATGTCAGTTATCGTGCCCCGACTACCTGCGCCGGAGCGTCTTTCGGCGGCCCATACGGCCTGCGCGTCCGCAGGTTCATCACGTACCCGTCCATCAGCACATGCACTTTGAGGCCGCAAACAGCAGAATGATTCGGATCCGATATCACCTGGCTGTCCCGCAGGTCGAGGAAAGTTGCACTCGCCTCGCCCAGTACTTTGGCCTCGCCGTCGCGCATCGCCACCGCCGAACCGGCGTCGAGCCCGGCGCCGAGGAACAGGCCCGGCTCTGCGCCCTGCAGCGCCTTGGCGAGCCGGCCGAACCGGTTCTCCTGGGTAAACTGGGTGTCCACCAGCAGTCCGGCTGCGAGCCCGAGACCTTCGGCCAGGGTCTCCTCGCCGTTCTGCCGGACCACCGCCCGGCTGGCCAAAATGGCTGCCCCGGCACCGAGACCGGCCACCGGCTTGCCCGCCGCAAGCATCTCCTTCAGCGTGTGGGCGCACAGCGTCCCGCCGAGCACTTTCAACCCGATGCTCTCGTCGTCCCCGCAGATGAACACGGCGTCAAACGCCGAGAGCCGCGCACTCCATTCGGGACTCTCGGCCCGCTCCCGGGTCGTCAGATCAAACACTTCTACTTTACGCATCCCGAAACGGGTAAAGAGCTTTACTCCCTGTTCGGCCACCTGCGAGTGGTTCTCCGTCGCCGCCGCAATGACGGCCAATTTGGCGGACCGCCCACCCGCAAGATGAATCATAGCCACGGTGGCTTCGTCAGGAACCGGCAGACCGCCCATCAACACCATCGGACCGGCCGGGCCAGCCACTCGCTGCGGCTCCGACTGCGGCTCCCTGTTCGCCGACCCTGACAGGAACCTGGGACGCAGGCGCTCCGGAAGCGGTCGGGTCAACCAGTCCAGAAGGCCGCCGGGCAGCATGATCGAACTGACCAGATTCGTCGAGAGTTCTGACGTTATGTCGGTCAAGCGGTCTAATTTCAACGCGGGTTCACCACCTTAGAGGCCACCTTAAACTGCTCTAATTGTATTGCACCTGAGCCCGGGAATTCCTGCTAGGCCGACCCCATGCGCCAATACTGTAACGAAACCGTAAAGGAAGACCAGGTCGACTGTCAAGCCCGCAAGTATCGACGACCCGCTCGGAATTCAACCATCAGGTGATTTGATTGAGTCAGATAACTGATATGCGCGCTTACGGCAGCTCTGTCCAGGAAAAATTGCGCTTCACTCTCAGGAGTCTTCCCGTAAGCCGCCATCACTCGGTAGAGCAGTTCTTCCAGCGTGGCCGGCTCGACCAGGGCGGCCAGGATCCGTTCGTGCATCACCCGGATGTTCCCCTGGTTGGCTGCAATCACGGCGGACAGAGGGTCCCCCTCTCCCTCCCGGTCAATCAGGTCGCCGTGCCCGGGCAGAACGAACCGCTCCGGGCGCCGCCCCAGGCGGTCCAGACTCTCGAGGTATTGTGCCACATTGACCAGGAAGATAATCGGGTGTTTCTCCATCACGTCCAGCTGGAACAGGGCATCGGCCGCTACCAGGAGCCCATCCACCGCCACGGCGACCTGCTCCAGGGCGTGGCCGGGCGTGGGAATCAGTTCAAGCTCGACCCCTTCCAGTTCAAAGCGGCAGGGGGCCGGGGGCAGTTCAATGACCTCCGGCGTGGGCGGGGCCTGCAGGAACTTGACCTGCATGGCCGGCGGGGGCCAGGCGCCATACAGCCCCAGGGGCTCCAGTTCGGGCCACAGAATCCACGGACGCTCCTTGGCCGGCGCATAGACCTGGCAACCCGTCCGCTTGACCAGGTCCGCGTTGCCGCCGATATGGTCGGCGTGGCTGTGGGAGTTGATGATCGCCGCCAACGTGTACCCGGCCTCGAAGAACGGCCGGAGGGCCTTACGGGCCGCCGATGAGTCAAGGCCGGTGTCGATCAGGATCAGCCGTTTTTCCGGCGCCGCGATGATGGCGAAATTCACGCCGCCGCGGTAGATGTGTACTCGCTCGGACAGTTGCTGCAGCGACATGCAAGATCACTCCCAGATCAGTTCAGCCCGATCCCCATGCTGGAGCCGCGCCGTAAACTCGGCGGGTGCGCCGTTGAGCAGCATGATCAAATGAGACTTGCCGGGCGGGGGCTGCAGGGCAATGCCGGCCTGGGCCAGGGCGTGGGCGAACATCGGCGCCTCGCCCGCCGCCCGCACTTCCACCTGGTCGCCTTCGCCCACTGCGTCGTCGGGCCCGGCGGGGCGCCCGTTGCGCCAGAGCTCGGGCAGTCCGGTCGCCAGGGCCAGGGGTTGTCCGTTGACGACGATCCCAATGACGGCATCAGACTCCTGGGTATAACCGGCGGCCTCGCGCACCGTGAGCGGCGGCGTTGGCGCTACTCCAAGGCGGTCACCCTGCCGGACGGGGGTGTCCGCATCGCAGCGGGCCCCGTTCAGGGTCAGTTCATAGCGGGGCCGGCGCAGCACTTTCGTTTCGCCACCCAGCGCGAACCGGAGCACCCGCACTTCGCCCGGGTCTTCAAAGCCCAGGTGAAGCAGCACGTCTTCCACTGTATGCAGGGCACGGACCGCAACGGTGTCGTTGTCCTGCAAAGGCTGATCCGGCGATGCAGGCTCGCCGTTAACCGTCATCAGCGGCGCCAGATCGTAGGATGCGCCGTTCAGGCTAATGGTCAGCCGGTCGCGGGCGGCCGGTGCGACGTCGGCAACCTTCGCCTGACCGGGGTCGCCGGGTGTGCCGGGAATGACCGTGATCTGATCGCGGTGGCTGATTTCCGTCTCAAGTGAGGCCGGCTCCCCGCCCACCAGCACTTTCGCAGGCTTGCCAAACGTACCCCGGATGATCTGCAGGGTTCCGTTGACCGAGACCGTCAGGCCCTGACCGACCCTGCCCTGCAAGTCCTTGATCGAAATGCCCGCCGCCAGCAGCGCATCGGCCACCGTCAGCTTCGAGGGGTGAAAGAGCCGGATCGAATGCCCGTTGACGTGAACCAGATGAAACCCGAGCGTCGACTTGTCGCGGGAGGCAACGGCAATGCCAATAGGCGTCACCGCGTCAGGACCGCCGAGCACCGCCTTGGCGCCCTCGACGCCGCCAATCGCATCACGCCCTCTCACGGCCACCCGGGCTTCGGCAATGCCCACGGCCCGGGCCACAGCCTGGGGCAGTCCGGGCGTCAGGCTCCCGCCGCCTACCAGCATAATCGCCTGGGGCGGCCCGCCGTTCAGCTTCAGCACCCGGTCGGCGATGCGCCCGGCAAGCCCTTCCACTGCGGGAAGCAAAGCTTCCCTCAATGTTTCGCTGGGAACGGTCTGTTTATGCCCCAAAATGTCGGTAAACGTTACTTCCGCTTTTTGGCCGATCTGCCGCTTTACCGTCTCGCCGACGGCAAAGTCCAGCAAGTATGCTTCCGACAGGGCCTCGGTCACTTCGTCGCCGGCGATGGGGACCATATCGTATGCGATGACGGCACCCTTGCTGGTAATGGCGATATCGGAAGTGCCAGCGCCGATGTCGACCAGTACCAGGTTCAGGTGGCGCATGGAGGGCGGCACGGCTACGCTGAGCGCGGCAATCGGCTCCAGGGTCAGCGCCGTCATTTCGAGGCCGTTGCGGGCGAGCACCGCCTGCAGCGAGTCCACGACGCCCCTGGGCAGAAACGTGGCGATCACGTCAAGTTCGGCCAGCGTTCCCCGCTGCCCGACCAGATTGCCGATGCCCAATCCATCCAGACGGCTCCCCATGACGCTGTGGCCGACATAATGGTAGTCCTGCGGCTGTTCCTGGTCCTTGAGCGCCGCAGCCATCGCTGCCTGGGCCGCCTGGACGGCCTCCAGCTCCAGGGCGAAGACTTCGCCCTGCGTCAGCTCGGTCAGGCCCGTCATCTCCCGTGCCGCCGAGCCGGTAAACGTCCGGAGGGCCCGCCCGGCGGCGGCCACGGCAGCCTCCGTGAGGGAGGCGCCCGCCCGGGCGGCCAGCTTCCTGACGATCTGTCCGACTACGGCGGCGACCTGCACCACGTCGTGAATCTGACCGTCGTACATGGCGCGGGTGGAATGCTCCAGTTTTTCAGCGGCGACGATTTTTAGCCCTTTCGGCCCGGGCTGGGTCAGCAGGCCCACGACCTTGCGAGTGCCGATGTCAAGGGCCAGAGAAAGACGCTCGGACACAGGCGGACCCCCCTCAGGATGCAGAGCTGAAAACGCGGCGGGAGATAAAATCGGCGATGAGGGCGTTCAGGCCCCCATCGGGCGGCATGGTCAGGTGTCCTGCAGCAACGGTGATGCGCTCCGGGCGGTCCCACGCCTCCCAGAAGGCGTTTTGGAACTGAAAGGGGATCACTCTGTCCCACAGTGGTGAGATGAAAAGAATCCGATCCACCGATACGGCGGGTCTATGGGAACTGGGTGCCAGCCAGCGCAAGGCGTCGGTCAGAACCTCTGCAGATTCGCCGGCGACCTTCAGGGCCCGCCGAATCTCCCGGCTGGCGTAGTGGATGCGTAGGGTATCGCCGGGGTTGTCCAGCGGCTCCATCAGAACTACTGCGCCAACGTCCGTCACGCGCGTGGCGATCATGCCGGCGACATTTCCGCCCAGCGAAGTGCCCCATACGCCGACGGGACGGGAAGACTGGGTCTGCAGCCAGCGCACCAGTGCAATGCCGTCTGCCGCCGCCTGCAGAAAAGTCGCCTGCATATCAGCCAGGTCCGGGCTGAAGAAGCCCTCGCCGGAGCCATAACCGCCCGAGCGCTTACGGCCCAAATGATACGGCAGGGCAATCAGGGCAACATTAATACCGCGGGTGAGCAGGGCCAGAGCCTGGATATCCTGAAAGAAGCCGTAATCGTACGGCGGCACAGCTCCCGTGGAATAGCCGGGTATGATCAGCGTCCAGGGCGCCCCCGCCGAGGCGGTCAGCAGCCGTGCCGCGACGGTGGCATTCTCGGGGCAGGCGCACGGCACGGGACTCGGAAACCGGAGTTCCTGCACGCCGTAGCTTTTCCAGCCGGCAGCCGGCTGCAGATCAAAGTCAGCTGGCGCCTCAAGGCCGCTCAGAACGGAGAGATCGCAGGCCCCTGCGGGGCGATAGGCCGGCATCCGGCGGCGATAGCCCCGGTAGTAAAGCTTCACGAACTCGAAGACATATTCGTCCATCCGTTCACTGACCCAGCGTCGCCACTGATCAACCAATGACCAAGCCCCTCCTCCGGCTGCACCGGCGCGGGCTATGGCTCCTCCCCGGCTTTGCCGGCGAGCAGCATCAGCCGCTCGAGCCTCGCCAGCACTTCGGCGGTGTTGCCTTCTCCGGTGTAAATGATTGGCGCTGATTCAAACTGATCGAGGAACGCGATCATCGAATCGGCCGCTTCTAGGATCGCCAGCAGCGACTTGCGCACGTCGTCCGCGTGGGTGGTCATATCCCCCTGCTGGCAGCGGGACTGTTCAAGGGCGGCCCGCTGCTCGGCCGTCATCGAAAGAAGCCGCCATAGCCACTGACCGTTCTCACGAATCTCGACCAATTCGTCGCGCATCGATCCGACTTCGAGAAAATGCGTCGTCACGTGGCTTCAACTCCAGCACGGCTATAATATACAGATTCAACGAATATGAGTCCAGAAAGTCCCACAGCTCTTCGACAGACAACGGCTTCCTTCCTCCCTTTGCTGCAGGCTGCCGCTCTTTGCTAGACATAAAGCGGTTCAGTCAGACTCATACTAGAGTTGTAAAACTTCTAGGAGGTGGCGCCCTGTGGCTCAGTTCACGCCCACCGGACGAGTTTTACCGCATGAGCTGCTGGACCGGTTCAAGTGGGAGATCGCTGCGCAGGAAGGACTCACCGAAAGAATCGTCCAGCTGGGCTGGCCCACCATGACGTCACATGACTGCGGCCGCATTGGCGGCCGAATCGGCGGTCGCATGGTCAAAGTGATGATTCGCTACGCCGAGGAGGCCCTCTCAAACAACGGCGGCGCCCAGACCTGACGCCGCCGTCACTCCGGCGGGCTCCTAGCGCCCGCCGTTCAGATAACGCAGGCCGGCACCTTGCCGGCCTGCCTGCGCGCAGGAGGTGACCCCGCTGTATGAAGCCCCGTCAGGAACCCGGCAGCGATGTGAAAGACGCTCTGCGGGCTGCATACGAAGCCGGAAAGGCCGCGGCCCGGCACTTCGACGCCCCGACGGAGACCGACCGGGCAAAGGAGTCGGAAGCTGACCGGGAGGATTGGCACCACTGACGGCAGTGCGACCCGGGCCGGTGCGGCATGCCGGCCCGGGTTTCTATGCCCCGATGGCCTGGTTGAAGCAATCCAGCGCTTCTTCGGGCCTGCCGAGCCGCTCGAAACAGGCACCCAGGCTCCACAGATGCTCCCGGTTGCCGGGGTCGACCAGCACCGCCAGGCGATAAATGGTCAGCGCCTGCTCGTAGGCCCCCATTGCGAAGTGGCAGGCAGCCTTGTTGGCGAGGAGCGCCGCATCCTCCGGGCGCCCTTCCAGGGCTGCGTCGAAACAGGCCAGGGCTTCCTTGTACCGTCCCAGTTCCCTGAGCATATGCCCCTTGTTGTTGAGCAGCGTGGGGTCGCCGGGCGCCCGCAGCAGGGCCTGTTCGAGCACGGCAAGCGCTTCGGGTCGGCGCCCCGACTTGCCCAGGGCGGCGGACAGGTTGCCCAGCGTCTCCACGGACGACTGGTCCAGCAGTGATGCCTGCCGGTACGATTCAATGGCTTCCTCCACCCGGCCCGCCGCCATGAGCGAATACCCGACGTTGTTGAGCAGCACCGGGTCGGGCGCCCGCAGTTCGAGGGCCTTGCGGAAGCATTTCAGGGCCTCGTCGGGGCGCCGCGCCTTCTGCAGCACCAGGCCCAGATTTGCCCAGACGGCCCCGTCGCGCGGCATGAGCCGCGCTGCCCGGCGCAGCGACTGGACCGCCGCGTCAAGCCGCCCCAGCTGGTCCAGACAGAGCCCCCGGTCGTTCCAGAGGGGACCGTTTGACGGCAGGGCCGCCAGCGCGCCGTCCAGGTACAGCAGCGCTTCCCGCGTCGCTCCCATTACCAGCAGCAGCCGGCCCTTGGCCAGCCAGAACTCAGGAAGCGACGGGTTGATCTGCATGCCGATTTCCAGCTGCTGCAGGGCGCCGGCCCGGTCACCCGCCATCGTCAGGGCCTCCGCCAGCCAGTACCGCAGCCCGGCGCTCAGGGGTTCGGCGTCCACGGCCTTATAAAGCCGCTCCAGCGCCTCTGCCGAGTCGCCGCCCGTCGCCAACAGGAAGAGACCGACCCGGGCGGAAAGATCCTCCCGGTCGGGCTGGGACAGGGCCAGGAGCCGGCAGCGCGCCGCTGCCTCGGCTACCCGCCCCGTCCACAAGAAGAACTGCACTGCACGCCACCCCGGGGGCGAGTGGCGTTGCCACGGCAAGAGCGAAAGGGCCTTGCGCACCGCCCCGGCCGGCCAGGTTGCTGCACCCACGTTTTGCGTCCTCCCCAGTTCAAATGCCTCAGGAAGCATTTGGACGGAAGCAGATGCCGTTCCTACCGGAAAGTGGCAAAACCGCTCGACTTGTTCCGACATCAGGGCCGGTCAAGGTCGGACAGAGTGACGCTATAGGTGCCGCGATCCGACAGCGCCTTCAGGAACGGCTCCAGGGCGGCTACAGTACCCGGCCGGTCCTGGTGGACCATGATGACGCTGCCGGGATAGACGGCCCCCCGGAGCCCCACTGCGAGTTCCTGCGGTGTCAGTTCGGGATGGTCGGAGATGGCGACGTTCGTCCACAGGGCCGTGACAAGCCCCAGGTCACGCGCAACGCCGGAGAGCGCCTCGCTGATGGCGCCCCTGGGCGGCCGGAAGTGGACCGCCGGCTTCCCGGCGGCGGCTTCGACGGAGCGCATGGCCCTGGTCAGCCGTACCCGCATTTCCCGTTCATTTAGCTCCACCATCGGGTCCTGCGTGGGCCCGTTCAGGGCCACCTCGTGCCCGGCGGACGCGATGGCTGCCACCAGGTCGGGCCGCGCCTCCGCCGCTTCCCCGGTGACGAAAAACGTCGCCTTCATCTCGCACCGGCGGAGCGACTCCAGCAGCGGCGGCAGCAAGGCCGGGTCCGGCGCCCCGTTAAACGTCAGGGCGAAAGCGGTCGCCGCCGGTTGGTCAGGCGCAGCAACTTCGTGAACTACCAGCCGGGCGCTGGGCGCCTGCGGCCCGCCGGACGCCGCGTTGAATAGGTCCGCAGTGACCGGCACCGGCGCCTCCAGGGCGGCCGTCGTCTGCACGCCCGCCAGGCCGTCCGCCGTCAGTCCCAGGGCCGCCTGAGCCGCTTTCACGGCCCGCTCGGTAAGGGGACCGTAGATGCCGTCGATTTTGGCCGGATCAAAGCCGCGCTGCCGCAGCAGCCGCTGCAGCGCCTCTACCGCCGGCCCGCGGTCACCCCGGCGCAGGGCCTTGCGCCCCACGAGGGTCTGGGAGAGGGCCATCTCGGCGGGCGATTCACTGCGGGCCAACACGGCCCCGGGAATCAGAATAAACAGGGTGACAGTCAGGATCCACAGCCAAAGGGTTCGCCGCATGAGGGCGATCCGCTCCTTTCCTGGGCAGGTCTACCAGGAGTTTAACCACTCCTCCCCTTTCGTAAACTCTCTGCATTGGAAGTACTGACTGTAACAGGAACTCTTCCCATCGTGTTGAATCTCCCGGTCAGGCCCTTACTGCCAATCGGGGGGATTCCGTTGCATAACCAAGCCAGGTCGGGACGTCGCAAGGGTTGTCTCATTTTCATCGCAGTTGCGTTGCTAGTGCTCACCGCCGCTGTACTCTACGGTGCCTGGAGACTGCGTTTCCTCCAAATCGGCCAGCTCGAGCCCATTTCCAGGGAAGCGTCCGCCCTCCGTGAAGCCCCCGTGGATGCCGCAGCAAGTCAGGCACTCAATCAAAGCCTTGCCAGTACCGGCGTCAAGGGCATTAGCACGGCCGTAGTGCCCTTGAAGGGAAGCGGCGGGAATGCCGCGTTAATCGTGGTCGACACCGGCGGCGGCTTCGTACCGGCGACCGGTACAGAGGGCAAGCGGAAGCAAGCACTGGCGGCTATCAAGGAGCTGGTGCGGGCCGACAGCCGGGGCAAGCTGAACCTGGAACGGGTGGGCCTGGAGTATCAGGAGCATGGCAAGGCGCTCATCGCCCTCACGGCGCCAATGTCCGCCCTGAAGGACCTGGATGCCGGGAAGATCACGGAATCTCAGTTCCTCTCCAGGGTCGAGGTCAAAGTACAGGATTCACAGGTCGTGAAGGATCTGCTGGACAAATTCCGGTAGGGGGAGGCGACGAGAACATGGAACGCATCCGAAGGGCCACGGCGGTGATGCTCCTGGCCGGCTCGCTGCTCCTGACCGGCTGTTCCGACAGCGACATGCGGGATCTTGCCGGCATCGCACGGATCTGGGCCGAAAGCCACGGGCTGGTTGACAGTGACGGCAAGCCTGATTACTTCACAGTCGGCATGCGGGTGATGGGCGGCTCGACCGGCGATGAGCAGGCAGACGCCGTGATTGATGCCGGCATGACCGTCAAGAACTTCAACGATGCCGAAGAGAAGCGGGAGCAGGCGATCAAGGAGAAGGACCTGAAGAAGCTGGATGCTGCAATCAGCATGCGCCCCAAGGAGTTCCGGTACCATAACGACAGGGGCGCCATCCTCCTCGAACAGGGAAAGGTGAACGAGGCCTACGACGAATTCGACAAGGCCGACGCCCTCGCCCAGCAGTATGGAAAAGCCTCGCAGGTCCGCAACCTCGACTCGCGCATCGAAGCCATCAACCGCATACCTCCGCCCTATGGAAACAGCTACAATTGGGCACTGCACAAACTGGGACTCCTGGAGCAGAGATACGCCCTGACGAACGACCCGCTGGACAAGAAAGAGGTAGACTGGATTAAGCTCGGTCTGGAAAAGAACGTGTATACCCGGTGACACCGACCGGACCGGCCTCCGACGAATCGGAGGTCGGTCCGGCTCTATATTACCGGTTTCCTGCGTTCACGCCCACTACCCCGCCGAGGGTGCCCAGGACCGTGCCGACGCCCGTCATTTTCAGGAAGTCTGCCAGAGTCGGCAGGGCAACTCCGACACCCATGACGGCGAAAATCGACAGGACCAGAGCCACGCCGGCGGCGGCGCCGTGCAGCCAGCCCACCGAAGCGGCGCGCCGGGCCGCCATGTACCCGCCGACCAGGGCGCCCAGGCCGCGGTAGGCAAGGCTCAGCAGGTCGATCGTCGAGGCGGAAAGCGGCGCCATGCTGGAGACCAGCGCCTGCACCAGCACCGACAGGATCATCAGCCCCAGACCCCAGATCATCCCGACGCCCACCGCCCCCAGGTTCAGGCCGGATGTGCCGTTGGACTCGCGGTTCAAAGGCGTTCCTCCTCGCCAGGCAGACATGTCTGTAAAACATGTCTACGGGGCCGGTCCCGCGAGTATGCGCCGGAGCCGAATAGGTGGGGCACGGATAGCGGATTCTATGGGAGGTCTCAACTCCAAACCGAAGGAGATGGCGAAGCGTGGCAACTCAGAATCAGCAGGCGAAGCAGGGTCAGGGCGGCATGAACCCGGCGGCCATGGGGAAAGAGGCTGCCGAAGGGGCTGCTATGGCGGGCGGCGCCGTAACCGGTGCAGCGGTAGGGTCCGCGGCCGGGCCGGTGGGTACGGCGGCAGGCGCCGTCATTGGCGGGGCCATGGCCGACAAGGGTGTCGAGGCGTGGCAGAACGCCAACAAGGGCCAGCAGGCCACCCAGCAGGCACAGCAAGGTCAGCAGGGTCAGCAGGCCCAACAGCAGGGTCAGCAGCGCTAACCGAGTCCACCGTATACGCACAGGCGCCTGCTTACCAACGAATGCGGTAAGCAGGCGCCTGTGCGTACTTTAGCGTCGTCCGTCCCCGGCGAGCCAGGGCTGGACCCGCTCGGCCCATTGTTTGATCACCAGCAGCCAGGGTCCCAGAGTCACGTAGACCGTCAGCGGCAGCAGCACCAGCGACCATGGGTTCCAGCCGGATGCGGCCAGCACCGCCAGCACCACCAGGAACGGCCCCACTATGGGTGCCATGGCGATTCGCGTCCCGGTTTTCGGCCGCTTCTTGAAGTCGGGATAGGGGATGGTCGAGACCATCAGATACGCCAGGATCAGCACAACTGCCGGAAAGAGCGGCTTAACCGGCATTTTGACTTCCTGCATGGTGTAGAAGGCCAGGCACGACAGCAGCGTTCCCGCGGCCGTAATGGGCACGCCCTGGAAGAAGCCGCTCGTCTTGATGATGTTGAAGCGGGCCAGCCGCAGGGCCCCGCACATGGGAAAGATCACGGCAAAGGCCATTCCGACGTACCCGAAATCTTTGAGCACCATCTGATAGAGCAAGATGGCCGGGGCGGTGCCGAATGCGACCACGTCAGCGAGCGAGTCCAGTTCCTTGCCGAACTCGCCGTCGGCCTTGAACAGCCGGGCCAGGCGGCCGTCAAGGCCGTCCGCCACCAGCGAGCCGATGACGCAGAGAGACGCTTTTTCGAACTCGCCGCGCATCGTCAGCATGATGCTGAAGACACCGAATGCGAGGTTCAGCAAAGTGAACACGTGAGGAATGGCCAGCAGACTCTTCTTGCCACGCTCACGCCACCACTTGCCGCTGTAAATGGCCCGAATACGCCACTTTCCGTGGTGCTCCACCCGGTCCTGCACCCTGCTCATTAGCTCGGTAACCTCCCTATTAGTGTAACTGCACCCTGAACCCGGTCGCCGGGCTTCACGAGCACCTGACTCCCCACCGGAAGCCAAATCTGCGTACAGGAGCCGAACCGAATCAATCCGAAGCGGTCGCCCCGGGCGAGCCGGGCGCCCACCGCCGGCCAGGTGAGAATCCGGCGTGCGATCAGGCCCGCCACCTGGCTGACAAGCACCCTGTGCCTGCCCGTGTCAACGCCCAGATAAGACCGCTCATTCACTTCGCCCACCGTTTCATCCCAGGCCGCCAGAAACTTCCCCGCGACGTAATCCTTATAGCCGATAATGCCCCCGACGGGCATCCGGTTGATATGCACATCAAAGACCGACAGGAAGATCGAGACCATAATCGCCCGACCGCCGATGTACCGGGGCTCCTCCACCTCACGGACGAACATCACCCTACCGTCTGCCGGCGAGACCACATCCAGGTCGCTGCCCGGAACCTTGCGCTCCGGATCGCGGAAGAACCAGAGACACAGTGCCAGCAGCAGGCCCGGCACAATAGCCAGGAGCCAGTGCACAACGCCGGCGACAGCAGTGACGACGGCCAGGAAGGCAATGAACACCCAGCCTTCCCGCGCAATGATGGGTCGGTTCATGCAGGCACCCTTTCTCATGGTATGCACTCAAGGCGGCATGCCGCCAAACATTTCGTACCCATTTCGACAGCCTTCGCGAGGCTTCCTTCAACACTCTAACATGCTAGGGCGTCAAGTTCCAGCCCGACAGACGGTTCATCTGATCATACCGGGTCAAATCCAACTGCACGGGAGTGACGGAAATATACCCCGCTTCGACGGCGGCAACATCCGTATCCGGGCCGTTATCAAGCTCCATGAGCTCGCCGGCCAGCCAATAGTAAGTCTTCCCACGCGGGTCGGTTCGCTTGTCCCACTGGTCTTTATAGAGCCGCTGGCCCATCCGCGTGATTCTGACACCATTGATTGGACGCGTCGGCCAGCCGGGAACGTTCACATTCAAGAGAGTTCCTTCCGGCAGCCCATCGGCCAACACTTTGAGCGCCAGTTGCGCGGTGAAGCGTGCAGCGGCACTGTAATCCTTGCTCTCCCACGAATCCAGCGACGAGGCGATGGCCGGAATACCGAGAATCGGCCCTTCCAGGGCGGCTGCGACGGTGCCGGAGTAGAAGATGTCGGTGCCCAGATTCGCTCCCCGGTTGATGCCCGAAATGACCAGGTCCGGGCGCCGCGGCAGCAGCGCTTCAATGGCCAGCTTGGCCGAATCGGCCGGCGTTCCCGTGACGGAGTAGCACGGGCTCTTGGCGCCCGGGATCTCGGCCTTCACCGGAAAAAGCGGGCGGTACATCGTGATGGCGTGCCCGCTGGCGCTGCGCTCCCGGTCCGGCGCCACCGCCCAGATTTCGTGGTCGCAGGTGCGTTCCAACTCCTCGCGAATGGCGTTGATGCCGGGAGCGAAAATCCCGTCGTCGTTGGTCAGAAGGATCAGCGCCATCGCTCTCTTCTCCTTTCAACTGCGCAGGCCTTGCCCATATTCTCCCCGGCTGCGCCTCAGGGCTCATCGTCCAGTTTCAGCCATGCGAGCGCCTTGTCCATGACGTTTCGAATGGGTCCTAAATAGTGCGCCGGTCCCGGCAGCGACCGCAGGAACTGGCCGCCATAGCGCGTCTGCCGCGGGCTGATGCGATTGTCCAGCACAATTACGACGCCCCGGTCGGTGCGGGTGCGCACCAGGCGCCCGAAGCCCTGCTTGAACTTGATGACGGCCTGCGGCAGGCTCAAGTGGGCGAAGCTCGATAGGCCCCGCCGCTCCAGATCTTCGGTGCGGGCTTCCATAACGGGCTCGTCGGGCGGCATGAAGGGCAGTCTGACCAGAATGACGGACGTCAGCCCATCGCCGGGAATATCTACGCCTTCCCAAAAGGAAGATGAGCCGAAGAGCACGGCCTTCTCCGCCGTTTTGAACTCCTCGACCAACCGGCCCCGGGAGCCGTCCAGCCCTTGCCCGAGCAGGAAGATGCCCTCGGATTCAAGATCGTCTTTCAATTCGCCATAGATCTGCCGCAGCTGCCGGTGGCTGGTGAATAAGACCAGCGTCCGCCCGCCGGCCCGCACGAGATACTCGCCCAGGAAGTCGCGCACCGTTCTGGTGAACTCCTTCTCACCCACCAGCTTTGGGTTGGGCAGATCCTCGGGGACCAGGAGGAGCGCCTGCTTCTGATAGACGAAGGGCGAGTCCATAATGCCTGAGCTGACCCGGCTGGGCGGCAGTTCCGCCAGCCCCAGGCGCCGCTTGAGGTGGTCAAACCCGCCGCTGACGGAGAGCGTGGCCGACGTCATGACCACCGAGCGAAGTTTTTCGAAGACTTTCTCACGCAGCAGCTCGCCCACGTTGATGGGCGCCGAGCGGAGCGTCACCCGCTGGCTCTCCCGGCGGGCGCCCAGTTCGATCCACGTAACGTCGGAATCGAGCGGTTTGAGCAGAACGCCGTCAATTGCTTTCGCACTTTGGATAACTATACCACTCTGCTTCTGGATGTCAACCAGAAGGCTGTCCGCGTCGCGAAGGCGCGGCTCCATCGCTTCCACGGCCTCAGCCAGCGCCGCCAGGCCTTGTCCCAGTTGGCGCAGCCGGTAGACCGCGTTGGCGCGTGAGGCATCCAGCGCTTCCCACAGCACGCCCATCCGGACCGACTCGGTCAGGCGAAGCGCGCGGCCGGCTTCTTCTTCACTGCCGCCCTTCAGTTCCACCACCTGCGCGCAAAGGCGGAATAACTCGTCCGCCGCCGTGCGGGCAGCAAGGGTCAGGTCGATCAGCTTGTCGATATGATCTTCCGACGGCAGCCCCACGGGCGGGCGCGCGGCAATGCGCTGCTCGGGGGGAATCTTCCGCCGGATGGTCGGCAGGAAGCCCTGCCCGGCGGACCGGAACAGATGGAGCAGCGCGCCGAAGACGTCCCAGTTCTCCAATTTGATGCCCAGGGCGTTGGTGGCCACATCTTCCACGTGATGGGCCTCGTCGAGAATCAGGTGCCGGTAAGCCGGCAGGATTTCGTTGCCGGTGTTGATATCGGCAAAGAGCATGGCATGGTTGAGGACCATCAGGTCGGCGTCCCGCGCCCGGCGCCGGGCCCGGTAAGCGAAGCAGTGGCTCCGGTACCATTTGCACCGGGGCCCGAGGCAGGTCTCGGCCTCGCTCATGACCTCAGTCCAGAGCCGCTCGTCGTCGTTGTTGAGGTTCAGTTCCGCCTTGTCGCCGGTCTGCGTCTGCGACAGCCAGGAAGCGAGGCGAATCTGGAAGGACCGCACTTCGGGCGAAGTGATGAAGTCGGCCCCCGTCGCCTCCTCCTCCCACTTCCGCAGGCAGATGTAGTTGGGCCGCCCCTTGACCAGCGCGGCTTTGAACCCTTCCAGCCCCGTGCCGGCCAGCGCCTCCTGTAGAAACGGGATATCCTTCTCCCAGAGCTGTTCCTGCAGGTTGATGGTGTGCGTGGCGATGGCGACTTTCTCGCCGTTCTGTCTGGCCCAGGCGATGGCTGGCACGAGGTAGGCCAGCGATTTGCCGGTGCCCGTGCCGGCCTCCATGAGCAGGTGGCTGCCCCGGTTGAAGGCGTGGGAGACCGATTGGGCCATGTCGAGCTGCGCCGGACGGTGCTCGTACGACGGGAACGCATCGCTGATGACGCCGCCCGGCCCGAGGATGCCCAGGACCGTCTCGGGGTCGATGGGCCCCGGTTCGCCCTGGGGCGCCTCGCCTTCCGGCTGGTGGAGCTGGCCGTCATACGGCTTGATCCACTGCATGAGCGAGACGCCCTTCTCGCCGCGGGCTACCTTTGCGTCGTGTGCGGTGCGGAAGATGGGCGCCAGGGACCAGTTGCCCGGTTCGCCCACGCCCAGGATGAAGCGGAGCAGACCGGTGTCAAAGGTGCCCACCAGGTCGAGCAGCTTCAGGTAGATCTGCCCGCAGGCCCGGGCGTCGTCTTCCGCCCGGTGGTGCCGCTCCAGCCGGACCTCCAGCTGTTTGACCAGCGTGGCCAGGCGGTGGTTCTTGGCCCGGGGCAGGACGACCCGGGAGAGTTCGGCGGTGCAGAAAGCCGGGTTATTCAAGCTGAGGCCCTGCGCGGCGAACGCGGCCTGCAGAAAGCCCATGTCGAACGGCGCGTGGTGCGCGACAACAGGCAGGTCGCCCAGCAGTTCTTTGAGCCGGGGGGCGATCTGCTTGATGGTGGGTTTATTGCTCACCATGGCGGGCAGGATGCCCGTCAGGTTCTGAATGCGCAGCGGGATCGGCATTTCGGGGTCGATCAGCTCAGACACGCAGGCGACTTCGACGCCGCCCTCGTAGCGCACAGCCCCCACTTCGATGATGCGATCAAGGCCGGGGTCGGCGCCCGTCGTCTCGAAATCGATGGCGACAAATGAACGCAGGGGCGGTTCCCCCCTTAGGTTGGTGCTGCTGATGCCGTGTTCGTATCTAGTTCGGTAAACGGGCGCCGGACTCCTGTGCCCGCGGCGCCCCTAATCCAGCCGGTGCCACAGCCAGGATGTGAACGCCCCCGACAAGGCCAGCGGCAGGGCGAAGACCGCCCCGGCGGGCCATGCCTTGCTCGCTGCCGCAGCCCAGCCGCCCCAATCGCGGGCATGGGATGCCACCAGAAAGATCGCATAGAAAAGGGCGACTCCAGCCCCCGAAAGGAGCCCGGCGACGCCGTCTGCCAGCCCGGCCAGGCGCACCAGCGCCCGGGCCAGTACCAGGCCGTGGAGCACCAGCAGGCCGAACAGCCCGGCCAGATACCAGAACGCCGGCATACCCGCAAAATCGATCGCGCTCTGCCAGAAAACGGCGTTCCCTTCGAACAGATAGGCTGCCACAAAGAACTCGAAGAGCGACAACACGAGCCCCGTGAAACTGCACGACAGAAAACGAGCCCAGCGCGGCATGCGTACAACCTCCCCTGCAAGCGTATGCCCGCGCCTTCCGGGTAAAACTACTGCCGGAGGTGTCACTGCCGATGCAGCAGCGCAGCAAAAGGCCGCCGGCGAGCCCGACGGCCATCGGGATGCAAACGGGAATGGATGTGCCGGGGCTCCTGGGTGACGTGCGGGGCACGCTGGAAGAGGCGCTCGTCGTCCCGCCAACCGCGGGCCGCTCCGAAGCGGATCTCGATCTGGTTCCGGGGCAGAGCGGCGCCGAAGCACTGGCCGCGCTGCCGGACGACCAGAGCTAGAAGTCGGCTCGCACGTCGCAGGGCGCCTGAGCCAGGTGCCCTGTGTCGTTCAGGCTGCGCACCCGGCGCCCCCGGTCACTCCATTCAACCACCGTCAGGCTGCAGTTGTCCAGCACGATCTTCGGCCGGATGGCCAGGGGCATCTCCATGACGCTGGCGGCAATCACTTTGATGACGCCTCCATGGGTGACTACGGCCACCCGCCCGTCCGGATAGCGGGCGGCAATCGCCGCCATCGCTTCCATCGTCCGCCGCTGCAAGTCGACGGCGCTCTCGCCGCCGGGAAACGGGGTGTGGTCAGGATCCTGCTCGGTGGCAGTCCAGAACTCCGGGAACTGCTGGCGAATCTCAGCGTTGCTCATGCCCATGACGCGGCCCACGTGAATCTCCCGCAGGCGCGGCTCCAGGGCGACCTCCCGCCCCCGGGCAATGATGCGCGCCGTCACCTGAGCCCGGGAGAGGTCGCTGCTATAAATGGCGTCGAGGGCGACAGTGGCCATGCGGTCGGCGATCATTTCGCTCTGCCGGCGCCCGTCTTCGTTCAGCGGGATGTCCATCTGCCCTTGATAGCGCCCGTTTCTGTTATAGTCTGTCTCGCCGTGCCGAATTATATAAAAAGTAGTCACTGCATATGTCCTCCGCTCTCCTCATATACGAAACCAGATTACATTATAAAGAAGGCGGGCGCCGGCGCCCACCTTTTTTTCGCGTATTCAAGTGATGGTGCGACCAGGCCTTCATCTCATATACTAAGGGGGTACATAAGCGATACATACCAAGGGGGCCTGGATCGTGCGGGTCGATGTCTACCCAACGGTCGTCAACATTCCGCCAGCCGAGGAGCTGGCCGGAAAAGCTGCTGTAGCAATCGATGTACTGCGGGCCACCAGTACCATTATCACCGCCCTGAGCCACGGCGCGGATACGGTGGTGCCGGTGCTCCAGCCCGAGGAAGCCTTCCAGGTCGTCCGCGACAATCCGGACCGCCGGTTCGTCCTGGGCGGCGAACGCAAGAGCGTCCTGATTCCAGGGTTCCACCTGGGCAATTCCCCGTTGGAGTATACGGAATCCCGCGTCGGTGGGCTGCCCGTCCTGTTCACGACAACCAACGGCACCCGGGCGATTCGCCGGGCCGGCAGCGCCGATGAAGTCTTTGTCGCGGCTTTTCTGAATGCGCCCGCGGTGGCCAAGGCGCTCCTTGCCCTCGGCAAGGATGTGGCCATCTGCTGTGCGGGCACCCACGATCAGTTCTCGCTGGAGGACGCCGGCTGCGCCGGGGCCATCTTGCATTACATGAGCGGCCCGGAGAGCCATCTGGAGCTGAACGACATGGGCTACATTGCCCGGGAGCTGTTCCGCACCTTTGAGGGGCGGGTGGCTGAGATTCTGCACACGTCGGAGCACGGGCAGGCGCTGCTGAAGCTGGGACTGCAGGAAGACCTGCTCTTCTGCGCACAGCTGGGCACATCGACACTGCTGCCAAAGTTCGTGCAGGGTCAGGTTACACTGTAAAGAAGGTGGGCGGCAACGCCCACCTTCAGTCTTTTCACTGGCCCCGTTCGAACCCGGGGATCTCCACATCAACCGCTTCGCCGAGAATCTTGTAGACATCGTTCAGAATGACGCTGAACCGCTGCTCCGCCGTGAGGAACTCCCGCACGTCCGAGTCGCCGGAGATGACGGCGTATAAGCGCTCCAGCGCTTCCTTCTGCTCCTTGGGCGGCTCCTTGCCCTGCATGATCAGCGTCTGCAGGTCGAGCTGCTTCTTGTGGAAGTCCCGCACCATCTCCTCGGCGGACGGGCGGGCCTTCAGCTTCGTGCGGGCAGCCACAAACGCCCTGTACTCGGGGGCTTCCTTCAGGGCCCGGGCCAGACTATGTGCGTAATCATATACGTTCACCATGATCCCTCGCACCTCCAGTAGGTTAGTTTTCTCCTTGGGGGCGGCGTTTCCTTCAGGGTGCTTGATGCTCGGAAGGTGTTGGTTGCCATCTGAGAACTCACATGCAGGCTTGCGGAATTGCCATTCAGACCCGCGATGGAGGAAGGAATTGCTACACCCTAGTCAGAACAGTCTCTCTAACTTACAGATCGCAGGCGGTCAAAATGACTAGTAGTCATAAACAGCAGAGACGGATGTGGGTTTAGTTTACCATCCGTGTCCGTGAGAAATGGTATACGCGCCTGTGTGCTCAAATTAACTCGGGAGATGATATCAACCGGGTACAGTTGTGGGCGAAAAAGGCGACTATGGAGGCGAGCGTTTTGCGCTCCAGGTGTATGAAGACATCATCAAATCCCTACCGAGGGGGTTCATGATTGTGTCTCATACATTACGATTTGGGGGAGTGGATCACGAGTTTGCAGTTGCGAGGGAGCACACACTAGCTCCAGATATTGTGGCGTCGCTACTGGCGGTCGGTATCTGGACGATGGTCAGCCGTTTTTTCGTTATTCCTCTAAGCTATATTGAGTATTTCGGAGGCATAGGCACGAATGCCTTTTTTGCAGGCGCAGTTGCCATTATTACACTGGCGCTTCGATGGTGGTTTGCTGGTCGAAAGGTGGTGTACCGGGGTGGAAAATAGGACTGTCAGGGATCTGATTATGCGCCAATCACCAGATGGGGACGCGGCCCACTTCGGTTTCGCCGCAGAATCGTTGTTTGTACATCTATTTGGAGTTCTACTTGGGGGATTGGCAGCCAAGCCACGCCCGGGCGAGCATTCATACTTCGGCCCAGATATTGAAGTGAAGTTGCCGGACGGTAGGACGCTGTTGTGCGAAATCAAGGTCTCGCAACTGTCTGGCAGGATTCCCCCGAGCCGATACGCCGGTTTTCTGGAGCAAGTTGCGGCGTGGAACATGAGATGCCGAAATCCAGTGTGGATGCTGGTTACCAATCACTCACTTAATGACCGAATGATGCAGCGACTAGAAGATCATCATGTTTCCTTGTTTACTTTTGACCTTGATGAGCCATATCTTTCGTTGCGCCGCAGGCTAGAGGGGCACGTCAAAGGAGTCCTTGAACATCAGTGGCCACCTCCAACGGAAAGGCAGCAACGTTGACCCCTTTTCCGCGTGGGCACCTTTGTGTCGGAATCTGTGCAAGGAGTACCCGAAAGCTCCCTTCCCTATTGAGAAAGCCGCAGGATGCCCTGCGGCTTTCACGTGCCTGCCCCTACTTCCCCAGCGCCCCAGGCACATCGGGGCTGAACGCTTCCTCCAGGACCTCCTGGACCTCCCCGAGCATCCGGCCGTAGGCGTTCTCCGCCGCCAGATACTCCACCAGGGCCGGCTCCGCCTCCGCCGCCTTGGCCAGCTTGGTGAAGCGGTCGACCAGCTCCTTGCCCGGGGTCTTCCCCTGCAACTGCAAGGACTGCACATCGAACTGCACCTGGCGGAACTCCCGCAGGAGCTTCTCGAGCCGGACATCCTTCCTGACTTTCGCACCGAGGGCCCGCATCCGGCGGGCCTCCTCGCACTCCCGCAGGGCCTTGGCGAGGGCCCGGGAGTAGTCGTATACGGTAGCCACCCTACTGGTTCCCCCCTGACCCCGTCAGGGTATGCACATACAGGTGAGAGGTGAACCGGCTGCCATCCGGGCCCCCGCCCGTGGTACCCACCAGCAGCCGGGAGAGCAGCAGCCGCCTCCCGTCCGGCGAAAACGCGGGATGGAAGTAGAGCGCCCGCCCCTCATCGGCCAGGACCTGACGGGTAGTATGCCTGAGCAGATCCATCACGTAAATGCCGGACGCCTCCCGCGGGCTCCGGTAGGCCAGCTGCTTGCCCGTGCGGTCGAGCACCGGCATGATGCCCCCGCCGGTGGTGATCCGTTCCCGCTCCTGTCCCGGCTGGGTTACGTCAAGCTTCTGCAGGTCATACTGAACGCTGCGGCCCACCCGGGGACCGGCGCCAAAGATCACTGCCTTGCCGTCCGGCATCACAGCCAGGCCGCCGGCCTGCATATCCCAATCCTCGGGCACCTCATGCACCTGCTGCGCCTTGCCGGTCTTGATGTTGACGCGCATCAGCCGCTGCGGTGTCGTGTAATACAGCGTCGTCCCTGCGGCATCCCAGGCGACGTGACCGACCGGTGCCGTCTCCTTCACCAGAATCTCCGCCTTGCCGGTGGACGGGTCCAGGGTCATGACAAATGCCCCGTCGCCCTCCATGCTGACCCGGGCAAACGCGATTGCCTTGCCGTCGGGACGCCAGGCGGGCACGGCATCCCACATGGACTCGTCCCGGGTAAGGGCCCGGGCGCCGGTTCCGTCGGCGCTCATCAGCCAGATGCGGCTGTCCCGCATGAAGGCGATGCGCCGCCCGTCAGGGGACCACGCGCCGAAGCCGTCCATTGACTTGCCGGAAGTCAACGGCTGGGCGCCGCCCCCCCGGGCCGCAGCGGGCAGCGACTCCGCGGCCAGCATCCGTTCGGCGTCCCCCATCACCCAGCCGACCATGCCCAGCAGGCCGGCCACAACCAATACGAGGTAGATTCTCCTGCGCAAGGCGATTAAGTCGCGCCGGTCAAAAAGGCCGTCCATCGGCCCCACCTCCCTCAGCGGTGGCCAAGCCACCGGACTCGTCACAGGGTATTCGTCCGGCATGCGGGACAGACTAGCAACATGCCGTACGTCAATCACCTGTACTACGAGGAGACGGGGGCCGGGCGGCCGGTGATCTTCATTCACTGCCCGGCGCTGAGCCACATTTACTGGCGCCCCGTGATGGAACGCCTGGCATCGACGTGCCGCTGCATCGCGATCGACATCCGCGGGCACGGGAGGAGCGGCCTGCGGGACCAACCCTGGCGTTTTTCTGATATCGCCGCCGATGTAGCCATGCTGACCAGAGAACTGTTCCTGGATGACCCCGTGCTCGTCGGATACTCGTCCGGCGGCACCATTGCCCTGCTCGCCGCCCTGAACGACCCGGCGCTCTACGGCGGCATCGTTGCGGTCAGCTCGTTTAGCGAGTGCTGCACCACCTCCATGAAGCTCAAAATTGGCGTGGGATTGGCCGGGGTCCGGCTTGGGCTGGTCCCCTTCATCGGGTCAAATATCATTTCCACCAACAGCGTCGGGAAGGCACATACCCGGGCCATGCTTCCCGATGCCCGCCAGACCAGTCCCATCGCCCTGCGGAGCTTTCTGAACGAATCGCTCCGGACCAACTTTTCACACCGCCTGCACGGGGTCCGGGTGCCGGTCCTGCTGGTCAACGGCGCCAAGGATGAGTGGATGCACGGCTACTACCGGATTTTGCGCGAGCGGCTGCCGCAGGCCCGGGCAATCTTCTTCCCGGGCGTTGATCATCGCGTGCCGACCCGCCAGCCGGAGCTCTTCGCCGACGCCGTGGCCGAATTCGTGGCGGGCCTGAACGCGGCCCCGGAAGAAGAACCGTTTGAGTACCCTGTGCTGCCCACTTACGAACATCCCGGCGTGGAGCAGTATCCCCTGCACTGAGGCCGCATCAACGGCCCGTTCTTCGCTCACGCTACTGGAGGCTTAGGCCGCCAAAGCGCGAATCGGAGGGGTTGGCCGGTGTGGGGATCCTATCTGCTGCTGTTTGTCAGCAGCGGCTGCTTGATGACGGTGGAATTGGTTGCGGGTCGGGTCGTTGCTCCATACATCGGGGTTTCGCTTTACACCTGGACGGGCATCATCGGGGCCTGCCTGACGGGCATGAGCTTCGGACATCTCACGGGCGGCTGGCTGGCTGACCGGGGCAACCCCCGGCGCTGGCTGCCGTACATGTTCTACTGCGCCGCACTGCTCACGTCGGTCCTGTTCGTCGCGCGCCCCGCCATCGGGGCGCTGGCGGATGGCCTGGGCGCCATGCACGTGCCGCCGCTGATCGGCATCTTCGGACTGTGCACCCTGTTTTTCGGATTACCCTGCTTCTTCCTGGCCGCCGTCTCGCCGCTGGTCTACCGGCTGGCCCTGCGCGAGGGCAGCAAGGTGGGCATTACGGTGGGGCGCCTAGCGGCCTGCGGGGTGGCCGGCTCCATCGCGGGCACCTACGCCACGGGCTTCTGGCTGATTCCCGCGTTCGGCACCCGGGCCATCCTCCTGGGCATCACGCTGGTGCTGGCGGGTCTGGGTTCGTACTGCCTGGCCGCATCGCCGGTGCGCCGAAACGTCACGGCGGCCGTGCTCCTGCTGCTCCCCTGGGCAGCCGGGGCCGTCTTCTCCGGGCGGGCGGCTGCCGCCCCGTGCGATGTCGAATCCGCATACTACTGCATCAGCGTGGTGGTCGACCGGAGCGATGAGAAGCACGGCCCGGTCAAGAAGCTGCGGCTCGATTATCTGACCCATTCGGGCTACCGGATCAAGGAGCCGCAGCATCTCTGGTACGAATACGAGCAGGTCGTCGCCTGGATTCTCAAGGCCCGGGGCGGCCCGGACCCCCGCGTTCTCTTCCTGGGCGGCGGCGGCTACATGCTGCCCCATTGGGTGGAACGGGAGTTCCCGGAGTCGGCAGTCGATGTGATCGAAGTCGACCCGGCGGTGACCGAGACGGCGCGCAGGGAGTTTGTACCCGAGATGCGCCGGGTGGGCAGCATTCACATGGACGCGCGGGCCGCCCTGCGGCAAATGCCGCGTGAGCAGCGCTATGACGTCATCTTCGGCGATGTCTTCAACGATCTCTCCGTGCCGTATCATCTGACGACGGCGGAGTTTGCCCAATCGGTCCGAAAGCGGCTGGCGTACGGAGGCCTGTACGTGGTCAACGTGGTGGATCAAAAAGAAAAAGGCCCGCTGCTGGGCGCCATGGCGGCGACGCTCAAGCGGGTCTTCCCGTACGTCTATGCGCTCCCCGGCACCGACGGCAGCAGTGAGCGCGGCCCCCATATCCTGGTCGCTTCCGAAGAGCCGGTGCCCTGGACCCATTGGGAGGACCACTGGGCCCGCCCCCGGTTCAGCGTCGCCCGGCTGACGCTGCCCGACGGTGGGATGGTCCTGACCGACGATTACGTCCCGACTGACAACTTGCTGCTGCCGGTCTTCGTTGACCGGTGGGCGGACTAAGCCCATCAATGTGCCCATTCGTTCACAGGCCGTCTCCCGGACGGCCTCTTTTTCATAGCCGGGCTTTGGATCGAGCCGGACAGTCAGCTCCAGCGCCCCGGTCTGGATGATCTGGTAGCGGTTCGGATGGGCGCCTGCCCCGTGCCCTATCAAAGGGTAGGTTTTGCCACCAGCCGGACTGGCGCTCCCCTCCGCCGGTATTGACCTGGCATACGGGCGCCAGCTTCTCCGCTAATATGCTCTTTGGCTGGTCGGGGGCAAGGCCCGTCGCAAGGCGGGCAGGAGCACCGTGAGCAGCACCGCAGAGATGGCCAGCTCGGGCAGCATATAGCTTCCGTTGTAGATGATCGAATAGACCCACACATTCTGGCCCCCCGCATACTCGGCGAAGAAGACGACGCCCGAAAGCACATGGGCCACGAAGCGGCCGAAGAGGGCAAAGGAGCCGAGGACGGCGCCCATGGTCTCCGACTTGCCGGCGGCGAGGCCCGCCAGGCCAATCATGCCGAAGGCGATGGGATAATCGAGCAGGACCTGAATGGGATGGACCGAATACGGCTTGACGATGAAGTTCAGGACGCCGGTGAGGACGCCGGCGACGACGCCCCACTTGGTGCCGTGGCGCAGTCCGACCAGCAGAATGGGGACCATGCTGCCCCAGGTAACGGTGCCGCCCTGCGGCATGGTGAAGAGCGGAGGCAGGAGGCTGAGGGCCGTGGAGAGCGCAACCATGACGGCGATTTCCGCGATCACCGACAGACGGGAACGGGACATGTGATACCACTCCTTTCGCGGGCGCCCACAACAAAAGCACCGAAGCCCGGAGGGCTGCGGTGCCCGAAAGGACTGGTCCGCAGGTCCACGCTTCCCTACGCCGGTATGACCCGGATCAGGTTGAAGGGTCCCGGGGTTAACGTCCCGGTTCTCAGCCGCCAACGGCGGCTCCCCTAGCGGTCACTTTTGTCTGGTTTTGCCTGACAGCCACATTATACGACCGCAGTCGGGCAGGTACAACTACTAGTTCGTTAGTCGTGACACTTTTGTGCGCGTAACTTTTTGGGCGCTCCGGTTGTCAAACTTGCTGAAACGTCGGACGGGGAGGGGAAACGGTGCTGCCCGCCAGCTTGATCGCAGACGCTGAAGCGCTGTATCGGAACTACCACCGCACCGTCTTTGCCTACCTCGTCCGGCTGAGCGGCTCGCAGGAGGCGGCGGAGGAACTGCTCCAAGAAACGTTCTACAACGCCATCCGCAGCGCCGCTACATACCGGGGCGATTCGCCTCCCGCCACCTGGCTCTGCGCCATCGCCCGCCGGCTCTTTCTCAACCAGATCAAGCGCTGGAGCCGGGAACGGCACCGCCGGGGCGATACCCCCTGGCAGGAGCTGACCGATCCGGGCGAAGGCCCCGAAGCCGCTCTGCTGCGTCGGGAACTGCGGAGCCGGATCGATCAGATCGTGGAGAGCCTGCCCGAGACGCAGCGCATGGCCCTGCTGCTGCGGGACGCCGACGGCCTGCCCTATGAGACCATCGCGGAGATGCTGGGGCTCACCCTGGCCAACGTAAAAGTGACTATCCACCGTGCGCGCAGCCGTTTCCGGGCCGCCTACGATACGCAGAAGAGGAGTGACTGAGCGTCATGGCGCTTCCCTCGGAGCTTGAGTGCCGGATCGTGGAAGATCTGCTGGTGGGCTATGCCGCCGGCGAGGTACACGCAGACACCCGCGACTGGGTGACGCTGCATCTGAATCGGTGCGCGGCGTGCCGTCAGGCGCTGGCGCAGTACACCGCCGCGGCGGCGGCGATCGCACCCGAGCCCCCGCCGGAGCCTTCCGCCGAACCGGGGCGCCGGCTGGTTGGCCGAGTGCGGCGCAGCGTGGGCCTGCTCGCAGGGGTGCTCGTGGTCTGCGTGTTCGTGACAATCGGGGCGGTCTACTTTGGCATCGGGGCGGTCCGGCGCTTTGCCGGCCTGCCGGCTGACATGCCGGTGCCGCAATACGGGCGAACGCCTACCGAGGTCGTGCGCGAGCTGCCGATGCCGGCCCTGACGGGTTGCTGCATCGAAGTAGAGCGCACAGAGCTGCCCGATTTCGGCTCGATCATCTATCAGGACGACGCGGGGCACGAGGTGGAACTCCGGTTTGACCAGTACGACAGCCTCTCCGCAGCAGCCACGGCATACGACCGGTGGCAGCGCGAGTTCCGCGTGCGCACTTCCTCCGTCTCCACGGAGACGCCCACTTTCGACATCACCAAGTTCAAGAGCGGGGGCAGTTACTACTTCGGCTGGCGGCGCGCCAACTGGTTCATCTACTACTCCGTTCCCGAGGCCGTGGAGAACCCCGTGCGGCTGCGCGATGAGCTGCGGGACTTCCTCTATATGAACCTTGATTAGCTGTCGTGGACGATCCAGCCGCATTGCGGTACGATAGGGGGACAGGCTGAGCGAAAGGGGGTCCCTCCTTGGGACCGGAAGTCTTGGAGCGCCTCACCACCCCCCGCGGCGAGCTTCAGATCCAACGCCGGGGCGACCATTACGAGATTATCTCAAACGGCGTCTTCCTGATGGCCACTTACAACGGCGAATCGGAACGCCTGCTGGTTACCGCGGCCCTTGACCACGCATTGCCCCCCCCTCTCCGGGTATTAATCGGTGGCCTGGGCGTCGGCTTCTCCCTGGCCGGCGCCCTGGCTGATCCACGGGTCGGGCAGGTAACGGTGGTGGAGATCGAAGCGCCCCTGGTGGGCTGGAACCGCGAGTATCTGACCGAGTTCAACAAAAACGCCCTGGCCGACCCCCGGACCCGCGTGGTCGTCGCCGACCTCGTGGCCTGGATTGCGGGGTGCCAGGAGCAGTTTGACGCCATTTGCCTGGATATCGACAACGGCCCGGACTGGACCGTAACGGAAGAGAACCGCGGCCTGTACGGCGACGAGGGGCTGCAGAACGTCCGCCGCCTCCTGGCCCCCGGGGGCTGTGCGGCCTACTGGAGCGCCCACCGGGCGCTCGCCTTCCTGGAGCACCTGGGGCAGTTCTTCAGCCATGTGGAGGAGCTGCCCGTGGCGCAAGTCCGGGGCGAGCCGGATTACGTCTATATCGCCCGGCGTTAACGCCGCCAGAAGAAAACTCAGGAAATCACAATCTACGTAAATCCAGCTCCGGCGACGAAACTCCCCGATCCGCGAACTCAATCCACGCCAAATCTCACTCAATCCACCATCGGATCACCCGCTCCATCTCAGGCGACAACAGGATCACAACGGTGCACGAAGGAGCGGGCAGAACGAAGCAATCCCCTCGCGCACGCGGAAGAAAACCCGCCGGAGCTTGCGCCGGCGGGTTTCATGCCCGGTGAGGTAAATTCGATCGAAGGGAAGCAACGGCGAACGAATCCTGCCAGGGGCGAGAAAGGCGAACTCAATCTCACCTAATCCCACGCAAACTCACGAAATCCCACTCCATCTCACGATATCCCACTTGATCCAACTTCGGCAATAACGGAGATTCCTCGCTCATATGACGAATCAAAATCCGCTCCCGGCTGGATGCTTGACTACTCGGACCAACCGATGCTCGGTCCTATCCGTTCGGCTACGATAAGAATGGATAAATCGAGGGATGAAGGGCGGGACGGCAGATGCAACGGCTGTGGTCCATATCTATAGTGGCAGTTCTAGCGGTTGCGATGGCCCTGGTTGGATGCTCCGGGAAGCCCGTGGCTTCCCACGAACAGGCACCGCCCGTGCAGTCCGGGCATGCCCCTTTGCATACCGAAGGATCACCCACATCAAAGCTGGGACTCCAGCCTGCGACCGTCGATGGTGTGACGCAAGTCAATGACGTGGCGCTGATCAAGGACGGCCAGCTGGTCGAGGTGGACCTCCTCAACACGGTGGGAGCATTGGGGGGGATCTTCGCCATACCGCGAGAAGGCACAGTGCTCATTACGATCGAAGGCAAGAATCTGGCCTGGTCGGAAACGGCAACCGACTACCCAGTGCAGGCGACGATTCCTGGCCCCGTCACGCGCAACGGCGGCCGGCTGCGCATGTCGGCAGAGCAGCTGCGCCAGCTCATCACCTTCTACTTCCCGGCGGGAAAGATGGATGTCAAGGATGCGAAGCTTCACTTCACCACTGGCCGGTAGTCATGAAGGAGGAACCCCCGCCCCGGAACCATAAACGGCCATGCCGGCGCCTATCTATGCCGCTCCAGTGGGTTTCGACCCAAATCTGCAAGCTTACCTAAAGGTTTCCGGACTTTACCTGAGCGGCTTTCCCCAGCTCTAGGTAATCTGTCAAGGGGAGACTCTTGCAGTTCTGAGGTCTCCCCAAGTTCCGAGAAGGCCGAAGGCAATCGTGAGGCAGTCGTCAACGGCGGCTGCCTTTTCCTCATGACTCTCCAAGGCGATCACTTATGTAGCCCGCCTGCCTATCGCCTTGGAACAAAACTTGGCTTGAAGCGCAATAGTTGAGTGAACTTTTGCTACTAAGGAGGTAGGAAGTTGCAGGACTGTGGCGACACTCTGTTTCAAGGAACAGCCGGCTACTACTCATTATCGCTCGTGCGTTTCACTGGATGGACCGCGAGAAAGTGCTCAACACCCTGTACGACTTAGTGGAGAAAGACGGGGGTGTGGCCATTATTGACCACGTCAATCCACCATCCCCAACCTGGAAGGGTGCAGTACACGAGGCGTGGTTCTGTGTGATTGGTGGACTTTAGGAACTAACAAACAGCGCATTCCGTCTGATTAGGTGTAGACAGCCCATGACAGAGTAGAAAAAATGCCTGCTCATCGTTGTTGTGAATGTCAACCGAAAACTCGACCACCCTGCTAGTCGAAAAGTTGACCACCCCGGGGATGGCGTGCTGGCTGAAAAGTTGACCACCCCCGGTGTTCCAATAACCAGTAGGTCAGCCTTGTTGCCG
>Ga0196970_1000162_pt1 | contig 104311 bp, 99 predicted proteins | sample S1v_513CmetaG_FD_148672 | JGI IMG/M metagenome (GOLD analysis project Ga0196970, IMG submission 148672) | Soil microbial communities from Anza Borrego desert, Southern California, United States - S1+v_5-13C | ecosystem: Environmental > Terrestrial > Soil > Desert | place: USA: California...
TCCTTCAGGAAGGCGCCGAGTTGCTCCGGCGTGTTCCAGGGATGGGTGATGACGGTCTCGAATCCGCTGGTGCCGAGGAAGACGGCGTTCAGCGCGGTCGCCTGCCGGTTGATGCCGTCCACCGCCTCGTCCTGGTCGAGCTTGCCCTGCAGGACCTGATTGAAGGCGTCGAGGCTGAGGTCGATGAACTGGCGGACCAGCAGCCGCACCACCGTCTCGTCCGCCAGATCGTTCCGGGCCTGCGGCTGGGTCAGAATCGGCAGCGGTTGCAGCAGCGCCGCGATGATCGGCTTTGCGGATTGGGATTCCATCGCGGGCACTCCTGTCGGATTCGGCCCCGGCGCTCGCGGGGCAAAAGGTCTATGGCCCCCGATACTGCCAGAGCCTGATGCAAAACGCAAAAAAGGCCGCCTCCTTGCGGAAGCGGCCCTTTTCTCAGCCGGCCGGGCTCGATGCCCGACCCTGCGGGATCAGCCCACCAGCTCGATGCCGGCGAAGAAGAAGGCGATCTCCTGGGCGGCCGTCTCCGGGGCGTCCGAACCGTGGACCGAGTTGGCCTCGATCGATTCGGCGAACTCCTTGCGGATGGTGCCCTCGGCGGCGTTGGCCGGGTTGGTGGCGCCCATGATCTCGCGGTTGCGGGCGATGGCGTTCTCGCCTTCCAGGACCTGCAGGACCACCGGGCCGGAGATCATGAAGGACACCAGGTCGTTGAAGAACGGACGCTCGCGATGCACGCCGTAGAACTGCTCGGCCTGGGCCTTCGACAGCTGGACGCGCTTCTGGGCGACGATGCGCAGGCCACCGTCCTCGAACTTGGCGTTGATCTTGCCGGTCAGGTTGCGGCGGGTGGCATCGGGCTTGATGATCGAGAGGGTCCGTTCGACGGCCATGGTGGTGACTCCTGCAGGTTGGGCTTTTCGCCGATTAAAAAGCATGCAGGCGCCACCGGTTGAACCGGGGCGCCGATGGGCCGCTTTATAGAGGCGCTTTCGCGGCGCGGCAAGGCGTTCGTTGGAGAATGCGGTAGAACCGCCAACGGACCTGCGCCATCGGACTTGCGCCAACAGACTTGCGCCATCGGACTTGCATGGAACGCTTCCAAGTCTATGGTGGGACCGCCTCCGGTGCCCCGTGCAACGACCTCAACGGCCGAGACGCCCGACCATGACCGAGACCGCCGCCCGCTCCGCAACGCCTGCTGCAGCCTCCCCCGACGATGTCCCGCCGGTCTTCACCCACCAGGAGATCCTGCGCGTGTTCAGCGGGGTCGCGCTGGCGATGCTGATGGCGGCGATGGACCAGACCATCGTCGCCACGGCGTTGCCGACGATGGCGAGCCAGTTCGGCGGGCTGGAGATGCTGCCCTGGGTGGTCACCGCCTATCTGCTGACCTCCACCACCACGACGCCGATCTACGGCAAGCTGTCGGACCTCTACGGCCGCAAGCGCGTGCTGCAGACGGCGATCCTGCTGTTCCTGGCGGGATCCGTCCTGTGCGCGGCGGCGCAGAGCATGACCCAGCTGATCCTGTTCCGCGGCCTGCAGGGGTTGGGCGGCGGCGGGCTGATGTCGCTGGCCTTCACCATCATCGGCGACGTGGTCGCCCCGCGCGAGCGCGGACGCTACCAGGGCATGATCGGCGGCGTCTTCGCGCTGGCCAGCGTCGCCGGGCCGCTCTTGGGCGGCATCTTCACCGAGACGATCGGCTGGCACTGGATTTTCCTGATCAACCTGCCGCTGGGGGTGGCGGCCTTCGCCATGACCCGCAGCACCCTGTCGCGCCTGCCCGCTGGCCGGGCCAAGCCGCGCATCGACGTGGCCGGCGCGGCGCTGCTGACCGGGGCGGTCACCTGCCTGCTTGTCTACGCCACCCGCGGCGAGTCGATGGGCTGGGGCAGCCCGGCGGCGCTCGGCCTGCTGGCGGCGGGTCTCGCCATGCTGGCCGTCTTCCTGTGGCACGAGCGCCGTATCGAGGAGCCGATCCTGCCGCTGCACCTGTTCCGCCGCCCGGTGGTCGCGGTGGCGACGCCGGTGGTCGCGGTTTCGGCGATGGTGCTGTTCGCCGGCATCGTCTATCTGCCGCTGCACCTGCAGCTGGTGCAGGGCGCCAGCGCCACCGTGTCCGGCCTGCTGCTTCTGCCGCTGGTGCTGGGCATGACCTTCGGGTCGGTCGGCGGGGGCCGGCTGATCGCGAGGACCGGGCGCTACAAGGCCTTTCCGCTGGTCGGCTTGGCGTTGTCGGGAGTGATGTACGCGCTGCTCGGCACCCTGCCGGAACTGGCCGCCAGCGGTCTGTGGTCGACGCTGATCCTGGTGCCGCTCGGCATGGGGCTGGGGCTGGTGATGCCGGTGATGACGGTCGCCGTGCAGAATGCGGTGGAGCAGCGCGACCTGGGGGCGGCCACCGCCTCGGTCGGTTTCTTCCGCTCGCTCGGCGGTTCGGTCGGCGTGGCGGTGTTCGGCGCCGTGTTCAACGCCGTCGTGTCCGAACGGTTGGAAGGGGCCGGCCTGTCCGGCCGCGCGGTGCTGGACCATGGCGCCGCAGCGCTGGCCGACCTGCCCCCGGCCGTCCGCAGCGGGGTGGTGGCGACGCTGGAGCACGGATTCGCCACCCTTTTCCTGCTGGCGGCGGCCCTGGCGGTCGTTTCCTTCGCCATGACCCTGTTCCTGAAGGAACTGCCGCTGCGCTCCTCCCGCACGGACCAGTCCGCCGCCGCCCCGGCTGCCGAAGGCTGAAGCGTCAGGACTCGTTGTTGGGGAAATGCCGGGGCTGGCCCAGCTTGTCCTCGATGTAGAGCAGGTTGACCAGCACCAGCACGACCACGGCGATCGGCGTCGCCAGGAACATGCCGATGAGGCCGAACAGCACGCCGCCGGCGGCGATGGCGCCTATGGTGATCACCGGCGGCAGATCGACCACCCGCTTCTGCAGCAGCGGGGTGACGAGGTTCCCCTCCACCTGCTGGATGACCAGATAGAGCCCGGCGACCCACAACGCGTCCTGCGGCGATTGGGCAAACGCGATCAGCAGCGCCGGGATCGCCGCAAGGAAGGGGCCGACCAGCGGAATGAACTCCAGCAGCCCGGCCACCATGCCCAGGGCCAGCGCCGACGGAATCCCCAGCAGCCAGAGCCCGACCGCGGTCAGCGTACCTACCGCGGCCATCGCCACCATCTGTCCGATCAGCCATTTCCACAGGCTGTCGCCGGCCACGTTCATCACCTCCCAGGCCCGCTCCTGCCCCTGCGGCGGCACCAGCAGCACCACGCCGCGCCGGTAGACGCCGGGCGAGGCCGCCAGATAGAGCGCGGCGAACATCACCACCACAGCGTCGCCGATCACATAGACGAGGCTGGAGGCGAAGCTGCTCAGCTGGTTCATCCAGGGCCAGTCCTTGCTCTCGTCCATGATGCGCTGGCGCCACTCGTCGGGCAGCATGGCCATGGCCTTGGTCACCTGCTCCTGCAGCTGGCCGAGCTGCGCCGCCATCGAGGTACCCATCAGCCAGCCGCCGCCGCCGACCACCAGCACCAGCGCCACCAGCACGATGGCCAGCGCCCAGCCATGGCCCAGCCCCGTCGCCTGCCGCACATAGCCGGTCAGCCGCTGCAGCAGGATGGCGAACAGCACGCCGGTGAAGATCAGCAGCAGCGTGCCCGACACCTTCCACAGGAACAGCGTCAGCGCGGCCACCCCGGCGACGATCAGCACCTTCCAGGTGAAGACGGCCAGTTCGCCGCGCTTGGCCCGCGCCGGCGGCTCGTCCTGCGTCGTCCCGCTGCCGGACCGGCCGGGCGGGACGGCGCCCGGGGAAGCGGTCTGGTGGGCGGTTGGGCGGCTGGGTATCGCCATCTCTCGGAACTCCCGCACTTGCGCGGCCGCCGGACGGACGGCCCTGGGGGAGAACGCTCAAGCCCATCCAACGTTGCGGAAAGTCAGCAGGCTAGGCCGTCGGCGGTAGTCCAAAGATGAGTCTGGAAGCCGGCCGGCACCGCCCCATATCAGAAGGGACGCCAAGGAGTCATTCTCGCTGATGTCACTTTGAAAGCCCGCCGCATGGCGGGCTTTTTTTTGGCGATGAAAGCGTCCTTGCAGGTCCAAGGGGGCCCCTAGCGCCGTGCCTCCGGCGGGAACACCAGGCTGACCCGCAAGCCCGGCGCGTTGTCGTCCAGCTCCAGACGTGCGCCGTGCAGCGTCGCCACCGCATCGACAAGGCTCAGCCCCAGCCCGTTGCCGGGCGACGCGCGGGCGGTATCCAGCCGGACGAAGCGTTGCAGCACCTTGTCGCGCATCTCCGCCGGGATGCCGGGACCGCTGTCGGCCACCGAGATGCAGGCGGCGCGGCCGGGCGCCGCTCCTTCCAGCACCAGCGAGATGGTGCCGCCTTCCGGCGTGTATTTGATGGCGTTGTCCAGAAGGTTCGACACCGCCTGGGCCAGAAGCTGGCCGTTGCCGCGCACGGTCGGCTTGCCCCGCACCTCCACGCTCAGCCGCTGGCCGCGCTCGTCCGCCACCGGCTCGTAGAGGTCGGCGGCCATCTCGACAACCTCGGCCAGGTCGACCGGCATGAAATCCTGCCGCTTGGCGCCCGATTCGGCCTCCGCGATCGACAGCAGGGCGCTGAAGGTGGCGAGCAGCCGGTCGGCTTCGGCGATCGTGTCCTGCAGGACGGTCCGGTAGACCTCCGGGTCCTCGGTCTCGTGCAGCAGAGCAAGCTCGATGCGGGAGCGCAGGCGGGTCAGCGGTGTGCGCAGGTCGTGGGCGACACTGTCGGTCACCTGCCGCATGCCGGTCATCAGCCGCTCGATGCGGTCCAGCATGGCGTTGAGGTTGCCGGCCAGCCGGTCCATCTCGTCGCCGCCGCCGAAGCGCGGCACCCGGTCGCTCAGGTCGCCGCTCATGATCTGGCGGGTGGTGCGGTTGATCGCCTCGATCCGCCGCATGGCGCCGCGGCTCATCAGCAGCCCGCCCCCCAGCCCCAGCAGGGCGGTGGAACCCAGGATCCAGCCGAGCGAGCGGAACATGCGGGTGCGCAGCTGGTCGATCTCGCTCATGTCGCGGCCGACCAGCAGGCGGAACTGCCCCGGCAGGGTGAAGGTCACGGCCTGCGCGGTCGAAGGCCGGTCGGTGACCCCGCCATAGTCGGCGACCTTGAAATGGGTCCAGCCGCTGGCATTGGGCACCGCCGCCGGCCAGCCCGACAGGTTGCCGGCCAGGATCACCCCGGCGGCGGTGGTCAGCAGATAGATGGAGTTGTTGTTGGGAACCGCGCTGCGCGCCCGCACCACGTCCACCAGGCCGGGCAGGCCGTGGATGCGGTAATGGTCCTGCAGCCCGGCGACCTCCAGCGCAATGGTCTCGCCGATCTCCTGCTCCAGGAAGCCGGCGGTGGTGCGATAGACCACGCCCAGGATCAGACCGACCGACAGCACGAACATCGCCAGATAGAGCAGCGCCAGCCGGAACGCCGTGGTCCGCACCAGCCGCAGGCCCGCGGCAAGGAAGCCGTGCAGGCCGCCGGCCGCGCCTTCGGCTTTCAACAAAGGTACTCTCCCGCCGCCAAAAGACCCTCTCCCCCCCGGGGAGAGGGTTGGGTGAGGGGGATGCGTTGCGAGGAGCGTCCGGCAAACGGTTCCCCCTCACCCTGCCCTCTCCCCGGGGGGGAGAGGGGAATCACCGCCATCAAAAGCCAAACTCCATAAAGCCCCGTTATCCCTCCGCCGCGCGCAGGCTGTATCCGGCGCCGCGAACGGTGTGGATCAGGGGGGTGGGGAAATCCTTGTCGATCTTCTGGCGCAGACGGGCGATGTGCACGTCGATGACGTTGGTCTGCGGATCGAAGTGATAGTCCCAGACATTCTCCAGCATCATGGTGCGGGTCACCACGCTGCCGGCGTTGCGCATCAGGTACTCCAGCAGCGAGAACTCGCGCGGCAGCAGGTCGATGGCCTTGCCGGCGCGCTTCACGCTGCGCGACAGCAGGTCCAACTCCAGGTCGCCCACCACCAGCCGGGTCTGCGGCTGCGCCGCGCCGCGCCGGCGCACCAGAACCTCGATGCGGGCGAGAAGCTCGGAGAAGGCGAAGGGCTTGGTCAGGTAATCGTCGCCGCCGGCCTTCAGCCCCTTCACCCGGTCGTCGACGCTGCCCAGCGCCGACAGGAACAGGACCGGCGTGTCGTTGCCGGCCGCCCGCAGCACCTGGACCAGCGAAAGCCCGTCGCGGCCGGGCAGCATGCGGTCGACGATCATCACGTCGTAATGCTCGGCACCGGCCAGGAACAGGCCTTCCTTCCCGTCGTTGGCGACGTCCACCACATGGCCCGCCTCCTTCAACCCCTTGGCGAGGTAGCTGGCGGCCTGGCGATCATCTTCAATGACGAGAATCTTCATGAGCACGAGTGTAGCCTCCCAAAACAGCCCGGCCAAGCGCGAGCGTGCCGCGCCCGGCCGGACTTCCGTCACTCAGGCGGCGGACCGCCTCAAGCCTTCAGCTTCAGCGCGACGAAGGATTCGTTGCCCTGACGGTTGATCAGCATCAGCAGCGCCTTCTGGCCGGCCTTCTCGGCTTCGGTCACATGGCGGGCGACGTCGGCCGGGCTCTTCACCTCGGCATCGCCGATCCGCTCGATCACGTCGCCGGGACGGATCGGCACGTCGACGCTGCCCGACAGGCCGACCACCACCACGCCCTGGACATCATCGGCGATGCCCAGACGCTTACGCGCCGCCGAGTCCAGCGGGGCGAGCTTCAGCCCCTTCACCGGCGCGACCTCGGCCTGTGCGCCGGGGCCGTTGCCGCCGTCGGTCTCGGCCGACGCGACCTGCGGCTGCTCGCTCAGCCGGTCGATGCGGACCTGCACCGCCGTTTCACGGCCGCCGCGCAGGACCTTCAGTTCGACCGTGTCGCCGGGCTTTGTGTCGGCGACGTTGCGGGTCAGGTCGCGCAGGCTGTTGACCGGCTTGCCGGAATAGCTCAGCACCACGTCGCCCTGGCGCAGGCCGGCACGCTGGGCCGGGCTGTCGGCGGTGACGTCGGCCACCAGGGCACCCTTGGCGGCGGGCAGGCCGACGCTGTCGGCGATGTCCGGCGTCACCTCCTGGATCCTCACGCCGAGCCAGCCGCGCTCGACCTTGCCGGACTCCTTCAGTTGGGCCACCACGTCCTTGGCGAGGTTGGACGGAATGGCGAAGCCGATGCCGACCGAACCGCCGTTGGGGGAGTAGATGGCGGTGTTGATGCCGATCACCCGGCCGGCGAGGTCGAAGGTCGGGCCGCCCGAATTGCCGCGGTTGATGGCGGCGTCGAGCTGGAAATAGTCGTCATACGGACCGCTGTGGATGTCGCGCCCGCGGGCAGACACGATGCCCTTGGTGACGGTGCCGCCCAGACCGAACGGATTGCCGACGGCCATCACCCAGTCGCCGACGCGGGTCTTGTCGCTGTCGGCCCAGTCGACCGACGGCAGCGGCTTCTTCGGCTCCACCTTCAGCAGGGCGATGTCGGTCTTGGCGTCGCGGCCGATCACCTTGGCCGGCATGGCGGTGCCGTCCTGCAGGGTGACGGTGATCTCGCTGGCGCCGTCGATCACGTGGTTGTTGGTCACGACGAAGCCGGCCGGATCGATGATGAAGCCGGAACCGAGCGCCCCGCTCTTGCCCCGCGGCCCCGGGCCCTGCCCATCCTGATCGCCGTCCGGACCGCCGTTCCGGCCCATCTGGTCCTGGAACTGGCGGAAGAACTCCTCAAAGGGCGAGCCGGGCGGGAAGCCGGGAATTCCGGGACCGCGCTGCGCCCGCGGGTCGGCCTTGGCCTCCTGCGTCGCGGCGATGTTGACGACGGCGGGGCTGACCTTGGCGGCGAGATCGGCGAAGGTGGACGGCGTGTCCTGCACCATCGTCACGGCCGGCGGCGTGGCCGTCTGCTGCGCGTGCGATGCCGCCCATCCGGCCAGCGCCGGCCCCGTCAGCACCGTGGAGCCCAGCAGAAGGGCGGCGACGGTGCGGCGCAGGCGGTTCGGACGGTTCGGCGTGGTGGAGGGAATGGTGGTCATGGCGACAACGCTCCAGTGATGCGGTTCCGGCTGTCCGGTGTTGTCCGCAATCTAGAGTGCCGCCGTTGACCGGCGCCTTGCGAAGGGATGAAAGATATTTCAGACGGACTGCAGCCTATTCTCCCAACAGATGCAACGCGATCTCCCGCCGGTGCGGCCGGGCACGGTGTTCGAACAGGTAGATGCCCTGCCAGGTGCCCAGCACCGGCTCCCCTTCCATCACCGGGATCGACAGGCTGACGCCGGTCAGCGCGGAGCGGATATGCGCGGGCATGTCGTCCGGTCCCTCGGTGGTGTGGTCGTAGAGCGACGGATCCTCCGCCACCAGCCGGCGGAAGAATCGCAGCAGGTCGGCCTGCACGTCGGGATCGGCATTCTCCTGGATGGTCAGCGAGGCAGAGGTGTGGCGGCAGAAGACCGTCAGCAGGCCGGTGGCCATCCCCTGCTCCGCCACCCAGTGCCGCACCGGGGCCGTCACCTCGACCAGTCCGGTGCCGCGGGTGGCGATCGTCAGCGTCGTGGCGGCTTGTCGCATGGGATCCATCCTCGTGTTGGCGTTCAGCGGCTTGGTTCCGGCCGCAATCAATACCAGATGTGTCTGCCCGGCCGTTGGGCCGGGGTTGCGACCCTGCGGGAATGCGAAAGAGGAAGATGGCGCATGGACATCACCGGCACCCACAGCGTCCCCGGCCCGCGCGACCGCGTGTTCGCGGCGCTCTGCGACCCGGCGGTGCTGATGCGCTGCATCCCCGTGCTGGAAGAGATGGAGCGGCTCTCCCCCACCGACTATGCCGCGCGGGTGCGGACCACGCTGGGGCCGATGAAGGCACGCTTCTCCGGCCGGCTGAAACTGGAGCCGGAGGATGGCCTCCACCGCTACCGGCTGCTCGCCCAGGGCAACGGCGGGCTGGCCGGCGCGGTGAAGGGCGAGGCTCTGGTGGTCCTGGAGGAGGAGGAGGGACGCACCCTGCTGACCTACCGCCTGACGGTGGCGCTGGGCGGGGCCGTCGGCCGGCTGGCGGTGAAACTGGTGCAGGCCAAGACCGACCGGGTGCTGGCCGCCTTCTTCGAGCGCTTCGCCGCGGAGATCGACGCCCGTTCTGAATGATGCGGCACAATGCCGCAGGCCAGCGGCCGGGAGAGCGTCTTTCGCACATGCAGCATCCTGGGTCAGGATAGCGGGCGTCGCGGGTGCTTCCAGCCGGTGGAGATGGACATGTCCAAGCTCTCAGCCCATTCGCCTGCCTGCGCTCCGGATTGCACGGACCCGGACGATCCCGCCGCCGACCGCATGATCTTCGGCCGCATCCTGGCGCTTGCCGCCGCGGACGGGGCGCGGACGATGCCCCGGGCGCTCGCCCTGGCCAAGGCCGACCTTGCGGAGATGGCGGCCCGCCACGCCCCGCAATTCGCCGCTGCCGTCGCATCCCTCCCCGACGGGGGGGAAGCCGGCGAGGATGCCATCGAGGAGGCCGACCTGCGTGCATTCCTGGCCGACCATGGCGCGCGCGGCACGGATGAGGAGCGCTGGCTGTCCGCCATCCTGGCCCGCCGGTCGTTGGAGCCGAACCATCTGTGGCAGGATATGGGGTTCCACGACCGGGGCGAACTGAACACGATGTTCCGCCGCCATTTCCCGGCGTTGGTGGCGCTGAATGCCGGCGACATGAAGTGGAAGAAGTTCTTGTACCGGCAGCTTTGCGAGCGCGAGGGGCTGATGCTGTGCAAATCGCCCAATTGCGAGGTGTGCGACGATGTGGATGTCTGTTTCGGCGAGGAGACCGGCGATCCGCTGGCGACCCTGTCGCGCCTTGCCCGCAGTGGCTGAAGGGCTTCAGCGCGGCTGGGCGCCCAGATCCTCGAAGGCCATTCCCTTGTCGGTGCGGCGGAAGCGCCCCTTGCCGTTGACGGTCAGCGGCTGCTGCCCCGGCTGCGGCACGAAGGTGGCGGAGTAGTAGCAGTCGTACTGCCCGCTGCCGTCCTGCCCGTTCTTCAGCTTCGCCTCGACGCAGCCCTGCTTGCGGAAATTGTCGAAGGCGCGGAAGCCGGCATTCCCCTGCCGCTCCAGCGTGCGGCGGGTGTGCGTCTCGACCAGCTTGCGCATGTCACCCTCCGATGGCTCGCCGGAGCAGGCCGTCAGGATAAGCGCAAGCGTCAGAGTGGCGGGCCGGAGCCTCACCGTCCCCCCAACAGCCTGTCCACCCGCTCCTTCAGCGCGGCGAAGGACGGGGGTTTGACCACGAAGCCGTTGACACCCAGCGCCATCGCCTGTTTCACGATCTCGGATTCGGTATGGTTGGTCAGGAAGACCACCGGGGCCCGCGGATTGGCGGCCTCGGTGCTGGCGCGCAGATGGGCCAGGAATTGCAGGCCGGAGACCGGCTTCATGTCGATGTCGCAGACGATCAGGTCGGGGTTGACGCGGATGCACTCGTACATCGCGGACTCGCCATTGTCGGCCTCGGCGACGTCACGGAAGCCGATCTGGCCCAGGATCTGGACGATGGTGCGGCGAACGAAGGGCTGGTCCTCGACGACCAGGATGCGATGCCGGGAATAGTCGATCGTCTGCATATCCATCCCCGATCCTCCAGCCAATTCGCCGCTTTCCACTGATACCGTCCGAGCCGTCGGCGGGCAACCGAAGGCCGGTTACCGTCAGGTGGAATATGGTTTTAGGTCTGTAAATTTTTCGACAATTTGTATCGGACCGGCATCAGCCACCCGGCGGAATGCGGCCGGGGAACAGGCGCTCCAGCACGGCGCCCAACCGGTCCATGGTCAGCGGCTTGTGCAGGCAGTCGTCCATGCCGGCGGCGCGGCAGTGGGCGTCGTCCTCGGCATCGGTGCCGGCGGTCAGAGCCACGATCGGCACGCGGCCCGCCTCGCCCGGCAGCGCGCGGATGGCGCGCGATGCCTCATGGCCGTCCATCACCGGCATCTGCACGTCCATCACGATCAGGTCGAACCGCCGTTCGGTCGCCGCGGCCACGCCCTGGGCCCCGTCCTCCGCCGTCGTCACCGCATGGCCCAGCGCCTTGAAGAAACCGGCGGCGACCAGCCGGCCGATCGGGTTGTCCTCCACCAGCAGGACCGAAAGCGTGGCCGGCGGGGCAACGGGACGGTTCGGCAGCTGCACAGGGATTCGGGCGGTCAGCCATTCCCCGGCGTCGCCATCCGCACCCGCGCCGGCCGCGCCGTCCGCAAGCAGGCGCCCCCCCAGCCGCCGGACTTGCGGTCCGGCCACCGCCAGCGCCAGCGGGCGCAGCCGCGGCACGCCCCGGCGGCGGAGGATCAGCTCGGCCGCCTCCCCCGCCGGCTGAAGAGACAGCGACAGCTCCGCCCCCGTCTCCGCCGTCAGGAGGACCAGCAGGGAGCGCAACCCGCCCGCATCGCCGATGAACCGTTGGTCGGCGTCCCCCTCCACCGCGACCGCCTTCGCGCCGGCCGCCAAGTCGCCAAGGGTCAGCGTCTCCACCACCCGGGAGTCCGGCTTCGCCGCACGCAGGGCCGGCAGCGTCGCGCGCAGCGTGTTGGCCGCCGTCCGGACGCCGGTCAGCCGGTCCAGCTGGCTCGGCAGCAGAGGCGATTCCAGCGCCGCGGCGGTCAGCGCCAGCATGGGATCGAGCGCCGCCTCCACCGCGGCGGCGGCGGCGTCGAACAGCGCCCCCGCCTCGCCCCCTGCCCTCTCCGCCCCGGCGAGAGCCGCACGCAGGCGGTTTTCCCGTGCCTGGCGCCGAGGGGCGGCGGCGACGGCGCGGCGCAGGGCTGCGGCATCCCCGGCCGGCAGCGCATCCTGCGCGCCGGCCGCGATGTAGGATGCCGCGGCCTCCTCCTGCCCATCCGGCAACAGGACCAGCACGGCGGGGACCGGGTCAAGCCGGACCAGCGCCTCGACCGCGGCATGACCAGGGGCGACATCGGCGGCACTGCCGGCGGCGTCGATCACGACCACGCCGTCGCCTGCCGCTGCACCGCGGCGCAAACGGTCCAGCGCCGCATCGACCGTATCCACCCGCGGGGGAATGCCGCCCAGCGCGATGGCGAGCTGCCTTGCGCGCAACGCATCGCCGGAGACCAGCAGAACCCTGTCCCGGCCGGAGGTGTCGGTCATCATTCCTTCGGCCATCTTTCCTCGGACATGCCGTCAGCTCGCGATGGAGGTGGGGATGGATGCGGTGGCGAAGGCCGGGCCGGGATAGCCGTCGCTGACGACGACGCGGTTGCGGCCCAGCGACTTCGCCTCGTACAGCGCGCGGTCGGCGCGGCCCAGTGCGCGCTCGATGCTGGCGTCCTCGTCGCCGCACATGGCGACGCCGATGCTGACCGTCATGCGCAGGGTGCCGCCGCCAGACTGGCCACCGGATTGGCCGCCGGGCTGCAGCGCCACGTCCGCAATCGCCAGACGCTGGCGCAGCCGTTCCGCCACCTCGGTCGCCGACTCCAGCGGGGTTTCGGGCAGGATGATCGCGAACTCCTCCCCTCCCAGCCGGCCGACATGGTCGGTGTCGCGCAACTCGCTGCTGCAGACCTCCGCCAGCCGGATCAGCGCCCGGTCTCCCACGGCATGGCCGTGGGTGTCGTTGATCGCCTTGAAGCGGTCGATGTCCAGCATCAGCACCGACACCGGCCGGCCATAGCGGCGCAGCCGCGCCATCTCGACCTCCGCCATTTCCATGAAGCGGCGGCGGTTGTTCAGCCCGGTCAGCGGATCGGTGGTCGCCATGCGGCGAAGCTCGCTCTCCACCCGCTTGCGCTCCGACACGTCGCGGATGACGGCGGTGAACAGCAGGCCGCGGGCATGGTGCAGCTTGGCGATCGACACCTCGGCCGGGAACTCCCGCCCGTCGGCGGTCAGCCCCTGCACCTCGCGCCGGTTGGTCATCACCTGCGCCTGCATCTCCGACGCGGCGAAGCCGGCGATGTGCGCCTCGTGGTCGGGGCGGAAGCGCTCGGGGATCAGCAGAGACAGCGGTCGGCCCAGGATGTCGTCGGCATCGTAGCCGAACAGGCTTTCCGCCGCCCGGTTGAACAGGGTGATGTTCAGGTTCTCGTCGGTGGTCAGGATGGCGTCCTGCGCCAGCCCGATGATGCCCTGCAGCCGCTCCTCCGACAGGCGCAGCTCCTCCTCCAGCCGCTTGCGCGCCATGGCGTGCTGGACGGCGCGCCACATCAGCGGCCCGTCGGTCTGGCCTTTCACCAGATAGTCCTGGGCGCCGTGAGCCAGGATATCCAGCGCGAAATCCTCGTCGTCATAGCCGGTCAGCACCACCAGCGGCAGCGACGGCGCATCGGCATGCAGGCGGGTCACCGTCTCCAGCCCGAAGCTGTCGGGGAGCGACAGGTCGAGCAGCACGACGTCGCAGGCGTTGCGGTGCAGCCAGGCCCGCGCCTCCTTCAGCGAGGTGGCGCGTGCCACGGTGGAGCGGCGCGCATAGGGCGTCAGGGACCGGATGACCAGACGCGCGTCGGCGTCGTCATCCTCGACCAGCAGGATGGCGGTGCGTCCCTCCTCCTGCTCGGGGCTGTGCGAAAGGGCGGGCTTGGCCGGTAAGGCGATGGACATGTCTGGCCTCCTTCACCGTGGCAGCCGGACGACGCGGAACCAGTATTCCTCGATGCTCTTCACCGCGTCGAAGAAGGCGTCCATGTCCATCGGTTTGGTGATGAAGCTGTTGGCACCCAGCAGATAGCTGGCGTTCACGTCGCGGTCGACGTCGGAGGTGGTGAGGATCACCACCGGAATGGTCTTCAACTCCTCGTCCGCCTTCAGTTCCTGCAGGACCTCGCGGCCGTCCATGCGCGGCATGTTCAGGTCGAGCAGGATCAGATCGGGCCGGGTGGCGCCGGCGAACGGGCCTTGGCGGCGCAGATACTCCATCGCCTCCACGCCGTCGCGGACATGGCCCACGTTGCACAGGATGCGGCCGTCGCGCAGCGCACGCTTGGCGAGGCCGGCGTCGGCCGGGTCGTCCTCGACCAGCAGGATCTCGAAGGGAGTCGTCAGGTCCTGCATCAGGGGAATCCTCGGAAGGCGGGATGGGGCAGATGGATGGAAAAAGTGCTGCCGACGCCGGGGCTGGAGACGACGGTGATCCTGCCGCCCAGCCGCTCCACCATCTTGCGGGCGATGGCGAGGCCCATGCCGGTGCCGGGATGCTCGTCGCGCGAATGCAGGCGGCGGAACACCTCGAAGATCTGGTCGCGGTAGCGCGGCTCGATGCCGATGCCGTTGTCGCGCACGTCGATCACGTCATAGCCGTCGATCCGCCGGCCGGAGACATGCACCTCCGCCGCACGGTAAGGGTGGCGGTATTCGACCGCATTGGCGACCAGCACGATGAAGATCTCGCGCAGGCGCCGCTCGTCCGCCTGCACCGCCGGCAGTTCGCCCACGGTGACGGTGGCGCCGGCATCGGCGATGCGCCGCTTCAGCGCGGTCAGCGCCGCCTGCAGCGCGTCCCCGGCCTCGACCGTGCCGCAGCCGAGCGGCACCCGGTCCTCCGCCAGGAACAGCTGCACGTCGCGCAGCAGCATCTTCAGCCGCCCGGCTCCGTCGACGATCTCGCGGATGAAGCCCGCGCTTTCCTCGTCCAGCTTGCCCCTCTGCTGCTTCTCCAGAAGCTGGGCATAGCTGGCGATGGCGCGCAGCGGCTCCTGCAGGTCGTGGGCGGTGGCGTATGCGAACTGCTCCAGCTCGTTCTTGGCGCGGCCCAGTTCGGCGGTGCGCAGGTCGACCTGCCGTTCCAGCGTGTAGCGGCGGCTGACCGCCATGAAGGTCAGCGCCTCGATCAGCAGGGCCAGCAGCAGGAAGGCGGCCTGGAATCCGCGGAAGGTCGCGTCGGCATAGGCGAGCCCCTCCCAGCTGGTGCGGGGGGCCATCGCCAATTCCCAATGGCCGTCCGGCAGATTGATCCGCTCCAGCAGCGGGTCGCCCTTCAGCGCCAGCACATCGCCCGCCACCTGCTGGCCGCTGTCGGTCACGACGGCGAAGCCCAGATGCGGCGGCACCCGGTCGAAGCGCACCTCGCCCAGGATGGCGCCGACATCGAACACCAGACCGACCGCCCCCCAGGGCTTGCCCGGCCCGTAGACGATCTGTCGGGCGATCAGCCCCTGCCCGCCCTGGAGCAGGGTGACGGGGCCGTGGATGGTCACGTCGCGGCTGATGATGGCGCGCTGCACCGTTTCGGCGAAGCCGGGCCGCGCATCCTTCAGCAGATCGTTGCCCAGCACCTTCTCGTTGCCCTCGACCGGATAGACGATGCGGACGACGAAGTCGGGGGCGGCGGAGATGTTGCGCACCCCCACCACCGAGCGCCGCAGCCCCTCCGCATAGCGCGGAAACTGATCGGTGAGGCTGCCGGCCGCGGCCGCCACCTCGACGAAGGCGGTCAGGCCGCGGACCAGCGCCAGACGCTCGTTCAGCGCGCTGGACAGGGTGCTGGCCATCGACGAGGCGGTGAGCGCCGCATTCGCCCGGTGTTCGGCCACCAGGACACGGATATAGACGTCGCCCATCCACAGGTAGGCCAGCGCAAGCACCAGCGTCACCGCGGCCTGGACGGCGGCGGCTTTCCAAATCCGCTGGCCGCCCGCGATCAGGCGGCGCAGGACGGCCGGCACCGGCGGGCGCGGCGCGGTCAGGGGCTCCGCCGTCATCGCCGGTCCCGTGCCTCCCCATTCGCATCCGCCGGGTCCGCCGGAGACGTCAGGGCCGGCAGGACCATGCGGAACAGGCTGCCGCAGGGGCGCCCGTCCGCATCGCGCAGGTCGTCGTCCGGCGGGCCTTCCACCCACAGGCGGCCGCCGTGATGCTCGACCACTTTCTTGCAGACGGCCAGCCCGACGCCGGTGCCCTCATACTCGTCGCGGCGGTGCAGCCGCTGGAAGATGCCGAAGACGCGGTCGCGGTCCTCCGCGGCGATGCCGATGCCGTTGTCGCGAATGTCGATGCGCAGCACCGGCGCGCCGCCCTGCCGGCCCGAAGCCCGGTCCAAAGCCACGGTAACGCGCACCACCGGCGGGCGGCCGGGCTCGCGGTACTTCACCGCATTTCCGATCAGGTTCTGGAACAGCCGCATCAACTCGTTGTCGTCACCGGCCACCACCGGAAGCGAGGCGCCGTCCTGCCCGCCCACCGTGACCGTGGCTCCCGCGTCCTGGACCGCGACCTCCAGGTTCAGCAGCGCCAGCCGCAACGGCTCGTCCAGCGGCACCGGCCTGAATGGCTTGGCCTTGCGCCCGACCCGCGAGTACTCCAGCAGGTCGACGATCAGCCGGTCCATGCGTTGGGCGCCATCGCGGGCGAAGTCGATGCATTCCCGGCCCTCCTCGTCCAGCGACCTGCCCAAGCCCCGCTCCAGCAGGGTCAGGTAGCTGGTGATGACGCGAAGCGGCTGGCGCAGGTCGTGGGAGGCGACATAGGCGAAGGCCTCCAGTTCGGCGTTGGAGCGCTCCAGCTCGCGGGTCTTGCCGCGCAGGGCCTCCTCCGCGATGCAGCGTTCGGTGATGTCGTGGATCAGCGACATCAGAAGCGTGCGGCCATGGACGATGATGTTGCTGATATAGACCTCGACGTCGCGGACGTCGCCGGAGGCCAGCCGATGGCGGAACTGGAAATGCTTGCGTTCGGCGGTGTGGGCCTGACGCAGTTCCTGCTCCACCTCCGCCCGCGGCGCCACATTGATGTCCTGGATGTGCATGCTGCGCAGCCGGTCGAGCGGATGGCCGTAGAACTCCGCCGCCGCCGGGTTGGCATCGACGATCCTCCCGTCGGCCGGGTCGATCAGCAGCTTCACCGCGCAGCTGGCGACGAAGATCTGCTCGAACAGCTGCTGGCGCTCCAGCAGGGCCTGCTCGGCATGCTTGCGCTCGCTGATGTCCATCACCGCGCCGACGATGCCGGCCGGCTTGCCGCCGGTGCGGCAATAGACGGCCTTGGAGAACAGCACGTCGCGCAACGTTCCGTCGGCACAGCGCAGCTGGGTTTCGTAGCTCTGCGGCTTCTGGTCGGCCAGCAGCGCCTTGTCGACCGCCTCGTCGGCCTCGGCGACGTGCGGCGGGGCGAGGTCGAAGACGGTGCGGCCGAACAGGGCCTGCCGGTCGATGCCCATCCAGCGCTCGAAAGCGTCGTTGGCGTCCACGTAATGGCCCATGACGTCCTGGACGAAGATCGGCACCGGCACCGTGTCCAGCAGCACGCGCTGGAATCCGGCGCGGTCGTTCAAGGCCTGTTCGGCGCGCCAGCGCACCGTGACGTCCTCCACCACCCAGACGAAGCCGCGTGCCGGGTCGCCCGTCTTCACCGGCCGGCCGATCAGGCGGCAGCGGATGTCGGTGCCGTCGGCCCGGCGCATCGCCACCTCCTCGTCGAACTGGCTGCCCGACTGCATCCGCGGATAGGCGCGCCGGCCCACATCCTCGAACACCCGGTCATCGCCATAGATGATGCGGGAGCTGCAGCCGACGATGTCCTCCATCCGGTACCGGAAGGTGGCGGCCGCCGCCTTGTTGACCCGGCGGATGACCCGGTCGCCGTCGACCAGCAGCACGCCGACCGGGGCATTGTCGAGGATCGCGTCCAACTGCAGCCGGCTTTCGGCAAGCTCCTCCTCCATCCGCTTGCGGGCGGTGACGTCGACATGGGTCCCGATCATGCGGCGCGGCAGGCCTTCCGCATCCCAGGCCACCACCCGGCCGCGGTCGAGGATCCACAGCCAGTCCCCCGATTTGGCGCGGACGCGGTGCTCGCACTCGTAGAAGGGCCGTTCGCCGGAAAGATGCGCCTGCAGCGCCGCCCGGGCCAGCGGCAGGTCTTGCGGATGGACGCGGGAACACCAGAAATCGAGATGCGGCGTCACCTCGCCGGGCGAGAAGCCCAGCATCGTCTGCCAACCCGGGCTGTACCAGACCGCATCGGTCGCGAGATCCCAGTCCCAGATCCCGTCCCCCGCAGCGTCGGTCGCCAGATGCAGGCGCGGCACCGCCGTGGCCAGCCTGCCGCGACGCCATTTCAGGCGGGTGCGGAGCTTCGGCGCGGCGGTGCCGGCCGTCGCGCCGGCGTCCGGGAGGGGGCGCAGCGTGGTTGCTTCGAGTGTGGTTGCTTCGACCATGGTTGCGGTCGGACCTCGTTTCCATTCACCCGGAAGGAGTTGCGGAAAAACGCGCATCCACCGGCAGTACGGCAAGCATACTCCTTCAACCTCGAAGCAATCCCTTGCGAAATTGTCACAGGGCTGCAGTCTTCACCGGGCGGGAAGAAGAAGATGCTTAACCATTACCAACGCTGAATGATGGGATGTCGCTGAATAGTTCAGGCGGCCACATCGACGGGTGCGCGATCCTTGGTGGCGATTTCCACCGCACGGCTGAAGTCCCGCGACATGCTATCCGTCTCGAAGGCCAGATGGATGCGGTTGTGTTCCACCGCCTTGACCACGACCGCCGCCTCCGCCCCGTAGCGGTCGAGGCGCAGATGGCCGATGGTGCCGGCGAGCGAACGGCCGTCGGTCGCGGTCACCGGATCGATCATGGCGCCGCCGATGGACAGGTTGCGGACGGTCACCGCCAGACGGTCGCCGCCGATCAGAAGCGTTCCCGTCTCCTCCACCTGATAGCGCGGCTTGCGCCGACGGTCGGCGTCGCCGGTGGAGGTGCGGACGATGCGCACCAGGACCTGCCGCAGGGACTCGATGGAGCGGGCGACGTCGCCGGAACCGTTCTTGACGTGGGTGGCCTGTTCGCCGGTGCGGTCGGCTTCCTCGGACACCGCAGCGATGCGGAACGACACCTCCTGCGCGGCGGTCGAGGTCTCCACCACGTTGCGGCTGATTTCCTGGGTGGCGGCCGACTGCTCCTCCATCGCGGCGGCGATGGACCCGGAGATGTGGTCGATCTCGGCGATGGTGTGGCCGATCTCCTCCACCGCCTTCACGGCCTCGTCGGTCACGGCCTGGATCGCGGTGATCTGACGGGTGATCTCCTCGGTCGAGGACGCGGTCTGGTTGGCGAGGTTCTTCACCTCCTGCGCCACGACGGCGAAGCCCTTTCCGGCCTCCCCCGCCCGCGCCGCCTCGATGGTGGCGTTCAGCGCCAGCAGGTTGGTCTGGCCGGCGATCGACTGGATCAGGTTCACCACCTCGCCCACCTTCGCCACCGTCTCCGACAGGGAGCGGATGGTGGCCTGCGTGTGGTGGCCGCTCTCGACCGCGCGGCGGGTCACCGCGCTGGAATGGGCGACCTGGGACGAGATTTCGCGGATCGATGCGGCCAACTGCTCGCTGGCCGCGGCCACGGTCTGGGCGTTGGCCAGCGCTTGGCCCGCCGCCGACGCCACCGTCTGCGCATTGATGCTGACCCGCTCGGCAGAGCCGGACATGCCTTCGGCATCGTCGGCCATGGAGCCGGTGCGCTGGGCCACCTCCTCCACCGCACGGCCGGCCTCGCGCTCCACGGTCGACGCCATCGCCTCCAGGGCGCGGCGCCGCTCCTCGTCCGCCTGCCGGGCGCGCTCGACACGCTCCTGCACGGCGTAGCAGAGCCGGGCCTTCAGCCCGCGCAGCTGGCCGGCGACGGGATGGAACTCGGTCGCCGCCGGCAGGTCGATGATGTGGGCCTGATCGTTGCGGGCGATGGCGTCGAAATCACCGGAGAAGTCGGCCAAGGGCCGGCGCACCGTGCGCAGCAGCAGAAGCCCGCACAGCACCGCCGCCGCCAGCACGCCCATCCCGGCGGCCAAGGCGAACACCAGATGCCACCGGAAATCCTCCAGCGCCCCCTCGTACTCGGCCTTGGCGACGGTCAGCTGCAGTTGCAGCAGGTTCTTGTTGGTCTGGAAGGCCTCCTGGAACAGCGGCTCGACGCGGTCGCGAACCAGAACCTCCAGCCGCAGCGAATCGCCCTGGCGTGCCAGTTCCACCGCCGGCCTCAGGCCTTCGTTCAGGAAGGCGGCGCGCTGCTTGGCGAAACGCTCCGTCAGCGCCTTCTCCTCCGGCGTCAGATAGGTGGTGAGATAGTCCGCCCACAGCCGGTCGATGGTGGCGATGTTGCCGGTGATCCGCGCCTCGCGCCCCGCCATCACCTTGGCGTCGGTGCCGTCGCGGGTGTCGATGATCAGGCGCTGCAGCGTCTGCACATTGTCGCGCATGTGGTCCAGAATCTCGCCGATCTGCACCGCCGGCACCGTCCGGTCCTCGTACACCGTCTTCAGCGAGGCGTTGCTGTCGGCCATGCCGCGCAGGGTGACGCCGCCCACGACCAGCATCGCCAGGATCATGAAGGCGAAGATCAGGGTCAGCCGGCCGGTCACGCTCGCCGTCCAGCGCCTGAACGCCGCACCGGCGCCACGGCCCACCGCCTGCCCGTCGCGCACCATCAGATGGCGCGCCCGGCCCTCGCGGATATCGGCATAGAGCCTCTCCGTCGCCGCCACCTGCTCGCGCGAGGGCTTGGTGCGGATGGAGATGAAGCCGGTCACCTTGCCGTCCTCGATCACCGGCGTGACGTTGGCGCGCACCCAGTAGAAGTCGCCGGACTTGGTGCGGTTCTTCACCAGCCCTTCCCACGGCCGCCCGTCCTTGATCGTCGCCCACAGATCGGCGAAGGCCTCCTTCGGCATGTGGGGGTGGCGGATCAGGTTGTGCGGCGCGCCGATCAGCTCGGCCTCAGTATAGCCGCTGATGTCGACGAAGGCCTTGTTGACGAAGGTGATGCGCCCGCCTGTGTCGGTACGCGACACCAGCAGGACGCCGTCCTCCATCACGATTTCGCGGTCGGTGATCGGTTCGTTCACGCGCATGGACGGGGCCTCGTCAAACAAAGGGCTTGAGACAGGGGGGCACGAACAGGACGGCGCGACACCGCCGGACCGGGCGATTGCTGGGTACGGAGAGCGGGGAGCCTGTTCATCTACCCTGGGTGGATGCAGGTCCGCACTGACCCAGATCAAAAGAGCAAGAGGCGTGCCATGCACAACAGCCGGGCCCGAGAATGGCCTTTGGGGGAAACCCCTATGAACTCCAAGGGTCGTGCAGCGACGGGCATGCACCGGCAATCGTCGGGACATGCAGCCGGCCTCGCAGTTTGCGAATAGAAACGCGAGAAAGCGGCCAAATTCCTAAAATGCAAAGTATCAAACACACCCCAAGGGCGGCGAATCTCTTTCAAAAGAGAGATCTTATAAAGAAAAAGCCCCTCTCTCGACTTGAGGGAGGGGCTTCACGACTGCGGCGTATTGTCGCAGCGCCTATCGCTATACAGTCGAAGCCAACAGCCGGTCAGGACTTCGCCATCAGCTGTTCCAGCCAATGGATGTCGTAATTGCCGTCGATGAAGGCCTGCTGGGCGATGATGCGGTCATGCAGCGGCAGCGTGGTCTGGATGCCGCCGATCACATACTCCTCGATGGAGCGGCGCAGGCGCATCAGGCACTCGTTGCGGGTGGTGCCGTGAACGACCAGCTTGGCGATCAGGCTGTCGTAATGCGACGGCACGCGGTAGCCGTCATACAGCGCCGAATCCACCCGGACGCCCAGGCCGCCCGGCGCGTGGTAGCCGTCGATCTTGCCCGGCGACGGCATGAAGGTCTCCGGATTCTCGGCGTTCACGCGGCATTCGATCGCGTGGCCTTCGAAGCGGATGTCCGACTGCCCGTAGCCCAGCGGCGCGCCGGCGGCGACGCGGATCTGCTCGCGGACCAGATCGATGCCGGTGATCATCTCGGTGATGGTGTGTTCCACCTGCAGGCGGGTGTTCATTTCGATGAAATAGAACTGCCCGTCTTCGAACAGGAACTCCATCGTGCCGACGCCGCGATAGCCGATGGCCGCCGCGGTCTTGGCCGCCAGGGCGCCGATATACTCGCGCTGCTCGGCGTTCAGGGCCGGGCTCGGCGCCTCCTCGATCACCTTCTGGTGCCGGCGCTGGACGGAGCAGTCGCGCTCGCCGAAATGCACGCAGGTGCCGTGGGTGTCGCCCAGGAGCTGGATCTCGATGTGCCGCGGATGGCCGAGATACTTCTCCAGATAGACCTCGTCGTTGCCGAAGGCGGCGCGCGCCTCGCCACGGGCCAGCTGATAGGCTTCCTTCAACTGGTCGGGGTTGCGGGCGACCTTCATGCCCTTGCCGCCGCCGCCCGCCGCCGCCTTGATCAGCACCGGATAGCCGGTCTCGTGGGCGATCTTCTCCGCGTCTTCCAGCGTCGTCACCGGGCCGTCGGAGCCGGGAACCACCGGCAGCCCCTGCTCCATCACCGTCTTCTTGGCGGTGACCTTGTCGCCCATGATCCGGATATGCTCCGGCGTCGGGCCGATGAAGGTGAAGCCGTGCTCCTCCACCATCTCGGCGAACTGGGCGTTTTCGGACAGGAAGCCGATGCCGGGATGGATGGCGTCGACATTGGTGATCGACGCCGCCGACAGGATGGCCGGAATGTTGAGGTAGCTCTCGCGCGCAGACGCCGGTCCGATGCACACGCTCTCGTCGGCGAGGCGGACGTGCATGGCGTCGGCGTCGGCGGTGGAATGCACCGCCACGGTCTGGATCCCCATTTCGCGGCAGGCGCGGTGGATGCGCAGAGCGATCTCACCACGGTTCGCGATCAGGACCTTTTCGAACATCGCCAAGGGAATGCCCCGCTTACTCGATGATGAGGAGAACTTCGCCGAATTCGACCGGCTGGGCGTCGGACACCAGCACCTCGGCGACCGTGCCGCCGCGCGGGGCCTTGATCGGGTTCATGACCTTCATCGCCTCGATGATCATGATGGTCTGGCCGGCCTTGACCACGTCGCCCGGACGGACGAAGGGCGTGCCGCCCGGCTCGGCCGCCAGATAGGCGGTGCCGACCATCGGCGAGGTCACCGCGCCCGGATGGCTCGCCGGCTTGGCCGAGGCCGGAGCGGCCACGGCGGCGACCGGGGCGGCCGCCAGGACCGGGGCAGCCTGGACGGCGACCGTCTGGGCGGCGGTCGGGCGGGTGACGCGGATGCGCTTTTCGCCCTCGGCGAACTCGATCTCGCTCAAGCCCGTCTCACGCAGGAGGTCCGCCAGCTTGCGGACCAGATCGCCGTCGATGTCGAAGCTCGCCATGATGTCAGTCGTTCCCGTTTCCTTAATCGCGGTCGATGATGTTCGCGATGGCGTCCAGCGCCAGAAGATACCCGTGCGGCCCGAACCCGCAGATCATCCCCCTCGCCACCGGCGAGATGTAGGAGTGATGGCGGACCGGCTCGCGCTTGAAGATGTTCGACAGATGGACCTCGATCACCGGCAGTTCCGACAGGATCAGACTGTCCATGATCGCGACCGAGGTGTGGGTGTAGGCGCCGGCGTTGATGACGATGCCGTCATTCTCCGTGCGGGCCTGCTGAATCCACGAGACCAGTTCGCCTTCGTGGTTGGATTGCCGGAAATCCACGGTCAGACCCAGCTGGTCGGCACGCTCGTGGCAGGCGGCCTCCAGATCGTCCAGGGTCATCGACCCGTAGATTTGCGGCTCCCGCACGCCCAGCATGTTGAGGTTCGGCCCATTGAGGACCAGAATCGACGCGTCGATGGCCACGGCCCGCGCCCCTTTTCCATGATCGAAACCGCGCGTTTATAGCACGAAGCACCGTCCTGTCCATGGCGACGCGGGCCTCCGGCGCGGAAAAGCGTGGCCTGGGCCCCCGCCCCGCTTCGCGCCGGTCCCATCCGCGCCGGCAAGCCGCCGGGGCTCAGGGGAGTGGCGGGACGGTGTGGCCGGACAGCAGTTCGCGGTAGACGCCCTGCGCCTTCAACGCCTTGAGCCCGTCGTTGAAGGCGGCGAGCGTCGTCTCGGCTCCCGGCGTGGCGCGCCCGATCACCAGATGGAAGGCGACGACGGCATAAGGGTGTTCCGAAACCCGGATGTCGTCCGCCAGTCCGGACCGGACGATGGCGGCGGCGGCGCTGTACTCGTCGATGACGAGGGCATCGGCCCGCCCGGTCGCCACCATGCGCACGCAGGCCCCCAGGTCGGACGGGGTCTGCCGAGTCAACTGCCCCTGTCCGACCAGCGCCTCCAACTCCGGCGGCAGGGCATAGCCCACCGGCTGGCAGACGGTCCGGCCGTGGAACCCCTCCAGGCCGCGGGGGTCGCGCACCGATCTCCCGTCGGCCAAGCGCCCATCGAAGGTCATCGCCGTGCGGTTCGACAGGTAGACGAACTGCCGCACTTCGATCACCGGGTCGGAGAACAGCACCTCCTGCTCCCGTTCCGGTGTGCGGACATAGGGAAAGGTGGCCAGGAAGCGGCCGGCGACCACCCCGTCGTATCCACGCTTCCACGGCATGAACCGGACATCGTAATGGCGGCCGGACACCGCGAAGGCCCGGCGGGCCAGATCGGTCACCAGCCCGCCGCCCGGCAGCTCCTCCCCCGTATAGGGCGCGTAGTCGCCGCCGGTCACCAGGTCGAGGCCGGTGTAGGGAGCACGGACCGGCTCGGCACCGGATTCGAGCGCCTGCCCGCCAGTCGGCGCAGCGAGCAGCAACGCGGCAGCCGGAACGACGGCCCGCATGGCAGCGCCGGCCTTCTCCACGACCTTTCCGCCCGCCGATCGAACGCCCATTCCTGCCCTCTCCCGCCCCTTCGCGGACCGTTGTCCATCGTCCGCAAGGTCCAGGGATCTAACGGCCTTTCCGTGATCCTGTAAAGAGCGGCCGGCGATCCCGGATCACTCGGCGGCGGTGGCGGGGGTGGAGGCGGCCTCCCGCGCGCGGCGGCCGGCCGGGTCGGTGTAGAGGTCATTGATGCGTTGGACATGCACCGCCGTCGCTTCGCGGATGGCGAAGATCGCCTTGCGCGCCCTGCCGCCCCAGCCGGCCGGCTGCTTGGCGAAGATCGACCGGAAGAAGCGGGTGTTGGCGAGGAAGGCCTGCCGCAGGTTCAGGTCGACGTCGCCGAAGCGGTCGCTCAAGCTCGCGGCGACGCGGTTGGCGAAGAATTGCCGGATCTTGAAATGGCCGGCCAGGAACAGCCCGCCCAGCAGCAGGACGGTGCCGACCAGGCGTAGCGGCACACCGCCGTCGGGATTGTCGAACATCCAGCCGAGCAAGGCGCCGAACCCGCCGCCCATCGTCTGCACGACGGTTCCCAGCAGCGCCAGAAGGAGGACGCCCCAAACCGCATCGCCGATCAGCACCCGCCGGCGCCATGCCCCCATCGCCTCGCGCAGCTTGGGGATCACCTCGCCCTCCAGCTCCTTGGTCAGGCTGTCGATGGAGCCGATGATGCGATAGGCCCGCGCGACCTCCACCTCGTTGATGCGGGTGTGGAGTTCGGCAAGGTCGTGGTCGCGCCGCGCCTCGTAGCGGGCACGGCGGCCGTCGTCCTCGATGGCGACGGAGGAGCGCTGGTCGTAGATGGCGTAGAAGCGGCCCGACACCAGCCCGGCCTGGGCGATCGCCCGCTGCCAGGCGCCGAACACCGCCTCCAGATTGTCTTCCTTGGCCGTGGTGTCGACCTGGTTCAGGATGTAGCAGACCTTGCGGGCGTCGGCGCGGTTCACCGTCTTGGCGACCAGATGGCGCAGCGTGTCCTGCATGGCGCCCGGTTCGGGATGGCGGGCGTCGAAGAAGACCAGCACGAGGTCCGACAGCTCCACGATATGGTCCACCAGCCGCAGGACGGAGCGGCGCTGGTCGTCGGCGTCGAAGCCGGGCGAATCGATGAAGATCTTGCCCTTGGTTCGCGGTCCGGCCAGCGTCTTCAGCTGCAGGTAATTGTCGATCCGCTTGCCTTCGCCGGCCGCCACCTTCTCGATCTCGTCGGCGATGCGGTAGAAGGGAAAGCGCGGGTCCGCGTTCAGCGCGGTGCCCGGCAGCGCCTCCTTCCGTGTCTCCGGCCCGTGGCAGATGACGGTGAACTTGTCGTCGACCGCCTGGTTGCCGGTGTTCTGCAGGACCTCGCCGAGATAGCCGTTCAGGAAGGTCGACTTGCCGGCCGAGAAGGTGCCGAGCACCGCGACCATCGGCCACCAGGGAATGCGGGTGGTCAGCGATTCATGACGGTCGATCAGACCCAGCCCGGCCAGGATCCGGTCGAAGGCACGGAAGGTCGGGAGGACCGGCAGCAGGTTGGGGTTTTCCGCGCGCAGATGGGCATCCAGGGCCGCAAGGCGCTGCTGAAGGGCTTGCCGGGGGGTCATGGTCGGTCTGATTCCACAATGGCACGGGGCACAGGGCACGAGGCGCGAGACTTGGGCCGGATGCGGCGGGGCGCCGGCCCGGTTCAGTCCGGCCCTTCTAGCACGGGCGGGGCGGCGCCCGGACATGAAATCTCCCTCATACTCCATGCGGGGGACCATCCGTGGGGCCGCATGGAAGGCGCGGCATCGGTGGAACAGGAAGCGGAAGCGGAACGTTGTCCTTGAATGGACAACGACGGCGGCATCGACGATCCCCCTTCCGCACCTCCCCTCCCCGCATCGGAGGAGGAGCACCGGCTGACCGCGGAAGAACTCGCCTTCCTATTGCGCGATCCGGCGGCGAGAGCGCGCGAGGCCGAGCGCGCCGCACGCTCCAACCGCAACCGCACCGAACGCCGCGGGGCTGATCCCGCCTATGCCGAGCGGCTGCGCGCCGGCGACCGCGAGCGCCAGCGCCGACGCCGTCTGCGCGAGTCCATAGGCCGTCCGGAGCCGTCCGGCTCCCCTGCGGTTCCCCTGCCCGACCTGACCGAGGCCGAAGCCGCCCGGCGCCTGACGCTTCATCTGGAACGAAGCACCGATGCGCAGGCCGTGCAGTTGCGCCGCCGGCCGGAACGCATCCGGCTCTATGCCGAGGCCTTCGTCGTCTACCGCACCCTCTCGGCCGGAGGCGACCGGCCCACACGCGGCGCGCTCGCGTCCCTGCTGAAGTCGCGCTTCGGCCGCAACGTCACGCCCTCCCAGGTCCAGAAGCTGCGCGACCATGTGGAGGCGTTCGCCGCCCCCGGCGGGCCTTGGGCAACCCGCACCGCCGCTGCGCCGACACCTGTCCGAACGAAGGGCACCGCCAAGGCCGATACGGATAGTCACGCATCACGGCCGGAACGCCGGTGATTCCGGAGCCGGAACCCTCTCCGCAGGGCCGGTTAATATGGTTAATTATCTATTAACGCTTCCCTGGCCAACGATTCCGCCCTTTGCCCTGAGCACGGCGGCGCGTGACGCCTTGTATCGGCCTGACTCATATGAAAGATTGCTTTGCTTGCGCATGATTATTTGCCGCAACCAGAAGGTTTGCCATCACCATTTGTAGCAGTTCTAATCCAGTCTGGTTTCGAACGGTTGACGGCTGAATTTCGTAAGCTATCGATCCAACCATTGGGTGAGTCGAAAGACACGGAGATTTCCGCCAAGGGATGGGTGTAGGGTGTGGACAAAGCGCTTGCGGAATTGACTCTGGCAACGCCGGGAATAATTCAAACCTGTAACAAAGCAACTCCTACGAATGTTTCTACACCACCGATGCCTATCGGAATATGGCGCCCATATACCAATATTCAAAAGTTTTCTCTTGAAAATGGGAAAAGAACGTGCAAACAATCTTTTCATTCTCGCAAAGAGAGGCGATGGAAGACTGGCTATCGGAGACCAATGGACATGAGTGAACCGACGGCGCGCAAAAGAGGACGACGCGGATCGCCGGAGTCCTGGTCTGTGGATGCCCATGTCGGGCAGCGCGTGCGGATGCGCCGGACCTTGCTGGGGATGAGCCAGGAAAAGCTGGGCGAGGCCATCGGCCTGACCTTTCAGCAGGTCCAGAAATACGAACGCGGATCCAACCGCATTTCCGCCGGAACCCTTTATCGCCTGGGCCAAGTCCTGGACGTTCCGGTCAGCTTCTTCTTCGACACCTACAACGATCCCGACGGGTCACGCCGCCGCCGCGGCTTCGAGGAATCCGACGACAACGACACGCAGATCAGCCGGCGCGAGGCGCGGCTGCTGCGCCTGTGGCGCGCCGCTCCCTCTCATGTGTCGGACGAGATGCTGTCGCTGCTCTCTGCCCTTTCCCCGGAAATCAGGGAACCACCGGAGGGATCCGGCGAGGATGGCGACGATGATGGCGAACCGCCGTCCTTCGATGGCGCTCCGCCGTCCGGCGACACCGGCCAGAGTGATGGCCGGAGCAGCGCGGTCACAGGCCCGATGATCGAGGCGGATGGAACCCGCGCCTCCAGCCGGGTGGTCCGCAGCGACACGCCGCGGGTCAAAGCGGCCGGATCGGCCGATACATCGGGCAAAGGCAAGGGGGAGCGCCGCCGCCATGGTGCGGTGTGGGACCCGACCGACATCCTCCGCGCGTCCAAACCGTCGCCCCGCAGTTGACGAAAGAAGGCCGTTGCCGGTTTCGCCAATGCGGTGAGTCTTCGCAGTCGCCCTATACGAAAAGCCCCGCATCGCCTGATGCGGGGCTTTTCAGTTCGAATGCCTAAAATCGGCAGGTCGCAAGCGCCGGCGCGCGGCCTTACCAGCTGCGCACGGGGCCGACGTCGAGGTGGACGAAACCACTGCGCGGGTAGAAACCGACGCCGCCGCCCTGCATGGCCTTCGCCGTCTCGGAAATGGCGCGCAGTTGCGTGTCGGGAAGGCGGATGTCGATGGCCATGCCGCGGGTATGGTAGCTTTCCTTCGCCACCCCACGCGACCGGCGGCGCGCCATCGCATTGGTACGGCGGGAGCGGAAGCCGCAGATCACTTCGAAGGGATCGTCGGACCCGACGCTCTGGTGCACGCGGGCGAGCAAATCGAACAAGCGTGGGTCGTAGTGGCAGACCTGCTTGGCGCGGTGGTCGCGCAGGAGCACATCCAGCTTGCGCAGGGCATCGGGCTTGTAATGGCCATCGGCCCAATAGACGCCGTCGAAGCGCTCGTTGGTGTTGATGTTGTGAAGGCTGAGGCGCCGGACACCGCCGGCCAGAGGCGCCGCTTCGGCCGAACCCGATCCCAGAAGGACCGGAGCCGCCGTTACGCCGGTCACCACGCCACCCGTCACGACCCTGGCCGCGACGCTCGTCACCATCCCCGATGCGACCGGAACGGCCGCAGACACCGCCGCGGCGGCAAAACCCAGGAACCCGCGCCGCCCCATGGCCGGAGCGGCACGCTCGTCATCCCCCAAAAGCATCCCCGAACCTCGTCGTTTTGCGTTTTGGCCGTTCTACGATGTGGCCGTTTGGCGTCTGGCGGGTCGCTTGGCGCCCACGTTAGGTGTAAACCTTGTAACCAACGCTGTTTCGGAGCGCTCCGTCTGGCGGGAAACGTCTCCGAACGGCTATTCGTATAGGGAAGGTCATCTGCCTAGGCAATCAAAAAATTTCGCACTGTGACCTTATTGCATAGGCGAGGTCATAGGACGGCGACGGGAAAGCCACACTGGACGAGTGTTCGCTGAGATTTCGCTCCGTACGCCTCGCCTTCCATTATTGCGTTGCATAAATTGATCATAAGGGCCGCGCCGCACCCCTTCCGATGTGCAACAGGCCCGCCGCGACAGAGGGTTCCGACATGACCGTATCCGCCGACTTCCGCAAGCCCCGCAAGCTGGCCGTCCTGTACATGGCTGCCGCATCGGCGCTGGCGCTGCTCGGACCGGCGTCGGCGGACGCCCTGCCCTACCGCGATACGCTGACCCAATGGGCCGACCGGCTGGACGGCGCCGCGACGGAATTGGACCGCGCTCCAACACAGGTCTCCACCCGCATCGGCGAAGGCGGGACGATCAAGCTGGGAAGCCGGGGGGAGCGGGTCGCCCGCCTGTCCCAGCGGCTGTTGGAACTCGGCTTGCTGCCGGCCGACAAGCTGTCCGACACCTTCACGACGGACGTCGACCACGCGGTGAAGGCTTTCCAGCTTTCGCAGCGGATGAAGCCGGACGGGCTGGTCGGCGCCGGCACCCGTGCCGCGCTGGACCGCACGCCGGCCGAGGCGGCAAGCCTGATGCGGCAGAGCGCGGCGGCCATGCGCAGCTTCCGCGACACCGCTCCGGACGATGTGCTGGTAGTGAACCTGACCGACCAGACCACCACGCTGGTCCGCGGCGGGGAGGAGGAGATGACGATGCGCGCCATCGTCGGCCGGCCGTCGCGCGAGACGCCGCTGCTGACCGATCGCATCACACACATTATCGTCAACCCGACCTGGACCGTGCCGCCTACCATCCTGAAAGAAGACAAGCTGCCGATGCTGCGGGCCAAGGGGGTTCCCGGCATCCAGAACGCCATCGTCTATCTCGACGGGCAGGAAGTGGCCCCGGAGACGGTCGACTGGTACGGCGTCACCCCCGGACGGGTCCGCATCGTCCAGCAGCCCGGCGACCACAATGCGCTGGGCCGCTTCCGCTTCAACCTGACCAACCCCTACGACATCTATCTGCACGGCACCAACGAGCCGCGCCTGTTCTCGCGGGAACTTCGCTCGATCAGCTCCGGCTGCGTCCGGCTGGAGGACCCGCGACGTCTCGCCGAACTGCTGCTGCAGGGCACCACGGTGACGCCCGCGCGGATCGACCGCATGCTGGATAGAATGCAGCCGCAATGGGTGAAGCTGGCGACGCCGATGCCGGTCCAGTTCGTCTATTGGATCGCGACCGTCGAAGCCGACGGCGCCGTCCGCCTGCATCCGGACATCTACGACCGGTTGGACGAGGCGCCGGCCACCGCGTCGGCTCCCTCGTCCGCGCCCGATCCGGCAGCGCCGGCCATCGCGCCCGCGGTCGCTCCGGCGCCGGCACCGGCAACCCAGCCGGCCGACACCGGCCGCGCAGCCGCGCCGGTAGACAAGTCCGGCACCGCCGAGGGCGGGCCGGCTGCAACGGAGAAGTCCCCGGCCTGACGGCCGGGGCATCCAATCCGACGGTGAGGGCTACGCCCGGCGGCGGGTCTTCTTGCTGCGGTTGGGCGGCACCGCGGTAGAGGCCGCCTCCTCCGGCGTGGGCCAGGCATCGCGGTCACCGCGCATGGGTATACCGAACTCGTCGCCCTGATCGGCCAGCCCGGGCTGTTCGCCTTGGTTGGCGATGGCCAGCACCGGCTCCACCGGCTCGGTCCGCATCGCGGTCGCTTCCGGTCCGCCGGCCGGATTGGGCTTCAGCGTATCCAGATAATTGTCCTGGATCGCGATCTCTTCGCTGGCCAGTTCCCAATTGGCTTCGGCGCGGCCCTCAGGCCGGCCTTCGCGTTCCCAAATCTCATGCGCGCGCCGACGGATGCGGCTTTCCAAATCCTCGGCCATACGGGTCCTCTCCTTCACGGCTGGGGTTTCCCCTAATGAACCCCGCCACGGCCCTGCCGGTTCCGGTCCCGTCTTCGCACAGAGGTTTCGACCCGTGGCCGGCCACGCGGCATCCCACCGTTTCCGAATGGCAACGCCTGCCCGAAAACCGCCGGAATTGCCCCAATTCTGCCGCTTGTCGTTTGAATTAATACCTTTGGGATGATATTGCACCGCGATCAACCGGCGGTCCCGCAGATTGTGGCTGGGCCAAGCGACGGGACCGATATGTTGCGCATCTTCCGGCCGAACGCCGTTTCCACCGCCTCCCCCGTTCGGGCAGCCGGCGCCGTCCGCGACCTTGGCGCCGCTTCGGCCGCCGGGTTCCGGACCGGCCGTTCCGGCGGCGGCCTGATGAGCGCCGCGCTGCTGGCCTGCGTTCTCGGCCTGCCTGCCCTGCCCGCCGCCGCCGCGCCCGACACCCGTCCCCAGCGCCCGCCCGCCGCCAAGGCGGAGCCGGAGAAATCCAGTGCCGCGCCCGCGAAGGCGGAAGACAAGCCGGCCACTGGACCGGTTCTGCAACTCGGCATCTATTCCCGCGACGGCGACGCGTGGTGGAGTTGGAAGAGTCTACAGCAGCGTCAGCCCGAGCTGGCCGCCGGCCTGACCGCGACCGTCACGCTGCTGGACGGCAAGAGCGAGGCCGGGGGCGTGGCGCTCTACGCCCAGGTGGCCAACGGGACCGATCCGAAGGTGCTGTGCCGCCGCATCGTCGGTGCCGGGTTCGGCTGCCTCGTCGTCGACCGTCCGCCGGCCTCGGCAACGCCTGCTAAGGCAGAGCCCCTACCGGCCGCCATCGCCAACGTCGCTTCCGCCAACGTCGCTTCCGGCGCCAAGGCTCCAGCCGCCGCCATGGTCACCGCACCGGCACCTGCTGCGACCGAACCGCCCAAGCCGCCGGCCGTGACCGTGGCCGTGGCGCCGCCCGCCGCGGCAACCGCCGAGGCGAAGCCGCAGCCTGCGGCCAAGCCCGAAGCACCGTCCGGGACGACGACCTCCGTCCTGGCGCCGATCGGTTCAGCCGCCGCCGCACCGCTGGCGCCCCCGCCCCCGGCGGTCGCCGCCGCCATCCCGCCGGCCGAAGGGCTGATCATCTACAACGAGGAAGACGCCCGCACAATGGCGGACATCGAGCAGCACAGCCGCCGCAAGGGCCGGCTCCGCTCGGTGATGCCCGATTCGCGCTATGACGTGATGCCGGCGACGCTGAAGAAGGAAAACTGGAACCTCTGCGCCCTGACCTTCGATGATGGGCCGCACCGCACGGTGACCAGGCAGGTTCTGGACATCCTGAACCGGGAGGGCGTGCGTGCCACCTATTTCCCGGTCGGCCGCATCGCCGAACGGCAGGGCGAGCTGATCCAGGATTTCGTCGCCGGTGGGCACGAGATCGGCAATCACAGCCTGACCCACTCCGACCTGCGCAAGATGGACACGGTCGCCGCGCGGTACGAGATTGCCGAGACCAACCGCATCCTCCGGGAATTCGGCGCCAACCCGGTGCTGTTCCGCCCGCCCTACGGTCGCTATTCGGAGGAGCTTCTGGCCGTCGCGCGCGAGGAACGCATGGGGTCGGTCCTGTGGTCCGTCGATACGCGCGACTGGCAGGTGCGCAACGCCGACAAGATCGTCAGCCAGATCAAGCTGGGCGGCATGCCGGGCAACGTCTTCCTGATGCACTCGACCTATCCCAGCACCGCGCAGGCTCTGCCGCGCGTGATCGCGGAGTTGCGGGCCAAGGGCTGCGAGTTCGTCACATTGTCGGAGTGGTTGGATCGCGCCCGCAATCTGGCTCTGCCGAAGATCATCAATGCCGGCATGCCGACACCCGCCGGCGGCGCCCCGGCCGACCCCCAGTAAGGAGCGGGATCGCGCTGCCGGGTGTTCCTATCGGGCGCCCCTAACGGGCGCTCTTGGCATCCTGCTGCTTACGGTTCTGGGCATATTGCCGGATCGCCCCCTCCACCTCCGGCGGCAGGATCGTCCAGGTGGCGCCGAAGGTGGGTCCCTTCACCTCCACCACCGCGACGGTCGCGGCAAAGGCGAATTTGCCAGCCGGATCGTCGACGCGCACCGACACGCGGGCATTCTGTCCGACGATCAGCGATCCGTCGAAGCCGCGGGCGACGAAGCCCTTGGGCGTCAGCGACACGATGGGGAAGCTTTTGCCGTCGCACTCCACGACGCTGACCGCCATGCGGGCGGCTGGCTTGGCCAGCTTCTGATCCTTCACCGTGACCTTCAGGAAGTCGAAAAGCCCCATCCCGCGCCCCCAGAAAACCGCCCCGCACAGCCAGGGAACGGGCGAGTGCCGCCCATTTGCCATCCACCTGCCGTCCATGTCCCGCGATTAAACGCGGGCACGATGCCGGGGGCAATCGATTCCTGCCTTTGGGGTAGTCCGTTCAGGCAAAACCCTGAGTGGGCGGAAGCTCAGCGGCGCAACGTCAGCGGCGCAACGCACCTTGCATGTCCGCCCAGGCGCGATGCGCCCGCCTGACCGACAGCAGGGCGAAGGGCAGCAGGGTGACGAGGACCATCGCCATTCCGGCCATGATCGACAGCGCCCCCAACGCGTCGGAGGCGGGAAGCCGTGCAGCCAGACCGGCCAGCAGATGGAGGATCAGCGCACCCAGGACCGACGTCGCCAGCAACGGGCCGATAAGGGCGGTCAGCAGGGCCATGGCGCCCACCTGCCGGGGCTGTCCGGCATCCTCGCCACCGCTCTTCGGCCAATCGGACCGGACCGCCGAAGATCGGATTGCCGAAGATCGGATAGCGGCAGACCGGATAGCGGCAGACCGCACTGCCGGGTACGGCATGCCGGCGACGCCTCGCACAACGCTCCGCATGGGCACCTCCGTTCTGGCTGTTCTTCCGCATGCCCGTTCTACCGAACCCGACCGGCCACCCGACCATATTGCCAACTGGATTGGTCGGGGTACCGAAGGAACCGGTGCGGGAACTATAGGATGCTTTTTCCGGCTTGGCTAAAATCCAAACCGATTACCCCCTTGCGCATGCCCCACGCTGCCTGTCTGCCTAAAGTACAGGCATCGAAGGTACAGGTTCGGAATGCGGGCACGCCATTGGCCATGGCCGCCGGCAGAACCCGCGGTCTCCACAGAGGCTGTGGATAACTGTGTGGGCAAGCCGTGGGCAGCCCCGATTCGCACTAGGCGATTCAAGGCCCCCGTGATGTTTGCCCAAAAATCAGGCATTTCCGTTAAGCGCTTGATCCGTAAGAAGAAACTTCCATTCAGAGCCCCAGGGGCTTGGCCGGCGTGTCAACCGAAATCTGTCACATTCCGCCATGCCCCTGGATTTCACACCCGGTTGTGCCCTGTTGACAACTGCCTCCAAGGGCATTGCACCATCGTTACGGGTGGAGCGACCTTGGTCCGCCGCCCTATGACTTTGGTAAAGAAGCGGTTCCGCAACCTTTGTCCCGCCTAGCCGTCGGTCTTCACCCAACAGCGCAGCACCTCCGCCACGCTCCAGGCCTGGGATATGCAGCCCCGCGGGGTGAAGGGGGGTTCCGCATCGAAGATCTCGCTGATGGTTCCGATACCGCCCTCGTCCAGATGCGGCAGGAAGCCTTCCAGCAGCCGGCGCGCTCCCTCCTTGTCCTGCGGGTGCAGCTTCAGCCACGCATCGACGTAGGGGCCGATCAGCCAGCCCCAGACGGTGCCCTGGTGATAGGCGGCGTCGCGCGCCCGCAGGTCGCCGAAGTATTTCGCCTTGTAGTCGCGGCAGCCGGGCGCCAGCGACCGCAACCCGACCGGGGTCAGCAGGTGCTTGCGCACCGTCTCCACCACCGGCTCCCACCGCTCCCGTTCCAGCACCGGATGGTCGAGCGAGACGGCGAAGATCTGGTTGGGACGGCAGGCGATGTCGTCGCCGTGCTCGCCATCCACCACGTCGAACAGGTGCCCCGCCGACGGACACCAGAACCGCGCGTTGAAGGAGGCGCGCGCCTGGTCGGCCAACTCCTCCAGCGGCCGGGCGGCAGCCTCGCCGTCCTCCTCGCGCAGCCAGTCCGTCATCAGGCGCAGGGCGTTGTGCCACAGCGCGTTGATCTCCACCGCCTTGCCCCGCCGCGGCGTAACCACCCAGTCGTCCACCTTGGCATCCATCCAGGTCAGCTGGTATCCCTCCTGCCCCTGGCGCAGCAGCCCGTCCTTGGGATCGACGCCGATGCCGAAACGGGTGCCGCGGCGGTGGAAATCGATCACCTCGCGCAGCTTGGGCAGCAGCAGGCGCAGCGTGTCGCGGTCTCCGGTGACGCCCAGATAGCGGTGCAGCGCGTGGAAGAACCACAGCGTCGCGTCGGCGGTGTGGTACAGCCCGCGATCCTTGCCGTCGGGGAACATGTTGGGGATCAGGCCGTCGCGGATGTAATGGCCGAAGGTGTGCAGGATCCATCCCGCCTCCATGTGGCGGCCGGTGGCCAGCGTCAGCCCTTCCAGCGCGATCATGGTGTCGCGGCCCCAGTCGGTGAACCAGTGGTAGCCGGCGATCACCGTCCGCACCTCGTCCCCCTCGGCCCGTGCCCGCATCTGGTCGGCGACGCGGCCGGCCGGCACGAACAGGAAGCTGTCGGCGGACAGCACCAGCTCCGCCATCGCACCGTGCCGCAGGCTGGGATGGGCGTTCTGGATGATGCGGCGGCGGCGTTCGGTCTCGAATCCCAGCACGTCGGTCGGCGGCAGCGCCTCCAGCCGCCACCACTCCTCGGTCGCGGCGGCGAAGGTGATGCTCTGCCCGGCCCCGACCTCGCCACTGAAATAGCCGGGCGTCCACAGCGAGCCGCGGGCCTGATAGCCGCGCTCGTCCTCGACCTGGTAATAGACCTCGCGGCGAATGCCTCCGTCGAGCGTCATCGGGAAGTCGCCGCCCTCGATCGCCATGCGCAGAACCGGCAGGTCGGGACCGGCCGACACCTCGTAGCGCTGACCCGCCGCGGTGATGCGGTAGGCTCCGGCCAAGGGCTGGTCCACCGCCGATTCAAGCGTGCGGAATGCCAGCACCGGCCGCAGCCGCAGCTGCACGGGCTCCTTGGCTTCCAGCACGCGGTAGGTGACATGGACGATGTTCTGCCCGTGCGGCAAGACGACCTGCTTCTCGATCACCGCACCACCGGCCCGGAAACGCCAGACGGGAAGTCCCGCCTCCATGCGGAATTCCTGCAGGGCGGCGGTCTGCGCATCCTCCCGCGGGTTGCCGTTCGCCTCGCGGCTGCTCAGCCAGTATTCATGGCCGTCGGCGTCGACGACGACGTCGCTCAGCTGGCTCAACATCAGGACCCGGCCCAGCGGAGCCGGCAGCGCCGCGATCAGAAGCCCGTGGTAGCGCCGGGTCACCGCCCCCGACACGGCGCCTGAGGCATAGCCGCCGAGGCCGTTTGCGACGAGCCATTCCCGGGTTCCCGTGCTGTCGGGACCGGTGGCCAGCACGTCGTGCGACAGGGTGCGAACGAAATCAGCCATGGTAAGCCTGCGATCTGCTTTCGATTTCCGACCCTTTGGAAACCACGATGACGGGGGTTGTGTTGCCCCCGGCCCCGTCGCTTTTCGTCGGAAAATCGCGCGCCGGCCCCAAAACCAGGGCGGCTTGCCCCGGCAACCGCCACGCACCGCCCGGCTGTTCCACCGGTCCCGTGCCGCAGCCGCCATAGAGCGGCTCATCGCTCGACCACAGAACCGTCCAGGCACCGTCCCTTGGCGGCGCGAGCAGCGGCTCCGCCAGAACCCTCAGGGTCAGGTCGCGCCCCAGATTGACCAGCAGCAGCCGGTCGTCGCCCTCCTCATCACCAAAGATGCGCAGGACAAAGGCCTCCTCCCCCAGAACGGCCCCGTCCAGCCCGCCGACGCGCTGGGCGGCAAAGACCGCATCCTCGCGGCGCAGGCGCAGCAGGTCGCGGTGCAGCGCCCAGACATGGGCGTTCGTCTCCCGCTCCCCATGGTCCAGCTTGCAGCGGGTGAAGCTCTCCTCCGCGTGCGGCTCGGGCAGTCGTTCGCGCATCGGCGGGGAAGCGATGCTGGGAAACTGGGCCAGGAACTCCGCCCGTCCTTTCTCCACCAGGCCGGCAAGTTCCGGCTTGTGGTCGGCGAAATAGAGGAAAGGCGTGCCGGCCGCGAACTCCTGCCCCTGGAACAGCATCGGCGTGCCGGGGCCCAGCAGGGTGAGCGCCGTCATCGCGCGCAGCCGGCCCGGCGAGGTCAGCGCATGCACGCGCAGCCCACGGGCGGAGTTGGCGATCTGGTCGTGGTTCTGCAGGAAGGTGATGAAGGCCGGGCGCGGCACCGTGAAGGCCGGCATGCCGCGCCGCTTGCCCTGCCAGCGATACCATTGCCCCTGATAGAGGAAGCCGTGCTTCATCGCCGACACGAATTCCTGCGGCGTGCCGCGATAGTCGGTGTAATAGGCCTCCGTCCGGCCGGTCAGCGCCACCATGGCCGAATGATGGAAATCGTCGTTCCATATGGCGCAGAGCCCGCAGCCGCCTTCCTCGGCCGGCTTCACCATGCTGGCGTGCTGAGGCTCGTTCTCCCCCACCAGGATGGCGGCGCGGTTGCCGGCGGCCTTGCGCACGGTGCGGGAGATCTCGGTCAGGATGTGCGGGCTGCCCCAGGATTCGCTGCCGTCGTGGATCGACTGGGTCGCGTCCAGCCGCAGCCCGTCCAGATGGTATTCCTGGATCCAGAAGGCGGCGTTCGACAGGAAGAACTCGCGCACCGGTGCGGAGTTGGGACCGTCGAAGTTGATCGCCTCGCCCCACTCGTTCTTGTAGCGGTCGGTGAAATACTCGTCGGCGAAGCACTTCAGGTAATTGCCGTCTGGTCCCAGATGATTGTAGACGACGTCGAGAATGACGGCGAGCCCCAGCCGGTGCGCCCCGTCCACGAAGCGACGCATGGCGTCGGGGTCGCCATAGAGCCGGGTCGGCGCAAACAGGTTCACCCCGTCATAGCCCCAGCCGAAGCGGCCGGGAAACTCCGACACCGGCATCAGCTCCAGCACCGTGACGCCGAGATCGGCCAGCGCCGGCAGTTCCCGCAGCGCCGCGTCCCAACTGCCTTCCGGCGTGAAGGTGCCGATGTGCATCTCGTAGATCACCTGGCCCTTGATGGACCGGCCGCACCAGTCCCCATCGGTCCAGGCGAAGCGGTGCGGATCGACAAGTTGCGAGGGACCGTGCGGCCCGTTGGGCTGGAAGCGCGACATCGGGTCGGGATAGAGCGTCTCGCCGCCATCGAGCCGGAACCGGTAGAGCCCGCCGGCCGCCAGCCCCGTCACGGCACCGGAGAAATAGCCGTTCCCTTCGTCATCCAGCGCCGTCGCCGGCCCGTCCGGCTCGACCACCAGTTCGACCCGCTTGGCGTTGGGCGCCCAAACGCGCGCGTGCGCCCCGCCCGGCTGTAACTCCACCCCGATCGGCCAGCGACGCGTGACGGTGGTGCGGGGCTGCTCGACAGACGAAACTGCGGTGGAGATGTTCACGACGGCTGGCCCCCAAAGGCGTGAGGCGGACTTGCCTTACGGTCATGGTCAACAGGAGCGGGGCGGCGTGGTCACGCGGGGAATGGGGAAATTGTTTCGGGGGCTAAGGGGTTTGGGGGAGTGTCGGCTGACGAATGCCCCCACCCCGACCCTCCCCCGTTGAGCGGGGGAGGGAGTTTAGTGCAAGGGCGGCGGAGTTCCCTCCCCCACCCAGTGGGGGAGGATAGGTGGGGGTCTAACCTCGCAAGGAACCAACCGCCCGCTCAAACCCGCTCGCCGAAGCTCCCCGCGGCGGCGTCGATCACCAGAGGGTGGGCGCGGAGCGTGGTCAGCGCCGCTTCCACCTTGTCGTCGGCGACCTCCAGCGTCACCAGCACGTCCGAGCGGTCGCCGCGTTCGGCATCGCGCTCCTCCCGCCCCGTCTGCACCACGTTGCCGAAGCGGTCACGCAGGCTGCCGACGATCTCGGCCTCCACACCCCGGCCGCGTTCGGCGGGATAGGCGTAGACCAGTTCCATGACGCTCTCCCTTCTCTGCTAACCTTGGGGGGCGAAGACGACGCGCATGCAATCGTCGGCCTTCTCCTTGAACATGCGGTAGCCCTGCGGTCCTTCGTCCAGCGGCATCCGGTGGGTCAGCAGGTATGACGGGTCCAGCTCGCCCTTGCGGATGTGCTCGAACAGCCGCTCGGCATAGCGCTGGCCGTTCTGCTGGCCCATGCGGAAGGTCAGGCCCTTGTTCATCGCCGCCCCCATCGGGAACTTGTCGATCAGCCCGCCATAGACGCCGACGATCGACAGGGTGCCGCCCTTGCGGCAGCTCTCGATCATCTGGCGCAGCACCGCCGGCCGGTCGGTCTGCAGCCCAACCGCCTGCTTGGCCCGGTCGTAGAGGTCCTCAACCGGATTGGATGCGCTGTCGGCCTCCATGCCGACGGCGTCGATGCACACGTCGGGACCGCGCCCGCCGGTCATCGCCTGCAGCGCATCGAAGATGTCGACGCGGCTATAGTCCAGCGTCTCCGCCCCCGCCTTCATCTGGGCGGCGCGCAGCCGGTCGGGGAAGCGGTCGATGCCGATCACCCGCTCCGCCCCCAGCAGATAGGCGCTGCGGATCGCCATCTGGCCGACGCCGCCGCAGCCCCACACCGCCACCACGTCGCCCGGCTTGATGCCGGCCATGTCGGCGGCCATGTAGCCGGTCGGCACCGCGTCGGACACGAACAGGGCCTTCTCGTCGCTCACCCCGTCGGGCACGCGGACGGCGTTGAAATCGGCGTAGGGCACCCGGATATACTCGGCATGGCTGCCGGCATAGCCGCCGAAGGCGTGGCTGTAGCCGAAGATGCCGGCGCCGCAATGGCCGTAGGCGGTGCGGGCATAGTCCGGGTTGGGGTTGGAGTTGTCGCACAGCGAGCTTTCGCCATGCCGGCAATGGCCGCAATGGCCGCAGCCGATCACCGAGATGGTGATGACCCGGTCGCCGCGGTTCAGGTAGCGGACCTCCGGCCCCTTCTCGACGATCTCGCCCAGGAATTCGTGGCCGATGATGTCGCCGGGCCGCATGGTGGGGACATAGCCGTCGATCAGATGCAGGTCGGACCCGCAGACCGACGACAGTGCCACCTTAATGATCACGTCATGCGGATTGACCAGCACCGGGTCGGGCACGCGCTCTACCCGCAGGTCGTTGGTTCCGTTCCAGCAGAGCGCCTTCATTCCATCGCCTCCCGGAACGACCCGTGGCCCGCTCCATTTCCACTCCCGTTCCCGCGGGGCTGGCGGTCGATGGTGGACAGCTCTCCCGTCTCCACCCGCTGCTTCAGCCTGCGCAGCGCTTCCTCGGCCTGCGCTTCCGGGGTGACGCCCAGACGCGCCGCGACCTCCGTGGCCGGGACGCGGTAGACCAGCGTCAGCCGCACCTCCGTGCCGCGGTCGCCCGGCGCCGGGGTCAGCATCAGCGAGGCGCGGTGCGGCAGCGCCGTCTCACCCACAGTATGCCAGGTCAGCAAGCGGTCCTCGTCGACACGGTCGAGCACGCAGCGCCAGCTCAGCGCCTCCCCGCCCGGCGCGCCCCCGGACATGGCGATCCATCGGCTTTCGGTGGCCGACAGCACGTCGACCCGCTCCAACTGCGGCATCAGCTTCGGCAGGTTGGCGAAGTTGCGCCAGAAGCGGAACACGGTTCCCGGTTCCGATGCGATGGTAACGACAGCCTGCGTGCGTTCCGGCGTCAGCGATCGGCGGCGCGATGCCGGGACATGGCTGCGCCAGGCGCCGGCATCGGGTACCGCCTTCAAGGCACGGTCGCCGAAGGGCCGCAGACCCAAGGCACCTGCGGCGAACAGGCCGGCGCCGCCCAGCGCCAGCATCGCTCCGCTCCAACCAGTCCGCCGGAGTCCAAGCACACCCAGCGCGGTGCCGCCCACCATGGCGAGCCAGCGGCCGCCGGTCGCGGCATCGCCCGATCCGATCAGGCTCATGCCCGACCGTAGGGAGTCCGACTGTGGCCAACGGCCCCGCCCGGTCAAACTGTTCGACGCCATCGCCGCTCCTTTCCCGTCTGTGCAATACCTGTGGACAGAGAACAGCCGGGTTGCGGCTTCGTTGCCTTACGCATGAGCTGATGCGCAGCAACCCTGCGGCGTTCCGCCTGTTACCATCGGCAGCAAAGATCGGAAGGGAGGATGGCCGTGCCACTTCTGGACGCCACCGTGGGTATCGCCGACGCCGAAGGGTTCCGGCCGGCATCCCTGGAAACCGACCGCGGCCCGCTGGAGGCCCGCTACTATCCGGTTCCGGACGGGGAGTTGGCGGTGCTGTGGGTCGGCGGGGTGGGCGGCGGTTTCGACACGCCGGCACGCGGACTCTATCCACGGCTGGCCGCCGACCTGACCGCGGACGGCATCGCGTCGCTGCGGCTGCGCTTCCGCGATCCGCGCGACCTGGAGCAGGCGGTGTACGACGTGCTGTGCGGGCTGAGCTTCCTCGGCCGCCAGGGCATCCACCATGTGGCGCTGGTCGGCCATTCCTTCGGCGGCGCCGTGGTCATCCAGGCTGCGGCCTCCAACCGCGGCGCCGTCTGCACCGTGGTAACGCTGGCGACCCAGGGTTACGGCACCGACCCGGTGACCGACCTGGCCTGCCCCATCCTGCTGGTCCACGGCGAAGCGGACGAAATTCTGTCGCCAAGCTGCTCCATGCACGTCCACCGCAAGGCGCGGGAACCGAAGAAGCTGGTCCTGGTCCCCGGCACCGGCCACCCGATGGAGGAGGCCTCCGAAGCGGTCTGCCGCGAGGTGCGCGACTGGTTGAAAGCGTATCTGCTGCGGCGGTAAGGGGCAAAGTTCAACCCCCCCACCTATCCTCAGCTTTCCTTCGGCTTGTGCGTGTCGCTGATCGGCTGCACGCCCGCCGGCTGCTCCTGCTGCTGCGGCTGGGGTTGCTGCTGTTGCTGTTGCTCCGGCGGCGGTTCTCGCCGCGGCGGGCCGGCCTTGACGTCTTGGTAGACGGCCTTGGCGATCTCCAGCAGCTCCTCCTTCGACAGGCGGCCGGCCAGCGCATAGGCCAGCTGCCCTTCCACCCAATAGAAGGTGGCGACGTCGCCGTTCTGGGTGAAGCTGAAGCTGGACTGGTTGCCGCTCTGGGGAGCGCCGACGAACAGGGTGATCCGCTTGTTGGCGTCGTTGGCGTACATGTACTGCGCGCCGGCGCCCATGTCGGTCGGCAGCGACCGGCCGCCGATCAGCCGGTAGCCGACGCGGCCCAGATCGGGGCCGAACACGTCGCGGCCGACCCGCTTGGACAGCCAGCCGTTCAGTTCGTCCTGGTTGTCGGCGCCGAGCTCCACCTGGAAGCGTTCGTCCGACGTGTAGAAACGGTGTGCCTGGGTGGCTTCCTGGGCGAAGGTGGCGAGCGTCTGGCGCTGCTGGGCGACGGGGGCGACGGCCTGCTGTTCGGCGCCGCGGCCCATCCAGCCGCCGGCCGCACCGGCAACGACCAGCATTACCGCAGCGGCGAACCGGACCAGCGGGCGGGCGTGCCAGGCCGGGCGGTTGTCGTTGAAGGCGATACGCCCCTTCAGCTTGTCGGACAGTTCCTGAACCGTATCGCTCGGCGGTTCGCGCAGGACGGTGTCGAACATCTCGTGCAGAAGCATCGCCTGGGCGCGGTAATCATCCGCCCGGCGCGCCGCGTCGGGATCCTCGGCCAGCCATCGTTCCACCGCCAGACGGCGGCTGCCGTCCAGCTGTCCGTCCACGTAAGCGTGGAGTTCGTCCTCGGTGACCCGCCCTATGCCCTGATGCGCGTTCATCACTTCACCCGCCGGAGGGTGACGCCACCCTCGTTCGCCAGTTTCGCCCGCACCGCCTCGCGTGCCCGTGACAGGCGCGACATGACGGTCCCGATCGGCACGCCGAGCATGTCGGCGACCTCGTCGTATTTCAGGCCCTCCAGCGCCACCAGAAGCAGCACCTTGCGCTGTTCCTCCGGCAATTCGTCGACCGCGCGCATCATTTCGCGCAGTTCGACACGCTCTTCCTGCCGGGCCGGGGTGACCAGCTTCGATTCGACGTCGGCGACGTCGACCTCCTGCGGCCGGGCGGCCTTGGAACGGACCTGATTGACGTGGACGTTGTGCAGGATGGTGAAAAGCCATGCCCGCAGGTTCGTCCCCGCCTGGAAGCTGTCGGCGCGCGCCACCGCGCGCGTCAGCGCTTCCTGCACCAGATCCTCCGCATCGGCGCTGTTGCGCATCAGCGCACGCGCGTAGCGCCGCAAGGACGCGATGTGGACTTCCAGATCGACCCCGAATTTGCTCAACCGCGCACCCGATCCTTACCGATCACGCCACGGCTCACGCCATGGCCTCACCCTCCAGCCGCAAGGCCGGACGGGACGACACGGCGTCGCATGTCCAGGGCCGGGCCGGCCCGTTCGGCCTTTCAACCGAAGCGGAGACCCGATGCATATGGGTGCGAACGCGCGCCGCGCATCCTTTATTCCAGACTTTCTCAGGCTTGCAGCAAAATTTATGGCGAACCGCCAAGCTTGTGCCGAAAAGGCTTCAGGCAGGCCGGATCGATGATCCCATGCGACACCGTTCGCGGTATCAGTCCCCGGGACTGCGCGCGTGCACCACGATGGCGGAGGATTCAGCTGGAAGGAAAGGATTGGTGGGCCCGGCCGGATTCGAACCGACGACAACACCGTTATGAGCGGCGCGTTCTAACCGCTGAACTACAGGCCCTACCGCGGGGCGCACTTTGCGACAAAGCTTCGGGGAAATGCAACCCCTCGTTCATCGCTCAGACGCATAAGTCCGAAAACGAAAACGGGGGCCGAAAGGCCCCCGCTTCGTCTCGAACGATAAGGTCGCGGATCAGGTGTCCCAATCAGGTATCGAGGAAGCTGCGCAGCTTGCGCGACCGCGACGGGTGCTTCAGCTTGCGCAGCGCCTTCGCCTCGATCTGGCGGATACGCTCGCGGGTCACATTGAACTGCTGACCCACCTCTTCCAACGTGTGGTCGGTGTTCATGCCGATGCCGAAGCGCATGCGCAGCACACGCTCCTCCCGCGGGGTCAGCGAGGCGAGCACGCGGGTCGTCGTCTCGCGCAGGTTCGCCTGGATGGCGGCGTCCAGCGGCAGGACCGCGTTCTTGTCCTCGATGAAGTCGCCGAGATGCGAATCCTCCTCGTCGCCGATCGGCGTCTCGAGGGAGATCGGCTCCTTGGCGATCTTCAGGACCTTGCGCACCTTCTCCAGCGGCATCATCAGACGCTCGGCCAACTCTTCCGGGGTCGGCTCGCGGCCGATCTCGTGCAGCATCTGGCGGCTGGTGCGGACCAGCTTGTTGATCGTCTCGATCATGTGGACCGGGATGCGGATGGTCCGCGCCTGGTCCGCGATGGAACGGGTGATGGCCTGGCGAATCCACCAGGTGGCGTAGGTCGAGAACTTGTAGCCGCGCCGGTACTCGAACTTGTCGACCGCCTTCATCAGGCCGATGTTGCCCTCCTGGATCAGGTCCAGGAACTGCAGGCCGCGGTTCGTGTACTTCTTGGCGATGGAGATCACGAGACGCAGGTTCGCCTCGACCATCTCCTTCTTGGCGCGGCTCGCTTCCTTCTCGCCCTTCTGGACGGTGGAGACGATGCGGCGGAACTCGTTGATCGGCAGGCGGGCCTCTTCGGCCACCTGGGCGATCGACTCGCGCGTCTTGCGGATGTCGCCGTCATACTTCTCGGCGAACTTGCCCCAGGTCTTGGGGTTCAGGCCGCGGATGCGCTCCTGCCAGTTCGGGTCCAACTCGTGGCCGAAATACTGGTTCAGGAAATCCTCGCGCTTCACGCGGCAGTCGGTCGCCATGCGCAGCAGGCGACCTTCGAAACCGGTCAGCTTGCGGTTCAGGCCATAGAGCTGCTCGACCAGCTGCTCGATGCGCTGGTTGTTCAGGCGGACGGTGTTCATCAGCTCGACCATCTCGGTCTTGAGCTTTTCGTACTTCTTGTCCGTCTGCTTGCCCATGTCCTCGCCGCGCTGCATCGCGGCCATGCGGGCCTCGTGCAGCTTGTGCAGCTTGTCGTAGGTCGCCTTGATGTTCTCGAAGGTCTCGATGACCTGCGGCTTCAGCGCGGCTTCCATCGCGGACAGCGACAGGCTGTTGTCGCCCTCGTCGCCTTCCTCGCCCTCTTCGCCCTCGCCTTCGGCGCGCGGCGGACGCGGCTCGTCGCCGTCCTCGCCGGCAGGCGCATCGGCGGCGGGCGCAGCCGCGGGCCCGGTGCCGGCGGCTTCCACCACCTCGGCCAGGCCTTCCGGCATCTCCTCGCCGTCCGGGCCGCCGCCATAGGTGGCGTCCAGGTCGATGATGTCGCGCAGCAGCATCTTCCCTTCCATCAGGGAATCATGCCACTCCAGGATGGCGCGGATGGTCAGGGGCGATTCGCAGATCGCGCCGATCATCATTTCGCGGCCGGCTTCGATCCGCTTGGCGATGGCGATTTCGCCTTCGCGCGACAGCAGCTCCACCGACCCCATTTCGCGCAGGTACATGCGCACGGGGTCGTCGGTACGACCGATGTCGTCGTCGTCGAGATTGCCCGACGAACGGCCTTCGCCTTCGCCTGCCCCCTCGCCGCTGTTCTCTGAATCCTGCTCTTCCGATTCGACGATGTTGATGCCCATTTCGGACAGCATCGCCATCGTGTCTTCGATCTGCTCGGACGAGGACGAATCCTGCGGCAGCGCTGCGTTCAGCTCGTCATAGGTGACATACCCGCGCTCCTTGCCACGGGCGATCATCTTCTTGACGGCCAAGCCCATGCCGTCCATCAGAGGACCGTCTGCGGATTCCTCCCGCGTTTCGGAAACTTCCACGCTGTTCGCAGCTTTCGTGGCCATGCGTTCGGTGCCCCCGCATTACCCCATTGAAAAAGACGAAAGGAGCGCCCGGTCCCGGTTGCCCGGCCCGTCCGCCCCACCCCCAACCATGTATCTACCCAGAACCCGCCATCACAGAAACTGTCATGCGGCCCTGTCCTGTCGACTGCTTCCTGTCAATTCCGTGCCCCATCAACCGACGTCCTGCGGCCGACGACACAAGCCATCAACCGTCAGACATCGTCAAAGTCACCATCATCCGTCATACCCAGACCGGACTTTATGACCTCCTGCTGAAGAGCCACGACCCTCGCGAAGTTCGCCTCGCTGTTGTCACGGGTCAAAGCCGCCTTCGCTTCCCTAAGATCGTCGAGCACCCGCTCTTGATGCAGATGCCGCCACGCAGGCCACCATCCCTTCCGGGCATCCTCCGTGGAGGCATCCGGACGGGCGAAGCCGGCATGGACATAGGTCGACTCGCCTAGCAAAGCACCGACCATCGTCTCATGGCCGGCGGATGACAAGTGGCGACAAAGCGCAGCGGCGTCAAGTGTCGAGTCGTGGTTACGATCGTCCGAAAGACATTCGATCACCGCCCAGCGCAGTTTTTCGAGCTCCGGGTCACCGAACGGCAACAGCCCCAACGGCTCGGCCAATTCGCCGAACAGCTCGGGATGGTTGATGATCGTCGCCAGCAGAATCCGCTCCCGCATCGAGGCGAGGCGGGAGGCGCGGCCGCGCCCCTCCCCCACCGGCTTGGAGGTCAGGCGACCGGGCACGCCCGGCACATGGCGACGCGGCGGTTCGCCGAAACGCCCCCGCCCCTGCCCCGGCACCCAGGGTCCGCGGTTGTAGGCCGGACGCGCGGGGGCGAAGGCCTCGTCGACGCGGCGGCGCATCTCGGTCCGGTAGAAGCCCTGCACGTCTCGGTCGGCGATGGTGGCGACGCGGGCCTCCAGCGCCGCCTTCACCGCGGCCTTGGCCTCCGGCGTGTCGGTCGGCCGGCCCTCGCTCTCCATCCGCCACAGGGCATCGGACAGCGGGATGGCAGCCTCCAGCACCGCGCCCATCGCCTTGGGGCCCTGGGCGCGGATCAGGCTGTCGGGATCCTCGCCCTCCGGCAGGAAGGCGACGCGGGCCGACTGGCCGGGGGCGAGGTGCGGCAGGATGCGCTCCACCGCCCGCCACGCCGCACGCCGGCCGGCATTGTCGCCGTCGAAGCACAGGAATGGCACCTTCTCCGCCGCCGGGATCAGCTTCCACAGCTCCTGCACCTGCGTCTCGGTCAGCGCGGTGCCCAGCGGCGCCACCGCCCCCTCGAAGCCGGCGCGGACCAGGGCGATCACGTCCATATAGCCTTCGGCGACGATCACCGGCTTGCCGTCCGCCGCCGCCTGCCGCGCCCGGGACAGGCCGTAGAGCAGCGTGCCCTTGTGGAAGAGCGGCGTGTCGGCGGTGTTGACGTATTTCGGCCCGTCGCCCTCCAGGATGCGCCCGCCGAAGGCCACCACCTGCCCGCGCCGGTCGGTGACCGGGAACATCACCCGGTTGCGGAAGAAGCTGTAGGGCGACCGGCCGTCGTCCGGCCGCTTCAGCAGCCCGGCATTGACCATGTCCTCGTCGGAAAAGCCCTGCTTGCCCAGATAGGTGCGCAGCGCGTTCGAATCGCCGGGCGCATAGCCCAGCCGGAAGCGGGCGATGGTGTCGCCGTCCAGCCCGCGCCGCATGAAGTAGTCCAGTCCGGCCCGGCCGGCGGAGCTGTGCAATTGCTGCTCGAACCAGCGGGCCGCCTGCTCGACGAGGTCGTGCAGGGTCTTGCGCCGCTCGTAGCGCTGCCGGTCCTCCTCCGTCGGGCGCGGCACCGGCAGCCCGGCCTCGCCGGCAAGATGCTCGACCGCCTCGGGGAAGCCGAGATTGTCGTGGCGCATGACGAAGCCGATGACGTCGCCGTGGGCGCCGCAGCCGAAGCAATGGAAGAAGCCCTTCTGGTCGTTGACGTAGAAGGACGGCGACTTCTCATTGTGGAACGGACAGGGGGCCTTGTACTCCCGGCCGGCGCGGATCAGGCGCAGGCGTTTCGAGACCACTTCCGACAGGGCCAGCCGGCTGCGCAGTTCTTCCAGGAATTGGGGCGGGAAGGCCATGGTCGAACGGTCACCGGGGGACGAAGAAGGGGGTGCGACGGGCGCAACGCTATAGCAGAGGCATAGTATGGGAACCAGCGCCGCCGGCCCCAAGGGGGCAATCGTCGCCGACCGGGTGCGGCGTCGGCCCAGCTCCCGATCGAGCCGAACGTCATCCGCACCTGTCGCTTACCTGCCCGGCCGCTTACTTCCCCGACAGCCGCGCCTTCACCAGACCACCGGCCTTGGCGAAGTCCATCTGGCCGGCATGGCGGGCCTTCAGCTCGGCCATCACCTTGCCCATGTCCTTGATGCTGGCGGCGCCAAGCTCGGTCACGATGGAGTCGATGGCGGCGGCGGATTCCTCGTCGCTCATCTGCTTGGGCAGGAAGCGCTCGATGACCGCGATCTCCTCGCGCTCCTGCTGGGCAAGCTCGGGACGGCCGCCCTGCTCGTACATGCCTGCCGATTCGTTGCGCTGCTTCACCATCGTCTGCAGCATCGACAGGATGCCGGCGTCGTCGATGCCGTCGGTCACGCCGCGGCTCCGGCTCTCGATATCGCGATTCTTCAGCTCGGTCAGAATCAGGCGCAGGGTGGACACCGCGCGCTGGTCCCTCGCGCGCATCGCATCCTTGAGGCCGTCGTTGAACTGCGTGCGCAGCGTCATGTCCCGTCTTCCTTGGTTCGTCGGGCCGGGATGGAAGGCCCCGGCCGGACAGCCGACTATTCCGAAAATGGCCGCCGATTTCCATGGCAAAAGCCCCAACCGGCGAATGGCCGCGCATGAGCCGTCCGACTTTGCCGCCGGTTCAGGGCCGCCTTGCAAAGCTATTGCTGGAAATCCGGCATCCAATCGTCATATAGGATGTCCGGCCCACCCGATCAGCCCACTCGATCCCGCGTCACCGCCCGTACCGGCGGAGGTGGGGTGCGAGCGGTTCCGTGTGCGCGCCCGGCGGGACGCTAGGCCGTCGCCGTTCCGCCGATCACCCGATCCGTCGCCGGCCGCGGTTTTTGGGAAGGTTCACAGGAATGACTCTCGCCACTCCCCCCTCCGACAATGCGGTTCACACCGGCGTGCTTGTTCTGGCCGACGGCACGGTGTTCCGCGGCCGAGGCATCGGCGCCACGGGGGATTCGGTGGGCGAGGTGTGCTTCAACACCTCCATGACCGGCTATCAGGAGATCCTAACGGATCCCAGCTATGCCGGCCAGATCATCACCTTCACCTTCCCGCACATCGGCAACACCGGCGCCAACACCGAAGACATCGAGACGATCACCCCGGCCGCCCGCGGCCTGATCCTGCGCGCCGACATCACCGACCCGTCGAACTGGCGCGCCACCCGCCACCTGGACGATTGGCTGAAGAGCTACGGCCTCGTCGGGCTGGCCGGCGTCGACACCCGCCGCCTGACCCGCCGCATCCGCGACCTGGGCGCGCCGAACGGCGTCGTCGCCCATGCGCCGGACGGCAAGTTCGACATCGAGGCGCTGGTCGCCAAGGCCAAGGGCTGGCCGGGGCTGGAGGGCATGGATCTGGCCAAGGACGTGTCCTGCCGCCAGACCTATGACTGGACCGAGGCCGGCTGGACCATCGGCGGCGGCTACGCCACCCAGGACAAGCCGCAGTACCATGTCGTCGCCATCGACTACGGCGCCAAGCGCAACATCCTGCGCTGCCTCGCCGCATCCGGCTGCAAGGTGACGGTGGTGCCGTCGACCGCCACGGTCGAGGATGTGATGCGCCACCAGCCGGACGGCGTGTTCCTGTCCAACGGCCCCGGCGATCCCGCCGCCACCGGCGAGTACGCCGTGCCCACTATCAAGGGCTTGCTCGACACCGGCGTGCCGATGTTCGGCATCTGCCTCGGCCACCAGATGCTGTCGCTGGCGCTGGGCGCCAAGACCACCAAGATGCAGCAGGGTCACCGCGGCGCCAACCATCCGGTGAAGGATCTGGCTTCCGGCCGGGTGGAGATCACCAGCCAGAACCACGGCTTCGTCGTGGTGCCGGAGACTCTGCCCGCCGACGCCGAGGTCACCCATGTCAGCCTGTTCGACGGCACCAACGAGGGCATCCGCCTGAAGGGCAAGCCGGTCTTCTCGGTGCAGTACCACCCGGAAGCCTCGCCCGGCCCGCAGGACAGCCACTATCTGTTCGACCGCTTCGTCCAGCTGATCGCCGAGAAGAAGGCGGCCTGACGGTCGAGCGGAACCAACCCGTTGAAGAGGGCGTCCCGGTGGGGCGCCCTTTTTGTTGACGCCCCTCTTTTTGGGAACGCCGGATCATGGCCCGGTCCACCGACCTGCTGCTGACCGCCATCGCCCCGGCGATCTGGGGCAGCACCTACATCGTCACCACCGAACTGCTGCCGCAGGGCTATCCGATGACGGTGGCGCTGCTGCGTGCCCTGCCGGCCGGGCTTCTGTTGCTGCTGCTGGTCCGCCGGCTGCCGTGGGGATGCTGGTGGGGACGCTCGCTGGTGCTGGGGGCGCTGAACTTCTCCTTCTTCTGGGCGATGCTGTTCGTGTCGGCCTACCGCCTGCCCGGCGGCGTCGCCGCCACGGTGGGAGCGGTGCAGCCGCTGATCGTCATCGCGCTGTCGCGCCCACTGCTGGGCACCCCGATCCGCCCGCTGGCGGTCGCAGCCGCCATGGCCGGCATCGGCGGGGTGGCCCTGCTGGTCCTGAAGCCCAGCGCCACTCTGGACGGGATCGGCGTGCTCGCTGCGCTGGCCGGCGCCGGATCGATGGCCGCGGGAACGGTGCTGAGCCGGCGCTGGCGCCCGCCGGTGTCGCCGCTGATCTTCACCGCCTGGCAGCTGACCGCGGGCGGGGTGCTGCTGGTGCCGGTGGCGCTGCTTCTGGAACCGGCGCTGCCGGTGCCGACGGCTGCCAATCTGATGGGCTTCGTCTATCTCGGCCTGATCGGCGCGGCGCTGACCTACATCCTGTGGTTCCGCGGCCTGTCGCGGCTGGAGCCGTCCGCGGTGGCGCCGCTGGGTTTCCTCAGCCCGGTCACGGCGGTGGTGCTGGGCTGGGCGCTGCTCGGCCAATCGCTGACCGGCTACCAGATCGCCGGGATCGTGCTGGCGCTCGGCAGCGTCTGGGTCGGCCAACGGGCGCAGGCGGCACCCGTCGCCCCAACGGCCGCGACGGCCGGCGCAGGGAATTGAAGTCGGCTTTTCCGGCGTCGGTACCGCGCCATATCATCCAGGCCACCGGTACGCCCCGCCCCCTGCCCCGGACCTCATGCGCCGTCTGCCGCCACCGCCCATCGTCGTCCCTGCCGCCCCGCAGGAGGACCGTCCCGCCTGCCCGCTCTGCGGCCGGCCGATGGTTCCCGGCGCAAGCCTGAACGAACATCATCTGGTCCCGCGCACCTATGGCGGCCGGGACACGGTGACGATGCACCGCATCTGCCACGCCAAGATCCACGCGGTGCTGACCGAGCAGCAGTTGCGCGACCACTACCACGAGATCAAAGCCCTGCGCGGCCATCCCGACATCGCCGCCTTCATCCGCTGGGTCCGCCGCAAGCCGCCGGAGTTCACCGACGGCCATGCCACCGACCGGCGGCGGCGGAAGCGCTGACAGCGGCTCACCCCCGGCGTACGGTCTGGCGCTGGGCGGGTTTCGGCAGATAATTGCGGGCCTCGCCGTTGCAGACGCGGCTGACCCGCTCATACTCCTCCACCGTATCGACCTGCGCCTGCCGACGGTCGCGCTCGCGGCCGAACTCCTGCATGATCCGCCGCATCGCCGATTCGAGCGGCCGGCGGATCGCCGCCATCGCCTGGGCCTGACTGCGCGAGCGCACCGGCGCCATGCCCTCCAGCACCTGGTCCAGCCGGATGCGGATCATCGGCATCATCTCGCGCAGCAACGCCTCGTCCACCGCGACATGGCGCATCTCATGGGCCAGCACCTCGCCATGCAGGCAGGAGTTCACCGGGATTTCGCTGGCCACATGGACGATGCGCTGCTGGAAGCCGAAGCTGATGGTCACCGTGCTGGCCGATGCGCAATAGGTGCCGTCGCTCATGGTCCTGAACAGGGCGGAGACCTGCGACTGCTCGCCATAGCGGGCCAGGGTCAGCCCCAGCACATGGCCGTCGGCACTTCCGGCCGGTCCCGGCGTGCGTCCCGGCAGCCGGGTGAGTTGCGCGACCGTTCGCCCGTCGTCACGCTGGATCGGCGCCAGCACGCTGTCGAACACGAGCTTGGTCGGCGGAAACCCGCTGCAGCCGTTGGACTGCGCCGCAGCCGGCGAGGCGGCCGGCAGGGTGGCGAGCAGCATGCCCGAAAGGAAGAGGAACAGGAGGCGAACGATCATCCCGATACAAATATCAGGAAACCGTCCGCCGACAAGAGACATGGAGTGGAAGATCGGGGTGCCGTCGAAGGATCTTCGCCGGCACCCCACCCCCTCACTGATGCGCCGGGAACAGGAAACGCGCCTTCAGGGTGCCTTCGATGGCGCGCAGGTCGTTGACGACCTCCATCTCCTCCACGTCGCCGTTCACGTCGACCACCACATAGCCCAGCTCCGGATCGGTCTGGAGATACTGGGCGGCGATGTTCAGGTCGCGGCCGGAGAACACCTCGTTCACCTTGCGCAGGATGCCCGGACGGTTCTCGTGGACGTGCAGGAAGCGGGTGCAGCCGGCCTGAACCGGCAGCGCCACCTGGGGGAAGTTGACCGCGCCGACGGTGGACCCGTTGTCCGAATATTCCAGCAGCTTCTGCGCCACCTCGGTGCCGATGTTGGCCTGGGCCTCCATCGTCGAACCGCCGATGTGCGGAGTCAGGATGGCGGTCTTGATGCCGCGCAGCGCGCTCTGGAACTCTTCCTTGTCCGAACCGGGCTCGACCGGGAAGACGTCGATGGCGGCACCCAGGACGTGGCCGCTGCTCAGCGCGGCGGCCAGCGCCTCGATGTCCACCACCTGGCCGCGGGCGGCGTTGATCAGGTGGCTGCCCTTCTTCATGGCCGCCAGTTCACGCTCGCCGATCATGTTCCGGGTCTGCGCGGTGTCCGGCACATGCAGGGTCACCACGTCGGACACCGACAGCAGTTCCTCCAGCGAATCGCAGGCGCGGGCATTGCCGAGCGCCAGCTTGCGCACGACGTCGTAGAAACGGACCTGCATGCCCATCGCTTCGGCCAGGATCGACACCTGCGTGCCGATATGGCCATAGCCGACGATACCCAGCGTCTTGCCGCGGATCTCGTAAGAGTCCTTGGCCGACTTCATCCAGCCGCCGCCATGGACCAGCTGCGACTTCTCGAAGATGCCGCGCATCAGCATGATGATCTCGCCGATCACCAGCTCCGCCACCGACCGGGTGTTGGAATAGGGGGCGTTGAACACCGGGATGCCGGTGCGACGCGCCGCCTTCAGATCGACCTGGTTGGTGCCGATGCAGAAACAGCCGACGGTGATCAGCTTGTTGGCCGCCTCGAACACCTTGGCAGTCAGGTGGGTGCGCGACCGGATGCCGAGGATGTGGACGGACCCGATGCGCTCCAGCAGCTCATCCTCGTCCAGGGCGCGCGGCAGCCGCTCGACAGAGGCATAGCCGCCGCGGGCCAGCTCGTCGATGGCGTTGTCGTGGACACCTTCCAGAAGAAGGATGTTGATCTTGTCCTTGGAGAGCGAGAGCTTGGTCACGGCCGGCTTCCGTATCTGGGCATCGGGACTGATCGGCAGCCCGCCTGCCGGAAACGGCGCGATGGGCCACGGAAAAGCGAGCGCGCAAAATAATACCAAAGGCAGCCCTTGTCACCTGACGGATGTTGCGCCGCCACAGAGCTTTCCGCATGCCGGATTGGCGCAGGACGCGGGTTGGGTGTATCAGTCGGACCGACCTTCCAATTTGGAAACCCGCCATGAGCGACGTGACGATCTACCACAATCCGCGCTGCAGCAAGTCGCGCGAGACGCTGGAACTCCTGCGCTCCCGCGGCGTCGAGCCGGCGGTGATCGAGTATCTGAAGACCCCGCCCTCCCCGGCGGAACTGTCGGCCATCCTCGCCAAGCTGGGCAAGGGTCCGCGCGACATCACCCGCGCCAAGGAGGCGGCGGAGGCCGGAATCGCCAAAGACCTCGACGGTGAGGCGCTGGTCGCCGCCCTGTCCGCCAATCCGTCCGCCATCGAACGCCCCATCGTGGTGAAGGGCGACCGCGCCCGCATCGGCCGTCCGCCGGAGTCGGTGCTGGACCTCCTCTGACCCTTTCCCGTCCCTGACCGGAGCCTGCCGCCCGTGACCAGCAAGCACACCGCCGCCGCCGCCGCGGCCGAGCTGTCGACCATCCGCGATTTCCTGCGCTACGGCGTCAGCCGCTTCAACGAGGCCGACCTCGATTACGGCCACGGCACCACCACGGCCTTCGACGAGGCGGTGTTCCTGGTGCTGGAGTCCCTGCACCTGCCGGTCGACCAGCTCGACCCCTATCTCGACTCCCGCCTGACCGCGGCGGAGCGCGAGGCGGTGGCCGGCATCCTCCATGCCCGCATCGACACCCGCAAGCCGGCGCCCTACCTGCTGAACAAGGCCTATATCCAGGGCATCCCCTTCTATGTGGACGAGCGGGTGATCGTCCCGCGCTCCTACATCGGCGAACTGCTGTTCTCCGACCTGTTCGGCGGCGACGACTTCACGCTGGTCGAGGATCCGACCTCGGTGGAGCGGGTGCTGGATCTGTGCACCGGTTCCGGCTGTCTCGCCATCCTGGCCGCCCGCATCTTCCCGGAGGCGCAGGTGGACGCGGTCGACCTGTCGCCCGACGCGCTGGAGGTGGCCAAGCGCAACGTCGCCGACAGCGGGTTCGAGGACCGCATCGCCCTGCACCAGGGCGACCTGTTCGCGCCGCTGAAGACGCGGAAATACGACGTCATCATCACCAACCCGCCCTACGTTGACGCCGAGGCGATGGACGCCCTGCCGCCCGAGTTCCGGGCGGAGCCGGAAATGGCGCTGGCCGGCGGCGACGACGGACTGGACATCGTCCGCCGCATCCTGAAGGAAGCGCCCAAGCACCTGACCCCGGAGGGTGGCCTGCTCTGCGAGTTCGGCACCGGCCGCGAGATCCTGGAGGCGGAATACCCCCACCTGGACTTCCTGTGGCTGCAGACCGCCAACAGCTTCGGCGAGGTGTTCTGGCTGACGCGGGAGCAGCTGAAGGCGGGGAAGTGAGGGGCTAACGTCCCCACAGCCGGGAACCCTTCCCCCCGCCCCCGGTTGTCCTCTCGACGATGCTGCATCGCAGCAGCCGCTTGAGAGGACGACCACCATGAACGACCGCCAATCCACCATCCTCAAGACCCTCGGCATCACCGCGCTTGCCTTGGGTGGGCTGGCCGTCGCCAACACGCTGGCGGCCCGCGCGGCGGAGCGGCGCTATCCGCCCGAAGGCCGCTTCGTGACCGTCGACGGCGTCCGGCTGCATTACATGGAAGCCGGTGAAGGGTCACCCGTCGTGTTGCTGCACGGCAATGTCTCCGCTCTCGGCGATTCGCTGGCGAGCGGGCTGTTCGACCGGCTGGCGCGCAATCACCGGGTGATCGCCTTCGACCGTCCCGGCATGGGCCACAGCGACCGTCCCCGCGATCGCGCCTGGACGCCCGAAGATCAGGCGGACCTGCTGGCCAAGGCCTTCGCGGTCCTGGGCATCGAAAACGCAGTGGTCGCCGGCCATTCCTATGCCACCCTGATCGGGCTGGCCCTGGCGCTTGACCATCCGCGGACGGTGAAGGGGCTGGCGCTGATCTCCGGCTATTACTTCCCGACCAAGCGGGTGGACGCGGTGATGGTGGCGTCGGTTGCAGCCCCGGTGCTGGGCGACCTGCTGCGCTACACCGTGTCGCCGCCCTTCTCCAAGGCGGTGATGCCGGCGATGCTGAAGACCCTGTTCTCGCCCCGGCCCGTGCCCGCCCATCTGACGGAGACCTTCCCCGTCGCCCTGACCACCCGCCCCGGCCAACTGCGCGCCAACGCCCAGGACGGCGTCACCCTGGCACCGGGCGCCGACCGGCTGCAGCACCGCTATGCCGACGTGACCGTCCCGGTGGCGATCTTCGCCGGCCACGAGGACCGCATCGTTTCACAGGAGGAACAGAGCGGCCGCCTGCATCATGTCCTGCCGAACAGCACCCTGCATTGGGTGCCGGACTGCGGACATATGGTGCATTACGCCGCCCCCGATCTGGTGGTGCGCCGTATCGACGAATTGTCGGCCGAAAGCGTACCGCTGCGCGTCGCCGCTCAGAGATAGCGCCGCATCAGGATGCTGCCGCCCTGATGCGGCAGGCGGGGGTGCCAGGGGATGTCGGCGCGACCGATCTCCTCGAACCCCTCGCCGGCATAAAGACGACGGGCCGGATCGTTGTCGGCCCAGACATGCAGGGTGACGCGGTCGAATCCGCCGGTCCGCGCCCGTTCGTAGAACCAGCCGAGCAGCCGCCCGGCGATGCCGTGGCGGCGCTGCTCCGGATCGACGGCCAGGGCCGACAGGAAATAGCTGCCCCAGTCCAGCGTTTCGGAGAATGCGGCCATGTGGGCGATCCGGTCGGGCGGCAGACCGCTGTAATCCTCCGTCCGGATCCAGTCGGTGGGATAGCCGTGGGCGACGCCGACGACCCTCCCATCCAGTTCGGCGACCCCGCTCTGCCGATGCGACAGAGAACCGCTGCGCCCGGCAAGGCCCGGCATCAGCATTTCCGCCGCCGTCAGCCCCGGCATCAGCCCGTCCAGCAGAAAGCCGTAAACCCCGCCGCCGGCAATATCGATCAGCCGGGCGAGGTCCGGTGCGTCGTCGGCATCGGCCGCACGGATGCGGAGACGGTCGTGAATGATGTGAGAAGTCACGGCAGGCACCTTCCTTCCGGGGGAGCGGCCGGATAGGAAAGGCCGTCCTGCCGCCGATTTCCAGTCCCTTTCGAGGGCGCCGGTTCGAGGGCGCCGGTTCAGTTGTGGTCAGCGGCCCGATTGAGATCATCGCGAAGTTTCAGCAACGCCTCGCGCAGGGAGGTCAATTCCTCGACCGAACATCCGGCGGCGGCGGCGATGTGGGTCGGCAGGCATTCGGCCTTGCCGCGCAACGCCGCGCCGTCGGGGGTCAGGCGAATGCGGACAAGCCGTTCGTCCTGAGGATCGCGGGCGCGGGTGACCAGCCCCTGCCCTTCCATCCGCTTCAGCAGCGGAGTAAGCGTGCCGCTGTCCAGCCCCAGCCTTTCGCCCAGCGCCTTCATCGACTGCCCGTCCTCCTCCCACAGCAGCAACATCGCCAGATATTGCGGGTAGGTCAGTCCAAGCGACTCCAGCAGCGGACGATAGACACGGGTCATCGCCAGATTCGCCGAGTAGAGGGCGAAGCAGGCTTGGTTGGACAGCAGAAGCGGATCGTTCCTGTCGGCAGTCATGGCTTTGCGGAACCTTCAAAACGGCGCGCACCGCCGGGCTGCAACGCGCCGGTCGATCATGCGTTCGGCACAATCGCGCGCAACAGCCCGGCGGCGCAATCCTGAAGACGTTTCGCTTCAGGCGATCACCCTATGAAACAACCTTTGGCAAGCGCCTCAGGCAACGGTCGTGGTGACCGGGATGTTGCCCTTGGTGGCATGGCTGTAGGGGCAGACCTTGTGCGCGCGGGCCAGCAGATCCTCGGCGGCGGCCTTGTCCATGCCCGGCAACGACACGACGAAATCCACCGTCAGGCCGAAGCCCTCGCCGTCGTCACGGGCACCGATGCCGACCGTGGCGGTCACCGACAGGTCAGCCGGAACGGCGATCTTGTCGCGGTTTCCGACGAACTTGATGGCGCCGATGAAGCAGGCGGAATAGCCGGCGGCGAACAGTTGCTCGGGGTTGGTGGCCCCACCCTGCCCGCCCAACTCCTTCGGCGCGGCCAGCGCGACCGACAGCAGTCCGTCCTCGCTGACGGCCTTGCCGTCGCGGCCACCGGTGGCGGACACCTTCGTCGAATACAGGGTCTTCATGGTGCGCTCTCCTTAATGGATATCGGGGTTTGGTTGGCGGAGCGGCAGTAAGCACCGTCGCCGGTGATCTCGTGGCTCTGAATATCGCTCACAATTCGATTGCGCGCAATGTATTTGATCATGCGCAATGAGATTGTTCGCAATGCATCCGGCGCATGGCGCCCTGCGCCGGCACCACCGCTCGGCTCTGAATACGGGCCTAATCGAGCGCAATAAAAAAGCCTCGAAGTCCAAGGACTTCGAGGCTTCTTTCACCTTCCGGAACTGGTCGGAGCGACAGGATTCGAACCTGCGACCCCCAGACCCCCAGTCTGATGCGCTACCAGGCTGCGCTACGCTCCGTCAACTTCACCGCAGTGCTTGCGGCTTGGCTCCGGAAGGGAACGGGACTATAGCCGCGGACTTTTGCCGATGCAACATCTCCCGTGATGCTTTTTCAGCTTTTTTTGTCCCCGATTTCGGACAGGCGCGACAGAACCGACCGCAGCGATTTCAGCTCGTCCACCACGATGGTGATCTCGTGCCGCAGGGCGGCGGACAAAGGCGGCTGCGCCCCATAGTCCGGCCCGTCATCCAGGCCACCGTCCTCCGTGCCGTCATCCAACGTCTCCCCGGTCACCGGTCCGCCGCCGGAGTCGCCGGGTTCATCGGCATCCTCGGGCAACGGCGGCGTGGGGTCGGACATGCGCCCTTCCTTCAGCAGGCGCTGCACGCCCTTGATGGTATAGCGGTCCTCATACAGCAGCGCCTGGATGCGGCGCAGAAGTTCCACATCCTCCGGCCGGTAATAGCGCCGGCCTCCGCCGCGCTTCAGCGGGCGGATCTGGGGGAACTTCGTCTCCCAGAAACGCAGCACATGCTGAGGCACGTTCAGGTCGGTCGACACCTCGCTGATGGTGCGATAGGCCGTGGCGGACTTCATGGCAGGATCAGGCCGCCGCCCGGCAGTGGCCGGATGCGACGATCCGCGGACAGGCACGGCACGGCGTTGGACGGGGTGCCCATTCCACTGAAAGCGGCGTCATAACAGACGGCCGGCGTCAGGAGAGAGCCCGCGCGGGCGTCGGCGCCCCACCCTCCTGGACATCGTTGATGCGGTTCTTCAGCACATGGCTGGCACGGAAGACCAGCACCCGCCGCGGCAGGATCGGCACTTCTTCGCCGGTCTTCGGGTTCCGGCCGACCCGCTCGCCCTTCTGGCGAACCTGGAAACTGCCGAAGGAGGAAATCTTCACCATCTCCCCCCGGGCGAGCGCGTCGGAAATCTCGTCCAGGACGGTTTCGACCAGATCGGCCGATTCGTTGCGCGAAAGACCGACTTCCTGGTAGACGGCCTCGCTCAATTGGGCGCGCGTGACGGTGTTCTGAGACATGGTTCGACCTCCCCCGCAACCATTGCGAAGACGGTAATCCGGGGAAAGAAGGTCCGTCAATTCAAAAGCTTGGCAGCCGCATACAGCCCGGCCGAAGCCGGGCCGGGCGTGCGGTGCAGCATTGAAGCAGGTGCGGAAAAAGGAGGGGCCGCTTACCAGCGGATCAGCGCCGAACCCCAGGTCAGGCCACCGCCGATGGCTTCCATCAGGATCAGGTCGCCGCGCTTGACCCGGCCGTCGGCCACCGCCTCGCCCAACGCCAGCGGGATCGACGCAGCCGACGTGTTGCCGTGGCGGTCCACCGTCAGCACGACCTTTTCCGGCGACAGCTTCATCTTGCGGGCCAGCCCGTCGATGATGCGCCGGTTCGCCTGATGCGGAACCATCCAGTCGATGTCGGTGGACTCCAGACCGTTGGCAACCAAAGCCTCCTCCACCACCGCCGACAACTTGGAGACGGCGTGGCGGAAGATCTCCTGCCCGTGCATGCGGACATGGCCGATGGTGCCGGTCGAGGACGCGCCGCCATCGACATAGAGCAGGTCGTACTGGCTGCCGTCGGAATGCAGATGGGTGGACAGCACGCCGCGATCCGTCGAATCGCCCTTGGCCTCATAGGCCTCAAGCACGATGGCGCCGGCGCCGTCGCCGAACAGCACGCAGGTGGTGCGGTCGTTCCAGTCCAGCAGACGGGAGAAGGTCTCCGCCCCGATCACCAGGGCGCGGCGCGCCTGACCGTTGCGCAGGAAATTGTCGGCGACCGACAGGGCATAGACGAACCCGGCGCAGACCGCCTGGATGTCCATGGCGAAGCCCTTGGTCCCCAGCGCCGCCTGCACCTTGGTCGCCGTTGCCGGGAAGGTGTTGTCCGGGGTGGTGGTGGCCAGGATGATGCAGTCGATGCTATCGCCCGGCACGCCGGCATGTTCCAGCGCGCGCATAGCCGCGGCGATGGCGAGGTCGGAGGTCTTCTCCCCCTCCGCCGCGATGTGGCGCGACTTGATGCCGGTGCGCTGGACGATCCACTCGTCCGTCGTGTCGACCCGCTGTTCCAGATCCTGGTTGGTGACGACGTTGGCCGGCAGGAAGATACCGCAACCAAGAACTCGGGAACGCATGACCATGGTTCAGCCCGCCGCCGCCTTCGTGTCGGGAAGAGGGTTCGCGTCGGCAATGCGCCCCATCTCTTCCTTGATGCGCTCGTTGAAACCGTGAGTCGCCAGATTGATGGCGACCGCGACGGCATTGGCGAATCCGACCGGGTCGGTGCCGCCATGGCTCTTCACGCAGACGCCGCGCAGGCCCAGGAACATCGCGCCGTTGTAGCGCCGCGGGTCTATCCGCTCGCGGAAGCGCTTGAAGGCGCCGCGTGCCAGCAGATAGCCGATCCGTGCCAGGAAGGACGTCGCGAAGGTGCGGCGCAAAAACTCGGAGAACAGCTTGGCCGTTCCCTCCGCCGTCTTCAGCGCGACATTGCCGGTGAAGCCATCGGTGACGATGACGTCCACCGTGCCCAGCCCGATGTCGGTGCCTTCGACGAAGCCGTGGAAGCGGCCGGGCAGCGGCATGTCGCGCAGGCTCGCCGCCGCGGCACGCACCACCTCGTTGCCCTTCATGTCTTCCGAGCCGATGTTCAGCACGCCGATCGACGGCTCCGGCAGACCCAGGATGGCGCGCGCGAAGACGGCCCCCATCACGGCGAACTGGACGAGGTTTTCCGGCTGGCATTCGGCGTTGGCGCCGAGGTCCAGCATCACGCTCTCGCCCCGTTGCGTCGGGAAGAAGGAAGCCATCGCCGGCCGGTCGATGCCCGGCAGCGTCTTCAACACGAACTTCGCCATCGCCATCAGGGCGCCGGTGTTGCCGGCCGAGACCACGCAGGCGGCCTCGCCCGACGCCACGGCGTCGATGGCAAGCCTCATGCTGGACTGGCGTCCGGCGCGCAGGGCCACTGCGGGCTTGGCGTCCCCGGCCACGAAGTCGGCGGTATGGCGGATCTCCGCCACCGCCTTCAACGCGGGCCGCTGGCTCAGCAGCGGCTCGATCCGATCCCGGTCGCCATACAGCAGAAAACGCACATCGGGATGGCGCTCCCGCGCGATGTCCGCCCCGGCAATGACCATGTCGGGACCGAGATCGCCACCCATGGCATCCAGGGCGATGGTCAGGCGCTGGCTCACCGCGAACAGGCTCCCCGGCTAGGACCCCGGCAGGGGCGAAGTACGCCCCTGATCATCGGGACCTCAGACAACGCGATCGGGATCAAGCGGCCGCGGTGCCGCTCTGAACCACTTCGCGCTGGTCGTACTGGCCGCAAGACCCGCAGACGTGGTGCGGACGCTTCAGCTCACCGCAGCTCGGGCACTCGTTGTAGGCCGAGGTCGGCAGAGCGTGGTGCGAACGCCGCATGTTGCGCCGCGACTTGGAGGTCTTCTTCTTCGGAACAGCCATGACCGTAAACTCTCTTCATTGGAAAGGGCGGCCCGAACAGGGGCCGCCCAGCGCGAGCGGCATTCAATAAGGCAAATGCCCCCAAAGGGCAAGCCCGAACAACCCCCATTTCGCAACCCCGCGCCGCTCATTGGAGGGGGTGGAAATGCCGGCCCTTATACAAGGAACCGCGGGGGACGCAAGACCGCAGTCACTTCTGCTGCTTCAATTGCTGCAGAACGGCGAACGGGTTCGGCTTTTCCGGCTCCTCCGCCACCTCTTCTTCGGCAGCCCCGCCTTCATCACCCTCGTCATAGCCCTCGAATTCCACACCCTCGGCATGCGGATAGGGGTCGAGGCCCAGAGACAGGTGCTGCGCGGTCAGTTCGCCGATGTCGATTCGGTTGTTCTCCATCGGCTCGGGGATGTCCTCGTCCGACAATGAGGGATCGAAATCGATCTCCAGTCCCAGGTCCTCGACCATCGAGGACGGAGCGAACAGCGCCTCGAAGCTCTCGCTGACATGGGCCGGCACCGGTTCCAGCGTGACGACGCAGGTCTGGACCACGTCGGCCTCCAGCTTGCCGGACACGCGGATCATCTGACCGCCGCGCACCGCGCGCAGCTTCACCGTGGCGGTCAGGCTGCCGATCGCCTCCAGTTCCAGCCGCTCGGCGAGCGCGCGGCGCTCCGTCTCCGTCGCCTCGATGGTCTCGGTCACGTCGGCGCGGCGCACCGTGTCTGCATTGACGATGCGCGAGAATTCCGGGGCCGGCAGGGCACCGTTCACAGGACTCATGGCGAAAGACTCTCTGATGAAACCAAGGCGGCGGTCGAAACGCGCGGGCTGGAGCAACCGGCACCCACCCGCATCGAGTCACATGCAGCCGCCGGCCGCGAAAGGCAAGCCCTCCGCGATCCCGGCGGCCCATAAGGCGCAGTATACTCAGGCGCAGTATATATAGTGTGCCGTCAGGCGGGCGCAGGGGCGAAGCGCAACTCGCCGCGCATCAGCGACTCCAGCGGCTGGGCATCGAGCGCCGCGGCGCAGGCCCGCACATAGGCGGCCATGGTGGGAAGCGCCCCGTCCGGCACCGGATCCACCGTCCCATAGAGGTTGTTGTCCAGCGCCACTTCCAGCCGGCCGTCGTCGGATTCGGCGAGCGCCTCGTCATAGGCGCGGATTCGCCCGGCCATGCCGCGCGCCATCGTCTTCACGCGCCGGGCGATGCCGCTGTCGCCGGCCCCCAGCTCCATGATCGACTTCTCAAAATCGTCGACCATCGTCTCGTAGAGGCGCTGCGACAGTTTGGCCGCCCCCGCCCCCTGCCCCTTCAGCCGGCGCATGACCAGGAACAGGTGCAGCGCCACCATCTCGAACCGGCCGTCCAGCGTATCCGGCACGCCGAGCCCGGCGTAGAAGCCCGGCTGGCGGGCCTGGGCGACGATGCCGGTGAACAGCCCGCCCACCGCCTCGGCATTGCGGGCGCGCGCGCCGCCGCCCAGGCCATTCAGCAGAGGACCCAGCAGGCGATCCATGAAGCTCTCAGACACGAACGGCAGCCCTTCCCCGATTCGGAGTCCCGTTGACAGGGCGAAGCGCCCGGTGCGATTGTCCCGCCTTAGCGACTATCCGCGCCAGCGGGCAGTCCTATGCCCCGCCGGCTCCATCATAGCCCGAGCACCATGACCAGATCGAACTTTTCCGCCCCGCGCGCCGTCATTCGCACCGCCCTTCTGGGAAGCGTCCTGTTCGCCGGCCTCGCTGCGGCCGGCTGCTCCCCCGTCGTCGCCACCCGCGGCAACCTGACGGATCCGCAGCTGGTGGCAGAGCTGCAGCCGGGCCAGAGCCGGCGCGACGACGTCGCCGCGGTTCTGGGCACGCCGACCTCGGTGGGCACCTTCGATCAGAATGTCTGGTACTACATCGGCCAGAAGACCGAGAAGACCGCCTTCTTCGAGCCGGAGGTGACGGAGCGCCGCGTGGTGATCGCCCGCTTCGACGACACCGGCGTCCTGCGCGAGATCAAGACGCTGGACAAGTCGAACGGCCAGGACATCGATCTGGTCGAGCGCTCGACGCCCACCGCCGGCCGCGAGATGGGCTTCCTGGAACAGATGATGGGCAACGTCGGCCGCTTCTCCGCCAAGGACACCAAGGGCAAGGGCCCCGGCAGCTGATCGCCTGACCGTTACCGTGCCCGTTTCATCCGACACCGACCGGCACTTCATGCGCGCCGCCCTGACGCTCGCCGCGCGCGGGCTGGGGCGGACTTGGCCGAATCCGGCGGTCGGCTGCGTGCTGGCCCGCGACGGCGCCGTAATGGGCCGCGGCTGGACCCAGCCCGGCGGCCGCCCCCATGCCGAGACGGAGGCGCTGGCCCGTGCCCGCATCCTCTCCGGCGGGGCGGAGGGGGCCACCGCCTACGTCACGCTCGAACCCTGCAACCACTACGGCAAGACGCCGCCCTGCGCCCTGGCGCTGGTGGAGGCGAAGGTGGCGCGCGTCGTCGTCGCCTGCCAGGACCCGGATCCGAGGGTTGCCGGCGGCGGACTGGCCCGCCTGCGCGACGCCGGGATCGAGGTCGTCACCGGCGTCTGCGAGGCCGAGGCGCTGGCCCTCAACGAGGGCTTCTTCAACCGCATCACGCTGGGCCGCCCGCTGGTCACGCTGAAAGTCGCCAGCACGCTGGACGGCCGCATCGCCACCCGCACCGGCGAGTCGCAATGGATCACCGGCCCCACCGCCCGCGCCTGGGGCCACCGCCTGCGCGCCAGCCATGATGCGATCCTTGTGGGCATCGGCACCGCGTTGGCCGACGATCCCGAACTGACCTGCCGCCTGCCCGGCCTTAGCGACCGCAGCCCGGTGCGCGTGGTGGTGGACAGCAGCCTGCGCCTGCCCCCTGCGGCCAAGCTCGCGACCGGCGCCGGACGCATCCCGACCTGGGTCGTCACCGGCCCCACCCCCGACTCTGCCCGTCTCGAGGCTCTGACGGCGCTTGGTGTCGAGGTGCTCCCCGTTCCTGCGGGTATGGACGGCCGCGTCGATCCCGCCGCCGCTCTTTCCGCCCTCGCTTCCCGCGGCATCACCCGCGTCCTGGTGGAGGGCGGTGCGGCGATGGCCGGCGCCTTGCTTGGCGCCGGACTGGTCGACCGGCTGGAGTGGTTCCGCGCCGCGTCGCTGATCGGCGGCGACGGGTTGCCGGCGGTTGCCGGCTTCGGAGTCGATGCGCTGTCGGCGATGGCCCGCTTCGAACGCACCGCGGTCCGCAGCGCCGGCGCCGATCTGGCCGAAAGCTATCGCCGCATCGCTTCCTAAGGATCGGTTTGGGCGTCGGTTCAGGCCACGCAACAGACCGTTGCGTTGCTTGCGGTGTCGCGCGCGCTTCCCCTGGCCGTGAAACCTGCTAAATTCGCCGCCATGTTCACCGGAATCATCACCGATGTCGGGCGCGTCCGGGCCGTGGAGCGGCAGGGCGACACCCGGTTCACCATCGAGACCGCCTTCGACACGGAGACGATCGCGATCGGGGCGTCCATCGCCCACAACGGCGTCTGTCTGACGGTCATCGAAAAGGGGCCGGGGACCTACGCCATCCAGGCGTCGGGGGAAACCCTGTCGAAGACGACGCTCGGCGGGTGGGAACCCGGCACGCGCGTCAACCTGGAACGCGCGCTGAAGGTCGGCGACGAACTGGGCGGGCACATCGTGTCCGGCCATGTCGACGGCGTCGGCCGGCTGCTGTCGATCCGTCCCGAAGGCGAATCGCTGCGCCTGACCTTCGAGGCGCCGGCCAATCTCGCCAAATACATCGCGCCCAAGGGCTCGGTCGCCATCGACGGCGTGTCGCTGACCGTCAACGAGGTCGACGGCAGCCGCTTCGGCGTCAACATCATCCCCCACACCCAGACCGCCACCACCTTCGGCGGGCTGAAGGAGGGCGATGCGGTCAATCTCGAAATCGATATGCTGGCGCGCTATGTCGCCCGGCTCGCGGGGCAGGAATGACGTCCGAGTTTCACCAATACCTGTCGACGGCCGAAGAGATCATCGAAGAGGCGCGTCAGGGCAGGATGTTCATCCTGGTCGACGACGAGGACCGGGAGAATGAGGGCGATCTGGTGATCCCCGCCTCCTGCGCCACGCCGGAAGCGGTGAACTTCATGGCCAAGCATGGCCGCGGCCTGATCTGCCTCACCATGGACCGACCGAACATCGAGCGGCTGCGCCTGCCGCTGATGGCTCAGCAGAACGCGTCGCGCCACCAGACCGCCTTCACCGTCTCGATCGAGGCGCGCGAAGGCGTGACCACCGGCATTTCGGCCGCCGACCGCGCCCGCACCATCGCCGTGGCTATCGACCCGGCGTCCGGCCCGCAGGACCTCGCCACCCCCGGCCACATCTTCCCGCTGCTGGCGCGTGACGGCGGCGTTCTGGTCCGCGCCGGCCATACCGAGGCGTCGGTCGACATCGCCCGGCTGTCCGGCCATTCCTCGTCGGCGGTGATCTGCGAGATCATGAACGACGACGGCAGCATGGCCCGCCTGCCGGATCTGGTGCAGTTCGCCCAGTTCCACGGGCTGAAGGTGGGCACCATCGCCGACCTGATCGCCTATCGCCGCCGCACCGAGACCATCGTCGAGCAGGTGCTGGCCGGCACGCTGGACAGCCGCTTCGGCGGCCGCTTCCAATCCTACGTCTACATCAACAAGATCCAGTATGCGGAGCACATCGCGCTGGTGCGCGGCGACATCTCCGGCGACGAGCCGGTGCTGGTGCGCATGCATGCCCAGTCGGTGCTGGACGACGTGCTGGGCGACCGCAACTCCGGCCGCGAAAACGACCTCCATGCCTCGATGGAGCTGATCGCCAAGGAAGGCCGCGGCGTCGTCGTGCTGCTGCGCGAACCGAACCCCAACGGCCTGTCCACCGTGCTGAAGGCCCGGCTGGAAGGCCAGTCCGGCAGCGCGCCGGAATTGCGCGACTACGGCATCGGCGCGCAAATCCTGCTGGATCTCGGCGTTCGCAAGATGGTGCTGCTCTCCAACCGCAAGAAGCCGATCATCGGGCTGGAGGGCTACGGCCTGACCGTGGTCGGCCACCGCGCCATCACTCCGGGTGCCGCCGACCCCGGCGACGATTGAGCAAGGGGCTGAACGCCGCCGGATGACCGACACGCCCCATATCATGGTCGTGGACGCCCGCGTCCACGAGGACATCGCCGATGAGCTGGCGCGCGGCGCCGTCGCGGAACTCGACCGCGCCGGCGCCACGCACATCCGCTACGGCGTGCCCGGCTGTCTGGAGCTTCCGGCGGCGATCATGTACGCCATCCGCTCCATGGACTTCTTCACCGCCCGCAGGCGTTTCGACGGCTACGTCGCACTGGGCTGCGTGATCCGGGGCGAGACGACGCGGTACGAAACGATCTGTGCCGAAAGCGCCCGCGGCCTGCAGGATCTTGCCCTGCGCTACAGTCTGGCGGTCGGAAACGGCATCCTGACGGTGGAAAACCGCGAGCAGGCCTGGGCGCGTGCCAATGTCGGATCGGTCAATATGGGGGGCCGCGCCGCACGGGCCTGTCTTGACATGATTGACCTGAAGCGCAAATTCCGCCTCTATCCGCGCTGATCCCGACATCTCCTCTCTTTTAGCGACTGCAGATCATGAGCAACGACGACGCGGGCAGCCCCGTGACACCCGATCACGCCCCCAAGGGCGGCGACTCCAAGGGCAAATCGAAGTCCCGCAAGAACAAGACCGGCGGCGGCTCCGCCAAGGCGCGCCGCAAGGCCGCCCGTCTGGCCGCGGCCCAGGCGCTGTACCAGATCGATCTAGCCCAGGCCCCGGTCGAGAATGTCGTCGGCGAGTTCGTCGCCCACCGGCTGGGCGAGGAGATCGACGGCGACAAGTTCGTCGCCGGCGATCCGCAGCTGTTCGCCGACATCGTCCGCGGCGTCGTCCACCGCCGGGCCGAGGTCGACGGGGTGCTGGGCGCCGCGCTCGACCCGCGCTTCCCGCTCGATCGGCTGGAACTGCTGCTGCGCGCCATCCTGCGCGCCGGCGCCTATGAGATCGCGGTCCATATGGACACCCACCCGCGCATCCTCATCAGCGAGTATGTCGACGTCGCCCGCGCCTTCTTCTCCGGCCGCGAGCCGGCGATGGTGAACGGTGTGCTCGACCATGTCGCCCGCGCACTGCGCGCCGACGACCTCGCCAAGCCCGACCCCGGCCGCGGTTCGGGCGAGGAGTAAACATGCGCACCCCCCCGCACTTTCGCCTCTCCCCCCTGGGGAGAGGTCGGACGGCGATAGCCGTCCGGGTGAGGGGGGCGGACCCTCGCCCGCTTGCGGGAGAGGGTGGCTGCGCCAGCAGCCGGGTGAGGGAACGCGCGTTTGCTGATCGTAGGATTCCGGCACACTCCACGCCTTGCATCCCCCTGACCCTGACCCTCTCCCCGGGGGGGAGAGGGGATTTGGGGCCACTCGCCCCATGACTACCCCCACCTTCGGCGAGTTCGGCCGCATTGCCCGGTTCTTCAAGCCGCTGGCCGCCGGGTTTCCCGGTGCCCGCGGCCTGCGGGACGATGCCGCCGTATTCGGCGTGCCGGAGGGACGGGAACTGGTGGTCACCACCGACGCGATGGTGGCCGGGGTGCATTTCTTTCCCGACGACGCGCCGGCCGACATCGCGGCCAAGCTGATGCGCAGCAACCTGTCCGACCTTGCCGCCATGGGGGCGGAACCGCTGGCCTACACGCTGGTCACCGCCCTGCCCCGCGGGCTGGACGAGTCCTGGCTGGAGGGCTTCGCGGCCGGCCTGGGCGAGGACCAGCGGCAGTTCGGCATCGCACTGGCCGGCGGCGATTCGGTCTCCACAGCCGGTCCGATCACGCTGTCGGTCACCGCCTTCGGGCTGGTTCCCACCGGCCGCGCCCTGCCGCGCTGGGGTGGGCGTCCGGGCGATCGCGTTTTCGTCACCGGTACCATCGGCGATGCCGCCCTGGGGCTGGAGATCGCCTATGGTCGGCTCGACATCCCGGATGAGGAAACCCGCGCCCATCTGCTGCACCGTATGCGCCGGCCGGACCCCCGCACGACGGTGGGGCCGCGCCTGATCGGGCTCGCCAGCGGCGCCATGGACGTGTCGGACGGGCTGGTCGCCGACCTCGGCCATCTCTGCGAGGAGTCGGGCTGCGCCGCCCTGCTGCGAGCCGGCACGGTGCCTCTGTCGGACGCGGCGCGTGGCGCCATCGACGACGATTCCGTCCGGCTGGCGCTCGCCATCACCGGCGGCGACGACTACGAGCTTCTGTTCACCGCTCCGCCGTCGGCCCGCGATGCGCTCGCCGCCCTCGCCGCGGACAGCGGGGTCGCCATCACCGAGATCGGCGAATTCAATCCCGGCCCTCCCGGCGAGGTCACGGTGCTGGACGCCGCCGGAGCCCCCTTGCCGTTGGCCCGCCGCGGCTGGGACCATTTCTGACCGCCTGTTACCCTCCCCGCTTCTTTAAGACAATCGAAAGCATGACCGGCGCAGGGTGCGGCGGTTCGGTGTCTGCGAAGGTGTGCTGCGGTGGTCAAGGCCCTGATCGTTCTCGTCCTGGGCATCGTGCTGCTGGGCGGCGCCAGTTTCGGCGGCTGGTTCGTCTATCAGAAATACTTCACCGAACATCCAGACGCGCCGCCGAAGAAGGTGGAGCCGCCGCCGAAGCCGCCCACCGCCTTCGTCCGCTTGGCCCCGCTGGTGGTGCCGATGATCGGCCCGTCCCGAGTCGAGCAGTTCGTGACCGTCGTCGTGGCGGTCGAGGTGCTTCTGGACAAGCAGCCGACGGCCCAAGCCAATCAGCCGCGCCTGACCGATGCCTTCCTGACCGCGCTTTACGGAGGCATCGCCGACCAGTCGATCCTCAACGGCGCTTTGGTCAATATTCCTGCCGTAAAGGCAAAATTGGTCGAGGCGGCCGGCAAAGTCATCGGCAAGGACGCCGTTCAGGACGTTCTGGTTCAGGCGGTTACGCAACGCAATCTCTGATCTGCCGCTTATTTGCCTGAAATCCGTGCCTATTGTGCAGTGCAGAAGACCAGGCCGCCCAGCAAAGGCGAGGACCCCCTACGGCCATTTCGCCGCGTCGCCTCTGACCGGCCGGCGGTTGCAAAGCGGCGGCACCGGGAGCATGCTTTTTCCGGGAATACTTGCGCCCGACTTCTCCCCCATTTGGTTACGGATGGGAGACAGCCTTTCCTGGGCGCGACCTTGAAATCAATCGGGGGATGCGATGGCTTTAGCGTTCATCGTCATCATCGCCGCCGGCCTGCTCGCGCTGGCCTACGGTTTTCGCACCGGAAAAGAAGTCATGGCCGCTTCGCCGGGGTCGGAGCGGATGCAGGCCATCGCCGCAGCGGTGCAGGAAGGGGCGCGTGCCTATCTGAACCGCCAATACACCACCATCGCCATCGCCGGCGCCGTCCTGCTGGTCATCCTGTGGGTGACGCTGGGCTTTCCGGTGGCCTTGGGCTTCTTGATCGGCGCCGTGCTGTCGGGCAGCGCCGGCTATGTCGGCATGAACGTGTCGGTCCGCGCCAACGTCCGCACGGCACAGGCCGCGACCAATGGACTGGCACCGGCGCTGGACATCGCCTTCAAGTCGGGGGCGATCACCGGCATGCTGGTGGTCGGGCTGGGTCTGCTGGGCGTCGGCGGCTATTTCGGCGTCCTGACGCTGATCTACCGGGTCAGCGACCCGGTGGAGGTCCGCACGATCCTGGAGGCGCTGGTTGCGCTCAGCTTCGGTGCGTCGCTGATCTCCATCTTCGCCCGGCTGGGCGGCGGCATCTTCACCAAGGGGGCGGACGTCGGCGCCGACCTCGTCGGCAAGGTGGAGGCCGGCATCCCGGAGGATGACCCGCGCAATCCCGCGGTCATCGCGGACAATGTCGGAGACAATGTCGGCGACTGTGCCGGTATGGCCGCCGACCTGTTCGAAACCTACGCCGTCACGATCGTCGCCACCATGTTGTTGGCGGCGATTTTCTTTTCCGGGGGCGGGTTGCGGCTGATGCTGATCTATCCGCTGCTGATCTGCGCGGTCTGCATCCTGGCCTCCATTGCCGGCACCTTCGCGGTGAAGCTGGGGGCCGACAACGCCATCATGAAGGCGCTGTACAAGGGGCTGATCGTCGCGGCAGGGCTGTCGCTGGTGCTGATCCTGATCGTCACCGCGATCCTGTTCGGCTTCACCCGCGCCATCCCCATGTCTGACGGCACCGCGATCACCGGCTTCAACCTGTTCGTCTCGGCCCTGGTCGGGCTGGGCGTCACCGGGCTGCTGGTCTGGATCACGGAGTTCTACACCTCCACGGCCTTCCGCCCGGTGCGCAGCGTCGCCAAGGCATCGGAAACCGGGCACGGCACCAATGTCATCCAGGGGCTGGCCGTGTCGATGGAATCGACCGCCCTGCCGGTAATCGTCATCTGTGCCGGCATCCTGATCGCCCATGGTCAGGCCGGCGTCTTCGGAATCGGCATCGCCGCCACGACGATGCTGGCGCTGGCCGGCATGGTCGTCGCGCTCGACGCCTATGGCCCTGTCACCGACAATGCCGGCGGCATCGCCGAGATGTCGGACATGCCCGCCAACATCCGCGTCACCACCGACGCACTGGACGCCGTCGGCAACACCACCAAGGCGGTGACCAAAGGCTACGCCATCGGTTCCGCCGGACTGGCGGCGCTGGTCCTGTTCGCGGCCTATGTCCAGGACCTGGGCCATTATTTCCCGAACGTACCGGTGGAGTTCCGGCTGAACGACCCCTATGTCGTCGTCGGCCTGCTGGTGGGCGGTCTTCTGCCCTACCTGTTCGGCGCCATGGGCATGACCGCCGTCGGCCGCGCCGCCGGGTCGGTGGTGGTGGAGGTGCGCCGCCAGTTCCGCGAGATCCCCGGCATCATGGAGGGCACCGCCAAGCCCGATTACGGCCGGGCGGTGGACATGCTGACCCGTGCGGCGATCAAGGAGATGGTGATCCCCTCGCTGCTGCCGGTGCTGGCCCCCGTGGTTCTGTATTTCGTCATCGCCGCCATCGGCGGTCAGGCGGCGGGATTCGCCTCGCTGGGCGCGATGCTGCTGGGGACCATCGTCACCGGCATCTTCGTCGCCATCTCGATGACGTCCGGCGGCGGCGCCTGGGACAATGCCAAGAAATACATCGAGGAGGGCAACCACGGCGGCAAGGGCTCCGACGCGCACAAGGCGGCGGTGACCGGCGACACCGTCGGCGACCCCTACAAGGACACCGCCGGCCCGGCGGTGAACCCGATGATCAAGATCACCAACATCGTGGCGATCCTGCTGCTGGCGATCCTGGCACAGTTCGGGTGATGAAATGGAGGGCGGGGAGCCATGTACTCTCCGCCCTCGCGCGAGTGCCGATGTGTCCAAAATGTGGTCTGGCAGCCACGGCCCTCGGCCGTCATCCCCGCGCAGGCGGGGATCCAGGAAGCTCCGCAATGAAGCGGCTGAAACGGCTGGATTCCCGCCTTCGCGGGAATGACGGCTTGGAAAGGTCACGCCTGAATTTCTCAAGAACCAAAAGACCAGCCAGCCCCCACCATTTCACATCCCCGGCGACGCCTCCGGCGCCAGCTGCTCCACGAACTCGTTGAAGTCGGACGCTTCGCGGAAGTCCTTGTAGACGGAGGCGTAGCGGATGTAGGCGACCTGATCCATCGTCTGCAGCGCCTCCATGATCTTCTCGCCGATCTGCTTCGACGGAATCTCACTTTCGCCGGAGGACTCCAACTGGCGGACCATGCTGTTCACCACCCGGTCGATACGGTCGGCATCGATCGGGCGCTTGCGCAGCGCGATGCGCATCGACCGCAGGAGCTTCTCGCGGTCGAAGGCTTCGCGCTGGCCATTGCTCTTCACCACCGTCAGTTCGCGCAGTTGCACGCGTTCGAAGGTGGTGAAACGGGCGCTGCAACTGGGACAGAAGCGCCGCCGGCGGATTGCCGAGTTGTCTTCGGTCGGGCGCGAGTCCTTGACCTGGGTGTCCTCGTTTCCGCAGAACGGGCAGCGCATCTCTTTATTTCCCCGTCGATTACAGCGTGGGATAGATCGGGAACTGACGGCACAGGCCGCGCACGCGCTCGCGCATCGCCGCCTCCACCGCCGTGTTGTCGCCGGAGTTGCTGGCGGCCAGCCCGTCCAGCGTCTCGACGATCATCTCGCCGACCTGCTTGAACTCGGCGGTGCCGAAACCGCGGGTGGTCGCCGCCGGGCTGCCCAGACGGACGCCGGAGGTGATCATCGGCTTCTGCGGGTCGAAGGGCACGCCGTTCTTGTTGCAGGTCATGCCGGCATGCTCCAGGCTGGCTTCCGCCGCCTTGCCGGTCAGGTTCTTCGGACGCAGGTCGACCAGCACGATGTGGCTGTCGGTGCCGCCCGACACGATGTCCAGCCCGCCGGCGATCAGCGTCTTGGCCAGGATCTGGGCGTTGTCGACCACCGCCTGGGCGTAGGTCTTGAACTCCGGACGCAGCGCTTCGGCGAAGGCCACCGCCTTGGCGGCGATGACATGCATCAGCGGACCGCCCTGCAGGCCGGGGAACACCGCCGAATTGATCTTCTTGGCGATGTCTTCCTTGTTGGTCAGCACCATGCCGCCGCGCGGGCCGCGCAGCGTCTTGTGGGTGGTGGTGGTGACCACGTCGGCATAGGGGAACGGGTTCGGATAGACGCCGCCGGCGATCAGGCCGGCATAGTGGGCAATGTCCACCATAAAGATGGCGCCGACCTCGTCCGCGATGGCGCGGAAACGCTCATAGTCCAGAACGCGCGGATAGGCGGAGCCGCCGGCGATGATCAGCTTCGGCTTGTGCTCGCGGGCCAGCGCCTCGACCTGGTCGAAGTCGATCAGGTGGTCGTCCTTGCGGACGCCGTACTGCACGGCCTTGAACCACTTGCCCGACATGTTCGGAGCGGCGCCGTGGGTCAGGTGGCCGCCGGCGGCCAGCGACATGCCCAGCACGCAGTCGCCCGGCTGCAGCAGGGCCAGCAGCACCGCCTGGTTGGCCTGGGAGCCGGAGTTGGGCTGAACGTTGGCGAACTCGCAGCCGAACAGCTTGCAGGCGCGCTCGATCGCCAGGTTCTCCGCCACGTCGACGAACTCGCAGCCGCCGTAGTAACGCTTGCCCGGATAGCCTTCGGCATACTTGTTGGTCAGGACCGAGCCCTGCGCCTCCAGCACCGCCTGCGAGACGATGTTCTCGGACGCGATCAGTTCGATCTGCTCCTGCTGGCGGACCAGCTCGTCGCGCACCGCGCGGGCCAGTTCGGGATCGGTCTCGGCAAGCGAGGCGGCGAAGAAGCGGCCGATCTCGGCGGTGTTGCTGCTGGTCATGGCGGAAGGTTCCTCATCGCAGGGCATGAAGCGGTCCGGGCGGCCCGGACTGGCGGCTTCCATGCTGGTCGGTCCGGGTTCTGTCGCGCCCCGGTTGCGGGCCTCTGCGGCCGAATGCTGGGCCAGGATAGGGCGGCGCCGGCGGCGCGCTCAGCCCATCTTGGCGATGCGGCGGCTGTGCCGCTCACCGCCTTCGAATTCGGCCTTCAGGAAGGCGTCCACGCAATCCTTGGCGATTTCCGGCCCGATGATGCGGGCGCCCAGCGCGATCACGTTGGCGTCGTTGTGCTCGCGCGACAGGCGCGCGGTGGTGACGTCATGGACCAGGGCGGCACGGATGCCGGGATGGCGGTTGGCTGCGATGCTGATGCCGATGCCGCTGCCGCAGATCAGCACGCCCCGCTGTGCCCGGCCGTCGGTGACGGCGGCTGCCAGCGCCGCGGCGAAATCCGGGTAGTCGACCGAAGCCGGACCGTCGGTGCCGAGATCGAGGACGGTGTAGCCGGCGGCCTCCAGTTGCCGGGCGATCTGAGCCTTCAGCTCGTAGCCGGCGTGATCGGAGGCGAGTGCCACAGTGCTGACGGTCATGACGACGGAAACTCCGGTGCGTGCGGTCGCGGGTGCGATGATGGGCGAAGCGGCGAAAAGACGCCCGCACCCTACCAGATGTCGGTGCAAACCGCCACAGCCACACCATGACGTGGATGCATGGCTAGGATCGGGGCTAGGATCGGGGCGGGGTCCGGCCCGCTTGGACGGACCTGTCGCATCGGTCCCGCCCCCTCCCCGCCGGCCTCAATCGGTTCCGAGCGGCGCGGCACCCCAACTCCCGCGAAAGTTTAGACACGGTTTTCACCCCTTCGTTGCCGAACCGTGGAAGCAAGGGAGATAACCGATTCGTTATAGGAGTGGGAAATCAGCCAATTACCGCATCCCTGTCGTCGGAAAATCGCAAGCCGGCGCTTACTAGACGCCCCTTAAAGCCGCGACACAGCCACGACGCGATGACGGTTTTCAGCGAAAGCTGATTTGCACCTTGCTCCTTTGTTCTGAATTGCAAGAGCAACTAATTTGACGCTTGCCGAAATTATATTGACACCCAAATCACGGTATGCAACTTGGTTCGTACGGACAAATGAAAAACCAGGACACAGTGCAATGAGCGACCAGCTTCGCGCCGATGTACCGGACAATGCGCTGCTGCGGATGACCGCCGACATCGTATCGGCGTATGTCAGCAAGAACGTGTTGCCTGCTCAGCAAATCCCCGACGTGATCAATACGGTCTACTCGTCGCTGACCGGACTGAATGGTCAGCCCCGCGAGGTCGCGGCGGAACCGCTGAAGCCGGCCGTTCCGATTCGCAAGTCGGTGACGCCCGAATACATCGTCTGCCTGGAAGACGGGAAGAAGTTGAAGATGCTGAAACGGCACCTTCGCTCGACCTACAACATGTCGCCGGACGAGTACCGCGCCCGTTGGGGACTTCCGCCCGACTATCCGATGGTCGCGCCGAACTATGCCGCGCAGCGTTCGGAATTCGCCAAGCGCATCGGCCTGGGCCGCAGCTCCGGCCGCCAGACCCGCCGCAAGGCCGGCTGAACGAGTAAAGTCCGTATGCAACGCGGGCCGGTCCCTGCCGGGATCCGGCCCGTGTGCGTGTCCGGCCGGTACAGGCCATATCGGATTGATTGAAGACGCGACCGACTCTCACGGTCGCCATTGGTCGGCGTCAAGAACCGGCACAATGTTCGGGCCCACCCGGCCGGCGGGCGGCGCGTCTCAGTTGGCGCAGCCCTTCCGGCCCGACAGGCGGCAGTTGAAGCGGTCGACATTGCGGCTCAACTCGCGCCCCGTGGCGATATTCTCGTCATTCAGGCAAGTCAGGTAGGCCATCGACTTGTCGACATACTCCTTTACCTCGCCCTGGCAGGACGACATCCTGTCGGCGCTGAGGAAGGTAGCCTGATCGTCCATGCACAGTGGTACACCCGGCTTCAGGCAACCGGCGGCCGGCGTCGTCGGCTGGGGAGCCGTGGAAAGCGGCGCCGCGTTGGCCGGGCCGGCCTGCTTGTCGCCGCCGGACCGCGGACCCGCCTGCCCGCCATGTCCTTGTCCGCCCTGCACCGGCCCGGCGGCGATCGCCGCCTGGGAAGCCAGCAGGGTTGCCGCCAGCGCCGTCCACATGAATGACACGCGCAGGAAAGCCGTCACACGAACCATGGCCTCGATCCTCTGGTGTTTCGGTCCTTTGCTCCGGAGAACAGCCGACCCCGCAAGGCCGGTCCGGAAGCGATCCGCCCAAATCCGCCGATCGCGATCCGAACGGACGGCGCGGAAGAACGCCCTTCTTATGCGCCATTCGTTCAGCGATGCGCGGTTCTACAAGCGTTACACCCCCTGCGCCAGTGCCAACGGGCAGGCATAGGTCTACTGTCGGGGTCGAGCGGTTCGCTCTACGACCGGCGATCCGGCGTTACAGCCTGGACCGTCGGCGGGGGCATGCCGGCGCTCACCATCAGCAAAGCCAGACTTCGATCCGCGCCGTCCGGTCCCGACCGGCGGCGCGTTTTCTTTTTTCCGATCGCGCTTTCCGATCGCGCTTTCCGATTTCTGGCCCCGCTCGAAGGTCAGTAGAGCCCGCCCGGCCGCGTCTTGGTGCCCGGCTTCTGGCCCGGCGCCGCCTTGGCTTCCTTGTTCTGGCCCCCCTTGTTCTGAACAAAGCGCAGTTTGTTGATCGCCGTCCGCTTCAGCAGTTCCTGGCTGCCGGTGGCCGGACCGGCCACGGTCACCTCCACGCCGGTCTGGGCGTCGATGGCTGTGACCCGCAGATAGCTGCCGACCCGCTGAAACTCGAACAGAACCTCGCCGTCCCCATTGCCTGCCGTCATATGAACCCTCCTTCGGCACCCATTCGCCTGCCCATTTGCCCGATGGCCAGTCCCCGTTCGAGACCGCAACACCCGGCCGTCGCCGCTGTTGTCCACGCTGCCGATCCGGCGCGCAGGAGCTCCCTGCTCCGCAAACGCCCGCCGGACGGACATCCACAGCGAGGAAGGACCGTCACCATGGCTGCCAAGACGATGCAGGATCTGCTGATCGAGGATCTCCGCGACATTTACCACGCCGAGAAGCAGATCACGAAGGCCCTCCCCAAGATGATCAAGGCCGCCCATTCCGACCAGCTCCGCCAGGCCTTCGAAACCCACCTCGAACAGACCAACGGCCAGATCGAGCGGCTTCAGCAGGTCTTTGAGGAACTGGACACCCGTCCCCGCGGCAAGCATTGCGACGCGATGGAGGGGCTGATCAGCGAAGCCCAGGAAATCCTCGAAATGGGCCTCGCCCCGGAGGTGCAGGACGCCGCCCTGATCGCCGCCGCCCAGAAGGTGGAGCATTACGAGATCGCCAGCTACGGCACGCTGCACGCCTATGCCACCGCCTGCGGCCTGGACAAGGTCGCCCAGCTGCTGGACGAGACCCTTCAGGAAGAGAAGGACACGGACTCGCTGCTGAACAAGCTGGCCATCGGCGACGTCAACAAGAAGGCCATCGCCGCCAGCGGCAAGAAGGCCGCCTGACGAACGCGCCTATGCGCTGACCGGCCGCATCAGGGCCGACCCCAGGGGCCCGGGGCCAAGGTTGCAAGCACCGCGCCGGACCGGTAGGATTCAACACCCTCCGGTCCTTCGCGGTGCTCCTTGATGCGCAGCCTTCAGCCTGCCGATTTCCTTTCGAACAGCACGCCGGCCCGCTGCTTTTCCGGCGCCGCCCGCGCCGCTCTGGCCCGCGTCGCCCTGGTCGGAGTGCTGTCGCTGGCCGGCGTCCTGACGGCCGCCTTGCCCGCGTCCGCGGCCGAAGGGGCGCCGGGCGCCCTGCCCCCGTCGGTGCGGATCAAGCCGCTGATGGTTCCGGTGGTGAACGCCGGCCGGATCGAGAAATACACCCAGGTGGAAGTGAACCTGGAGATCGGCGACGCCCTGCGGCTGGGAGAGGTGCAGCTGAGCATTCCCCGTCTGCACGACGCCGTGCTGACCGCCATCTACAAGGGCATCGACGAGGGCTGGATCGTCCGCGGCAACATCGCCAACGTCCCGGCCCTGCGCCGCCGCATCGACGAATCGGTGGTCGCCATGTTCGGCAAGGACGTGGTCACCCGCATCCTGATCACGCCGATCGCGCGCCAGTCGTCGCTGCAGTAACCCGCTTCCAACCTTTTCTCCTCAAGAGGATCGAGTCGTCATGGCCGTCGTCTTCGTCGCGCGCAGCGCCGCCCTGACCAAATGGGCGTCCGACGTCGGACAGGGAAAGCACATCTTCAAGCTGGGCGTCGCCGAGGATGAGGCGGCGGTCAAATCCGCCGTCGCCGCCGGCTGGGGCGGCGAGACCGACTGGAAGCTGATCGAGTCCAAAGAGGTCGACGGGCTGGACGAAGAGACCGCGCTGGCCCGTCTCGGCCGGCGCGAGAAGGTGATCGACCCCACCTACTACCCGCGTCTGAAGGGCGCCGCCGGCGTCTTCCGCATCGCCATGACCAATGTGCAGAACAGCCTGCTGGTCGCCAAGGCGATGACCGCCGACGAGCCGCTGACCGAGGTGAAGGTCAAGCCCAAGGACATCGCCGACTACATGATCCGCAACGCGATCGCCTGACCGGTACGCCGTCCCAATGTCCAGTCCGCCCATCCGCCGCGTCGCATTCGACGCGCTCGGCCTTCGCGAACTCCATGACCTGCTGGCCCTGCGCAGCCGGGTGTTCGTGGTCGAGCAGGCCTCGCCCTATCCCGACATCGACGGCCGCGATCCCGGCGCCCTGCACCTGATCGCCACCGACGCGTCCGGCGCCGTCGTCGGCTGCGCCCGCTGTCTCGATCCCGAAGAGGAAGGCCCGGATGCCCCGGTCTCCTTCGGGCGGCTCGCGGTCGATCCGTCGCAGCGTTCCACCGGACTGGGGCGCGCACTCGTCGCCGAATCCCTGGCGGTGCTGGCGGAGCGCTGGCCGGAGCGCGACGTGGTCATCGGTGCACAGCAGCATCTGGAGCGTTTCTACGGCGCCTTCGGCTTCGTCCGCATCACCGAGTCCTACGACGATTTCGGGATTCCCCACATCGACATGCGGCTGCGTCGCTGATCCAGGCTGTCGCCAAGTCGATGCGACACTTTGACCTATCCATCCCCCTGTATCGCAAATAACGCGTTCCTCGGCTGCAGGACGGCGCCGGACCGTTGCTGCCGCTTGACCTGGAAAACTGGTATAGCCTCTATGTAATAGACCGAAAATTTCGACATACGTAAAATTTTCGATGATCGGAATCAGGGCCGCCGCCGTATCAGACGGAACATTCGATCGGGTTAGAAACTCACCCGTTCGGGTCCAATTCCTTGGGCGAGGCGATTGTCCGCGCACGCAAGTAGCCCATTCGGTCACATGAGGCGCAATAAGATGTCCTGGTTCATCAACCTTCGTATCGGCGGAAAGCTTCTTGCCGCCTTTGCCGCCCTGATCACCATCACCGGCATCATCAGCATCGCCAACTATTCGACCTTATCTTCGATCCAGTCCTCGATCGGCTGGACGATCCACACCTACCGGGTGCTACAGACCACCGATGCGGTGCTGGCGGCGATGATCGACCAGGAAACCGGCCTGCGCGGCTATCTGGTCAGCAGCGACGATGCGTTCCTGGCCCCCTATCGCAAGGGCGGGCAGGACTTTGACCGCGCGCTGGCGGAGGTGAAGTCGCTGACCGCCGACAATCCGCAGCAGCAGGCCCGGCTGGAGGATCTGCGCAAGCACGCCGAAACCTGGCGCCGGACCGTGGCCGAGAAGGAAATCGCCCTGATGTCCAAGGCCGAAACGCGCGAGGAAGCCCGCGCGATGGAGGCCAAGGCGCTCGGCAAATCGTCGATGGACGGCATCCGCGCGCTGGTGGTGCAGATCGAGGATGCGGAACGTGCGCTGTTGAGCGAGCGGAGTGCCGAACAGCGGTCTGCCTTCTCCACCGGCTACACAACCGCCATCGTCGGCGCGCTCGCCTCCGTACTGGTCGCCATCGCCGCCGGCATGCTCCTGCGCGGCGCCATCGCCAGCCCGATCGTCGCCATGACCGCCGCGATGAGCCGGCTGGCCGGCGGCGACCGGTCGGTCGAGGTTCCCGGCGTCGGCCGCGGCGACGAGGTCGGCGCCATGGCCGAGGCCGTCGACGTGTTCAAGCGCAACGCCATCGAGGCCGACCGCCTCGCTGCCGCCCAGCGCGCCGAGGAGGAGGCCAAGGCCCGCCGCGCCGCCCGGCTCGAAGAGCTGACGCGCGCCTTCGAAAGCAATGTGACCGCGGTGGTCCAGAGCCTGTCGGGTGCGGCCACCCAGATGCAGCAGTCTGCCGGAACGCTGACCTCCACCGCCGACGAGACCAACCGCCAGAGCACCACGGTGGCATCGGCCGCCGAACAGGCCTCCGCCAACGTCCAGACCGTCGCCGCGGCGGCGGAAGAGCTGTCCTCCTCCATCGCCGAGATCGGCCGTCAGGTCTCGCAATCGACCCGCGTCGCCGAGCAGGCGGTCAGCGGCGCCGGCCGCGCCAACACCGTCGTCTCCAGCCTTGCCGAAGGCGCCCAGAAGATCGGCGAGGTGGTTGACCTCATCAACAACATCGCGGCGCAAACCAATCTGCTGGCGCTGAACGCGACCATTGAGGCCGCCCGCGCCGGCGAAGCCGGCAAGGGCTTCGCCGTGGTGGCGAGCGAGGTGAAGAGCCTCGCCAACCAGACCGCCAAGGCGACCGAGGACATCACCGGCCAGATCGCCACCATTCAGGGCGCCACCCGCGAGGCCGTCGCCGCCATCGACGAGATCGGCCGCATCATCACGGAGATCAGCCAGATCTCTGCGACCATCGCCTCTGCGGTGGAACAGCAGAGCGCCGCGACCCAGGAAATCAGCCGCAACGTGCAGGAAGCCGCGCAAGGCACCCAGCAGGTGACCAGCAACATCGTCGGCGTCACCCGCGCCGCCGGCGATACCGGCCGCGCCGCCGGGGAGGTCCGCAGCGTCGCCGACCACCTCAGCAGCGAATCCACCCGCCTGCGCCAGGAGGTGGAGAGCTTCCTGGGCGGGGTGAAGGTGGCGTGACCTGTTGGGGGAGGAGGGCGCGTTTTGCCCCTGCTTTTGCCCCCTCCCCATCCCTCCCCCGCCCTTGGCGGTGGAGGGGGTAGGACACTTGTCAGCGTGACGAATCTGCCAAAGCGGCGGCAGTCCCCTCTCCCTCGAAGAGGGGGAGGGTTAGGGAGGGGGCAAAGCGGTGCCCGCCCCCACGCTCAATGCGACAGCAGCAGCGGCACCGGGCAGGTGCGCAGGACGTGCCGGGTCCCGCTGCCGCGGTGCAGGAACGGGAAGCCGTAATGGCCGTGGGCGCCCATCACCAGCAGGTCGGCGCCGGTGTCCATGGCGCGGGCCAGAAGCGCATCCATCGCGCCGATGTCGGTGACGGTGAAATGCGTTTGCTCCGCCGTCACGCCATGGAAGGCGAGATGGTCGAGCAGCCCGACCCGCGGCGCCTCCGGTGCGGAGCCCGAGGCCTGGGTGAGAACCGTGATCACCGTCACCTCGTCGGCCTTCTCCAGCATCGGCATGGCGTCGGACAGGGCGCGGGCGGCCTCGCGCTCGGCGTTCCAGGCGACGGCGACGCGCTTGCCGATCACCGGGAAGCGGCCGGCATAGGGAACGACCAGAACCGGACGGCCGGAGTTCAGCACCACCTGCTCGTTCAGTTCCTCCGGCGCCGCCTGCGATCCGGCCTCGCGATCATACTGGCCCAGCACGGTCAGGTCGGCGAAGCGCGACCAGATGATCACCTCGCGGATGACGTGGTTGTATTCGCCGTGGGTCAGGCCGTGCCATTGGCCCTGCAGACCGGCCGCCGCCAGCTTCTCCCGGAACAGTGCCTCGCTGCGTGCCGAGGCTTCGACCAGATGGTCGCTCGACCGGCGGGCGATCACGCTGGTGGCGTTGCGGTCGCCCTGGGCGAACAGCCCGCGCAGGAAAGCGCCGTGGCGCTGCGCCAGCGCGATGGCGGCGTCGAGCCGCGCCTCGACATGCGGGCTGCTGTCGAGGTGGACGAGAATGTGCTTGTAGGTCATGCGGACCCTCCCGGAATGAAGTGCGATGTCTTTCGACGTCTGCCGTTCTCCACCGGACCGATCAGTGGTCTGGCGGATTGTTTCATATGCATCATGTTGAACCGCATGGCATTCGTCCAGCCTGCGGTGGACGGTCTGCGGTGAAAGGTCGCAACCGCCCAGCCGGCCGGATGCCGTCCGGTCAGGCGTCTCGGAACCGCCCATAGGTGTAATGTGCGGCGCAAGCCCCTTCGGCCGAGACCATGCAGGAGCCCATCGGATTCTCCGGCGTGCAGACGGTGTCGAACAGCTTGCAGTCGACCGGCCGCTTCACGCCGCGCAGGATGGAGCCGCAATCGCAGCCCTTGTGGTCGGGAACGCTGGCACCGGCGATGGGGAAGCGCCGTTCGGCGTCGAAGGCGGCGTAGGCGTCCCGCAGCTTCAGCCCGCTGTGCGGGATGCTGCCCAGGCCGCGCCATTCGAAGGACGGGCGCGTCTCGAAGATTTCGGCCACCAGCGCCTGGGCCTTGCGGTTGCCGTCGGCGGTGACGGCGCGGGTGAACTGGTTCTCCACCTCCGCCCGCCCGTCGTTGATCTGGCGGACCAGCATCAGGATCGACTGCAGCACGTCCAGCGGTTCGAATCCGGAGATCACCACCGGCTTGCCATGCTCCGCCGCGGCCGGGGCATAGGCTTCCGACCCGATGACGACCGACACATGGGCCGGGCCGACGAAGCCGTCCAGCGACAGTCCCTCCTCCGTGCCTGACAGGATGCCCTGGATGGCCGAGGGGGTCAGCACATGGTTGCAGAAGACGGTGAAGTTGGTCAGCCCCTGCGCCGCCGCGGCCCGCACCGCCAGCGCGGTGGGCGGGGTCGTCGTCTCGAAGCCGATGGCGAGGAACACGACCTGGCGGCCCGGATTCTCCGCGGCGATGCGCACCGCGGCGTCGGCCGACACCACCATGCGGACATCGGCGCCCTGCGCCTTGGCTTTCAGCAGGCTGAGCCGTCCCGATCCGGGCACGCGCATGACGTCGCCATAGGTGCACAGCGTCACCTCCGGCCGGCGGGCAAGCGCGATGGCATCGTCGATCCGCCCCACCGGCAGAACGCAGACCGGGCAGCCCGGCCCATGGATCATGCGGACGTTGCTTGGCAGAAGATCGGGGATGCCGTAGCGGGAAATGGCGTGGGTGTGCCCGCCGCAGAACTCCATTAGATGATAGGAGCGGTCGGCCCGAACCTCCCGCGCGATGGCGGCGGCGACGTTGCGGGCAAGGACCGGATCACGGAACTCTTCGACATACTTCATGGTCGCTCCCTCTGCCCCGCCATTTCACCCGCAACACTGACCGTTTGCGTTGATACGGATCAAGGGGAGTGTCTGTCATGGGCGGCCTTTCGCCTCCGCCCTTCTTCAGGCTTCGACCTTCTCCTGGTCTTTCAGCGCCACCCAGATCGCATCGAATTCCGCATGGCGGGCGGCGAACAGGGCGAGCAGGCGGGGGTCGAAATGCACCTTGGGGTCCAGCCGGTCGTCGCCGTTCAACAGGATGTCCACCGTCTTCTCATGGCTGAAGGACGGCTTGTAGGGACGGGCGCTGCGCAGGGCGTCGTAGCAGTCGGCGATGGCCACGATGCGGGCGGCGAGCGGGATCTCCTCGCCCTTCAGCCCGTGGGGATAGCCGGTGCCGGCCCACTGCTCGTGATGGCACAGCGCGATGTCCGCGGCCATCTTCAGCCGATCGGACGCAATCAGGATGTCGTGGCCGTAAACGGGATGGCGCTGCATCTCCGCCAGTTCACGTTCGTCCAGCCGACCCTTCTTGTGCAGAACCGCCTGATCGACGCTCATCTTGCCGACATCGTGCAGGGCGGCGGAAAAACGGATTTCCTTGCAGAAGGCGCGGCTGCAGCCGGCCCAGCCGGCAAGCGCGTAGGAATATTCGTTGACGCGCAGGATGTGGTTACCGGTGTCCTCGTCATGCACCTCGGCGGCGCGGGCCAGCAGGTTGACCGACACCATGAAGGCGCGTTCCGTCTCCGCCTGCAGTTCCGCGACGCGGCGGCGCTCCCTGGTCAGGGCGCGGTTGCGCTCGGTCAGCCGCTCCAGCGTCGCGGCACGCTCCAGGGCACGGCCGACGATGTGGTTGACCGGGGCGATCATCTGCTCATGGTCGGACAGGAAGGCCGGCGGCCCCGCCTCCCCCGGCACCGGCCGGCGATTGATCAGCTGCACCACCCCGATGGGCCGGTCGCGGGCCCCCTTCAGCGCAAAGGCCATGATCGAGCGGGTGCGGAAGCCTGTGCGCTGGTCGAAGGCGGGATTGAATCGGTAGGGCCGCTCCTCCGGAATCACGTAGGCGTCGTCGAGCAGCAGCGTCTCGCCGGTGGCCGCGACATAGCCGACGATGGAGGTCTGGTCCACCGGCATCGTGAACAAGGCGGATTTGGCGCGGATCACGTCGTTCTGGGCGCTGACCGCTTCCAGATGGCGGCTTCGCCCCTGCCCGCGCAGCATGAAGACCGTTCCGGCCTCTGCCCCCGTCACCTCGCGGCATTTGCGCAGCACGCGGTCGCTCAGCGCGCGAAGCGACTGATTCGGCGCGCTCTCGATGAACTCCATGAACTGGACGACCAAACTCACAGCGCGCCCTCCCCCGGTGCGCGAAGAGATTACCCCAATCGTCGCAGTTCGAAGAAGAGCCTTGCACTTTAAAAAGTTACGACACGATCACAGGTCACAGCTCTTCGGCTGCAATTTCGCGCTTACGGGGCCATCCAGCCGCCGGCCCACAGCCAGACCGCCGCCACCGCCATCGACAGCAGCGCCATCGGCACGCCGCAACGGGCATGCTCGACGAAGCCCAGCCGGACGCCGGACGCCGCCGCCCGTTCCGCCACGATGATGTTGGCGAGGCTTCCCGGCAGCAGCAGGTTGCCGGCCAGCGTCGACAGCAGCGCCAGCCCGTACAGCGCCCCTTCCGGCGGGTTCGGCCAAGCGGCCAGCAGCAGGATCACCGCCGGCACGTTGCCGATGCTGTTGCTGCCGGCGAGCGCCAGCGGCACCATCACCGCCAGCCGGTCGGGCAGCCACCCCGCCGCCTGGAGGTCGCCGACCAGCGCCGCCGGGATGCCGGTCAGGCCCAGCGCATGGTTGACGGCGAACAGGGCCGCGAACAGGACCAGCAGGTGCCAATCGACCATGCCCAGCATGTCGCGGCTGGCCATGCGCCGGCTGACCATCATCACGCCGGCCACCAGCAGCACCGAATGCTCCTGCGGGATGTCGCGGGTGAACAGCACCAGCAGCGCCAGCGTCGCCGCCACCGCCTTGCCCAATTGCCAGCGGTCGAGCGGCACCGGCGCCACCTCCCTGCCCGCCTCCACCCCTTCGGGCTCGCCGAAGCGGCCGCGCCAGACCAGCCAGACGGTGGCGTAGACGATCAGCATGGCGGCCAGCGCCGGACCGCCGCACACCGCCAGGAAGCGCCAGAAATCGAGATGCCCGACCTGCCCGATCAGGATGTTCTGCGGGTTCCCGATCACCGTCGCCGCCGATCCGGCATTGGCTGCACCCGCCAGCGCGATCAGGTAGGGCCGCGGGTCCAGCTTGCGCGCCAGCAGGCCAAGGCACAGCATCGGCGTCATGGCGAAGACGACCACGTCGTTCGCCAGCACCGCCGACAGCCCGCCGGCGACCAGCACGATCACCGCCAGCAGCCGCGCCGGCGACCGCGCCGCCTGCGCCACCTTCAGCGCGCACCAGTCGTAGAAGCCGCTGCCGGCATATTGCGCCGACAGGATCATCAGCCCCAGCAGGATGAAGATCGTCGGAAAATCGACCGCCTCCACCAGCTGGCCGGTGTCGAGCGCCCCGATCGCCAGCAGCAGGATGGCGGCGACCAGCGCGATGCCGGTTCGGTCGATGCTGAGACCGGGAAAGCGGCCCAGCGCCATGCCCAGATAGGTGGCGCCGAACAGGATCAGGATTGTGGCCGTCATTCTATCGGAGGGATTCAGTTCAGGGAGATCAGGCCAGGGAGATCGTCCTGCCCTCGCGCGCGGCGAAGCAGTTGGGAAACTCGGCCTTCGCCGCTGCTTCGATCCGTTCCATGGTGGCGTCGTCGTGGTCGGGATCGTGGTGGAACAGGCCCAGCGTCTTCACATGGGCGGCGCGGGCGATCCGCACCGCCTCCATCCAGGTGGAATGGCCCCAGCCGACGCGCTGCGCCCACTCGTCGTCGGTGTAGGTCGAATCGTAGAGCAGCAGGTCGACCCCATCCACCAGGTTCAGGATGTTGCGGTCGGGCTGGTCCGGCACATGCTCGGTGTCGGTGACATAGGCGAGCGAGTGCCCCTGATACTCGATGCGGTAGCCGGTGGCGCCGTCCGGGTGGTTCAGCGCCGCCGTGTGGATGCGCACCCCGCCCTCCAGCTTGAAGCTGTGGCCGGGCGGCACCTCCAGGAAGCTGAGGTCGCCGCCCATCGTGCGCAACGGCACCGGGAACAGCGGACGCTCCATCTGGCGCGCCATCACCGACTCGATGTCCGGGCTGCCGGTGAGATGGCCGGAGATCACCCGCAGGCTGAATCCCTTGGTGTAGGCCGGTGCGAAGAAGGGAAAACCGCTGATGTGGTCCAGGTGGGTATGGCTCAGCAGCAGCGTGGCGCTGGTCACTCCCTCGGCCAGCAGCTTGCGCCCCAGCGCGCGCAGACCAGTTCCCGCGTCGATGATAATGCACTGCTTGCCGGCCCGCACCTCGACGCAGGAGGTGTTGCCGCCGAAGCCTAGATGCGAGGCCATCGGGCAGGGGATCGTGCCGCGCACGCCCCAGAAGGTAACCGTAAAGCCCATTCCCCCGCCTCCAGAGCGCCGGTTCGCGCCGTCTCAACCCCTTTGTCGGCCGAGTTTAGCGCGATTCACCGCCATGTACACGATGGTGGTGCCGTAGAAGCCTTGGGAGGAAGTTGAAGCGGGCTTGCCCCCTCCCCGACCCTCCCCCGCTCGCGCGGGAGAGGGGGCTGAGTGCAAGAAGGGCGGGGTTCCCTCTCCCACTGTAAGGTGGGGGAGGGTTAGGGAGGGGGCAAGCCGCGATCCCAGACTTTCCTCACACCTTGTAGGCCAGCCGCAGCCCGCCCCAATGGCGGCCGCGCACCGTGACGGGCGCGGAGACGTCCTTCATCAGGGCGTACTTCCCGCCGCCCATGTCGCGGCGGTAGGTCTGCAGCAGGAAGGGCTTGGTGTTGCGGCCGGCGGCCAGCCCGACGCGGTCGTTGAAGAGGCGCCGGTTGCGGCAATTGGCGGCGTTCCACACCGGGTCGCGCCCCTGCGGCTGGCTGAATTGCCGGTTGTGGGTGGGCAGATAGCCGTTGTCGTCCACCGCCGCGCAGAAGACGATCCGGCCGCTGGAGGACAGCACCGGTTCCTGGATGCCGGGCAGCAGGCGGTCGCACAGCTGGGTGAAGCGGGTCATCACCTGCTGGGGATCCGATCCGGCGACCGGCTGGTAGCTGCGGTCGAACAGATCGGCCTCGCTGATGTCGCCGCGGGCCAGCGCCTCCTCGAAGGCGGCGGACACCTTGGCGGCGGCGTCCTTCACCGCGGCGATGAATGGAGTGTCGACCGTCTCGATGTTCAGCTCCGCGGTGACGCCGATCAACCGCTCGCTCATGCCGACCAGGTTGTTCACCCGGTCGCGGGCCTGGGCCAGGTTGTCGCTGGACAGCTTCACGCCGGCGGCCAGATCGGCGATCTCGTGCTCCAGCTCGCCGCAGTTGGCGCCGATCTCGGCGGAGGCGGCGTCGATCTTGTCGGTCTCGCCGTTCAACTCGCGCATGGCGCGTCCGACCGTCTCGATCACCGTGCCGATGGCGGTCGTGCCCTCGCTGACCGCACGGGCCTTGGCGGCGCTGGCGGCACTTTCGGTCATCAGGCGCTGGGCCTGCTCGTTGAGGTACTTCAGCGTCGCGTCGATCTCCGTCGTCGCTTCGCTGGTCTTGGTGGACAGCGACTTCACCTCGTTGGCGACCACGGCGAAGCCGCGCCCGGCATCGCCGGCCCGCGCCGCCTCGATTGTGGCGTTAAGCGCCAGCAGGTTGGTCTGCTTGGCGATGGTGAAGATCTCCTTGGCAACCTTGCCGACGCGGTCCAGCGCGTCGCGCAGCCCGGCGATCTGCCCCTCGATTCCCGTCACCGAGGACACCAGCGCATGGATGTCGGACAGCGACCGCTGCACCCGGTCGTGCGAGCTGTCGACCTCCTGCCGGGCCTGTTCCGTCACCGACCGCGCGACCGACGAGGCTTCGGAGATGCGCTGCGTGCTGCGCGACATCTTGGCGCCGGTGTCCCGCAACTGCGTGAAGACCTCCGACTGGTGGGTGACGCGGGCGTTCACATCCTCGATGTGGCCGGCGATGTCCGCGATCTCGATGCCGAGATTGCCGGCTTCCGTCGCGATGTCCGCGATCAGATGCGGCCGAAGCGTAAAGCTTCCATCCATTATGCCCACCATTCTTGCTGTTTTATAACCGAGCGCTTTCTCCCAAGCACTATTATTGCGCTTTTGAGACATGTTCGCAACGAACCGGCGGTCCGAGACGGGCCCGGCACCCCCTGTCCTTTGGTAGGATACCTTTAGGAGAGGCTACGCCCGCGGATTGTGCACGATCGGAAGTTCATCGCGAAATACGGGACTTCCCGCAATACGGCACCGTATCACGAGGGCCATTCCGCAAGGGTCCCGGCACGACCGGACCGCTTGGCGCTCATCCGGCGATGCGGTTGTCCAGCCGGTCGTCGGCAAGCCCGGCGGGCTCCTGATGGACCAGAACCTCGGCGTTGACGAAGGCGTCCCGCAGCCTCCGCTCCACCCGGTCGGCGATCTCGTGCGCAGCGGTCAGGGTCAGGGCTCCGTCCAGTTCCAGGTGCAGCTCGATAAAACAGCCGGTGCCGGCGTTGCGGGTGCGCAGGTCGTGCAGCCCGCGCACGCCCGGCTCGGCCCGGGCGAGCGCGGCGATGCGGTCGCGCTCCTCCTGCCCCAGTTCGCGGTCCATCAGGACGTCCAGCGCGTCGCGCGCCACGCCGCGGGCACCGTTCAGCAGGAACAGCGCGATGCCGATGCCGAACAGCGGATCGACGATGGCGAGCCCGGTCGCTTCCGTCAGCAGGATGGCGGCGATGACGGCGCTGTTCATCAGCAGGTCGCCGGCATAATGCAGCCGGTCGGCCCCGATGGCGACGGAGCCGGTGGCCGCCTGCACCCGGCGCTGGAAGGTGATGAGGCCGGCCGTCAGCACGATCGACAGCAGCATCACCGCAACGCCGATTGTCCCCTCGGCGATCGGTTCCGGCCGGAAAAGGCGCCGCACCGCCTCGACGCTCAGCAGCACGGCCGAACCGGCGATGAAGGCCGCCTGGGCCAGCGCCGCCAGCGCCTCCGCCTTGCCATGGCCGTAGCGGTGATTGGCGTCGGCCGGCCGCAAGGCCTGGCGCACCGCCAGCAGCGTCACCAGCGACGCCATCAGGTCGGTGCTCGAATCGATCAGCGACGACAGGATGCTGACCGATTCGGTCAGCAGATAGGCTGCCAGTTTCGCCGCGATCAAGGTGGAGGCCACCGCCACGCTGGCATAGGTGGCGCGACGGCGCAGGCGGTCCGCCCGAGCGCCGCTGTCCAGGGTTTCGCTCACGACCTGCCTTCTTTTCCGGGCTTTCGTTCAGGGCTTCTGTTCAGGGATAGAGCCGCTCGGTCGTCCAGACCGGCGGCGCTGCCTCCGTCGCCTCCGCCGCCCGGCGGTAGACCAGCCGGTCGTGCAGGCGGAAGGGCCGGTCGCGCCAGAACTCGATGCGCAACGGCAGGACGCGGAAGCCGGTCCAGTGCGGCGGCCGCGGCACGGTGCCGATGGCGTATTTCGCGGTGAACTGGGCCACGCGCTTCTCCAGCTCCCACCGGCCCTCCAGCGGGCGCGACTGCTGCGAGGCCCAGGCGCCGATGCGGCTTTCGCGCGCGCGGCTTTCGAAATAGGCGTCGGCCTCGGCGTCGGTCACGACCTCCACCGCCCCTTCAACCCGCACCTGCCGGCGCAGGGTCTTCCAATGGAAGCACAAGGCGGCGTTCCGATTCGCGAGCATCTGCTCGCCCTTCCGGCTCTCGGAGTTGGTGTAGAAGACGAAACCGCGCGGATCGATGCCCTTCAGCAGCACCATGCGCACCGACGGAATGCCGCCGGCATCGGCGGTCGCCAGCGCCATGGCGTTGGGGTCGTTGGGCTCGCTCTGCTCGGCTTCCTTCATCCATTCGGAGAAGAGTTCGTAAGGGTCGCGCTCGCTGCTGTCGGTCATGCCGGTGGATCCTGTCTCGATGGGTCCCGCACCGCCCGCAGGCAGGGTGCGGGGGCTATCCTCTGTGCAAAAGCGAAAGGGTCACAGCCTCATCACAATTCACAGCAAGGATAGGGTCGCTTATATCACTGTCCACCGCGAAGCCACCGATAAGGTGCCGCGGCAACCAACCTTTTCGAGGCGCAAGGATGTTCGTGAAGAAAGTCGTTCCGGCCGTGATCGTCGTGGGCCTGCTGGCCGGATGCCAGACGGGCGGTCAGAAGGAAACGGTCGGCACGGTCGGCGGCGCGGTCGCCGGCGGCCTGATCGGTTCGCAGATCGGCGGCGGAACGGGCAAGCTGGTGGCGACCGGCGTCGGCACGCTGCTGGGCGCCTTCATCGGCCGCGAGGTCGGCGGCTCCCTCGACAAGGCCGATGCCGGCTATGCCGAGACCGCGGCCCGTCAGGCCTATGCCGCCCCGGTCGGCGACCGCATCAACTGGAACAACCCGCAGTCGGGCAATTCCGGCACCATCGTGACCACCCGCGACGGCTACAGCAACACCGGCACCTACTGCCGCGAGTTCCAGCAGACCATCGTGGTCAAGGGCCGGACGGAGCAGGCGTACGGAACCGCTTGCAAACAGGCCGACGGTACGTGGAAGATCATCGGCAACTCGTAACACGTCCGACCTGCAACCCTTGAGCCCCCTTGGGGCGGGAATTCTCTGCCCGTGGCTACGCGCGATCCCTACAGCGTTCTCGGCGTCAGCCGGTCCGCCAGTGCCGACGACATCAAGAAGGCGTACCGCAAGCTCGCCAAGCAGCATCACCCGGACCTGAAGCCGGGCGATGCCGCCAACGAGGAGCGGTTCAAGGAAATCTCGGCCGCCTACACGCTGCTGTCGGATACCGAGAAGCGCGCCCGCTACGACCGGGGCGAGATCGACCCATCGGGGCAGGAGCGGCACGCGGGCTTCGGCAACCGCGGCCGGACCAGCAGGGGCAAGGCCTACAGCGGCACCGCCGACGACAGCTTCTTCGGCGGCGGTGACGACTGGTTCTCCGACCTGTTCGGCGGCGGCCGGCGCCGCCCCGGCGCGGCCGGGGCCGGGATGGGCGGCGGCTCCACCGGCGGTTCCACGGGGCCGAAGGTTCGCGGCAGCGACATCTCCTATTCCGTCACCGTCCCCTTCGTGGAGGCGGCGAACGGATCGAAGCGCCGCATCAACCTGTCCAACGGCAAGAGCATCGACGTCGCCATCCCGCCCGGGACGGAAAACGAGACGAAGCTTCGCCTGAAGGGCCAGGGCCTACCCGGCATGGGCGGCATGCCCAACGGCGACGCCATCGTCGAGGTGCATGTCGAATCCCACCCCTTCTTCACCCGGCAGGACGGCGACATCCACGTCGAGGTGCCGATCACCCTGAACGAGGCGGTGCTGGGCGCCACCGTCAATGTCCCGACCATCAGTGGCAAGGTGGCGGTGAAGGTGCCGCCCGGCGCCAACACCGGCTCCGTCCTGCGCCTGCGCGGCAAGGGGGTGGTGAACCAGGCCACCAAGCAGCCGGGCGACCAGTATGTGAAGCTGAAGGTCGTCCTGCCCGACCCGCCCGATGCCGAACTGGTCAAGTTCGTGGAACAGTGGGCCAAGACCCGCAGCTACGACGTCCGCAAGAAGGCTGGGCTGGAGTAAGCGAGAGCATCGGGTCGCCGTGCATGCGGCGGCTTCGACAGGCGGCCTGCCCTCCGGGGCGGGCCGTTTTCGTATGCGCCGACCCCTGATGCGCGGCACCACGCCGCTGCCAGGGCCGACTTGCGTCGACCGAGAGTGTTGCACCGCACCGATTGCCTGCGGATCGTGACGTCATCAGGCTTTCCAATCGCGGCAGGCCATTCGCCGAGGTAGTGGACAATGAATTTCTTCGACGCCGTCAGGTCGGTGCTTTCCCAATATGTCGGGTTCTCAGGTCGCGCATTGCGATCCGAATATTGGTTCTGGGTCCTGTTCACCGTGCTGCTCAGCATCGTCACCAGCATCATTGATGTCGCACTCTTTCCGTTTGATGATGTCAGCCCCCTGAGTTCCATCACCAACTTGGCGCTTCTGCTGCCGGGTCTGGCCGTATCGGCCCGCCGCCTGCACGATGTCGGCCGGTCCGGCTGGTGGTTGCTGCTGGCGATTGTTCCGGTGATTGGCTGGATCATCCTCCTGATCTGGACCGTGACCAAGGGCGATGCCGCGGCAAACCGGTTCGGCCCGCCGCCGCAGCCGACCGCCGGTTCGCCCGCCGTCGCCTGAGCGGCTACTTCTTCACCGCCCGCAGCGGCACCGGCCCCGCCGGTGCCTGCCTGTCCCCCTGCCCTGCCGGCTGCCCCTCTGGCGGCAGGTCATCGTTCAGCAGCGTTTTCAGCGGCACGCTCAGCAGGTCGGTCTGGCTGGCTTCCGCGGCATCCAGCAGCCGGGCGGTGCGCTCCTGCCATGGCAGGTTCAGCCCGCCCAGCCCATGGACGGAGCCGCGCATGCCGATGCCCAGCGCCTTCATCAACTCCAGCAGCGTCGCCTCGCCCATGTCGCGGGTCACCACCCAGGCGTCGCGCGTGGTGTGGGCGACCCAATGGGCGTCGCGCAGCTGTTCCAGGATGCCGTCGATCAGAAGCGTGCCAACCGGCACGCGGCCGACCAGCGTGCGGCGGCGCAGTCCCACGCCCAGCCGGCTCGCCTCCATCAGTTCGTGCAGGACGGCGAGCGCCAGCGCCAGCCGCTGGGCCGGCAGCAGCCCTTCCATGCCGCCGCGGGTGACCTTGCCCGCCCGCCATTCCGGCAGGGAGGCGGCGACCACCGCGCCGAACAGCACCGTCGACCACGCGATGTACAGCCAGAACAGGAAGATCGGCACCACGGAGAGGGCGCCGTAGATGGTCTGGTAGGCCGGGTATTCACGCATGTACCAGCCGAAGATCGCCTTCGATCCCTCCAGCAGGACCGATCCGATCGCCCCGCCGCACAAGGCGTCCAGCCAGAAGACATCGCGGTTGGGAATGACGAGATACAGCAGCGTGCAGCCGATCAGCTGCAGGGCGAAGGGCAGCAGCATGCCGATGCCGGCCAGCGGATGGACCACGCCCTCCAGATGCGCCAGTTCCAGCGCGGTCCACAGCGTGCTGGACAGCGACAGGCTGGCCCCGGCGAGCAACGGCGTCAGCGACACCACCGCCCAGAAGGACAGGATGCGGGTGACGTAGGAGCGCGGCTCCCGCACCCGCCAGACGGTGGCGAAGGACCCCTCGATGGTCCAGATCAGCAGCACCGCAGATATCGCCAGCCCGATCACGCCGAAGATCGGCATCTGGCCGGCATTCGCCATGAAGCGGCCGAGATATTCCAAGATCGCGTCGCCGATCTCCGGCACCAGATTCTTGATGACGGCGGTCTGGATGCGCATCTGCAGCGCGCTGAAGGCCGGAAAGGCCGAGAAGACGGCGAAGCCGATGGTCATGATCGGCACGATCGCCAGCAGCGAGGTGTAGGTCAGCGCCGCCGCGGTCTGGAAGCAGTTGTCGTTGTAGAAGCGCAGCATCGAGTGGCCGAAGAAGCCGCCCAGCTCCCTCAGGCCGCCGAAGATGCGGCTGCGCTCCTCCTCCTCAGGGCGGGGCTTGTCCTTAAGGAGAGACATGCGACGCCTCCTGCGGCAAGACCACCCGCGTCGGTTTGACCGGTGGGCGCTTTCGTGTAGGATGCGCCGCACTTTTCGCGGCTGGAGCCGCGGCACATCCGTCGTTCACGAGGTTCCGATGTCCAATCCGATGCCGCTCATGGCCGGCAAGCGTGGCCTGATCATGGGCGTGGCCAACGATCGTTCGATCGCCTGGGGGATCGCCTCCACCCTGGCCCAGCACGGGGCGGAGCTTGCCTTCACCTATCAGGGCGATGCGCTGCTGAAGCGGGTGAAGCCGCTGGCCGAACAGGTCGGCGCCAAGCTGGTCCTGCCCTGCGACGTGACGGACGAGGGCAGCATCGATGCGACCTTCGCCGCCATCGAAAAGGAATGGGGCGGGCTGGACTTCGTGGTTCATGCCATCGCCTTTTCCGACAAGAACGAACTGGACGGGCTGTACCTGGACACGACGCGGGCCAACTTCCTGCGCACGATGGACATCTCCTGCTATTCCTTCACCGCGGTGGCGCAACGCGCCGTGCCGCTCATGAAGGACGGCGGCAGCCTGCTCACTCTATCCTATTACGGCGCCGAGCGCGTCATGCCCCATTACAACGTGATGGGTGTCGCCAAGGCGGCGCTGGAAGCCAGCGTGCGCTATCTGGCCGTCGATCTGGGTGGCCGCAACATCCGTGTCAACGCCATCTCCGCCGGTCCGATCAAGACCCTGGCCGCCAGCGGCATCGGCGACTTCCGCTACATCCTGAAGTGGAACGAGCTGAATGCCCCGCTGAAGCGCAACGTCACCATCCAGGAGGTCGGCGGCGCCGGCCTGTTCCTGATGTCCGATCTCGGCAGCGGCGTCACCGGCGAGGTGATGCATGTCGACAGCGGCTATCACACCGTCGGCATGGTCGCGGTGGACGAGGCGGCCGAGGTCGCCAGCCTGCTGGGCTCGCTGGGCGGCACGCCGAAGGCCGGCTGAGGCCAGCCCGGTTGATCGGCGGCAACGCGCCTGCAATCGCATGAAGAAGAGAGGGATCGGCCCGCCGATCCCTCTTTGCGTTTGCGAGGGCGGCGTTTATGATTTGCGCAATATTCGCGGACTTGGGTAATATTCATGCGCGCTCGTAAGAAAATGGACTCGGTTTCTCCGATCCTTGAGCAGATCCTTTACGGCGGCTCCAGCGTGTCGATGAATCTCATCGCCATCACGCGCGAGATCCCCGAAGAGCAGCGCATGTTCAAGGCGCAGGGCCTGAACAACTGCATCCTCTTCAAATATCCGAACTTCGACGACCGCGACGACGACGGCGGCGATCCGATGGCGGAGGACGAGGATCTGGAGGGCGGCAGCCGGCCGGTGGAGACCGGCATCTATGTGCCGCACAACGCCAAGTCGCCCGAATCCGGCGGCGTCGCCGTCTATCTGCGCGGCCGCAACAGCGAGGCGCTGCTGGAAGAGCAGTTCGGCATCAAGCACGGGCCGCAGGAAAACGGCATCATCGGCGACATGAAGATGCTGCAGATGATCGACGAAGTCCCGTCGCTCGACGCCTTCCTGCTCAAGACCTGCTTCGAGGGGGAGAAGGTCAACGTCGATCCGCGCCACTGGCTGATCAGCAACGAGGAGGACCACCAGCTCCGCCGACTGATCCGCGCCCGCATCGAGCCGATCGTCCGCAAGGCGCTGTCCGGCAGCCAGGGCAGCGCCCAGAGCATCGAGCGCTTCCTGGAAGCGATCTGGAATCCCAACCTGGAGGAAGCCGGCCTGTTCGTGTCCGCCTTCGGCATCGAACGGTCGGAGGCCGACACCATCTTCAGCGCCTGGAAGGGCACCACCTTCTACGAATACCAGCTGCGCCGCATCGCCCCGCGCGCCCGCATCATCCTGACCTGGCTGAAGTCGCGGGAGTGCATTCCGGTCGACATCCGCATGCACAAGCCCTACGAGACCCAGTTGCTGATGCACATCGAGAAGGTGGGCAAGCTGCTGGAGACGACGCTGATGGACATCCGCACCATCCTGTCAGACTACGAGACCGCCTTCAGCAGCTTCATGAACGGCCAGCCGGAACCGTTCCGCGATTATCTGCGCAGCATCCGCTCGCGATACTGGCTGCTCGGCTATTGCGTCTCGGCGCTGACCAGCGTCGCCCATCTGGACGCCCGCTGCATGAAGAACACGCCGTCGCGCAAGCTCTACTTCGAAGGCATGCAGAAGCTGCTGCGCCAGTTCGACGTGGCTCTCGACCGCCGCCGCGAGCAGAAGGGCGCATTCTGAGGGGTCTCCCGAGCCTGCCGGATCGGTCTCCCTCACGCTCACAAGCACCAAAACGGAAAAGGCGGCGCCTCGCAGCGCCGCCTTCTTCATGTCTAGCTATTCGAAGCCTTACGTACCCTGCGGCTCCGGACCCATGCCACCGCTTTCCTGCCCGCTGCTCGGCGGAACGGAGGAGCGGCGGCCGCCGGCGGTCGGGCGCGGCGGGGGAGCGGCGACCGTGTCGCGGTCGTCGTCGCGCAGGATCGGTTCGCCGCGCAGCAGACGGTTGATCTCGTCGCCGCTCAGCGTCTCGTACTCAAGCAGGCCCTTGGCCAGGGTGTGCAGCTGGTCGATGTTCTCGGTCAGGATCACCCGGGCGCGCTCGTAGCTCTCGTCCACGATGCGGCGGATTTCCTCGTCGACCAACTGGGCGGTGCGGTCGGACATGTTCTTGTGCTGGGTCACGGAATGGCCCAGGAACACCTCCTGCGTCGGCTCGCCGTAGAGCAGCGGCCCGAGCTTGTCGCTCATGCCCCACTCCGTCACCATGCGGCGCGACATCTCGGTCGCCATCTTGATGTCGCCCGAGGCGCCGGTGGTCACCCGCTCCTTGCCGAAGATCAGCTCTTCGGCGATGCGGCCGCCCATGGCGACGCACAGGTCGGCCAGCAGCTTGGCCTGCGACAGGCTGATGCGGTCGCCTTCCGGCAGGCGCATCACCATGCCCAGCGCACGGCCGCGCGGGATGATGGTGGCCTTGTGGACCGGGTCGCTGTCGACGCAATGGATGGCGCAGATGGCGTGGCCGGCCTCATGGTAGGCGGTCAGCTTCTTCTCGTCCTCGGTCATCACCATGGAGCGGCGTTCCGCACCCATCATGACCTTGTCCTTGGCGGCCTCGAACTCGGCCATGCCGACGACGCGCTTGCCGATGCGGGCCGCGAGCAGCGCCGCCTCGTTGACCAGGTTGGCCAGATCGGCGCCGGAGAAGCCGGGGGTGCCGCGGGCGATGACCTTGGCGTCGACGTCCGGGGACAGCGGCACCTTGCGCATGTGGACCTTGAGGATCTTCTCGCGGCCCAGCACGTCGGGGTTCGGCACCACGACCTGACGGTCGAAGCGGCCCGGACGCAGCAGCGCGGGATCGAGAACGTCCGGACGGTTGGTCGCGGCGATCAGGATGACGCCCTCGTTCGCCTCGAAACCGTCCATCTCGACCAGCAGCTGGTTGAGAGTCTGCTCACGCTCGTCGTTGCCGCCGCCCAGGCCGGCACCGCGATGGCGGCCGACCGCGTCGATTTCGTCGATGAAGATGATGCAGGGGGCGTTCTTCTTGCCCTGTTCGAACATGTCGCGGACGCGGGACGCACCCACACCGACGAACATTTCGACGAAGTCCGAACCGGAGATGGTGAAGAACGGGACATTGGCTTCGCCGGCCACCGCGCGGGCGGTCAGCGTCTTGCCGGTACCCGGCGGGCCGACCAGAAGGCAGCCCTTCGGAATCTTGCCGCCCAGCCGCTGGAACTTCTGCGGGTCCTTCAGGAACTCGACGATCTCCGTCAGCTCCTGCTTGGCCTCGTCGATGCCGGCGACGTCGTCGAAGGTCACGCGCCCGACCTTCTCGGTCAGCAGGCGGGCCCGCGACTTGCCGAAGCCCATCGCCTTGCCGCCGCCGGACTGCATCTGGCGCATGAAGAAGATCCAGACGCCGATCAGCAGCAGCATCGGGAACCAGGACAGCAGCACCGAGAACAGCGACGGCACGTTGCTGTCGTCGGGGACCGCGTTGATCCGGACGTTCTTGTTGGTCAGGCGCTCGACCAGCCCCGCTTCGGGCGGGACATAGGTGCTGAAGGAGCGGCCGTCCGAGAAATGGCCCGAAACCTGGTTGCCCTTGATCGTCACGTCGGCGACCTGGCCCCGGTCCACTTCGGCGAGAAGCTCGCTGAACGGAACGGTCGTTTGCGGGCTGCGGGTGGAGGAACTCTGGAACAGATTGAACAGGGCCACGAGCAGCAGCCCTATGATAATCCAGAGCGCGAGGTTCTTGCCGAAATTGTTCACGTCACACGCCTTTCTGCGAACCCATCGCCATGCGGTGCGCCGACAAGGCCGCACCCCGGACTCCTACGGGCACGTTCCCAGATTAAATAATGCCGCGCCGGTCCGAAACAACCGTAAAAGCTGGTCTTCCCAACGGCGAAATTGGACGGAAGTTCGCGCGATCCATCGGGGCCTGTCCTTCCGCGTCGACCCCGTATGCGCCACCGATCGTCGGTATGGCAAGCATTTCCGTTCCCAACCAAAGGCTTGGCAGCGACTCGCGCACCGGAACCGGCAGCTCGGACAATCCCGAATGCCCACCCTGCCCCGCCCCTTTGCGCCATCCCGCGGCTCCAAGTGCCGCGACCTCGACGGGCTGATCCCATCGGCTCGACACCCGCAGGTCGAAGCGCCCATCCCACAGGATGCGACTGCCGGGCTGCACCAGCCGCCGCTCCACCGCCGCCGGTTCACGCGCGACCATGACCGCACCGCGGCGCATCCGCACCACGCATCCGCCCAAGGTCCCGCCCTTCCCGTCGGCCAGCAAGCCGAGCAGACGGTCCAACGCCTCGTCCCGCACCGGGCCGGGTCCCCCGACCGTCGCCAGTGCCTGCGCCAGCGCCCGCAACGCGATCTCTTCCGGCGCGGCCAGCAGCGGGGCTGGGGCCAGCGTAACCCAGCCTTCGGGATGGATGGTCGCGGTCTGCGCCAGCAAATCCGCGGTCGCCTGTTCCAGCGCGGCGCGGGCGCGACCGGCCCGGCGGGCGACCTCGCACAGCCGGTCGCCGTCCAGCCCCTCCCCGCCCAGCAGATCGCGGGCGGCACGCAGGCGGGCACGGGCGAAACGCGGGTTGTGGTTGGAGGGATCCTCGACCCACTCCAGTCCGGCGGCGCGGCAGGTCGCCAGCAGCCGGCCATGGGAGAAGCCCAGCAGCGGACGGATCACCCGAACGGCGCCGTCGGCGCGCACCGCCGCCATTCCCGCCAGCCCGTCGGTGCCGGAGCCGCGGGCCAGCCGCAGCAGCACAGTCTCCGCCTGATCGTCGCGGTGATGGGCCAGCGCCAGATGCAGAATGCCGGCCTCGACGCAGGCATCGGCCAGCAGCCGGTGTCGCGCCGTCCGTGCCGCCGCCTGCAGTCCGGCGGCCGGCTTGTCACCCTCCCAGCGAAGGATGCGGTGGGAAACGCCGAGCCCGGCCATCACCGTTCCGACCACCTCCGCCTCGGCAGCGGACTCGGCGCGCAGGCCATGATCGACGGTGAGCGCCAGCAGACTGCCGCCCCGCTCTGCGACCCAATGCCGCAGCAGCAGGATCAGCGCCAGACTGTCGCCGCCGCCGGACAGGCCGACCGCCACGGCAGGCGCCGGCTCGAAGCCGTCCAGCGCCACCATCGCGCGGGCGAACTCCCCCGGGGTCACCGGGGCAGCATCGCCCCACGCGGTGCCCGCACCGGTCATCAGGCCGGGCAATTGATGCGCTTGCGCTCCGTGTCGGCGCGGCGCTTCACGCTGGCCGAGGCTTCGGGGAACTTGGTCAGCAATTGGCTGAAGGCGGTGCAGGCATCCGACTTCTTGTTCATCTGCTGCAGCGTCATGCCAAGCTTCAGCAGGCTGTCCGCCGCCTTCGGGTTGGTGCGGTACTTGGACAGCACTTCGGCGAAGGCCTGGGCCGCTTCCGGATACTTGTTGCGGACGTAATAGCTCTCGCCCAGCCAGTACTGCGCATTACCGGCATAGGCATGGCTCTTGTTCTTGACGATGAACTCCTGCAGCGCCTTCTCCGCCCGGTCGTAATCGGAGTTGCGCAGCAGTTCGAACGCCTGCTCATACTGCTTTTCCGGCGACAGCCCGGCGGTGGACGGCGGGTTGGCGGCGGCGGTCTGCGCCGGCTTGTCGGCAGGCTTCTTGTCGTCCGCCTTCGCGGCGGCCTTGGGCGGAGCGGCGTCGGACATCGCGCCGCCCATAGCACCGCCCATAGCGCCCCCCATGGCGCCGCCGCCCTTCTCCAGGTCCTTCAGGCGGAAATCGATGTCGCCGTTGATCTTCTCCAGGCGCTCGCGCAGCTGGGTGATCTGGTAGGTCGACTCCTCGTACTTGCCGGTCAGCTCCTGCATCGAGCGTTCCAGGTTCTGCAGCCGGATCTCGAAATCCGCCGCGACGGAGGGCGACAGCTGCGCCACCTCCACCGGCCCGCCCAGCGCCGCGACCTGCGTTTCCAGCGATTGCAGCCGCTCGATCTGCCCCTTGGACTGGGCCAATGCGGGGCTTGCCGCGAGCATGCCACCCAGCAGCAGGGCGGCGACGGGACGGATGTGGGTCATGCGCGTGGGATCCTGAGGAGATCTGAGGCCGGAGGGCGGAAACACCCACGGCGACCATGGCAAACGAAAAAGGCGACGCAATGGCCGCTGTTTAGCAGAAGTTTCGCGGCGGCGCAAAGAACCGCCGTCGTCCTATGCCCATGCCGGAAATCTCTGGCGCCAAAAGAAAAGGCGCCGCACCGGTTGCCCGGCGGCGGCGCCTTATCCCATTCCCCGTCAGGCGGGGACCGGCGTCATTAGTTGACGACGGTCACGCCGCGGCGGTTCTGCGACCAGGCGGCCTCGTTCGAGCCAACCACCGCCGGACGCTCCTTGCCGTAGGACACGACATTGACGCGGTTCGGGGTGATGCCCTTGGCGGCCAGGTAGTTCTTCACCGAGTTGGCGCGGCGCTCACCGAGAGCCAGGTTGTACTCGCGGGTGCCGCGCTCGTCGGCATGGCCCTCGACGGTGACGGTGACCGAGCCGTAGGTCTGCAGCCACTTGGCCTGGCGGTCCAGGGTGGCGCGAGCCTCCGGCGACAGGTCGTAGCGGTCCAGGCCGAAGAAGACGCGGTCGCCGACGTTGACGACGAAATCTTCCGCCGAGCCCGGACGGACCGACGACTGCTGGGCACCGGTGTTCGCGCCGTTGGCGGCGTCGTTCGGAGTGGATTCGCAAGCGGCGAGCAGAGCGACCGCGGCGAGAGCGAGGAACTTCATACGCATGTTCAGGGACCCCTTGAACGAAACTTGTTGATTGGCCGGATCCTTAGTCAGCGCGAGAACCGCTTCTTTCCGCCAAGCCCCGACGAAAAGACGACGTCCGACCTATGTCTTGAGCATTGCTCTCGCGTGGCCGCAAAATAGGGCTACTCCACTAGGGAATCAAGGGCGACCACGCGGGGTCCGACGCGTCGACCGGGCTGCTGACGCGGCGCTCGTTGGCGCCGGTGATGTCGATGCTGTACAGCTTGGCATTGCGGCCACGACCGTCACCCGACGGCAAGTCCTTGAAGAACATGAGAACACGGCCGTTCGGCGCCCAGGTCGGGCCTTCGACGTGGAACGACTCGGTCAGGATTCGTTCTCCCGTCCCATCCGGACGGATTACGCCGATTGCAAAGCTGCTACCACGCTGGCGCGTGAATGCGATCAGGTCGCCGCGCGGCGACCACACCGGCGTTCCGTACCGGCCCTCGCCGAAGGTCAGCCGCTTCACGCCCGACCCGTCGGCGCTCATGGTGTAGAGCTGCTGGGTGCCGCCGCGGTCCGATTCGAAGACGATCCGCTGGCCGTCCGGAGAATAGCTGGGACCGGTGTCGATGCCCGGCGCGTCGGTCAGCTGCGTCTGGCGGCGGGTGCGCAGGTCCAGCGTGTAGATGTCGGTGTTGCCGTTCTGGGCCATCGACATGATGACCTTGTTGCCGTCCGGCGAGAAGCGCGGGGCGAAGGTCATGCCGGGGAAGTCGCCCAGGACCTCCTGGCGGCCGGTGTCGATGTTGAACAGGTACACGCGCGGCTTCTTGTTGAAGTACGACATGTAGGTGATTTCCTGGGACGTCGGCGAGAAGCGCGGCGTCAGGACGAGCGTCTGCCCGTCGGTCAGGAACTGATGGTTGGCGCTGTCCTGGTCCATGATGGCCAGTTGCTTCTTGCGCGAATTCGCCGGGCCGGATTCAGCCACATAGACGATGCGCGTGTCGAAATAGCCGTCCTCGCCGGTCAGGCGCTTGTAGATGGCGTCGGCCACGATGTGGGCGATGCGGCGCCATTCCTGCGGCGAGGCGCTGTAGCTCAGCCCCTGCATGTACTGGCCGGCAGCGACGTCCCACAGGCGGAAGTCGACCTTCATGCGGCCGTCGGCGCCCGTGGTGGTGTTGCCGGCGACCAGCGCCTGGGCGCCCAGCGCCTTCCAATCCTGGTAGCGCGGCTCACCCGTGCGCAGCTGGTCGGGGGTCTGCAGGAAGCCGCGCGGGTCCAGCGGCTTGAACAGGCCGGACCGCTCCAGGTCGTCGGAGATGACCTTGGAGATGTCGGCGCCCATCTGCGCATCGCGCCCGCCGGATCCGGCGAAGCTGGTGATCGCGATGGGCAGCGGTTCGGACACGCCCCGCGTGATGTCGATGCGCAACTCGGCGCGCGCCTCCTGCGGAGCGGCAACGCCGAGGGAGAGGAGAAGCGCGCCGGTGGCCCCGGCCAGCTTCAACAGAAGCCTCGTCTTCGTCGTCATGGTCAGAACATGTCCCTCGGGTCGAAATTGAGTACGATGTCGCGCCATTCTGAGTAGGTAGATGCAGTAAACTCATTAGGAGGTAACTGCAACGGACTAGCCCTTCTCACGGCTCGAACGGCTGCGTCGGCGGAAGCCTGGAAGGCTTTGTCGCTAAAGTAACGAGACCTGTACTTCTCGTCGATTTTAACGTCCAAAACTCCACCATGCTGGTCAACTACCACCCGCAGCTCAACCTTCATTGATGCAGCATCTTTCCTGCCAACATCAAAGTTCCAGTTTTTTGCCAGCTGCCCCCGAATTGCTTCCAAAGCTTGCCCAGAAGGCTTGAACGGCCGGTCGGGACCGGTCGTCGCCTTGGCCGCCCCGGCCGGAGCCGCGGATGCGGTCTTCTGGCTGGGTTTGGCGTCGCTGTTCGCGCTGGCCGATGCCTTGCCGTCCGCCTTCGGGTTGTCCGACGGCTTGATCTTCCCGACGTTCGACAGCAGGTCGGACAGCGGGTCGGTCTTGGCCGACGGCTTCTCCGGCTGCTTGGCGGGAGCGTCCGTCTTCTTCGGATCGGCCTTGGCGGCGTCCTTCGGCGGCTCGGCCTTCGCGACCTCCTTGGGGGGCTCGGGCTTCTTCGGTTCCGGCTTCGGCTCGTGCTTCGGCGGCTCCGGCTTGGGCGGCTCCGGTTTCGGAGGCTCAGGCTTCGGCGGTTCCGGTTTGGGCGGCTCGGGCGGCTTCGGAGTCGGCGACGGCGCCGGATCCGGGGGCGGCGGGGGCGGCGGCGGAGGCGGAGGGGGCGTCGGAGCAGGCTTGG